>WNGJ01002500.1_pt1 | contig 18659 bp, 20 predicted proteins | sample 5400611 | NCBI WGS metagenome assembly WNGJ01 (sample SAMN13153375, study PRJNA577476) | soil metagenome | isolation source: 40 cm soil or saprolite under Garry oak tree replicate 1 | place: USA:California | collected 2016-06-15 | reverse complement strand
TTCTCCTCGGGCGTCGAGCCGACGTTTATCTCCGGCAGGTTGCCGATGACCACGATCTGGTCGTCCTCGACCGCGACCTCTACCCCCGTGAACCAGCCGTCCGGGAGCCTTCCGGCAAACCAACCTTTGATCGAACCGAGCTCTTTCTCATCCATGTATTACATAATTACACTGTAATAAATGAGAAGTCAAGTGAAGGGCGGCTTCGCCTCCCACCTGCTGGGGAGGTCGGGCGCCGAAGCCGCCCGCGTGGGGAGGGTGAGGTCCGCAATGACGTCACGTAAGCTCACGAACACATGGGGATGATGCCGCCCGGCGGACACGGGCCCGTGATCTGGTGGGGAGGTTGGGGTCGAGGACGGCGCAAGCCCGAGAGCGGTCCCGCCAACAGCGGGCTCACGGGCGACCCGACCATCGAACCGCCTCAGCTGCCCGAGGGCCCGAAGGACCTGCGCGGCCGCTGGGAGAGCCTGAAGCAGTCGGTGGTCGGCACCACGGCGGCGCTGCCGCAGGTGCTGCGCCTGGTGTGGGAGGCGAGCCGCCCCACCACCATCGGCCTCTTCGCCACGACCGCCATCGCCGGCATCATCCCGACGATCTCGGTTGGGATCACCCTGATGCTCACCAACGCCGTTGTGGCGGGCATCAACATCAACGCGTTCCACGTGCCGGACCGCGTCGCCTTCGCCACGTTGGGCGTTCCGTGGCTGCCGGGCCCGACTCTGACCGCGGTGCAGATGATCGTCTTGCTCGCCGCGCTTCAGTTCGCCGTCTTCGTCGTCAGCGCGTTGCTGAACACGTTGCGCAACATCACGCAGCAGCTGCTGCAGAACTCCGTTTCCATGCGCATCCAGCTGATGGTCATGGAGAAGGCGGCGTCGCTGGATCTTCCTTTCTACGAAGACCCAGCCTCGTACGACCTGCTGCGGCGAGCGCAAAACGATTCCATCAACAGGCCAGTCCTGATGATCGCGACCGCCTTCGGCCTGCTGCAGACCATCCTCACCCTGGGCACGATGATCGTCCTGCTCTTCGGGGTCAGCTGGATTCTCGGGATCGTGGTCCTCATCTCACCAATACCTGCCTTCATCGCCGACACCCGTTACGGATGGCGCGGCTACAACATCGCGCGCTGGGGCTCGCGTCTCCTCCGGCGGATGACCTACATGGTCAACCTGGTCACGACCGATTCGTTCGCCAAAGAGGTGAAGCTCTTCGGCCTCGGCCAGTACTTCATCGAGCGCTACCGTCTCATCGCCAGCGCTTTCTACGACAGCCAGCGGTCACAGATGGTTCGTCGCTACATGACCGGATTCGCGCTGGGCAACATCAGCACGATCGTCACCTCGTTCACCTACCTCTACATCGCGCTCCAGGCGATCGCAGGCCATCTTTCGATTGGCGCCTTGACCGCCTATACGCAGGCCGCGGTGTCGGTGCAGAACTCGATCCAGAGCATCCTCAGCGGCTTCTCCGGGATGTACGAGCACAACCTGTACCTGAACAATCTCGTCGAGCTGATGGCGAAGCAGCCGTCGATGCCGGTCGCCGCGGAGCCGAAGGCGGTACCGGTCCCGCTGCGCGGGGAGATCCGGTTCGAGAACGTCAGCTTCGCCTACCCGGCGGCCGAGAAGCAGGCGCTGACCGACCTCTCGTTCACGATCAAGGCGGGGGAGACCCTGGCGGTCGTGGGGCGCAACGGTGCAGGCAAGACGACGTTGTTCAAGCTGATCTGCCGCCTGTACGACCCGCTCGACGGACGCATCCTGATCGATGGGGTCGACATCCGCGAGTTCGAGCCGACCGAGCTGCGGCGCCAGATCGGCGCGATGTTCCAGGACTACGTCGACTACCAGGCGACAGCCTCCGAGAACATCGGGCTGGGCAACGTGCCGGAGATCTCGGATCGCGAGGCGATCGTCAACGCGAGCAAGCAGGCCGGCTCAGACGAGCTGATCGCCGCGCTGCCCGACGGCTACGACACGGCACTCGGCAAATGGTTCGACTCCGGGGTGAATCTCTCGGGTGGGGAGTGGCAGAAGGTAGCGCTCGCGCGCGCGTTCATGCGCGAGGACGCGAAGATCCTGCTCCTGGACGAGCCGACGTCAGCCCTCGACGCACAGGCCGAGTACGACCTGTTTGAGAGGCTGCGCTCGCTGACTCACGGCCGGACGGCGGTTTACATCTCGCACCGTTTCTCGACGGTTCGCCGCGCCGACCGGATCATCTTCCTCGAGCATGGGCGCCTGGTCGAGGAGGGCACGCACGACGAATTGATGCGTTTGGGCGGCCGCTATGCGAGGCTCTTCCGCATGCAGGCCGCGGCGTATACGGGCGAAGACATCGAAGAGCTTGTCGGGGACGTCGGCTAGAAAGAGTGTTGTGAGCGGTGCCCTGCTGGGCATCGCAACTTTCGCCGTTTACATGATCGGGTCGAGCCGATCTTTCGGCTATGACGCGGCGGCCACCTTCGCCAACTTCGTGGCCACGCCCTCGCTCTGGGACGCATTCGCCGTGCGCTCGGTCATCCCGACCATCCCCGTCACCCAGGTCGCCACCAACGACCACGTTCTCGTATCGCTTCTCAGTCACCTCATCTACTCCGCGACCGGGTCGCGAAGCGAGGTGGTTTACCGGGTGCTGCCGGCCCTCGCCGGGGGTGCGACCGTGGGGCTGTCGACTGGTGTGCTGGTGCGCCGCTTCGGATTGCTCGCCGGTGCTTGCGCGGGTCTCTACATCGCCACCGTCCCGCTCTTCGTCGACAACAGCCGCGACCTCCGGGGCTACAGCCTCGCCGCGCTTGGCTCGGTCGCCGGGACGGTTTTGATTCGCGGCCGAGGCGATCGCCGCTCGCGTTGGAGCTTGGCGGCGTACGCGGTGGTCATGGGCCTGGCGATCGCCGCCCAGCTGTTCGCCGGCGTGGTTCTGCTTTGCCACCTCGCATGGATCCTCACCCGCCGCTCGCGCGCCAGGCTGATCGAGCTCGCGCCGGCCTGGACGGCGGCCGCGCTCATCGGCTTGGCGGCCAACGCGAACATCCAGGTCACGGAATTCGTCCAGCACGGGCTCCCCGCGCCGCTCTTCTATCCGACGTTTCCGCGCGACCTCGTGCTGTTCCTGGTCGGCGCGCCGGTTCTGCTGCCGATCGGCTTGTGGCTCGCCGTGGTCCTGTTGGGCGTATGGGTGATGCGTCGGGAGGCCGCGCTGTGGGCGGCCGTCGCGGTCCTGGTCGTCGTCGTGGGGGTCCTGTGGCTCGGCCTCAAGCCAGCGTTTCTGTACCCACGGTTTTTTGTGTTTCTGGTCCCGGCGCTCGGTTATCTGATGGCCGCGGCCATCGCGCGATGGTGGGTGCTGGCGCCCATCGTGGTGCTGGGGGCGGCGGCGGCAGCGGTGGGTCAGGCGACGGATTACTTGCGGGACCCGCTGGCGTTGCCCCAGGCCGCGGCTGCGGTGGAGAGGATCCATGCGTCCGGCGGGAGGGCATGCGTGATCCACAGTGACGAGCAGGTCCTGGCCGCCTACACGACCAAGTTCACCGTGGTCACCCGACCGGAGCAGCTCGCCGGCTGCGACGCGGTCGTTGTGGTCAGCTGGGGCGTCGACCTTGGGCTGCGCGATGAGGCCGCGCGGGAGTTCCCGAAGTTGACGACCCTGGACGCCTACTATCCGGCGGTTGTTCTAGTGCGCTGAGTGGGCGCTGCAGGCGTGAAGGCCCTGCGGCGTCATCTGGAGGACCCGGACGGCGCGGCCGCGCATGCGGTCGCAGCGCCAGCAGAAGACGACGGCGTCGATCCCCCAGGGCAGCATTCCCCTAAGCAGCACCTCGCGCTCCTTTTGGTGGAGCGCCCAGCAGATGAAGAAATGCATCATGCCGCGGAAGACTGTATCGAGAAACCCCCGACAAAACAAAGGAATCGTGGTTAAGAACGTGTGAAAGCGGTTCAGGCGGGGGCGATTTGGTCGATTTTGGATGCCAGGATGAAGTCGTTTTCAGTCAGCCCCTGGGCGGCGTGGGTCCAGAGGTCGACTCGAAGCGAGCCGTAGCTGAGGTGGAGGTCGGGGTGGTGGGCCTCGGCCTCCGCGATGGGGGCGATCGCGTTGATCAGCTCGACCCCCGGCATGAAGCCCTTGAACCGGAAAGTCTTGGTCAGCTCGAGGTGGTCGCCGACCTCAACCACCGTCCAGCCCGACAGCTGCTCGAGCATCGCGTCGATGGCGTCGCGCGCGAGGGTCGGGGTGCCCGGTTTGCAGACCACGCAGTGGCGCGCGGCGAGCGGTGTGGCCATCGAGGTGAGATCGTACGAGGGTGGGTAGAATGAGTCCTCCCACGGGCGGCTAGCTCAGTGGGAGAGCGCTTGCTTCACACGCAAGAGGTCATTGGTTCAAACCCAATGCCGCCCACCAAATCGTGGCCCCGTCGTCTAGTGGCCTAGGACGCAGCCCTCTCAAGGCTGAGATCGCGGGTTCGAATCCCGCCGGGGCTACCACCCGCTTTTTTATCGCTCGACCCCTTTTGCGCAGAAGGCGTCTATCACAGCCATGCGATACACCCCACTGGCGCCTCAAGCATGTATTCGCCCATCACCGACCAGCCCTAAACTGCCAGCGCGGGAGCATGGCGCAGAACTTCGATCCGGTCGCATTCAAGGAGACGACGCGCAAACAGTGGCAGAATGCCGCGGCCGCCTGGTACCGCTGGACTCCGACGCTGCAGGCATGGTTGGGTCCGGTGACCGAGGCCATGCTCGATATGGCCGACCTCCAGCCGGGGGATCGCGTCCTCGATCTCGCGGCGGGCGCGGGCGAACCCTCGCTCTCGGCGGCCGAGAAGGTCGGTCCAGGCGGCCATGTGCTGGCAACCGACATCTCCTCCAACATCCTCGAGTTCGCCGCGCTGACCGCGCGGGACCGCGGCTTGAACAACCTCGAGACGCGTGTCATGGACGGCGAGAACCCGGACGCGCCCGACAGCTCATTTGATGCGGTCCTCTCCCGTCTGGGACTGATCTACTTCCCCGATCGCCAGGGCGCCCTGCGGGCGGCGCACCGCGTGCTCAAGAGTGGTGGTCGGGTGGTGCTCGCGAGCTTCAGCACCCCGGATCAGAACCGCTTCTTCTCGATCCCCATCTCCATCATCCGGCGCCGCGCGGGACTCGCTCCGCCGGCTCCAGGCCTGCCTGGTCCGTTCAGCCTCGGTGCTCCTGGCGTGATGGAGGAAATGCTGCGCGGCGCAGGCTTCGTCGACGTGAGCACCCAGGTCGTGCATACGCCGCTGCGGCTCGAATCCGCGGCCGAATGCGTCCGCTTCGAGCGCGAATCCTTTGGCGCCCTGCAGCAGATGCTGGCCGCTTTGCCGAGCGCCGACCGGAACGCCGCATGGGAGGAGATCGAGCACGACCTGAACGTCTTCCGGACCGACTCGGGATTTGCCGCCGGGGCGGAGCTGATCGTCGGGTCGGGGACCAAGTCGCAAGGCGCTGACGGACGATAAGTGCTGGAGAGGAGCATCGTCACGGGAGCTAGCCGCCGCATCGGGTTCGTCACCGGATTTTCGCGATCACAAGCATGGCGAGCATCGAGCTGAGCCACAGGATGATTCCGATTCCCAGAATCGGCAAGGGAAGGGGTGGATAAGGAGGCAAAAGAAAACCGGAATCCACCTCGATGCGCGGGCCTTCGCTCAACAGCCCAAGTACGGGTATGCCGAGCTGCGCGATGCCCAACGCGGAGCCCACGATCCCGGCAAGGCGCGCCCGGGGATCGGCGGCGGTCAACCTCAGCAGCGGCTGAAGGTTCAGCAGGCCGGGCAGGACAAGCACGGGAACGATCGCGCCGACCGGGCAATCCGCGCTTGCGCCGAAGAAGCCAGGGGTCAGCTCGCAGTTGGGCGGCCCAGCAGCAATTTGCAAAACAATCACCGTCAGGGGAAGGGTGGCCATCGGGATCAGCGCAAGCCACACAAGAGGCGGGCTCCAGGTCCAGAAATTTGCCCAGCTCCCCCTTGGCCGCTCGCCTTCTCTCCGGTCGAGCTTCCACGCGGCTATGAAAATGCCGGCCCCGATGCCGAGCAGGCATACGCCGAGGACCATTCGCGGGTCGACCGGCGGGGGATTTGGATAGTCGCAGATTGTGCGGTCCGCATTGCAGATGGGCGGATAGAACCGATTGTTTATTGCCGAGCCAAAGACGGCGATGGCGGCCCCGATCGCCAACCACGAGGTGCTGGCCAGGAGAAACGAGCCCCACCTGGTGGAGAGCGGAGCCACGGCTAACGGCTGCACGCGAACGTGCCGGTGACCCGCACTGGGGTCGGGCTCGTCGGCGTGGGAGCCGGGCGGTCCGGCCGGGTCGGGCCGGCGCTGAACATGCCGTCGATCCGCCCTCGCGCCACGCCGTGCGTGGAGGACGCCGTGACCGAGCCGGACACTGGCGTGTACGCATCCTCATAGGGATCGCGAGGCGTGATCTGAATCAGCGCAGAGGTCAGGGCGCCGCTGCTGGGCGGACCCGAGCCCGGTGGGCCCGGTAGGAAGGCACCAGGATCTATCTGCAGCGTCTGCTCGGTCGCTTCAGCCGGGAGCGGGGCATCGAAGCTCATGGAGAGGATGTAGCGGCGTGAGGCGCTTCGGAGCTGATTGCCGAGGCCGAACTGCGACACGCTCGACGTCTGCCCATTCGCAGTTCCCGTGATGGTCTGATTCGGACACGTGGGCCGATCGTGCGTGCAGGCGTCCACGATGCGTCCGTCCGCGAACACGAGCTGGAGGTTGACCGCGTCGGCCGGCCCGCAAGGTCCGCTCCCGGTCGGCGGCGGCCCTGGCGCGCCGATGTTGTCGCTCACCCACCAGGCGATCCAACCGACGCCCCCGAACATCGCCAGCAACACGAGAACCGCGGCCCCGATCCCGATCCGCCACCAGAGCCTGGACGTTCTGCCCATTTCGCCCCGCAGAGTCACACAACCCAGGTCTCAAGAACAGTCTCATAGAGGTTTCAAAATCGAGGGCCACGCTCTACAAGAGGTTGACCCGCAGCAGCCGCCACCCGAAGCCGGGCGGGTCGAGCGCTTCGCCGGTGACCAGCGGCACGTCGATCTGTTGATCGCCGAGCACGACGTGCAGCTTGCCTGACGGCGTCGCGCGGGCCACAGGGCCGTCGACCACCAAGGTGGGCGCATCGATGCGCTGCCGCATGATCGTGCCCGGCCACTCGACGACCGTGACGTCGGTGGTCGCCACGAGGTCCGCGTTGCTTCCCCATGCGGTCGAGTAAGCGCCCACGACGTCGTTGCGGCTGACGACCTGGTGCACCGTCGTCGCGTTCTTCATCGCCGCGACCAGGGCCTCGGCTGCGCTGAAGGCGGCGTCCAGCGTCGGCTGACCCATGACGCAGCCAAACAGCGTCACCTGGCCTCCATCGACGGTCGCCGTCGCCGCGAACAGGAAGTTGGCGCCGGAATTCAATCCCGAGCCGGTTTTGATCCCGATGATCCCGCTCTGACCCAAGGCGCCGTTGACGTTGTACAGGGTTCCGGCCACCGGCAGGGTTGTCTGCGGCAGGTTGACGATCTGGGCCAGCACCTCTTGTTGCATGGCTGCCATTCCCAACGCGAGCAGGTCGCTGGGGGTGCTGACCGTTTGCGTCGAGACACCCGCGGGGTCGGCAAATGTCGTGTGCGTGAGGTGGAGCGCGGCGGCTCGCTGGTTCATCTTGCCGACGAACGCGCTGACCGAGCCCGCGTCCCAGCGAGCGAGGGTTTCGGCGATGTTGTTGCCGGACGGTATGAGCAGCGCCTCCAGCGCCTGGAACTCGCTCAGCTGCTCGCCGGCGACTACAGGCACGACTGATTGTTGGTCGGCCGCGTCGGCCCGGTAGGTCGCGACGTCCTGGTCGGTGATGATCAGGTTCGGACCCGTCGCACCTGCCGCCAGAGGTTTATCGGCGAGCACGACGAGCGCCGTCATCACCTTGGCCACGCTCGCCGCGGGAGTTGGCGGCACGTCGCCCGAGGCTGCGATGAAGCCAAGCCCGGAGACGCCCACGGCGCCGGAGCCGGCGCTCGGCCATGGCAGGCTGGGCGGCGTACCGGGGATGGTGCTCTGGGCGGGGCGGTAGCTGCTGGCGGCCACGTCGGGGATCGGCCGGAGGTAGTTGACTGTGCCGGCGAGCAGCAACAAAACGACCAGCGGGATCCCAAATCTCCGCAGCAATCTCGCTCTTGCGGGCGTCAAGATGACCCGTCGCGGCGCCGAGTATCCGCGCGGTGCAGGGCTGGGCCTGCGGACGGTTCTGCCGCGGGGCGAAGGCGCTGACCGTACCTGGACTGTCAACCGAAAGCGTGCCAATTCCGCTTATCTTGTAACCGAGTTGGCAGACGGAAAGTTGCCCGCCGAAGCGGATCTCTACCGCGCGCTCCAGGTAGATCCGTCAGCCGAACCCGAGGTGATCGAGGCCGCGTACAGGCGCCTGGCGCTCAAATACCACCCGGATCACAACCGCGGAGACGCTCTGGCCGAGGAGCAGATGAAGCGGATCAACGCGGCTTACAGGGTGCTCCGCAAAGCCGATCTGCGCGCGGATTACGATGCGCGAAGCGGCGCGCGACTGCCAGAGCTGGAAATCACTCCCGCCGAGGTCGTCCTCCCAGCGTTCGATCCCAGCGCCCGCGAGATCAATTTCTCGGTCCACCTCAAGCAGGTCGCCGGCCCGCCCTTCGATCCCTCGATGCATCGCATCGACCTCACGCTCGCACCACCGTGGCACCAAGCCGAGGTTCACTGGCACTGGAGCCATGACAGCCTTCCCGCTGACGTCGACTTCACGCTGGCATTCGGCGACGGCCTTCTCGAGCCTGGCGCCACCCTCAGCGGGGACATCGACCTGACCGTGACGGCACGGCAGCAGCCTTGAGCAAGATCGTCCCCACCCCATCCCGTCCGGATGCGCCGCTGGCCGGCGCGGCAAAAGTCGTGCGGATGGAGGTGGGCCGAGACTCGACCAAGGCGCGCGCCGACCTGGTCTTCGTCATCGACACCACGGGCAGCATGAACGACAAGATCGACGGTCTCATCGAGAGCTGCCAATCCTTTGTCGACAGGCTCGCGTCCCGCCGCATCGACTGGGTGGCCGCTGTGGTCGGATTCGGAGACCTCACCGTCGAAGGCGATCGGATCGTCGCGACTCCATTCAGCTCCAGCGCGGATCGAGTCAAGGCCCTGCTCCGGGGCCTTCCGCGCTATTCGGGCGGAGGCAATGAAGGGGAATCCTCGCTCGAGGCATTGCAGGCGGCGCTCGACCAGCCGGGCTACCGCCAGGACGCGATGAAGGTCGTGGTGTTGATCACAGACGAACCCGCCCTGCAGCGCAAGCTGAAGCCCTCGACGATGACTGGACGTCTGCGCGAGGCCGGCGCGATCGCGTTCGTGTTGTCGCCGAACATCAAATATTTCCGTTCCATGGCAACCGATACCGGCGGCCAGTGGTGGAACGTCGAGTCGGGTGGTGACTTCACGCAGATCCTCGCCGTCTTCGACAAGATTGCGGCCAAGGTTGCCTCGACGGTGGCCGCCGTACACAGGCTGGCGGGCGGAAACGTCAAGGATTACCTGAGACTTCCGGAGTCGCGCAGAGACGAGTAGCGCTTAGCGGCGAAAGCCCTGTATCGCCGACAGGAGCGTCTGCGGGCTTTCGATCTGCGGGACGTGGCCGGTTTCGCTCAGCAGCTGGAACCGCGCGGTGGGAATGGCGTCGGCGAAGGCGCGGCCATAGTCAGGGTCGGCGATCCGATCGCTTTCCCCCCACAGCACCAGCGTCGGCACGGTGATCGCTCGAAGGCGTCCGCGCAGGGTGGGATCGACCATCGCCCCGCCGTAGACAGCCAGCGCTGCTCGGTTCCCGGCCATGGCCGCCTGTTGGGCGGGCGGCATCTTGGAGGGGTCGATGCGGAACGAGTCCGGACGGTGGTAGCTCAGGTCGGCGACCTGGTCCATCGTCAAGGAGAAGAAGTCGACCACAGGGTGGCCGGGCACCTCGATCCCGACGCCGTCGACGATGATCAGCCCGCTCATCCGAGTCGACCCGAGCAGAGCCATCTCAGCGCCGATCCATCCGCCGATCGAGTTTCCGATCACTGTGACGTCATCCAACTCGAGGTCGTCGAACAGAGCGACGTAGACGGAGGCCAGCCCGCGGACGCTGTCCAGCGCGTCGGGGCGAGGAGTGCCGCCGAAACCGGGGTGGCTCGGCGTGATCGCCCGCACGTGCTCGGTCTCGGCGAGCAGATCGGCGAAGGCGATGACCGACTGAGGCCCGGCGCCGCCGTGGAGGATCACGAACGGACGGCCCTCGCCACGCTCGGTAAAGGTGAGGTCAACCGGTCCGATTCCGTCCACGGTGACGTATTGGGTCCTCGTCTCAGCCATGCCTACAGCGGACAATACAGGCGGTGATCAAGACCAGGTTCACCGAACTGATGGGGATCGACCATCCGGTCGCGCTGGCCGGCATGGGCGGAAGTACATCGCCGGAGCTTGTCGCCGCGGTCAGCAACGCCGGCGGTCTCGGCATCCACGGCGCAAGCAGCGACACACCTGACGTGCTCGCGCGAAACGTCGCCGCTATTCGCGAAAAAACGCAACGGCCATTCGGGCTCAACCTGCTCCTTGCGTTCATGGAAGAGGAAGAGATTCGCGCGGCAGTCGACGCTCAACCCGCCGTCCTCTCGACGGCCTGGCCCCGCGACAACCAGGACCTCGCGGCGATCTTCGGCATGGCACACGAGCGCGGCATAAAGGTCCTGCACATGGTGCCTACGGCGAACGACGCGATCAAAGCCGCGCAGGCCGGCGCCGACGTGATCATCGCCCAGGGCACCGACGCCGGGGGTCACATCGGTCTGATCGGCACCGTGGTCATCGTGCCCCAGGTCGTTCAGGCGGTGTCGCCGGTTCCAGTTCTGGCGGCGGGTGGGATCAGCGACGGGCGCGGCCTTGCGGCCATGCTTGCGCTTGGCGCGGAGGGAGTTCTCGTCGGCACTCGTTTCCTTGCTACGACCGAGTCACCCGCACATGACTCGCTGAAGCAGGCGATCGTGACCAGCGATGGCACCGATACGATCGTCACCGATATCGGCGACATCCTGATGGGCGGTGAGTGGCCAGGCGCGTTGGCCCGGGTCTCACGCAATCGGTTGATCGAGCGCTGGCAGGGACGGGCCAACGAGGTCCGTCGGAGACGCGAGGAGTTGCTCGCGGACATGTTCGAGGCGCGCAAGCAGGGAAACGTCCAGGAATCGATCCTGTATTGGGGTCAAGGCGCCGGACTGATCAGCGAGATCGTGCCGGCGGCAAAAGTGATCGCCGACATGGTCACCGAGGCGGAAACGATCATCACGGAACGCCTGCCCGGGCTCGCGGTGCGAGAAGCGCCTACCCGCTGAGGGCAGGCATCTCGGATCTCGTCGGGGGGTCGGCCCCCGCCCGCGCGACGACAATCGAAGCGGCGAGGCACGCGAATGCGAGCGCCGCCTCGAGATCATCGTGGCCGAGCGTCAGGTCGGGTCGGATCGCGTCGTGGTCGTGCAGCCACGCGAGAAGCGCCGCGCCGAACGAGTCCCCGGCGCCGATGGTATCGATGACGTCCACCGACGGAGCCGCGACGTGGATGCGCATGTCACCGTGCCCCGCGAACGCACCGTCTGCGCCCAGCGTGACGACAGCGAGCCTCACGCCCGCCTGGAGGATCTCCTCGATCGCGGCTTTGTAGTCGCGCTCCGGGTACAGCCAGGCAAGGTCGGTGTCGCTCGCTTTGACGATGCTGCTCTGCGAGATCAGGGTCATCAGGCGATCGCGGTACTCGGCATCGCGCGCGAGGCCGACCCGGATGTTGGGATCGAGCATGACCAGCCGGCCGTCGCGCTCGCGCCGGACCAGCTCGACGATGGTCGATGCCATCGGTTCGAGCACCAGACCGAGCGTCCCGATGTGCAGCGCCGTGACCTCACGCGGCAGGTGATCAGGAAGCATGTCGAGGGTCAGGTTCGGCGCCGAGGTTCCCTGGACGAGGAATTGATACTCGGCGAATCCTTCGTTGCCGACGTCGGCGAGCGCGATGGTCGTCGGCTCGGGTCCAACCGTCGCCAGCTCCAGGCTCGCGCCGTCGGAGACGAGCAGCTCCGCGAGCTCGCGGCCGAACTTGTCCTGCGAGAGGTGGCCGAGGAAGGCTGTCGGCACCCCCAGGCGCGCCAGCGCTCGCGCCGTGTTGAAGGGGCCACCACCCGGCGCGGCGCGCTGCGTCCCGTCGCCGTTGTAGATCATGTCGATCAGCGCCTCGCCGCAGACGACGATCACGGAGGTATCTCGCCCGAGCCACGCGCGATCATGTGTGACTTCACGGTGTGCACCTGCGACGGAGAGCGATCACCGTCGAGGCGCCGAAACAGGACGCCCGCGGCGGTGCGGCCGATCGCGGCCGGGTCTTGAGCGACGACTGTGATGGCCGGCTCGAGCAGGTCGGCGAGCAGGAAGTCATCGAAGCCGACCAACGCCACCCGCTTGTGCAGACCCAATTCTCGAAGGGCGCGAAATGCACCGATGGTGATCAGGTTCTGGCCCGCGATCACCGCCGTCGGCGGCCGCGGCCCCTGCAGGATCTCGCCTGCCGCGGACTGCGCCTTCTCGATGCCGCGCAGGTCCAGCCGCACCAGGTGCTTTTCGACGGCGATCTTGTGCTCGGCCAGCTCCTCGACGTAGCCCTGGTGGCGCTCGGCCGCGGTCGCGATCGAGTGCAGGTCCCCGAGGTAGGCGATCCGCCGGTGTCCGTGGTCGAGAAGATGGCGTACCGCCTGCCGGATGCCCGCGGCATTGTCGGTGACCACCGCGTCCGCGTCCAGGAACGAAGGCGGCCGGTCGACGAAGACCACGGGCGTACCGGCGTTGCGCTCCGCGAGCAGGTAGCTGTGGTCGTGGCTCGACGGTTGGATGATCAATCCGTCCACGCGGCGCGAGGCGAAGGCGGAAACCAGCTGCTGCTCCCGTTCTTCGTCCTCGTCCGAGCTTCCCGCCAGCACGAGGACCCGACGCTTGACGGCGACGTCCTCGATCGCCCGATGCAGCGTCGAGGCGAAGGGGTTGGCCACGTCCTCGAGCACGACGCCGATGGTCCGGCTGCGCCCGTCGGACCGGCGCAGGCTGCTGGCGGTGAGGTCGTGCCGGTACCCCAGGCGGTCGCGCGCCGCCATCACGCGCCTGGCCAGGACGGGGGAGACTCCCGGTTCGCCGTTGACGACCCGCGACACCGTCTTGAGGCTGACCTTGGCCAGCGCGGCGACATCTCGCATCGTGGCTCGGGAGCGGGCGACCTGCGACTCTGACAACGTTCGTCTCCTTGAATCGGCTTGACGGGCCGCTGCGGGACGCGTGTAATTCTCTTGTTGAAGTCTAAGCCGATCTGTGGTATTACTGACAACGTTGTCTTTTGACAACGTTGTCAAGTGGCGCCCCGGCGCCCCACGGCCTGTTCAAAAAAGGGGTGACTCTCCATGAGCGACAGCAAGCTGCGTTCTCTCGGTCCGCCGATGCGATGGCGACTCTTTGCCACCACGGCCCTCGGCTTGATCGTCGCCCTGACAGGCGCCGCCTGTTCAGGAGCGGGTGGTGGAGGTGGCGGCGGCTCCAAGACGATTACGTTGGCCGCCGTCGACAACCCGCAGATGGCCGACCTCAAGAGCCTGGTCGGCGAGTTCCAGAAAGCGCACTCCGACATCACGGTGAAGATCGTGACCTTGCCTGAAGACCAGCTTCGGCAGCAGGTCACGCAGGACGTGGCCGCGAACAGCGGACGCTACGACCTGTTCACCATCGGCACCTACGAGGTGCCCCTCTGGGCGAAGAAGGGTTGGATCGAAAACCTGAGCCCCTACATCGCCAAGGATTCGACGTACGCCCCCGACGACCTGATCCCCGGGATCAAGACGGCCCTCAGCTACCAGAACGGCCTCTACGCCGTTCCCTTCTATGGGGAGTCCTCGATGCTCATGTACCGCAAGGACATGCTGTCGGCCAAGGGCATCACGCTTTCCGACCACCCGACGTGGGACCAGGTGGCGGCAGCCGCCAAGGCCGTCAACACCTCCAGCGTTTCGGGCATCTGCCTCCGCGGCCTGCCCGGATGGGGCGAGCAGCTTGCTCCTCTGGACACGGTCGTCAACACGTACGGCGGACGCTGGTTCGACGAGAAGTGGAATGCCCAGCTGAACCAGCCTGAGTTCAAGGCGGCGGTCAACTTCTACATCAACCTGATCAAGACGGCGGGCGAGCCCGGGGCCGGCAACGCTGGGTTCACCGAGTGCCTGAACGCCTACAACAACGGCAAGGTCGCCATGTGGTATGACGCTACTGTGGCCGCCAGCAACTTCACCGGCGCCGCGGCGAGCAACTCCGGCTACGCCTTTGCGCCGCACGTGGTCAAGGATTGGTCGGGCTGGCTGTGGGCGTGGTCCCTCGGCATGCCCTCCAGCAGCAAGAAGAAGGACGCGGCCTGGACCTTTGCGGACTGGGCGACGTCCAAGGACTACATCAAGCTGGTCGGCACCAAGCTCGGGTGGGCGCACGTGCCGCCCGGAACCCGAACCTCGACCTACTCGATCCCCGAGTACCAGCAGGCGGCGGGCGCCTTCGCGCAGGTGACCGTCGACTCCATCGCCCACGCCGACGTCACGCACGCCACCGTGCAGCCCGTGCCGTACGTCGGTATCCAGTACGTCGACATCGACGAGTTCCAGCAGCTGGGTGACCAGGTCTCACAGGAGTTCGCCAAGGTGATCGCCGGAGGCCAGACCGTCGACCAGGCGATTGCCAAAGCGCAGACGCTGGCAGCCGCCGTCGGCAAGAAATACCAGACATAGCGACACTGGTCCGTCCTGCAAACAAGGGTGGAGGCGCGCGGGCAACCGCCGCCTCCGCTCTCGGCCGGGAGGCATGGGCGCGGCGCCTGCCCTTGCTCCCGGCGTTCATCTACGTCTTCCTGGTGACGCAGATCCCGTTCGTCCTCACGATCTACTACAGCTTCTTTTCCTGGAACCTGCTCAAGCCAGGCAGCTTTCACTTCGCGGGTCTCGAAAACTACGGGTCGATCTTCACCAACGAGAGCATCAGGATCGCGGTGTGGAACACGGTCCTCCTGACTTTTTCCGTGATCGGAATCTCGGTCGTTCTCGGGCTGGGGGTCGCGATGATCCTCAACTCGGAGGTCTTCGGCAAGGGCCTCATGCGGACGCTGATGATCGCGCCCTTCCTCATCATGCCGACAGCCGGCGCTTTGATCTGGAAGGACACGCTGCTCAATCCCCTGTTCGGCCTGCTTCCTTATCTGTTGAGCCCTTTCGGGCTCAGCCGCGTCGACTTCGTCAACCAGTTTCCGATGGTGACGGTCGTGACCGTGGAAGTGTGGCGGTGGACGCCTTTCATGATGCTCATCATCCTGGCCGGGCTGCAATCGCAGAACCCGGAGGTGCTGGAGGCGGCGCGGGTCGACGGGGCCAACGCATTCCAGTCATTCCGGCGGATCACGCTGCCGCTGGTCAGGCCCTTCATCGAGCTGGGCGCGCTGCTGGGATCGCTGTTCGTGGTGCAGACGTTTGACTCGATCTTCATGCTGACCTTCGGAGGTCCCGGCGAGGACACCACGAACATCCCATTCCTGCTCTACCTCGTGGCGTTCCAGGGCTTCAGCATCGGCGAGGCGTCGGCCATCGGCGTCGTCGCCGTGGTCATCACGACCGTTGTCGCGACGCTCGCGCTAAGGACGCTCTTCTCCATCTTCCAGATCGAGGCCAGGCGCTGATGGACACGGCGGCCGTCCGCTCCAAAGTCCTGAAATCGGCGCTGGGCTGGCTCGTGGTTTTGGTGTTCTTTTTCCCGGTCGTGTGGATGTGGCTCGAAGCCCTGAAGACCGAGCCACAGGCAGCCAGCAGCCCGCCGACCATCTTCTTCGCCCCGACGCTCGAAGAGTTTCAGACCGTGCTGTCCGGCGACTTTCCGCCGTACTTCATCAACTCCGCGATCGCCAGCATCCTCTCGACGTTCCTGGTCCTTGTGTTCGGACTGCCGGCGGCCTACGCCCTGGCGATCCGACCCGTGAAGAGGACGCGCGACGTGCTCTTCTTCTTCATCTCGACCCGGTTCCTGCCCTTCGCGGCGAGCCTGGTGCCGCTGTACCTGCTGGCGCGCGACCTCCACCTGCTCGACAACATCTTCGCCCTCTCTTTGATCTACACGACGATCAACCTGCCGCTCGGCGTGTGGCTGCTGCGGTCTTTCCTCCTCGAGATCCCGCCCGACCTGTTCGAGGCGGCCCGCGTCGACGGGGCGCAGTTCCGCCACGAGATCCTCCGCATCGTGGTGCCTTTGATCGCCCCCGGGATTGCGGCGACCTCGCTGATCTGTCTGATCTTCAGCTGGAACGAGTTCTTCTACGCCGTCAACTTCACATCGTCGGACGCGGCCACCGCGCCCTTGTTCCTGGTCAGCTTCATCAGCGGCCGCGGACTCTTCTACGCCAAGCTCGCAGCCGCCGCCACCCTGGCCAGCCTCCCGGTATTGCTTGCGGGCTGGATCGCCCAGAAGCAGCTCATCCGCGGCCTGACTATGGGCGCTGTCAAATAGAGGGCAAGTGAAAGCTGTCGTCATCGAGGCGCCCAACGACCTGCAGGTCAAAAAGATCGATGACCCTTCGCCCAGAGAGGGGGAGGTCGTCGTCAAGGTCGACGCCTGCGGGATCTGCGGGACGGACATCCACGTTCTGCGCGGGGAATTCGCCCCCACGCGGTACCCGATCGTGCCGGGACACGAGTTCTCCGGTGAGGTCGTCGCACTCGGGGCTGGCGTCGGCAACCTGAAGGCCGGCGACTTCGTGGCGGTCGACCCGTCCTTGTTCGACGGCACGTGCCGGCAGTGCCGGGCCGGCCACTTCAACCTCTGCGAGAACTGGAACGCGATCGGCGTGGGATCGGCGAACGGCGCCTGTGCCGAGTTCGTGGCGGTCCCGTCCGCCAACGCGTTTCGCCTGCCGCGCGATATCCCCCGGCCCTGGGGCGCGCTGGTGGAGCCGCTGTCCTGCGCGGTGCATGGCCTGGACATGGTCGACGCCCAGGTCGCGGCCCAATACCTCATCTATGGGGCGGGCACGATGGGCCTTCTGCTGGCGCAGCTCATCCGGCACAGCGGTGCAACCGCGATCGACATGGTCGAGACGAATCCGAAACGTCATGAGCTCGCCAAGCGACTGGCCGCGGACCGGATCGCGGTCTCCGCGGACGAGCTCGACCGGCCCCAGGGTTGGGATGTGGTGATCGATGCCACGGGTGCGGTGCCCGCGATCGAGGACGGGCTGCGCAGGGTCGCCCGAGGCGGCACGTTCCTGATGTTCGGGGTGGCGCGCGCTGACGCGACAGCCACGTTCTCCCCATTTCGCGTCTACAACGACGAGATCAAGATCATCGGCTCGATGGCCGTCCTGCACAGCTTCGAGCGCGCGCTGGCGCTCCTCGTCAAAGGTGTGATCGACTGCGAGGCGATGATCACTGCCCAGTTCGCGCTGGACGACTACCCCAAGGCGATCGAGGCGTTTCTCTCGGGAAGCGGCCTCAAAACCCAGGTGAGCCCGACGCGATAATTTCTCGCGTGGCCCGCGAGTACACGACGATCGTGCTGCACATCGCGAAGGAACGCGCGAAGGAGTTCGAGGAGCTCTTCGAGCGGGACGAGCTCAAACGGTGGGAGGACTACACGAGGCGAGGCCGTTTCGTCGAAGCGAGGCTGATCCGCTGCCGGTACAGCGCGCTGCAGCCAGACGGCGCACAGGACTATGTGCTCCAGGTCGTGACGGCGGACGAGCATGCCCACCACGAGCACGACAGCGACCCTGGCTTCGAGGAATACAACAAGCGCGCCGATGTCCTCCAGCCCGAAGAGCCGACAGTGACGTTTGGAGACGTGGTATTCGAGCGAAGATCGCCCTCGTAACCGGCGCAGGCTTAGCGGACGGTCTCGTCCCACACCTGCGAGTCGGCGCCGCCGGGGTGATCGTTCACGTAGTTGAACGGATGGACCAGCTCGCGAAGCGCAAGCTCGAAGTGGTAGCTCCCGGCGCTGTTCGCGATCCCGTGAAGTGAGTAGGTTTTCGTTTCACTTGGCGCAAGGTCTCCGCAGTCGAACGCGGATGCGTCGGCCGCGATCGAGCACCCGCCGAGGTCGGTCATCTCGTGACGCTCATACCAGCGATCGGGTGTTCGAAAAACGAGTCCGAGGTGGGAGATGGCGGGCCCGGTGTTCGTCACGTTGACCAGCAGCTCGGCCGCGCCGCCGACTGAGGCGTTCTGGGTGGCCACGGCTTGAACCGTCGCCGTCAAGGGGTCTGAGGGGGCGCAAAAGCCCGAGGCGAGGAGGGCGATCATCACGATCGATCGGTTCATCGTCGTCGATCCTTAACCCAGCACTAAACGGCCAAGCGGTATTCTGTGCGACTTGCGCCAGGAGTGGATGGGCGTAACTCGCCGATACGTCGCCTCGTTGCAAGCTGCCGTGAGGAAAGGGGTAGTTCTCCTCGTGTCGCTTGCTGCGATCGCTTCCTGCACGGCGAACGGCCCGCTGGCGCCTTCGGCA
>WNGJ01008586.1_pt1 | contig 18664 bp, 18 predicted proteins | sample 5400611 | NCBI WGS metagenome assembly WNGJ01 (sample SAMN13153375, study PRJNA577476) | soil metagenome | isolation source: 40 cm soil or saprolite under Garry oak tree replicate 1 | place: USA:California | collected 2016-06-15 | reverse complement strand
GGAACTTCGAGCGCTTGTAGGGCCCGATCATGTCGTCGAGGCTCACGGGCGTGGTCTCGGTCCCGGGCCCACCCTCCGCGGGCAGCCCAAGCGTGCCCACGCTCGAGGTATAGACGACGCGCTCCACCCCGGCGCGCGCGCAGGCCTCGAGCACGGTGCGCGTGCCCTCCACGTTGTTGCGGTAGATCTCCGCCGAATCGCGGGCCCAGAGCCGGTAGTCGCCGGCCACGTGGAAGACCCTCGCGCAGCCCGAGACCGCCGCGGCCACGGCGTCGGGCTCGAGGATGTCGCCGCGCACCACCTCGACCGGGCAACCCTCGAGCGCCTTGAGACTGCTGGCCGGACGAGCGAGGACCCGGACGCGATAGCCGTCAGAGAGGAGAAGGCGCGCCACATTGGCTCCCACGAAGCCGGTGGCGCCGGTGACCAGCACATCCATGTGCGATGCCACTCCCGCGCTCAGCTTACTCCTGCCGGGGCGGGTTGCTATCATGTTGACGAGTCCCGAGGAGAAAGGCCCAGGAGCGTCCATGGCCATGAAGCGGCTCGGCATCCTTACCGGCGGCGGTGACGTGCCCGGCTTGAACTCCGTGATCAAATCGGTGGTGTACCGGGGCAGCGAGCTCGGCTACGAGGTGGTCGGGATCCGCCGCGGCTGGGAAGGCTTGACCCACGTCGATCTTCAGGATCCGGCCAGCCGCGCGCGCTACGTGCTGCCCTTGAACCGCCAGAACACCCGCACGATCGACCGCACCGGCGGCACCTACCTGCACACCTCGCGCACCAGCCCGTCCCGGATGCCCGCGCTTCCCCCCGCGCTCGCGGGACAGGATTTTCCGACGTCGGGCTCTCCGGGCACCGGCATCACCTACGACGTCACCGAGGCGGTCCAGCGGAACATCGAGAAGCTGGGGCTCGACTATCTGATCCCCATCGGTGGCGACGACACGCTGGGGTACGCGGCGGAGCTCGCCCGGCGGGGCATGCCCATGATCGCCGTGCCCAAGACCATGGACAACGATGTGCGTCACACGGAGTATTGCATCGGCTTTTCCACCGCGATCACGCGCGCCATGGATGCCATCGAGCGGCAGCGGACCACGGTCGGCTCCCACGAGCGCATCGGCATTTTCCGAGTGTTCGGGCGCGATGCCGGGTACACGGCGCTGTACACCGCGTACGTGACATCGCTTCGGTGCTGCATTCCGGAATACCGCGTGAACCTCGGGAAGCTGATCGAGCTGCTCATGGCCGACAAGCGCAATAACCCGAGCAACTATGCGCTGGTCATCGTCTCCGAGGGCGCGGAATGGGAAGGCTATACGGTCAAGGAATACGGCCCCGCCGACGCGTTCGGCCATCGCAAGAAGATGAGCGTCGCCGAAGATCTGAGCAACGAGATCAAGGCGGCCACCGGTGAAGAGACGATCGTGAGCGACCTGACCTACGAGCTGCGCTCCGGCAGCCCGGACTTCGTGGATCGGATGGTGGCCTCGACGTTCGCGGACATGGCCGTGGACGCCATCCACGAGGGCAAGCAGAACCTGATGACCGCCGTCACCGGCGGCTGCTTTGCCTTGCAGCCGATTCCCGATCCGGCGCTCGGGCCGCGCAAGGTGGATGTGCCCACGATGTACAACACCGAGCGCTATCGCCCGACATATGATTGCAAGCTGGGTCTGCCGATCTTCCTCACGCGGGAGTAGCCGGGTACCACAAGTCGTGGGCCCCCTCCTCCAGCGGCGAGAGGGCCGCAGTTCGAGCTGAGCGGCCCAGCCGCGAGGCGAGGGCTGAGTAGAACAGGGGGTCGAGCCCGAGCGCCTGAGACGTCAAGGCACCTGTGATATGTACTCCACGTGAGTGTCTTTGGCGCGCGCGTGCCCCGAAAGGAAGACGGCCGGCTCGTGACCGGGCGAGGGCGCTACGTCAGCGACGTGGAGCTGCCGAGGATGCTCCACGTGGCCTTCGTGCGGAGCGTGCACGCTCACGCGCGGATCCGGGGCGTGGACACGGGGGCGGCCACGGCGTGGCCGGGCGTGGTCGCCGTCGCCACGGGCGCCGATGCCGATATCGCCCGGTACCGGATCTGCGCCAGGTCGGCACTCCCGAGCTATGTCGAGACCGAGCAGCCGGTGCTCGCCTGGCCCGAGGCGCGTTTCGCCGGCGAGGCGGTGGCCGCCGTCGTGGCGGCAGACCGGTATGCTGCCGAGGACGCCGCCGCCCTCGTGGTCGTGGACGCTGAACCGCTGCCGGCGGCGGTAGACGTGGTCGGCGCGCGGGGCGGCCCTGTCGTGCACGCCGGCGCCGCCGACAATGTCCTCCTCTCGCGCCGCTTCGAGAGCGGCGAGGTGGAGAAGGCACTGGCGGAATCCGCCGTGGTGATCGAGCGCGCGTTCCGCACGAATCGCCAGTCGGCGGCACCGCTCGAGGGGCGGGGGGGAGTCGCCGAGTGGAGCGCGGGCGAGGGGAAGCTCACGCTCTGGTCGGGCACCCAGGTACCGCATCTGGCCCGTCATGGTCTGGCCGAGATCCTCGGTCTCGCCGAGAATCGCATCCGGGTGATCGCGCCCGATGTCGGCGGCGGCTTCGGCGTCAAGGCCATCCTCTATCCGGAAGATGTTGCCCTCTGTCTCCTGGCCATGCGGCTGGGCCGGGCCGTGAAGTGGGTGGAGCAGCGGCGGGAAGGGCTGGTGGCCGCGGCCCACGCGCGCGATCACCACTACGCGGTGCGCGCCGGCTTCGATCGCGCGGGCCGCCTGCTCGCCATGGACGCGCGGATCGCGTGCAATGCGGGAGCGTATTCGGTCTATCCGTGGACGGCGGGCCTCGAGGCGCTCATGGCCGGCGGCCTGCTCGCGGGGCCGTACAAGGTGGCGCACTACCGCTGCGAGGTGGCCGCCGTCGCCACCCACACGACGCCGGCGGGCCCCTATCGCGGCGTGGCGCGACCGGCGACCACGTTCGTGATGGAGCGCGTGCTCGATCTCGGCGCCGCGACGCTCGGCCTCGATCCCGTCGAGGTCAGACGCGTCAACCTGGTCGGGCCCGGCGACCTGCCCTACACCTCGGCCACGCGCCTCGTGCACGACAGCCCGACCTATCCCGTGTGCTTCGAGAAGGTCCTCGAGGCGATCGGCTATGACGCGTTCCGTGCCACGCAGGCGCGCGCGCGGGCGGAGGGCCGCTATCTCGGCATCGGCCTCGCCAACTACAACGAGCTGACGGGCCTCGGCCAGGCGGCGTCCGCGGGCCCGCGCATGCCGTTTCGCACTGGCCACGAGGGCGTGACCGTGCGCATGGATCCCTCGGGCGCGGTGACGGTACTGGCCGGGGTGACGTCACAGGGGCAGGGGCTCGAGACCACGATGGCGCAGATCGTGGCCTCGGAGCTGGGCGCGCCCCTCGACACGGTCACGGTCGTGCTCGGCGACACGGACGCCACGCCGTTCGGCCTGGGCGCCTTCGCCTCGCGCCAGGCGGTCATCGGCGGAGGCGCCGCCATCCGCGCCGGGCAGGCGCTTCGCGAGAAGATCACGCGCATCGCGCGTCGCCTGCCTCGAGACGCACCGGCTGCCCACCGACACGGAGCCCGGCCTCGAGGCGACGCGCTTCTACGATCCGATCCGCGGCACCTTCGCCGCCGGCTCTCAGGCCGCCATCGTCGAGGTGGATCCGGCGATCGGCACGGTGGCGATCCGGCGCTACGTCTGCGTCGAGGACACCGGGCGCGTCATCAACCCGGCGATCGTCGAGGGGCAGGTGCAGGGAGCGATCGCCCAGGGCATCTCGGGCGCGCTCTCCGAGCACTTGATCTATGACCAGGCCGGTCAGCTCCTCACGGGCACCCTGATGGATTACGCCCTGCCCACCGCGGCCGACATGCCGCTCTTCGAGCTCGACCACATCGAGGAGCCGGCGGAGAACCTGGCCGGTGTGCGCGGTGTCGGCGAGGGCGGCACCCTCGGTCCCGCGGCCGCGCTCGCCAATGCCGTGGCCGACGCGCTCGCGCCGTTCGGGATCGAGCCCAACGAGCTGCCGCTCACTCCCGCGCGCCTCTGGGATTGGTGCGCAGGCCGTCGGAGCGGTACGTCTGATCTTTTCCCACCCTAGCCCCGCGATGCTACTCCGGCACGTGCGCCGAGGGCGCGCGACCGAACTACCGGATAGTTAGAAGCCTCTACCCGGCAGTTCGTTCCGGCCGGTTTGCCCTCCCGCTGTGCATCAAGTGTAATTTCACGCACTTCCAGCCCTCGGCACGGCATATGCGGGTAATCCTTTGCGGCGCGTCGGTGCGCCTCGGTTTCGCCAGGAGGTAAACCCCATGAAACGGATCATCTGTCTCGGCTTGCTCGGATTTCTGATGGGTGGATGTGCCGTCTATGCCGACCCCTATCCTTACTACGGATATCCAGGCGAGCCCGCCGTGGGTGGCGTGTACGTGGTACCGCCGCCGGTCGTGGTTCGGCCCGGATGGGAATGGCACCGCGGGTACTGGCACGAAGGATGGCATCGGCACGGCTAGTTTGGCCTCGCTTGTGGACCATCACGCTTCTTCAGCTTCCCGAGAGTATATGAATCCAAGAGCGAGGATTCCAATGAGGTCATACATCATGTCCTGGCGACCCACATGCGTTTGATGGCAATCGCGCTCTTCGCCGTCTTCCTCCTTGTCACCGGCGCAGAGGCTGCGCCACCAGCGTCGGCGCCAGACTCTGAGCACCCGGTCACGCCTGACCGGGTGCTCGCGTCACTGAATCAGACTCTGGCGTGGTATCGAGAGGCCCGCGTGGCGATGCGCGCCGTGGGTACGGTCTTCGCCCGAGAGGACGAGCAGACGGCGCTCGCAGTGGTCCGGCGCGCGTTCGAGACGGCCCGGGCTCAGGCGGCCGTCCTGGCTGCCGCAAGCGGCCCCGCCCCCACCGCTCAACGCGCGGAAGCAGGGCCGCTGGCCGGGAAGCGCGCGCAGCTCAATGCGACGATCCAGACCGATCAGCAGGAGGTTGAGCGGCTTCGAGAACGCCTCCGGACGGCGCCGGCCGCGCGGCGAGCGGCCGTGCAGGATGACCTCGCGGCGGCCACGAACCGCTTTGAGCTGGACCGCGCCCGCCTCGACTTCTTGACCAGACTCGAGGAGTCGAACGTATCCTCGTCCGACACTGACCCGGATCTCGCCCGCCAGATCCAGACCCTCCAGGAATCGGTGCCGGAATTGCGCTCGGGGAATGCCTCGTCGCCGCCGGCCGCGCCCACGTCGAGTGGCGTAACGGGAGGGGGCTGGGGCTCCGTCCAGCGCTTGATCGGGATTTACCACGCGCGGGGCAGCCTGGACCAGCTGGACGAGCGCACGAAAGCGCTCGAGCGGCGTGTCGGGAGTGACCTCCAGGCGGCGCGGGCAAGCATGCGCTCGATCATGGACCAGCTCCGTGCGCTGACGACCGATCCTTCTCCCGGCGGGTCGCTGGCCGACGGTCAGCGGCAGTTCCGCGACCTGCTCGACCGTAGCAAGCTGCTGGGCGCGGTGGTCCTGTCCCAGCGCGAGGAATCCGCTCTCGTGCATCGGTTCGCCGGAGATCTCCAGGGCTGGAAGGGAGCGATCGATCGCGACCGATGGCAGGTGCTGCAGGCTCTGGGGATGGGACTGATCGGCGTCGTCATCGCCCTCGTCGCGATCCTCGTCGGCGGCATGCTGTGGCGCGTGGCCGCGGTGCGCTACGTGCACGATGCCTACCGCCGCCGCCTCCTGCTCATGGCACGCAATGTCGTCGTGTTGACAGCCATGGCGCTCGTACTCGTGTTCCACTTCGCGAGCGAGCTCACGGCCCTCGTGACGGGACTGGGCTTCGCGGCGGCGGGCATCGCCTTCGCGCTGCAGAACGTGATCCTCGCCCTCGCGGGCTATTTTTCGATGGTGGCGCCCAACGGCATCCGGGTGGGCGACCGGGTGAGCCTGCAGGGGCCCTTCGGCTACGTCCGGGGCGAGGTGCTCGACATCGGGCTCGTGCGCATTCGTCTGCGCGAGCTGGACGGCGAGCCGCTCCGTCCGACGGGCCGCATCGTGGTGTTCCCCAACTCGGTCGTGTTCACGGGAAGCTTCTTCAAGCACCCGCCGGCGGAAGATCGGGGCGAGGGGCCGCGCTCGGTGGAGCGGAGCGCCGCCGCCTGATGATTCTTCGACGGGGCCGATGACCGTGGAATCGGCCGCCCGGGCTCTGGCCCGAGCGGCCGATCCGGCGTGCGTTGCTCAGTGACGGCCTGGGGCTACTGCGAGACGGCCGGGGTCCGGCTGGCGTCCGAGGAAACCCGCGGCGCCTGGACATCCTGGTTCTCGCGTGGCGCCTGCACGTCCTGATTCTCCCGGGGCGCCTGGACATCTTGGTTTTCCCGGGGCGCCTGGACATCTTGGTTTTCCCGGGGCGCCTGCACGTCTTGATTCTCTCTGGGCGCCTGCACGTCCTGATTCTCCCGGGGTGCCTGCACGTCCTGGTTCTCGCGCGCGGCGACCTGGGCCGCATCCTGGTGGATGCTCGCGAGCACGCGCGCGCTCTGCGCCACGCTCAGGGTGGGCGACAACGATACCGCGATGATCGCGCTGACGGCTACCGCAGCAATCTTTCTCATGCCTCCGTCCCTTCCTTTCTGGACATGGGTCTCTGCGTCTCACTCTTGTTTTCGTCGCACCCTTGAGACGAGATGTCGGCGGGAATGGATTGCGCCGTGCCAAAGTTTCTTGCCGATGTCACAGAGCGAGAACCGATCGTTCTAATGCGAAACATTGAAAAGACCGATGGAACCCAAGGCCCCGACCGGGCGGGCATCACGCCTGCGTGATACAGTCGCCCGGAGAGGAGAGGGGTAATATGAAAAAGCTCGGGATCGTGGTCGGAGTGATCGTGGCGGTGCTGGTCGTGGCCCTCGTCGTGCTGCGCGTGGCCGGGCTCGATCCGAATGAGCGCCGGGCCGGCTTGTGGCTCACGGGAGAGGTCGTCACCACGCCCGTCACCGACTGGTCCTTCACCGACAAGTACCGCAACATCTACGTGCAGACGAAGACCTGGTATCTCGTCCCGCACTCGGTGACGACCGGATGCACAGCAAAGGACGGCAAGCTCTATCTGACCTCCATATACCGCCCCGGCCAGCAATTCCCCCGCGACAAGGCCTGGAACCGGAATTTCGTTCGCGATCCACGCGTGCGGCTGAAGATCGGCGACAAGCTCTACGACCAGACGCTGGCTCTGGTCATGGACGAGACCGAGAAGGGCGCCGTGCTCGAGGCCAAGGCCAAGAAATATCCGCAGCAGCCCGCGGTCGACAAGAGTCGCGTCTATGTCTTCAAGGTGCTCCCGGGCTAGGGGCCGTCACCGAACATGAGCGAGGCGCGCGCCGGCGACGGCCCGCCTGCCGCCGCGCGCTCGCGCAAGAGCCGATGGTGGCAGCGCGGCCTGCCTTGGCTGATCACCGCGGGCTGCTTCGTCTACCTCTATAGCCGGCTCGCCCGCGCCGCCGCCGCCGAGGGGCGCGGGCTCGGCCCCTACCTCGCCGCCATCTTCGAGAACGTCAGCTGGTCGCGCTGGCTCATTCTGATGATCCCCTACTGCGCGCTCTTCGTGCTGATCGACAGCCTGGTCGTGTGGCGGGTCATCACCTGGTTCAACGCGCGGCTTCGCTACGCCGACGTGCTGCCCATCCGGGCCAGCGCCTACATCCTCTCCATCGTGAACGAGCAGGTCAGCAAGGGCGCCATCGCGCTCTACCTGAGCCGGCGCAACGGTATTCCCGCCTGGGAAGTGGGCTCGAGCATGCTCTTCATCATGTTCTGCGAGTACTACTACCTGCTGATGTGGGCGACGGTGGGGGTGCTCTTGCAATGGGACCGGCTCCCGCACGTGTTTCACGTCATCCCGTGGCTGGCCCTCGTGTCCGCCGCTGTCTTCGTGGTCTTCTATCTCTTCTTCACGGGGCGGCTCTCGAGCGGACGCGTCGGATGGGGTGGGGCCGTGCGCAATCGGCCGCTCTTCCGCTCCTTCCGGCTGGCCCGGCTTCGCCACTACGCCGCGGTGATCGCGCTCCGCTCCCCCGCGATGCTGACGGCGGTGGTCGTGTACGGGCTGGCCCTCAAGCTCTTCGGCGTGACGGTCGGTCTCGGCGAGATGCTGGGCTATCTGCCCGTGATCTTCTTCGGCGCGGCCATGCCCGGGCCCATGCACTCCGTGGCCATCGTGCTCTGGGTGCTCCTCTTCCCCGAGCGGCCCGGCGCCATGACCACTTTCGGCTTCGTCCAGCACAACTTCTTCATCCTCTTCAACGCGGGGATGGGCCTTCTCTTTCTTCGCCGGGCGACTCGCGAGCTTCTCGCGAAAGCGCCCTGACCGCCCGCAGCCGCTCGGCCATGGAGATCAGGGTGGTGGCGACGAGGATCCAGGCGAGGAGCGTGAGCAGGGGCTGAAGGAACGTGAGCCCGAGGCGGATGAGGATGTCGCCGCCGAGCGGGGCGAAGTAGAGGATGCCGTTGTACCGACCGAGCCGGCTCGTGCGAAGCCTGCGACCGCGGTGGAGCCAGTACGAGTCGACCACGTACTGGGCGAAGGCGATGGCGACGAGGACAGGCAGGATCCAGGGAAAAGCGCCACGCGAGGCGCCGGCGGCCAGGCCGCTCGTGACGAAGAGGAAGTCGACCGTGTGGTCGAAGATGCCGCCCGCCGCGCTCGCCGTGCCGCGGCGGCGGGCGAGGGGGCCATCGAGGAGATCCGTGGCCACGGCGGCGGCGAACATCAGAGCGGCCAGCACCGCGTAGCGGGTGCCGCCTCGGGCCATGAGGAGCGCGAACGGCACGATCAGGAGCAGCCGGACGGCGGTCAGAGCATTGGCCATGAATGAGCAGTCGCGCGATTGAAATAGTATCACCATCGCTTCGCGACTTGCTGCCCGCCGCCGGAATGAGTTGGTGAGGCGCTGAGTTGATCTGGCGAAGCAAATTGACCCAGTGCCCGGGGATCGGTAGCCTACCGCCAGGCATGGACGACCTCGCGATCCGCGGAGGGCTCGTCGTCGACGGAACCGGGGCGCCCGGCCGTGAGGCCGACGTCTTCGTGCGCGAGGACCGGATCGTGGCCATCGAGCGGGAGGGAGGGCGCCCCGCGCGCCGGACCATCGATGCCCGCGGCCACGTCGTGGCGCCCGGCTTCATCGACATTCACACGCACTCGGATTTCACCCTGCCGTTGAATCCGCGCGCCGAAGGGAAGATCCGGCAGGGCGTGACCACCGAGGTCGTGGGCAACTGCGGCTTCTCCGTGGCGCCGGCGCTGCCCGGCACCTCCGCGCTCCTTGGAGACTACCTCGGGGCCAGCGCCCCCGGTCTGCCGTTCCAGGACGCGACGTTCGCCGAGTACCTCGACCGCTTCCCGCCCGTCTCGGTCAACACGATCATGCAGGTGGGCCACAACACCCTGCGCTTGATGACGGTGGGCATGGAGCGGCGCGCGGCGACGTCGGAGGAGCTGGAGCGGATGTCGCGGCTGCTTGCGGAGTCGCTGGAGGCGGGCGCCCTCGGGCTGTCCTCCGGGCTCTTCACCGCGCCGGGGAGCTTTGCTGGGCCCGACGAGATTCTCGCGCTGGCGCGAGTGCTCGCGCGCTACGGCGCGACCTACGCCTCCCACGTTCGCGACGAAGCCAACCATGGCTTCGAGGCCGTGCGGGAGGCGATCGCCGTCGCGGAGGCGACGGGGATCCACGTGCAGATCGCGCACCTCAAGCTGTCCGGCACCGACAACTGGGGGCGGGCGGGGTCACTCCTGGCGGAGATCGAGGCCGCGCGGGGCCGTGGCCTCAAGATCGACTGCGATCAGTACCCGTACGACACCGCGACGAATCCGCTTCGCAATCTCCTGCCGGGCTGGGCGCAGGAGGGCGGCGTGTCCGCGATGCTCGAGCGGCTGGCTCATCCGGCGATTCGCGAACGCATCCGCCACGACCTCGCGCGTGACGGCCTCAACAACTTCGGAAGGATCCCGTCGTGGGACGTCGTGCGCCTTGCCGGGTCGCCGTCGCACCCGGCAGACGCCGGCCTCGACTTCGGGGCGCTCGCCCGACGGAGCGGGATCGATCCCCTCGACGCCGTGTGCGATGTCATCGTCGCCGACCGCGGCCACACGCGCATCCTGATCCGCAGCATGGCGGAAGCGGACGTGGACGAGATCACGCGCGCGCCGTGGGTGCTCGTGGGCTCCGACGGCAATGCCCTGGCGCCGTACGGCGTCACCGGACAGGGCAAGCCGCATCCCCGGTACTACGGCACCTTCGCGCGCGTGCTCGGGCACTGCGTGCGCGACCGCGGGCTCCTGACGCTGCCCCAGGCCGTTCGCAAGATGACGGGCGGCTCGGCGGCGGCTCTTGGCCTCGCCGATCGTGGCGAGCTCCGGCCGGGAGCGTGGGCGGACGTCACCGTGTTCGATCCCGACACCGTCGCTTCACTCGCAACCTACGACGAGCCCCATCGGTACGCGGCCGGCATCTCGACCGTCATCGTCAATGGCACCGTGGTGATCGACGGCGGCGACCACACGGGCGCCCTCCCGGGCCGGGTCCTTCGCTTCCCCCGCCGCGCCGCCTGACGGTGGCGGCTCTGCACGGCGTGTGATACCTTTCGCCCGCAGTCGACCATGCAGTGCGCGAGCCGCGAATGGCTCGCTGAGGGAGACCGCGAATGAGCTCCGCTGAGTCGCCGCATGCCTGGCCGGGAGACACCCTCACCCGCGTTCCTTACTGGGTGTACCAGGACGACGCCAACTATCGCGCGGAGCTGCGCCGCATCTTCGAGGGGCCGGTGTGGAGCTACGTCTGCCTCGAGTCCGACGTCGAGCGGCCGGGCGACTTCCGCACGACCTTCGTGGGCGAGATGCCCGTCATTGTCGTCCGCGCCGAGGACGGCACCATCTGCGCCTTCGAGAACCGCTGCGCGCATCGCGGTGCCCTCATCGCGCTGGACGACCGGGGGAAGGCGCGGAGCTTCCAGTGCATCTATCACGCGTGGACCTATGATCTACGCGGCAACCTGACGGGCATCGCCTTCGAGAAGGGCTCCAACGGCCGCGGGGGTATGCCCGCTTCCTTCTGCAAGGAGGAGCACGGCCCGCGCAAGCTCCGCACGACCACGCTGCACGGGCTGGTCTTCGCGAGCCTCTCGCCAGAGGCGCCGACCATCGCGGAGTATCTCGGTCAGGAAATCCTCGGACGGATCGAGCGCGTGCTGCATCGGCCCGTGCGCGTGCTCGGCCGGTTCGTGCAGGTCCTGCCCAACAACTGGAAGCTCTACGTCGAGAACGTCAAGGACACGTATCACGCCAGCCTGCTCCACGCCTTCTTCGGCACCTTTCGCATCACGCGCCTCACCCAGGGCGGCGGCATCATCGTCAGCCCCGACGGCGGCCACCACGCCAGCTACACGATCGATCGGGCCGATGACCGCGTGAGCACGGCCTACCGGGATCAGGGCATCCGCTCCGAGCACCAGAACTATCGCCTTGCCGATCCGAGCCTGCTCGACTCCGTGGACGAGTACGGCGACGGGATCAAGCTGCAGATCCTGACCGTGTTCCCGAATTTCGTCCTGCAGCAGATCGAGAACTGCCTGGCCGTCCGCCAGGTCCTGCCCAAGGGCCCGGACTCGATGGAGCTGCACTGGACGTACTTCGGCTTCACCGACGACACGCCCGAGATGCATCGCCGGCGGCTCAAGCAGCTCAATCTCGTGGGCCCTGCCGGCTATGTCTCGATGGAGGACGGCTGCGTGGGCGGCTTCGTGCAGCGCGGCGCCGCCACCGCGAGCGACGAGCTCTCCGTGGTGAACATGGGCGGCGAAGGCACGGAGTCGCAGGACACACGCGCCACCGAGGCTTCGGTGCGCGGCTTCTGGAAGGCCTATCGCCGCTACATGGGGGTCTGAAGTGGCGGAGACGGATCCCCTCCTCACGAGCCTCCAGCCCCTCGTCTCGCAGCTCAACGCCGACTACGCGCGCGCCATCGACGACGATCGCCTGGAAGACTGGCCGGACTTCTTCGTCGAGCAGTGCCTGTACTCGATCACCTCGATCGACAATCATCGCCAGGGCTATCCCGGCGGTCTCATGTGGGCCGACTCGAAGGGCATGCTGCAGGACCGCGTGGCCGCGCTGCGCGACGCCAACATCTACGAGCGCCAGACCTATCGCCATCTGATCGGCCTGCCCGCCCTCCTCGGCGAGGCGGAGGGCGCGGTGCGCGCGGAGACCCCCTTCCTGGTCGTGCGTATCATGCGCGACGGCCGCATGGATCTCTTCGCCACCGGCCGCTATCTCGACGTCATCGTGGAGGACGCGGGCGCGCTCCGCCTTCGCGAGCGCATCGTGGTCTGCGACAGCAGCCGCGTCGACACCCTCCTCGCCCTTCCGCTGTAGGTAGCTCGGAGGGGGGCTTTGCCCCCTTCCGAACCTCCCCCCGGAACAGATGGCGCCGGCAAACCCGGCGCGCGAAGCGTAACCGTCCCTCTCCCGCTGGGTGCTCCTTGACAGGTGAATTAGAACTAGTATTCTATTATCAGATGCCACGGGTTTCGAAGTTCGACGAGGATCAGATCTTGACGGCGGCGGGCCGGATCATCGCCACCCACGGGCCCTCGGGCGCCACCATCGGGGCGATCGCGCGGGCGGTGGGAGCGCCCACCGGCTCGATCTACCACCGATTCGACTCGCGGGATGTCGTGCTCGCGAAGGTGTGGCTGAGGGCGGCCGCCACGTTCCAGGCGGCATTCTTCGAGCGCCTGAGAGGCTCGCCACCACGGAAGGCAGGCCTCGACGCAGCGCTGTACATGGCGGAGCGCGTGCGCCTGCATCCCCAGGAAGCGCGGCTACTGTTGCATCATCGACGTGAAGATTTCGTCGATCGCGGCTGGCCCGCCGGGCTGCGCCGACAGGCGGCTGAGCTCGGCCAGCAGGTCGAAGCGGAGCTGGCCCGCTTCAGTCAGCGTCTCTGCGGCCGCGCGGACGCGCGAACGGTTCGGATCGTGGCCTACGCGGTGGTGGAGGCTCCCTTCGCGGCAGTGCGGCGGCACGTCTCCGTCCATGAGTCGCCGCCGCCGTATGTGGACACGCTGATCCGGGCAACGTACGCGGCCGCGCTCCATCTCGTTCCCATGACATCTCGATCACGGAGGCCATCATGAGTGCCGAGAAGAATGCGCAGGTGATGCTGGACGTGTTCAGCGCGATCGAGCGGAGGGATCTCGAGCGCCTGCAGGAGCTGTGGCATCCTGACGTGGAGTTTCACTGGCCCTCCTCGCTTCCGTATGGCGGCGTGTCACACGGTCCGGGAGGCGAGCGCCCCAACTGGACCCAGACGTGGATTCCTCTCCAGCCCACCGAGGCCGAGCGACGGATGGATCCGCGGGTCGTGGCCGCAACGGAAGAGGAGGTCGTGGTTCTCTGGCGGCAACGGGGGCTGAGTCCGACGGGCGCTCGCTTCGACGGTCCCGTCCTTGGATTGTATCGGGTTCGCGACGGCAAGCTGGCTCGCGCGCAGATGTTCTACTTCGACACGACCGCGCTGGCCGGCTTCCTGGCCTATGCCACGGACCAGGCGGTGGCATCGAGCTGAACGGCCCACGAGCGACGGACAGCGAAAAGCGCCGTGAAGCTGCTAGACCCACGGAACAAGGAGAGAGCATCTTGGCCGCAAAAATTCTCGTGGTTCTTCACGAAGTAAACAACAATGTGGCGGGCCTGGGTGGGCTTCAATGCCAGCCACAGCATGGGGGCCATGCTGTTCGGCTTGGTTTTTGGCTTTCTCGCATTGGCTCACGGCGAGCTCCTTTTTCGGTCACCGTTCCTGCTCGTTGTCGGGCTGGCAATGCTTGGCGGTCTTGTCGTGCTCGGCAAGGTGTATTGGTTCAGTGCGCCTCTCACGGGCATCAGCATTTCTTTGGCCTGCTATGTCGCCGGCATTGCGCTATCGCGGGCCTAACGAGGCGCTCCAGCTTGGGCGTTGTGTGTGTGACATGGACGGGCACGGTGCCGCTATTTGGGCGGGAGGAGTGAGGCGAATGAACGTCGGATTGGTAATCGCTGGCTCGCTGTGTCTGGTGCTCGCGGGCGGTCACACGTTCGTCGGTCGGCTGGGGCGAGCACGCCCACGATCGCGGGGAGGTCGTCTTCCTGGTCGGCGCGGCCTATGCCGCCGCGACTGTCCTGCTGATCTGGAGGAGCCGCCGGAGGCCGTCGGATCTGCTCCGAACGCCGGTGTGGGTGCTCCAGATCGCCATCACCGTCCTGTGCTGGCTGAACACCTAGGAGGCACTCTCAGGTCTTTTGCCTTTACGAGCGTACGGCACTGATGACATACCTCCTTTCCGAATGAGCTGTCGCTTCCATAGGGCTTAATTAGTGGTAGAGTCCGGGGCACCGCATCTCGACAAGGAGATCCTCCATGGCCACGGTGATCGGATCGGAGCTGCTCGCGCGCGCGTTGAAGTCACAGGGCGTCGAGACGATGTTCTACGTGATGGGCGGCCCCATGCTGGAGACCGAGGCCATCTGCATCAAGCTCGGCATCCGCGCCATCGATACGCGGCACGAGCAGGCCGCCTCGCTCAGCGCGCACGCATGGGGGCGCGTGATGCGCCGCCCCGGCGTGGCCATGGGCTGCTCGGGGCCGGGGGCGACCAACCTCGTGACCGGCGTCGCCAATGCCTTCACCGACGCGGCGCCGCTTGTGGCCATCGGCGGCTCGAGCCCGCGCGTCTATCTCGGCATGGAAGCCTTCCAGGAGATCGATCAGGTCGCGGTGATGCGCCCAGTGACCAAGTGGGCCGAGCGTATCTACGACGCCCGCCGGATCCCCGACATGGTTGCCACGGCCTTCCGCCAGGCGACGACGGGACGGCCGGGCCCCGTCTATCTCGACCTGCCGGGCGACATCCTCGGCGAGAAGGTGGACGACGAGAAGATCGAGTTCCCGCCGGCGTGGAAGACCCTGCCGCGGCCGCTCGGCGACAAGGGGGCCATTCAAGAGGCGATCGCGCTCCTGTCGCGCGCCGAGCGCCCCGTCATCCTCGGCGGCAGCGGCGTCTGGTGGTCGGACGGGGCCGCAGCCTTTCAGGCGCTGGTCGAGGCGACGGGCATCCCGTTCTACACGACGCCGATCTCGCGGGGGACCGTGCCGGAGGACCACGAGCTGGCCTTCATGAACGCGCGTAGCAAGGCGTTCACCGAGGCCGACGTGCTGCTGACCGTGGGCACCCGGTTCAACTGGGTGATCCAGTTCGGCCGCCCGCCGCGCTTCGCCAAGGACCTCAAGGTCATCCACGTGGACATCAATCCGACGCAGCTCGGCTGGAACCGCGAGGCCGACGTGCCTATCGTGGGCGATGCCCGCGCCGTGCTGGAGCAGCTGACCGAGGAGGCGCGCGGCAAGATCGATCCCAGGAAGTATTCGGCGTGGGTCGGCAAGCTGCGCGTGCTCGACGCCGAGAAGAACGCCGAGCAGGAGAAGGCGATGTCCTCGGACAGCACGCCCATCCATCCCCTCCGGCTGTGCAAGGAGGTGCGCGACTTCCTCAAGCGCGATGCCATCCTCGTGGTCGACGGGCAGGAGATCCTGAACTTCGGCCGGCAGTCGATCCCGACCTACGTGCCCGGGCATCGGCTGAACTCCGGCGCCTTCGGCTGCATGGGCGTGGGCCTTCCCTTCGGCGTGGGCGCCAAGGTCGCCAAGCCGGACACGCAGGTGCTCGTGCTCCACGGCGACGGGTCGTACGGCATGAACGCGATGGAGATCGACACGGCGGTGAGGCATCGCATCCCCATCGTCGTCGTCATCTCGAACAACGGCGGATGGACGGCCGACACGTCGTGGGCGCTGCCCCTGCCCAAGCCCGGCCGGAATCTCGGCCGCACGCGCTATGATCGTGTGGCCATGGAGCTGGGCGCGCACGGTGAGCTGGTCGAGAAGCCACACGAGATCCGGCCTGCCCTGGAGCGCGCGTATGCCTCCGGGAAGCCGGCCGTGGTCAACGTGATGACCGACGACCAGGCGCGGGCGACCACGGTGCGGTTCTCGGCGTACACGACCTAGGAGATTCGAGCGATGCCCAAGGCCCTTGACGGAATTCGCGTCCTCGACCTGACGCAGTACGAGGCGGGCCCGAGCGCCACTCAGATGCTGGCGTGGCTCGGCGCCGAGGTCATCAAGATCGAGCCGCCCACCGGCGAGCCCGGTCGCAACGCGCTCTCCGACAAGCGCGGCGAGGACGCGTGGTTCTTCCTGCTCCTCAACTCGAACAAGAAGGGTGTGACCCTCAATCTCAAGTCCGAGCGCGGCCGCGCGCTCTTCCTGGAGATGGCCAAGAACGCCGACGTGGTCGTGGAGAACCTCGGCCCCGGCGCCCTCGAGCGGCTCGGCCTCGGCTGGGACACGCTCTCGCGGCTGAATCCCCGGCTGATCCATGCCTCCGTCAAGGGTTTCGGCAGCACCGGCCCCTACGCCGAGTACAAGAGCTTCGAGTGGATCGCCCAGGCGATGTCAGGGGCCATGAGCATGACGGGCCATCCGGACGGGCCGCCCACCAAGGCGATCGGCGGGCTCGCCGACACGGGGGCGGGGCTCCACACGGCGATCGGGATCCTCGCCGCCATCGTCCAGCGGCACGCGACGGGCCTCGGCCAGCGCCTGGAGGTCGCGCAGCAGGAATCCGTCGTCAACCTCCTGCGCATTCACCTGCGCGAGACCTACCAGAGCGGCCGGCCCGCGCCCCGGCAGGGCAACCGCTCGGCCGCCGCCGCGCCGTCGAACATCTACCGCTGCCGTCCTTTCGGGCCCAACGACTACATCTTCATCCACTGCGCCACCGTGGAGATGTGGAAGACGCTGGTGGAGATCTGCGGGCGGCCGGAGCTCGCGGACGATCCACGCTATGCCGATCGGCGTGACCGCGTGCAGTTCGTCGACGAGATCGACGCGATGATCGAGGCGTGGACGGAGAAGCACACGAAGCACGAGGCCATGAAGATCCTGGCGGGGGCGGGGGTGCCCGCGGGCGCCGTGCTCGATTCCGCGGAGGTCCTCGCCGACGAGCACATGCGGGGGCGCGGGATGATCGTCGAGCTCGAGCACCCCACGCGCGGCAAGTACCCCATGCCCGGCAACCCCGTGCGCCTCTCCGCCTCGCCCACGGAGCTGCAACGCTCGCCGCTGCTGGGCGAGCACAACGCCGAGGTCTACGGCAAGCTGGCCGGGCTCTCCGAGTCCGATCTGGCCGAGCTCAAGCGCGACCGGGTGATCTGACGCATTTCCCTCTCTCCCATCGGGGGAGGCCGGAGCGCCGATAGTAAGGGATCCCAAGTCACCGAAGTTCTACGAGGTGTCGTTCCGGGGCCAGGTCCAGCCCTCTCCCGACAGGCGGAAGACCCCGCGTAGATCACGTGTGACCACCTAGCAGGTTCGCCGTCGCTGTGTCCCCGCCCTTCCTGCTGCCGCACGCTCGGCTTGGCTGATAGACTCGCGGGCACGTGGGGAGGGACCACATGGACTCTATCTGCTCGTCCGAAATGCCTCGACGCGCCTTCATGGCGCTGGTCTCGGGTGCCCTCCTCGCCGCGCCGCTCGCCGCCCGGGCGCAGCAGGCGGGGAAGATCCCGAGGATCGGGTTCTTGCGTGCCGGGCCGCCCCCGAAATCCTGGGTCGAGGGTTTCCAACAAGGGTTGCGCGATCTCGGCTATGTGGAAGGCCAGAACATCGTCACCGAGTACCGGTTCACGGACGGGAGCACCGGTCAGCTCCCCGATCTCGTTGGCGAGCTGCTCCGTCTCAAGGTTGACGTGATCGTGGCCTCGGCTACGGCTGCGGCCCAGGCCGCCGAGAACCTGACCCGGACAGTCCCAATCGTCTTCGCAGGCATAAACGACCCTGTTGGCAGCGGCCTCGTGAGTAACCTCTCGCGGCCGGGCAAGAATATTACGGGCACGAGCCTCATGTCGGTCGATCTGCTGGCGAAACGAGTGGAGCTACTCAAGGAAGTCGTTCCTCAGCTCTCCCGCTTGGCCGCCCTGGGGGTTCCCGCCGATCCATCGTACGCATTGCAGGTGAAAGCGACAGAGACAGGCGCGCGGGCGCTGGGGGTTCAGCTGGACCTCATCGCCGTGCGCAGCCCGAACGACTTCGAAACCGCGTTCAAGGTGGCAAGAAAAGCCCAGGCCCTTATCCAGTTCGAGGCGGTATTTTTGACGACCCACCGGACCCGGCTCCTCGAACTCGCGGTGCGCAACCGCCTCCCGGCCGTCTACGTGGACAAGATCCTCAAAGGCGCAAAGCCCGGCGACCTGCCCGTCGAGCAGCCGACCAAGTTCGAGCTGGTCATCAACCTCAAGACGGCCAAGGCGCTCGGCCTCACGATCCCGCCGTCGCTGCTGCAGCGGGCGGATGAGGTCATCCAGTAGGCGATTCGATCGACTGCCGAGCCGATGTGGACGCTCATCGATGATCTCGAAGCCTTCTTGCAGGAACATCGCCGATGCGGCTGGCTGCACAGCGAGGTCGAAGGCGAGCAAGTCTGGATGACCTGCAAATGCGGAGCTTCTCTCGAACACAGTTAGCCCCGCATCGGCCAATTGCCCGTAGCGGGATCCGCTCTGCTGGA
>WNGJ01003948.1_pt1 | contig 18665 bp, 15 predicted proteins | sample 5400611 | NCBI WGS metagenome assembly WNGJ01 (sample SAMN13153375, study PRJNA577476) | soil metagenome | isolation source: 40 cm soil or saprolite under Garry oak tree replicate 1 | place: USA:California | collected 2016-06-15 | reverse complement strand
CGATCGTCATCCTCGGCGGCTGGAACCTGGTCCTCCAGGGCCAGCTCTCGGACGCCCGAGCCTACGATCGGGCCGTCGCAGCCGTCATCGACGCCGCCGGCAAGCCGGGCAGCCAGACCGTCGTTCTGACACCGACAAAGGATTCGCGCGGCGCCGGCATCGCCGCTGTCGCCCCGGACGGGTCCGTGGTGATGGCGATGCGCGACCTCCCGGCGACCGCCGGGACGCAGGTCTACGAAGCGTGGGTGATTGCGGCGGGCAGCCCGGCGCCGGTCCCGGTGGGTAGCTTCACCGTCGGCCAGGCAGGAACCGCCGCCTTCACGACGACGCCGGTCACGACGCCGCCCGGATCCACGATCGCCCTGAGCCTCGAGCCAGGCCCCGGCAGCACCGCGCCGCGCGGGACGATCGTCGCGACGGGCGTCTCTTCCCTACCGAAGAGCTGATTGCGGCTGGATGGGCAGCCCATCCGACCTGGTTTCGAAGGGAGCCTGGCCGTGGCGGCAGGCGCCAGAGCCTCAGCCCTGCGTCGCCTCGATCGGGCCGCCGCGGCCCTCGGCTCGGGCCTTTTCGAGTGCCGCCTGGGCCGCGGTCAGGAGCGATTCTGCGTCCGCGCCGTCGGTCGGAAAGCGAGCGACGCCGGCGGACACCGAGATTGTCCGACCCTCGACGGCCGGCAGGCCCGCGATGCCCTCGAGGACCCGCCGGGCGACTGTCATCCCGGCCGACCCCGGAGCAATCAGGGCGAACTCGTCGCCGCCGAAGCGAGCGACCGTGTCGACGAGCCGGACGGCGCCGGCCAGCACACTTGCCACGGATCGCAGCACGTCGTCGCCGGCTTCGCGCCCGACGGCCTCGTTTGTCGCGGCGAACCCGTCGACGTCGAAGATCGCCACCGAAACCTCGCCGCCCTGGCGCCCGGCCCGGGCGAGCTCCAGCTCGAGGACCCGGTCGAAGGTCCGCGAATTGGCAAGGCCGGTCAGGGGATCTGTGTGGGCGAGGCGCTCGAACCATTCGGAGCGCTCGGCAACGGTGGAGGCCAACCGCGAGCGATCGACGGCGACGGCGACAAGGTCCGCCACGGCTCGCAGGAAGGTGACCTCGGCCTCGTCAGCGATGTGATCGCCTGTCCATCCGAAGGCGATCGCGCCGACGGCCTGGTCGATCCCGCCGCGGGCCACGATGAGCGGAAAGGCCAGCGTGTCGGCCGAGCTCGCTTCGGCTCCATCCCTTCCCGCGATCGCAAGCGGATGATCCTCGCCGGCAAGCGCTTCGACGAGCGCCGCCTGCCCGGCCACTTCGAGGCCCACCGTGAAGGTCAGCTCCGGCGCCGGCCGATCGGGGTCCTGGAGGCTGATCGCCGCACTTGCCGCACCGGCCGCGGCGACCGCCACGCCGACGAGCGATCCGAGCGTGTCGTCAAGATCGGTTCCTCGAGCCAGCGCCGCTGAACCCGCCACGAGGGCAGTCAAGGCACCTGGTCGCTGGCTGTCGGCATCGGGCACGAGTGAGTCTCCTGGCTGGGCGATCGAGGACGAGCTGTGACGGTCGAATCGGGCGCCTGGCGCATCGTACACCGCGCCACCGTCGGTCCTACCAGACCCTCCCGCGGGCGACCGGAAGCGCATGTGTCGGCGCCTATACTCCCGGCGTGAAGCTCGTGGTCGCCATCGTCCACAACGAAGACGCCGGGGCACTCGTCGACGCGCTCCTCGACCGCGAGTATCGGGCCACCCGACTGCACAGCTCGGGCGGCTTCCTGAAGCAATCGAACGCGACGATCATCCTCGGGGTCGAGGACGATCAGATCGATACGGTCCTCGCCATCGTCCGCGACACGTGCCACGCCCGGACGCAGGTGGTGAACCCGATGCCACCGATCATGGAGCCTGGCGAGTTCTTCATGCCCTACCCGCTCGAGGTCGAGGTCGGCGGGGCGACCGTCTTCGTCCTACCGGTCGAGCGTTTCGAGCGGATCTGAGTCGGCGGCCGTAGCGTCCGCCCTCGTCGCGTCCCCTCGTCGCGTCCCCTCATCTCCGTCGCCCTCGTCGCCCTCGCCTGCTTCGCTGACGAAGACTCTCGATTCGTGATGCCGTTGTCCGCATCATGCCGATCGCCTTCGTGCGGCGCGCCGTCGTCGATCCGCGAGCCGGCCGCCGAATATGCAAACAACGGCATCGCGACATGGGGGTCGAATTCGGCCGACGACAAGATCGATCGAGGACGATCGGTCGGCCTACGGCCAACCAGGCTTCACCGGCCGCCGAGCCGTCGCGGTAGACTCGGGTCACCGCTGCAGGAGACGCTCGTGCTCGATCAGACCCAGGCCAGCCAGACGGCGAATCGCCGGATCTTCTACTCGAAGGTCGACTCGATCCGACCGACCTACGGCTTCGAGGACGTTTCGCTGGCACCGGGTACGAGCACGATCGAACCGGACGACGTCGACCTCACCTCCGAGCTGGGCGGCATCCCGCTCGCAATCCCGATCCTCGCCTCCGCGATGGACGCGGTCGTCGACGCGCGATTGGCCGGCGAGCTCGCCCGCCTCGGTGGGCTCGCGGTCCTCAATCTCGAGGGTGTCCAGGCTCGCTACGAGGATCCTGATGCCGTCCTCGCCAGGATCGCGGCAGCGGCCGACGGCGAGATCCACGATCTCCTTGCCGAGGCCTACGCCCAACCGATCCGCGAAGATCTGATCGTCCGTCGGATCGAGGAGCTCCACGCCGCCGGGTCGCGGGCCGCGGTTGCTGCAACACCCGGGGCGGCCCGCCGGTTCGGTTCGTTCTGTGCGGAACACGGCGCCGACCTGTTTCTCGTCCAGAGCCAGGTCAGCAGCGCGCGCCACCTGGCGACGGGCTACGACCCGCTGTCCCTCGAGGAGTTCACCCGGTTCATGCCGATCCCCGTGGCGGTCGGCAACACGACGAACGCGGAGGCGGCGTTCGCGTTGATGGAGCAGGGCGCAGCGGCGGTCTTCGTCGGGGTCGGACCCGGGGCCGCCTGCACCACCCGCGAGGTCCTCGGCATCGGGGTGCCGCAGGTGACCGCGATCAGCGATGTCGCCGCCGCCCGGGACGCGTGGTATGCCGAGAGCGGGCAGTACGTGCGCGTGGTTGCCGACGGCGGGATGCGCCGCGGTGGCGAGCTTGCGAAGGCGATCGCGGCCGGCGCCGACGCACTGATGATCGGCAGCCCGCTGGCTCGCGCCGAGGAGGCACCGGGTCGCGGCACCAACTGGGGCATGGCGGCTCCGTCGCCGACGCTGCCACGCGGTACGCGGATCCGGGTCGGGACGGTCGGGAGCCTGAGGTCGAGATGGTCTACGCACCGTCCGTCCAGACTGAGGGCAAGTCCTGGCAGCGGAGCCGCTGACCCGGCTCGACGAGATGACCGGCGCGGACGCCGAGATCGGCCGGCAGCTCGCGATGTGGGGCAAGGTCGCCCTGATCGAGACCCGCGGCAGAGTCAGCGGCCGGCCGGCCCGCGCCGCTGTCGGGTTTCTCGACGAGCCGGATGGATCGATCCTTGTCGCGGCCGGCGATCCGGATGCGGCGTGGGCTCGCAATCTCGAGGCGGACCCGCTGTGTGTCGTGACCGTCGGCGAGCGGAGCGGCACGTTCCGGGCGGAGCCGCTCGACGATGTTGAGCGGAACGACGCGATCGCCAGACTCATCCTCCGCTACGGCACGCCCGCCGAAGGGCTGGGGCGGGGCCCCGTCTTTCGCCTCCGGGCGGGGGACGCCGAGTAGGTCACGGAGGACCTCCACAGCTCGACGTGCGCCGAACGTACGTCATCCGTCGCGTCACGATCCCTACCATCGGACGATAGCGGCCCGCTCGAGCGAAGGCGATGATCCGGTCACGGCATCAGCCGAGTCACGAGGGAAGTACCGAATGGATCCGCTGGGGACTCTGATCGTGTCACTGGGAGCGTTGCTCGTCCTCGATCTCGCCGCGCTCCAGCTCGGTGGGTCCAAGCGACGACGCCGGACTCGCCCTCGCTATCGCTGACTGCCTCGGCCGCCCGTCGGTCGATCACATGGAATATCGACCACCATCGTCCGGGTCTCCTCCACCCGGGCCGATGGCTCCTCCTCGAAGCGGTGCCGACCTCCCTCCGGCGCCGCTTCGTCGTATCCGCCCTGAGCCGTCGCGCCGCCGTCCGACCTTCTTGCGAAACGATTCGCCCCACGATGCGTCAACGGTCGTACGGAGAACGGTCAGGAAACGGATGCATCTGCAATCCGTCCCGACATACGGTTTGACAAGTGATCCCCGATCCGGGGGATCGCCCTCGAAACGGAGTGAGCAGCGTGATGGACACCAGGCAGCTCGACCGCCATCCGGCGACCGACCAGCCTGCCCGTCCTGCCTGCCTCGTGGCAGGTTGTCCCTGCAAGGACGCTCGGATCGTCTCGCATCGCCGGGCCGCGTTCTTCGCATCCTGGGCGACGAGCCACGGCGAGACAGCCGACCGAGTCGTAGCGCCGGATCCGGGCTGGCACTTCGTCGCCGCCACGGAACCTCTGGACTGAACTCCAGAGCCTTACTGATTTCGTGGCCAGCTGAACACCGCATACAGCCAACCGCGACGACGGTCGGAGCCCATAACCGGCACCGACCGTCGTCGCCACGTCTGCCCCTGCATCGGCGGCGACCCTAGACTTCGCCCGTGACCGACGAGATTTCTCTGTACGACGCCGCCGGCGGGATGCCGTTCTTCGAATCGCTGGTCGATCGCTTCTATGCCGGCGTCGCCTCGGACCCGGTGCTTCGCGCGATCTATCCCGAACCGGACGACCTGGCCCGCGCCCGCCATCGCCTGACGCTCTTTCTCGCTCAGTACTGGGGAGGGCCGCGAACGTACGACGCCGAGCGCGGCCACCCACGGCTCCGGATGCGTCACGCGCCGTTCGCCATCGGACCCGTCGAGCGCGACGCGTGGCTCACCCACATGAACGCGGCGATCGCCGCCGCCGACGCCCCGGCCGGGGTCGCCGCCCGCCTCCGGGCATACATCGAGATGGCGGCCGAAGCCATGCGTAACCGCGACTGACGGCGCGCGCCGGGTAGACTGAGCGGACCGACGAGGCGGGTCGGCCTGCAGGCGGGCGAGGCGCAGTGGAGGGCGAGCATTTGGCGGTGGCCGATTCGGCGCAGGATCCTTCCGCGAAGGCGGCCCCGGCCGCCCAACCCAGCCCCGCCGAGGCGAGCCCGACGGGGCGGGGCGCCGACGGAACGGTCGAGGAGCCTCGCGACCGCGGCAAGACGGTCCACGGCGAAGCCGCCAACGCCGGTCACCGCGTCCTCGCCCCGGATGACGCCGAGGTCGAGGCCTATCTCGAGACGGCTCTCAAGGCGCCCGCCGCGACGCGCGACGGCGACGATCGACCGGTCGAGCCAGACACCGTCGTCGTCCTCGATTTCGGAAGCCAGTTCGCCCAGCTGATCGCCAGGCGCGTGCGCGAGCTCAACGTCTACTCGGAGCTCCTCCCCCACGACACGCCGTGGGCGGAGATCGAGCGTCGCCGGCCGAAGGCGATCATCCTGTCGGGCGGCCCGAACTCCGTCTACGACACAGATGCACCCAAGCCCGACCCGGCGATCTGGCGTGGCGATATTCCCGTGCTCGGCATCTGCTACGGCGCCCAGCTGATGGCCCGCGAGCTCGGTGGCGACGTCCTGCCGGCCACGAAGCGCGAATACGGTCCAGCCACGGTGACCATCACCGAGGAGGGCGGCCTCTTCGCCGGTCTAGATCGCGACCAGCCCGTCTGGATGAGCCATGGCGACTCGATCACCCGGCTGCCGGATGGGTTCCGGGCCACCGCTCAGACCAACTCCTCGCCGTTCGCCGGGCTGATCGCCCCAGACCGAAACCTCTACGGCATCCAGTTCCATCCCGAGGTGATCCACACCCCCGGCGGTCGCGAGGTCCTGCGCAACTTCGTCCTCGGCATCGTCGGCGCCCGACCGACCTGGACGCCCGCGAATTTCATCGACCAGACGATCGCCGACATCCGGGCCCGGGTCGATGCCCACGCCGGTGCGACCGACTCGGCCGGGCTCGTGATCTGTGCGCTGTCGGGGGGCGTGGACTCGGCCGTCGCCGCGGCTCTCGTCCATCGGGCGGTCGGAGATCGCCTGACGTGCATCTACGTCGACCACGGGCTGATGCGGAAGAAGGAGTCGGAGCTCCTCCGCGAGACCTTTGCCGAGCATCTCGGGATGCGCCTCATCATGGTCGACGCCCGGGAGCGGTTCCTCGCCCGCCTGGCCGGGGTCGAGGACCCGGAGCAGAAGCGGAAGATCATCGGCGACGAGTTCATCCGGGTCTTCGAAGAAGAGGCGACCAGGCTGGGCCGCATCGATTTCCTGACGCAGGGGACCCTCTACCCGGACGTGATCGAGAGCGCCACGTCGGAGACAAAGGCCGCCCAGAAGATCAAGACCCACCACAACGTCGGCGGGCTGCCGGCCGACCTTCGCTTCCAGCTCATCGAGCCACTGCGCTACCTGTTCAAGGACGAGGTCCGGGCGGTCGGGCTCGAGATGGGCCTGCCGGAGGCGATCGTCCTCCGCCAGCCATTCCCGGGGCCGGGGCTCGCGATCCGGATCATCGGCGAGGTCACCGCCGAGCGGCTGAACACGCTCCGCGAGGCCGACTGGATCGTCATCGACGAGATCAAGGGCGCGGGTCTTTACCGCTCGTTGTGGCAGTCGTTCGCGATCCTGACCCCCGTCCGAAGCGTTGGCGTCATGGGTGATGGCCGGACCTACGCCAACGTCGTCGCGATCCGGGCGGTCACCTCGGAGGACGGCATGACGGCCGACTGGGCCAAGCTCCCGTACGACGTCCTGGGCAAGATCAGCTCGCGGATCGTGAACGAGGTCCCCGGCGTCAACCGCGTCGTCTACGACATTTCGTCCAAGCCCCCGGCCACGATCGAGTGGGAGTGACGTGCGTCGTCGCGGGTCTCTTCGTTCCGCCAGCAGCGGCCGGCTACTGCCCTGAACCAACGCACGTAACCCGGGCGCTGCTCCGAGTCGAAGGGTGAGATATGCGAGCCCTATCGACTCTCGTGCTGCTCCCACCGTCATTCTGTTGCCTGGGATCGGGTGAGGGCGCTGTTCGGGACATAGATCGCGCCGTCGGGACTGCGAGCTGAGCGTGGAAAATCCCGGGTAGCTATCGGAACCCGCTCTGGTCACGCTCCGGGGCCGCGGCACATTGATGTTTTGCCGGTGGGAGCAGCATTCAGATCAAGAGGCCGCGGGCGCCGAGGCCCATTGCAGCCCCTGACCTTCGGGGTATTCCCGGGGCCGGTTGACGCGGTACAGTGGGCGACATGCTGGACGACGCGACACAGGGGGCGTCAGCACCCTTGCCCCATTGCATGTGGTGCTCGGCCGAGTTGCCCTCCGACCACGAGACCGTCTGCTCATCGTGCGGGGCCACCCTCATCGGCGAGACGGACTCGCAGGTGCCCGGGGTGACCGCCATCGATGCTGAGGCGATCATCAAGGCCGGACGCGCGCCGAAGCCGCGCCAGCGCAGTCGCCTGATGTCCTGGATCAGCGGCGACTACGAGGCCGACGAAGCACCGGCGCCACCCGGCTCGCTTGCCCCGCCACCCCCGGCGGTCCGACGCGAAATGCTCCGTCTCGAGCTGGAGGCGCAGGTCGCGAACCTCCAGGCGGAGGCCGGTGCGATGGCCGCCGATGAAGCCGTCGAAACGGGCACGTCGATTGCGGAGACGGACATCGGGGCTGCGCTTGCCGCCGTCAACGAGGCCGCCCGCACCGACGCGACGAAAGCCGACGAGCCGGCCGTCGCGCCACCGATTCCTGATCCAGCGCCCGCCGCCGAGGACGCCCCGCCCGCCTGACCGGTCGACAAGACACTCCGCGCCGCTGAAGGCGGGCGCGGCAGCGCCCACCTCACCGGCTATCCTCCGGCGACGATGCCCGATCGCCTGCCGCTACCCGGCCCGTCGTTTCTGCGCGAGCACGAGCTCCACGTGAGAGACCGGCGACTGCTGGCCGGCATGAGCCGCCCGACGACAACCGAGGACGGTTGGTGGTTGGCGATCCTGTGGGTTGCGGACGACGACGGCGTCGTCGTCTTTCGCGATCTCGCTCCCGCCGCCGGGCCGCCGGCCGATCCACCGCTCGCCCGCCTCGGGCCGTCGTTCGCCGGATCGCTCAGCGGCATGATCCTCGAGGAGGCGGGCCGGCTGTCGATCAGGATCGCGACCGTCGTGCCGCCCGACGATCCGGGCCGACCCTGGAAAGTCCCTGCCGCGGTCCGCGCCGCCTTCAAGTGGGAGCCGATGCGGGCCGCCGCGATGCGCCCGAACGAGCTCGCGGACGCGGTCCTGGCCGGCTTCCGACGCTCCATCGAGGACCTTTCCCGGCCTTAGGCTAGACTCGGCTCACGGTGCCGGACATGTTCGATGAGTTCATGAAGGAGCTTCGCCGTCGCCAGGCGGAGGCGACCGGCGGATCCCGACCGCGAACCGCGCCAGGCGGCGAGGAGGATTCGATCAGTCCCGACGATCCGGAGCCCGTGTTTGCCGACGACGCCGCGACCCGCTCGTCGGCCGACGACACGGACGACGATCCGGCCCGGCTCGACCCAGACGAACCCGAACCCGAGCCCGAGCCAATCCGGCCCTTCGCCGGCCGCGGCCCGCGACGTGGCGGTCGACCGCCCTGGGGGCCCCGCGGACGTCGCACCGTCGGTGGTCCGGGCGACGGCCGGCCGAGCTTTCGGCGCCAGGTCATCCTCGCCCTCGCGATCATTCTTGGGCTGTTCGTCGTCGTCATGGCCGTGTTCGGCCTCGAGCTGTGGACGGACGCGATCTGGTACACGAGTGTCGGCTTCAGTGACGTCTTCTTCAGCCGGCTCCGCATCCAGGGCTTGCTGTTCGTCGGCGGCGCCGCCGCAACCCTGGCGATCCTGCTGTTCAACCTCTGGCTTGCGGGCCGACTCCTCCCTTCGGCCGGCGAGGGCTCGGTCGGCGGCTCGCTTCGAGCATTCGTCGACCGCCTGAACGAGGCCGCCGAGGCCCAGCGCGGCACGCAGGGTCGGCCGACCGGACCGTGGGATCCACGCCGGCCGGGCCAGCGCCCGCCGATCGACGTCAGCCCGATCGACCTGCCGGACCCGACCCCGATCGGCCGGGTCGTCATCGGGATCGTGGCTGTCTTCGTCGCACTGACTGTGGGTGGAGCGCTCGCCTCGAACTGGGAGACCATCGCTCTTTGGGCGAACCGCGTGCCGTACGCAGCCAACGGCGGCCCGGCCGTGACCGACCCGGTGTTCGGGCGAGACATCTCGTTCTTCCTCTTCGACCTGCCGTTCCTGCGCTTCCTCCAGGTGACGCTCATCGGGCTCGTCATCTCCTCGCTGGTCATCGCTGCGGCACGCTATCTCGTCGCCGCCCTCGCCAACCGGGCGGTCTTCTCGACAGCCGTCCGCGTCCATCTCGGCGTCCTCGCCGGGCTGTTCATCGTCGCCATCGCGATCGGGTACCAGCTCGACAAGTTCGAGCTGGTGTACAGCAGTCGAGGGATCGCGACCGGGGTGAGCTACACGGATTTCCACGCCCAGTTGCTCGCATATGACGTGCTGACCGGCATGTCCGCGATTGCCGCCGCGTTCCTTGTCGGCGGCGCCTTCGCGCGGGTCGCCTGGCCCCTGGCCCTGACCCTCGCCGTCTGGTTCCTCGCCTCGATCGGTATCGGCCGGCTCTACCCGGCCGCGATTCAGCAGTTCACCGTCAAGCCGAACGAGTTCGCCCAGGAGCAACCGTTCATCGCCAACAACATCGCGATGACCCGTCTCGCCTTCGACCTCAACGGCTGGGAAGTCCACGATTACAACGGCGATGCGCCGTTGACCGAGGCGGCGATCCAGGAGCACCAGGCCACGTTCCTCAATGCCCGCCTGTGGGACTACCGCCCCCTCGGCGACACGCTTGACCAGCTCCAGACGGTCCGCCAGTACTACGACTTCACCGACGTCGACACCGACCGCTACAAGCTCGGCACCGACACCCGGCAGGTGATGCTCGCAGCCCGCGAGCTGGCCCTCGAGAAGAACCCGCTCGCGACCGGCTGGGTCAACGAGCGGGTTATCTACACCCACGGCATCGGCGTTGCGATGGTTCCTGTCAACGAGGTGGCGAGCCAGGGCCAGCCGCGCCTCGTCATCGCGAACCTACCGCCCGTCTCGACGCAGGGCGCCCCACCGATCACGGAACCGCGGATCTACTTCGGCGAGCGGGACAGCTCATATGTCGTCGTCGATGCCCGCCAGCACGAGTTCGACTACCCGCGTGGCCAGACCGCCGGCGGTGCCGACGTTCCGGTCGAGACCAGCTGGACGGGCACGACGGGGATCAAGCTCGATACGACTCTTGCTCGGTTGCTCTTCGCACTTCGCTTCGGCGATCTGAACCTGCTCATCAGCGACCAGGTAACGAACCAGAGCCAGTTGCTGTTCCACCGTTCGCTTAGCGATCGGCTGCCGCGGATCGCGCCATTCCTGAAATTCGACCACGATCCATACGTCGTGATCAACAACGCGGGCAGGCTCGTCTACATCCAGGACGCGTATACGATCAGCGACAGGTTTCCGCACGCCCAGCTGTACGACCCGACGAACCTGACGCCCACGCTCGGCAGTGATCCGTTCAACTACATCCGCAACAGCGTCAAGATCGTCGAGGACGCCTACGACGGGACGATGACCTTCTACGTCAACGATCCGGACGATCCGCTCATCCGGGCCTGGCAGGGCGTATTTCCAACCCTCTTCCGGCCGATGTCCGAGTTCCCGCCCGACCTCCGTCCCCACATCCGCGTGCCGGAGGACCTGTTCAACGTCGAGACGCAGGTCTACGGTCGCTACCACGTCCAGAACGAGCTGACGTTCTACCAGCAGGACGACCTGTGGACGGTCCCCAGCACGACGGCGAACAAGCAGGTCCTGCCGAGCGAGGCCTACTACGTGATCATGTCGCTGCCGGAGGCGGTCAATCCGGAATTCCTCCTCCTCCAGCCGATGATCCCGAAGGACCGTCCGAACATGATCGCGTGGGTCGCTGCCCGCAACGACGGCGACAACTATGGCCAGACGCGGGTCTATCGATTCCCGACCGGGACGTCCGTCTTCGGTCCTGAGCAGATCGAGGCCAGGATCGATTCGCAGCGCGAGATCAGCGCCCAGATCACCCTCTGGAACGCGTCGGGCAGCGAGGTCGTGCGAGGCAACCTGATCGTCGTCCCCGTCGGTGACTCGATCGTCTACCTCCAGCCGGTCTACCTCCGCTCGACGAGCACGAAGTTCCCGGCGTTCCAGAAGATCATCGTTGCCTCGCCGACGACCGTCGTGTGGGGCGACACCCTCCGCCAGGCGCTCGACCAGCTGCTCGCCAACCAGACAGGTGGACCAGGTCCGAGCCCGCCACCGGGTCCCACCCCCAGCCCGGGTCCCAGCGGCGAGCCGGCGCCGAGCGGCACACCGGGCCCGGGCGCGACCCCACCCTCGGGCGACGTCGCGGCGCTTGTCGAGTACGCAAATCAGCATTTCGAGCTCGCCCAGCAGGCTCTCCGAGACGGAGACTTCGCCCGCTACGGCGAGGAGATCGCCCTCGTCCAGCAGGCCCTCAGCCAGCTCAACACGCTCGTCGGCGCCTCGGCCGGCCCATCGCCGGCGCCGACCGCCAGCCCGTGAGCCGGAGCGGGGTGTTCTTCGCCTCGCTCCTCGTCAGCCTCGGACGTCCGGCGTGGTGGCTCCTTGCCCTGGCGGGCTTCCTCGCCAGAGGCGGGATCCTGCTGGCCGTACTGCCGATCGTGAACTTGCCGTCGCCGCTCGTCCTGTCGAATCTCGTCGCACCGATGATCGTGCCCCTCGCCCTCGGTCACGTCGATGCCGGCGTTGTCGCCGCACTGGCGATCATCGTGGCGGGCCTGCTGGCCTGGTTGATCGTCGGTGGGCTCGTCGGCGCGGCGACGGACCTCGCCCTCATCCGCGACGGCCTTGCGGCGGCGCGTGAGGAGGGGGTGACCGGTCGCGCTGCGGGAGACGCCAAAGCCTCGTCGCCGACGCGACGAGACGAGCAAGGTGGACGCAGCCTCGTCACCCGGATTCTTGTCGTGCGGCTGCTGGCACAGCTTCCATTTGCCGTCGTCCTCGCTCTCGGGACGGCCGCGATCGTCCAGATCGCCTATGCCGAGCTGACGCGGCCTGCGGCCGTCGACACGCCCCTCGTGCTCCGCGTCGTCGCGGCGGGCGCGTGGCCGATCGTTGCCATCGTCGTCGCCTGGTTCGTCGGGGAGCTCGCCGGCGGCGTCGCGGCCCGCCGGATCGTCCTCGCCGGCGACGGCGTTCGAGCGGCCCTTGCCGGTGCGGTCTTTTCGTTGGTTCGCCGGCCGCGATCGACGGTCGTTCCGGCGCTCGTCACGACGATCCCGCTCGCGGCAATCCTCGGCGGGACCCTCGGCGGAGCGCGGGTCGCCTGGCTGCGAGCGGGGGCCGCCCTGACCGACCCGCGGGTCGACCCTGCGGTCCTCGTCGTTGCGCTCATGTCCCTCGTCGCGATCTGGTTGGCTGCCCTGAGCCTGATCGGCGTGGTGAGCGCCGCGCGGAGCGCCGCGCTCACCTTCGAGGCCGTCCGCGGCGGCACCGAACGGCATCGCGTGGCGGTATCGTCCGACCAGTCAGGAGCTGCCGTCGGCGGGACGTTCGGGGCATCCACGCACCACCGTCCGGGGGATAGGCCGCTCGGCGATGATGGTGGCAGCCTGTAACCACCGGCCATCCCAGGACCGGATCGAACCGAGGTACCTGATGGCGACGAAGCTACTCGTCTGCCCCGAATGCGCGTCGGAAGTCGCGCCCGGCCGCTTCGCCTGCACCTCGTGCGGCGCCCTGCTTGCGTCCGTGGCGAGCGCACCGCGAGCGCTCGGGTGGATGGAGGCAATGACTCCGCCCGCCGTCAGTTCACCTCCGCCCGCGGATGTCGAGTCCATCGTGGACGCTGTCGAGCCCGCGGCGAGCGAATCGAACACCATCGGCCCCGCGTGGGCCCATGGCCCCCTCGAGCGAGCACCCGGTGAGACCGACCGTGACCTGGCGGGCGACGAGGACCCGTCCAGGATCGACACGCTCGCGGCCGATGCCGTCGACGCGATCAACGGCGCGCAGCCCGGCCGTGGTGCCCAGCCGGTCGCGCAGGTGGCGGCGGCCGAGGTCGAGCCGGGCCCGAACAGCCGGTTCGATGGGAACGCCGACGTTGCCCGCCACGAGGCGCCGGTCGCGACCGCGGCTGCTGGCGTTGTTGCCGCCGAGGAGCCCTCGTCCAGCGTCGAAGCGCAGGCCGAAGAGGCCGCCGGGGACCTTGCCGGCACGAGCCTCGCGACGACGGCCAACGAACCGAGCTGGCCCGAAACGCGCGGCTGGCCACCGCCCGGCGCCGGTCAGCCAGCTCCCGAACCTCCTCCACGGCCCCGCGCTGGTGCCTATCTGCCCCCGTCGGCGGTCCTGACGACGGTCGGCGAGGCGTCCGAGGCTGCAAGCGCCAAGCCTTCGGCCGGCCCGCCATCTGTGGCGGCCGCTTCACCCGTTCACGGCGCCGTCCACGATGCGGGGGCAGCGGCGCCTCGGTCTCGCCGATGGCCCGAGATCGACGGCGCGTTTCCGCCCCAGGCGGTCGTCGTCGGGGCCGCGCTCGCCGCCCTTGGGTTCCTGTTGCCGTGGGCACCGATCGTCATTGGCAGCACGCACACCGGCGGGTATCTCGACCAGTGGGGTCTCGCGGCGCCGGGTCACGCGGCGCTGCTACTGGTCATCGCGGCGTTTGGGGCGGCGGCCTCACAGGTCGATCGTCTGCCCGATTGGGCCCGACCGGGCCTGCCCGCCGTCATCCTCTCCGGCGTCCTGATCGGACTTGTCTGGCCGTATCTCTTCGTGGTCGGGTTCCAGCCGTCCGCTGGCGTCTACCTCACGCTCATCGCTGCCATCGTGCTCGTCGCCGGCGGTCTGCTCGATCTGTGGGTCACGCGTCACGCCGGGGGCGCGCGGCCCGTCTAGGTCCGTTCGCGGGTCGCCAAACCCCCCTGTTACACTGCGCCACGACGCCGTCGGCGTTGGGGGGAGGCGCCGCGCCGGCGGTCAACCTGAACGCTTCGGAGGCAGCCACCAAGCCGCATGGACCAGATCATCGGCGAGATTGGGAAGGCACTCGGCGGATTCTTCGGCAGCGCACCGGTCCAGTTCGCGCTCCAGGCGATCGCCGTATATCTCATCATCCTGTGGCTCGCCGGCGCCTACTGGGCGTTCCGCGACATGCAGCAGCGGACGGAGAACCCGATTCTCCCGTACGTCGCGGCGAGCTTCATCATCATCTTCACCCCGATCTTCTTTCCCCTGGCGATCTTCGTCTACAAGATCATCCGGCCGCACGAGAAGATCGGCGAGGTCTACGAACGGAACCTCGCCGAGGAGGCCCTCCTCGCGGAGGTCGAGGCGATCCACAGCTGCCCGACCTGCGCCCGCCGGGTGAACGACGAGTGGATCATCTGCCCCACCTGCCGAACCCGCCTCAACCGGGTCTGTCCGAACTGCAGCCGGCTCGTCGGGCTCGATTGGTCGCTGTGCGCATGGTGTGGTAAGGATTTCGAACGACGCGACGTACCCGCGGCCGCTATCACGCCGCTGCCCGGTGGCCTCGAGGACACCGGCCGCATTGCCCAGGCCGTCGATGTCGCCGCCGTTCGATCGCCGCGAGCCGCCTCGCCGCGCGGCATCCAGCAGGGGCCACGGTCAGCGGGCCCCCGATCGTCGCAGGACGTCCTGCCGGAGGGTTGACGGCCACTCCCCCGGGTGACCCATGGACGACGACACGAGGCCCGACGAGACGCCGCCGGGTGAGCCCGCGCCTTCGCCGCGGCCCGGCGCCTCGATCTTCACGATCGAGGGTCGGGCGGCCCCGGGCCTGTTCGTCGTCGGATGGCTGGCGTCGATCCTCGGGCTCGCCTTCGTCGTCACCGGCGCCCTGAGCGGGTCGCGCCTGTTCTTTCTGCTGCTCGGGCCCGGGCTCCTGTCGATCGGGCTGATTGCGGGAAGTGGCAACCAGGCGCTCGAGCGTCGGGCGCGCGGCGAGGCGTACGCGGGGCCCTCGCCATGGCTCACGTTCGCCACCGTCGTCGCCGTGACGTTCTTCGTCGGGACGATCATCGGCTCGGGGCTCGACGCGCTCACGCGGGGCGTCGGCGCCAGCCCCGATGGGCCGCTGGTCCAGCTGATCGGCGCGATCCTCACCGCGGTGATCTTTCTCGGCGTCGTCCGGTTGACGGTCGTCGGGAGCGGCGCGCTCACGTGGCGGGAGATCGGTGTTCGGCGATTCGATCCGCGGGCCGCGTCCGACCTTGTCCTCGGCGCTCTCACCGCGCTGCCCGTCATCGCCGTTACATCGATCGTTGCGGCCATCCTCGTGGCAATCTTCAAGGTCATCAGTCCGAGCCCGTTGCCACCGACCGGCCAGCTGGGCGGGCTCGCCCTCCAGCTCGTCGCAGGAGCGGTGGTCGCGCCGATCGCCGAGGAGGTCTTCTTCCGCGGCTTTGCCCTGACGGCCTGGCAACGAAGCCTCGGGCCCGGCCGGGCGATCGTCCGATCGACGATCCTGTTCACGCTTGCCCACGTCGTCGCGATCCAGGGGACCGACTTCTCCAATGCTCTCGCCCTGATCGCGGTCGGTGCCGGGTCGCGCGTTCCGGTTGCCCTGGCACTGGGCTGGCTCTACGTCCGCCGCGGTTCGTTGTGGGCCCCGATCGGGCTGCACGCGACGTTCAACGCGGTTCTCCTCGTGGTCGCCCAGCTGGCCATGAATGCGACGCCACCCGGCTGATGACAGTGCAGCCCCGATGAAGCCGGCGATGAGCCGTCGGTGAGGACCTCGCGCTAGGGTTCGGGGCGTTCCCGGGTCCGGATGGCGGGAGGAATCGGCGGGCTTCCGTCGTTCGAGCCCGGGAACTCCCAGACCGCCGTCGGACTGGAGACGGACGATGGCCGAACAGGCCCACTTCGAGGGCGATCGGCCCGCGCCTCATGTGGGCCGGGCGATCCGCGAGATCCCGGCGACAGAGCGGCCGCGCGAGCGGCTCGCGGCTCGTGGCGCGGCCGGCCTCAGCGCCGCCGAGCTGATCGGGCTGCTCTGGGGATCCGGGTCGCGCGGTCGATCGGCGGTCGATCTCGCCGAAGACGCGCTGGCCCGCTACGACGGGCTGACGGGTCTCGCGCGGGCGACGGATGTGGAGCTCGACGGGCTGGCCGGGATCGGCGCCGCTCGGGCGGCCCAGCTCACTGCGGCGTTCGAGCTCGGCCGTCGCCTCCTCGCCGACTGGCCGTCCGGCCGCTGGGCGATCCGGGCCCCGGCCGACGTCGCGGACCGGCTCGTCCTCCAGATGGGCCGCCTCGAGCGCGAGGAGCTGCGGGTCGTCCTGCTGAATACGAAGAACGTCGTGCTTCGGGTGGCTACCGTCTACCAGGGCAATGTGTCGGCCTCGCTCGTCCGCGTCGGGGAGCTCTTCCGGGACGCCGTCCGGCTCAACGCGGCCGGGCTCATCCTCGTCCACAACCACCCGTCGGGCGACCCGACGCCGTCGCCGGACGACCTCCACCTGACGGCCGAGGCCCTCGCTGCAGGCCGCCTGCTCGACATCGATCTGCTCGACCACCTCGTCATCGGCCATGACGCCTGGATCTCGCTGCGCGACCGCGGCGTCGCGTTCGACCGGCCGGAGCGCCGGGCCGGCTGATGCATGCCAGGTAGCACGTCGGGCGTCATGGTGATCTCCGGCGCCGCGACGATCGCCGGGTATACTGCACGGGCTTTCCCCGCCTGACCCGAGCGCGCGATCCAGCGATGCCCCGGCACCGTGGAGCCGCAGCGAACCCACCGGACGCGATCCAACCGCACGAAGGACCTGCCCGCCACATGCTCGACCGCTTCCTCGGCCTCTTCTCCCGCGATATCGGGATCGATCTCGGGACGGCCAACACGCTTGTCCATGTCCGCGATCGCGGGATCGTCATGAGTGAGCCCTCGGTCGTAGCGATCGACGCCAAGACGAAGGTCGTCCTCGCGATAGGGGCGGAGGCGAAGCGGATGGTCGGGCGGACGCCGGCGAGCATCGTCGCCATCCGGCCGCTCCGCGACGGCGTCATCAGCGACTTCGACGTCACCGAGCAGATGATCAAGTACTTCGTCCACAAGGTCCACGATCGGATCGGGCTGATCCCGCGGCCGCGGATGCTCCTTGGGATCCCGTCGGGGGTGACGGAGGTCGAGAAGCGGGCCGTCCGCGATGCGGCCCTCAACGCCGGCGCCCGCTGGGCCCGTCTCATCGAGGAGCCGATGGCCGCCGCGATCGGCGCCGGCCTGCCGGTCAGCGAGCCGTCGGGCAGTCTCATCGTCGACATCGGCGGCGGGACGACCGAAGTGGCCGTGATCAGCCTCGGCGGTATCGTCGTCTCGCGCTCGATCCGGATCGGCGGCGACGAGATGGACCAGGACATCGTTGCCTTCGCCCGTCGCGAGTACAACCTGTTCCTCGGCGAGCGGACCGCGGAGGACATCAAGATCGCGATCGGCTCGGCGTATCCCGGTGACTGGGACCAGCAGCGGATCAGCCTTCGGGGCCGAGACCTCCTGACGGGGCTGCCTCGCAGCGTCGAGGTCGGCGCTGACCAGATCCGCGAGGCGATCGAACCGTCGGTCCAGCAGATCATCGATACGATCAAGGACACGATCGAGGAGACGCCGCCGGAGCTCGTCGCCGACATCATGGACCAGGGGATCGTCCTTGCCGGCGGCGGCGCCCTGCTCGCCGGCCTCGACCGGCGCGCCGCGGATGCGACCCAGATGCCGGTCCACATCGCCGACGACCCGCTGACCTGCGTCGTCCGCGGCACCGGGATCGTCCTCCAGGAGATGGGGACCTCGGCGATGGAGCGAGTCCTCGTCGGCGACACTTACGCGCGGCCACCTCGGTAACCTCGGGCCAATGGCGTCGCAGATTCGGACGATGAGGGTGGCAGTTCAATCTCGCGATACGCTTCCGCCTAGCCACCTCCTATCGTTCCGCCGAGGATCTCGATGAGCTCCCAGCTCGCTACCAAGATCGCGCGCCGCCGCTCGATCGCCTTCGTGTCGCTGCTCGCGGCGACGCTCGTCATGATGGCCTTCTCATCGCTGCCGGCGACCCACGAGTTCCAGGGCGCCGTCAGCTTCGCCCTGCGGCCGATCCAGGGCGCCCTCAACGACGTCGCAAAAGGCGTCTCCGGTGTCGTCGGCGCCTTCACCGACATCGAGCAGCTCCACACGGACAACACCGCCCTTCGCCGTGAGAACGAGCGGCTCGCGGCCGAAAACCTCCGGCTCGCGGAGGCCGAGCATCAGAACGAGGTGCTGACGGGTCTCCTCCAGCTCCAGAACGGCTTCACCTACAAGACCGCCGCGGCAACGGTGATCGCCCGCGAATCGTCGGAATTCCGACGGTTCGTGACGATCAGCAAGGGCAGCGACGACGGCATCGTCCAGGGTGACGTCGTCATGGGCGAGGGTGGCGCGCTTGCCGGTCGCGTCGTCGAG
>WNGJ01006502.1_pt1 | contig 18667 bp, 13 predicted proteins | sample 5400611 | NCBI WGS metagenome assembly WNGJ01 (sample SAMN13153375, study PRJNA577476) | soil metagenome | isolation source: 40 cm soil or saprolite under Garry oak tree replicate 1 | place: USA:California | collected 2016-06-15 | reverse complement strand
ATGGTCTTGTGCTTCACATCAGCCGAATGCTGGGTGGAGACGACCACGTGGGTGATGCGCAGTGGTTGGTCATTGACGTACTGCACGGAAACCTGGCTCTTCGCGTCGGGCCGCAGCCACTTGACCACGCCGGCCTTCCGGGCCCGGGTCAACTCGCGGCCCAATTGGTGGGCGTACATGATGGGCGCTGGCATCAGTTCCGGCGTTTCATTTGTCGCATAGCCGAACATCAAGCCCTGATCACCCGCGCCCTGCTCGGCGGTCTTTTTCCCCTCGGCCGCACGGGCGTCCACCCCCTGGGCAATGTCCGGACTCTGTGCCGTGATTGCGTTGAGAATCAGCACCCGGTCGGCATGAAACACGTCGTCGTCGTGCGTATAGCCGATGTCGCGGATGGCCTGCCGGGCTATGGCATTGTAATCCAGCGTGGCTTTGGTTGTGATTTCGCCACCGACCACGACGAGGTTGCTTTTGGCATAAGTCTCGCAGGCCACCCTGCTGTACTGATCCTGCGCCAAACAGGCGTCCAGCACCGCGTCGGAGATGGTATCGCACACTTTGTCCGGATGGCCTTCGCCGACGGACTCGGAAGAGAAGATATAGTTTTTGCTCATTGAATTAGGCTGAAAAAAACGAGGCTAAAATATCATATTGACGTATCAAGATAACATGATATATCTTTTAAGCACCGCAGTCAACAATTTATTTTAGGAAATCGGCGCCTGATGCGTGTCCGCTGTTTACCGTTGCGCAGTCAGGGAAACGTGAACGCGAAACAAGTATGCAAATTGTCCGTGGGTGGTTGGCCGGCGGCAAGAAGGCCCACGAAGCGGCGGCAAATCGGATGTGCTGCATCAGGTTAAAACGATGTATCAACTGGCATGGTTCGTCAACAGACTTCTTCATGAGCAACACATTGAAATCTCTACGCGCCCTCTCCGATGCCACGCGCCTGCGCATCGTGGCCTTGCTGGAGAAGGACGAGCTGTCGGTCAACGAATTGCAGGAGATCACGCGCATGGGCCAATCGCGGATTTCCACCCACCTGGGCCTGCTGCAGGAATCTGGGCTGGTCCATTCACGGCGCGAAGGCAAACGGACCTTTTATAAATTGAACCTGCTCGCCGATGGCCTAGTGGCTGAATTCATCCGGCTGGCTATTCGCGGGGCAAAGGAATTGCCCGAACATAGCGGCGACCAAATCAACTTGAAACGGATCATCAATCGCCGCCGTGAGCAGGCGCAAATCTATTTCAATCAGGTCGCGGGCAGGTTTGACCGGGTCTATGGGCCTGGTCGGTCGTGGCAAGCATTTGGGCATCTGCTGCTGCGGATTGTGCCGCCGCTGGTCGTGGCTGACCTCGGCTCCGGGGAGGGTCTGTTGAGCGAATTATTGGCTCGCCGGTGCACGCGCGTCATCGCGGTGGATAATTCGGAGAAAATCGTCGCTTTCGGTGCGGCCAAAGCAAAGAAGAACAATCTCAAAAACCTGGAGTTTCGTCTGGGTGATCTCCAGAACCCGCCGGTGGAACCCGAAAGCGTTGATTTGGCCATCCTCAGCCAGGCGCTACATCATGCCGAAGAGCCGGCCAAGGCGGTAGCCGCCGCTTACAAAACCCTGCGCCCGCGCGGGCAAATCATGATCCTCGATTTGCTCACGCACAGCTTCGAGCGCGCGCGCGAACTTTACGGTGACCGCTGGCTTGGGTTTGCGGAAAGCGACTTACATCGTTGGTTGGAGGAGGCCGGCTTCAAGAAAATTGAAATCAGCGTCGTCGCGCGCGAAGAACAGCCGCCGCATTTTGAAACGGTGCTTGCAGGAGGACAAAAGTAGTAAACGACTGTTGCCTGCCCGTTGGCCCATTCGTGGTAATAGCGGATGCTTGCGCGGGCCGTGGCCTGAATGTGGATGCAGTTGCCAAGGGAAACACCCCGCTGAGGGTCGTATCCAGAAACCGTCCAATGCTTGCACCCGCCGCGACAGGCAGGAAGGATTGAGCCACTTGAAAATGGTATTTGACACTTTGCCCGATTTCAGGCATACATTTGCTTATGACGATTCAACCAGACGAAGTGTGGTGCGCCCCTGATTTTGAAGAGGTTTCCGCCTGCATGGAATGTACGGCGTATGTGGAGACATTGACCTGATGGCCAGGATCAGGCCTCCGCGCTGGCTTGGGCGCTCGCCCTGATATTTCGCACATTCCCGTGTCCGCAGTAGCCGCCAGCGGCGTAGCGCCGACTGGCAGTCGGCTGTATCGCCGGTTGGCAACCGGCAGGCTGACCTCGATGCCGCTCCTGCCCCATCCCAAGCGCTCAGGAGCAATTCGCAAAGTCAGCACTCTGCAAACATTCGCGGGGCTCGTCCAACCATTGATAGCATTGACGCTCCGCACGGGCGACCTTGCCTCACCGTAATTTTACCCCCCGGGCGCGCGTGCTCCGGTCAATGCTGTCCTTGTTCGTTGGGCGTTCGCTCGAGTTGGCTCATCGGTAATCCATACGAAATATGTCGGCAAGTCGCGGCGTGGCCCGAGGAGGCATGGTGCTGTGAAAGTATTCTTGGGCGTCGGTTCGGTTCCGAGGTGGCGAAGAAACGCTTGGAAGTCGAGCCAGTTAACGTCGGGCTGCTCTGCAAAGGAGTGAACAAGAATGACTGCCGCAACAGCGCCGTGAAGTGCAGCCTCGCTCACGATCGAAGCCGTGCGGTGCGCTCAACAATGGCGAAACGTTCGGCATCGGATGGACATACCATTTACCATCTCTGTCCTTAACAGTGAAGTAAGGCAAACAGCTCGATCGACATCGGAATCTAATGAAGCACATCGTCTGTTATTCGTTGGTTTTCTTGGTTAACTATCCGGTTAGTGGTCAATCGACAGGTCAACACAATTCCCCGATTGCACCGGCTCACGATGAAGCTCCTATTGTGCGATTCGGAGTGAAATGGACGGTGCATTCACACATCCTTAATGAGGACCGACCTTGTTGGGTTTATTTGCCTTTGTCTTATGTGGGCAGCGTTGATCGGACTTACCCGGTGCTCTACCTGCTCGATGGAGACGCGCATTTCGGGTGGGCCAGCGAAATGGTACGCTTCATGAGCGAGATCAACGGCAACTTCCAGATACCTGAATCGATCATTGTGGCAATTCCCAACACCAGAGGGAATCGAACCAGAGATTTTACGCCGACACACTCGTTGAAGGATTCGGAGGGCAAAGACGATCCTGCGCAGGCGTCCAGCGGGGGAGGGCAATTGTTTGAGACATACATCAAACGTGAGTTAATCCCGAAGATTGAGGCTGAATACAGAACCGCTCCCTATCGAATTTTCGTCGGTCATTCACTCGGCGGATTGTTGGCCCTCGATGCGGTTCTTCGCCGACCGGCTGTGTTTCAGGCTTGCATTGCGATTGATCCGAGCATCTGGTGGGACAATTATGCTCTGCTGAAAACGGCGAAGGAGGTTCTGCCGAAAGCAACCGATCTTCATCAGCAGGTTTACGTATCATTGGCAAATAATCTTCCGGCTGAAGATTTCGATCCCAAACCCATAGCAAATGCCAGCCGCTATTATGTCGAGATGTTGCAGACGAATGCTCCGGCCACTTTTAGGAGCCAACTCGATTATTTCCAATCGGAGAATCACAACTCCGTTCCGTTTTTGAGCCTTTACCATGGATTGCTTTTTGTCTTCGACGGGTATAAACCTCCGGCGTATTTCGAGAATCGAGCTTCCTTGCAGGCCCATTTCAAAGCAATATCCGCACGACTGCGCTGCGAGTTTTTGCCGCCGGAGGATTTCGTCAACGCCAATGGCCAGTACCTTTGGCAAGTAAAGCATGACGCGGGCGAAGCCGTCGAGTTCTTCAAACTCAGTGTGAAGAATTACCCCCAACTCCGCCGACGCCTATGAAAGCCTGGCGCGGGTGTATTCCACGCAGGGGCAGAGCTTGCTGGCGATTCGCAATTACAAACGAGCGCTAGAGTTGGATCCGAAAAGGCAGAGTGCAGTTGAAGCACTCAAGAGGTTGAAGTAGGAAGTCGGTTGCTGGAAGGCAACCCGGCCTTGATGAACCTGCGCGTGATGCAGTGGCTTTCGGCTGCGCAGACCGCAGGCAACACGCTGCTGCTGGGAATGCCCGGGGGGCTTTGTCCCGTTGAAAAACGGCACGCCAGGTCGGGCACCTGAAGGTCCAGCCCAAGGCTGATCAATGGCGGGCGGGTGGGAAAACCATCCGCCCGCAGTGAGCCAAATCGAAACCTGGCAGCCTTCTTACCGGTAGCCAGCGTCGTCACTACGCTTTCGGTTCCAAGACCCTTGTGTTAGCCTATCTCCAACGCCACAATCCCTTCCATGAGTATCCAACCAATGGGCAGGCTCAACAATCGAGCTGCGCGAGTTTTCGGAAAAGGCCGTTGGCTCGCTTCGCCGGTCAATAGGCTTTTTTGGCTGGCGCTGCCTGGGCTGAGCCTCAACGCGCCAGGGCTGGCGGCGGCGGGCGGCGCCGACGCGAAGGAAACTGGCCGCGACCGCGCGCATTACTCGGCGGACGATCCTGTGAATTTCCAGCACATGCGCCTGCAACTTGTCTTCACCCCGGAAGGATTGATGGCGCGGGCGTGCGAGGGGCGCGTCGAGTACACGCTGAAGCCGCGCGCGAAGGAAACCGACACGGTGCGCTTGGAGGCGGTGGACATGCGAATTCTGGCGGTGGAACTGCCGGGGCAGGAGAAGCCGCCGATGTTCTCGTATGACGACAAAGTTCTCACGATTCAACTGCCGAAGCCGCTCAAGCTGGATGAAACGCTCAGATTGGCGGTGAAGTATCGCCTGGAGGAGCCGCGCAAGGGCATGCACTTCGTATTGCCCAACGCCTCCGCGCCGCACAAGCCGCTGATGGTCTATACCATGAGCGAGCCGATTGAGGCGCGTTACTGGGTGCCGGCACACGACTGGCCCAACGCGCGGTGGACCTTTGACATCGAAGTCACCGCGCCGGCCCCCTACTCTGTCGTCGCGAACGGCACGCTGGTCGAGAAGACGCCTTCGAGCGATGGGAAATCAAACACCTTCCACTGGCGCAACGACAATCCCACCGATCCGCATCTGCTGGGAATGGTGCTGGGCGAGCTGGTGGAGCAGCGAGACCAATGGGGAGACAAGCCAGTGCTGACCTTTACGCAGCCCGGGTCCGAAGCCGCGGCTAAGTTCACGTTCCGCCACGTGCCCGAAATGCTGGAGTTCTATTCCAGCCTGATTGGCCGCGATTTTCCATATCCCGGCTACACTCACATCACGGTGGTGGACCATCACCATGGCGGGATGGAACACGCCGGCTTCTCGTTCGTCAGCCCGCTTTACATCGCGGACAGCGACGAAGGGGACTGGCCGTTGGAACACACAGAATCCTGGTTGATCGCGCACATGTTGGGGCATCAATGGTTCGGCGGCCTGGTGAACTACCGCAGCGTCTCGCAGGCCTGGCTCAACGAAGGCTTCGCCACCTACCTCGACACGCTCTGGACCAGCCACCGCGAAATGCCCGCCCGCCTCGAATACGAGATGTGGCGGAAGTCGCGCGGTGTCGCCGCGGCCGATTCCAGCGAGACCGGCAAACCAATGGTGAACCGCGACCTCGCGGACGTGGAAGATGTTTATGAAATTGACAACAACAAGATTTACCTCAAAGGGGCGTGGGTGCTGCACATGTTGCGGCATCAACTTGGCAATGAAATCTTCTGGCGCGGTGTGCGCAATTATCTCCACGACCACGAGTGGCAAAGCGTCGAGACCACTGACCTGAGGCAAGCGCTGGAAAAAGCCTCTGGCCGCGACCTCGAACAATTTTTTCAGCAATGGATTTATGGGCATGGCGTGCCGCGGCTGGAGGTGGCTTACGCCTGGGACGCGCCGCACAAGCGGGCCACGATCACCGTCAAGCAAACCCAAAAGATTGACGCAGCCACGCCAGCCTTCGCATGCCCGCTGGAGCTCTGGTTCCGCGTCAAGGGCAGGGACACAAACTTCACCGTAGATTTGCGCGACGCACGGCATGAGTTCAGATACGATTTCTCCGCCGAACCGACGTTATTCTGCGTTGATCCGCAGGAAGTGTTGTTGAAGACGCTGGCGATCGATATGCCGCAGGCCATGCTCTTGGAACTGGCCAGACGTGGACCCACAGCCATATCGCGATTGCTGGCCGTGGAGGCGATGGGCAAGGAACCTCGCACCGCAGACATCAAGACCTTCGAGCAGGTGCTCAAGGACGAATCGGAATTCAGAACGACGAGGCGCTGCAGACGCTGTTAAACGTCGAGAAGTCGGGGATAGCCAACCAGCGGGTACTGAGCGCCGTCATCGAGGCCCTGGGCGACTTTGTTGTGTCGCCCGAGGCGCATGGAACAGTTCTTAAATATGCCGACCGGCAGCAGCCGCTCAGCGTCGAGACCGCGGCGATCCGGGCGCTGGGCCAGATGCGCGCCTCGCCGGAGTTGATCGCGCGTGGTCAGGAGGCGGCGCTCGCGGCGGCAAGAAAGCAGTCGCGCCGGGCCGTGCGGTACGCGGCGTTCGCGTCGCTCCGCGCGTTGGAGGACACCAATGCATACGACGCGGTGCTGGAGCTGGCACAGCCGGCGCGCGACGACGAGCTCCGCGGGCGGGTGATTTCGTTGCTGGGACGGTTGGGCCGCGGCGAAGAAGTGCGCGAGCCGACCAGGACGATTCTGACGGCCTGGCTTTATGATCCGGACCGCGCCGCGCAAATCGCCGCCATCGGCGCGCTCGGCGAACTAGGCGATCCCCGCTCACTTGCCGACCTTGAACGAATGCGCAGCAGCGCGCGCGGCGAAGACGTGCGCAAAGCAGCGGAGAGTGCGATTGACGCCATCAAGCGGCCGGAGGATCCCAAGCGCGCGACCAGCGGTCTGATCGACCGGCTCGACACGCTGGAAAAGCAAAATCAGGAGATGGAAAAGAAATTGAAAGCCCTGACAGACCGGCTGGACGCGACCACCAAGGGCCGATCGCCGGCGAAGAAGACGGGCGCGACGAACGAGAAGAAGTGAGCAAGACGCCAATAACCGGTGGCGCGCAAAAAGAAATTCCTTATTAGTTCAGGCGCTTCGGGAGAAAAGTCATCGGTGTCTCCGTTGCTTTGGGACGCTTGCCGTTTCCATACCCCCCCTGGTAAGGTTCATTGTATGAGCACGAAGGCCGAAGCCATTTTGGAACAATTCGCCGCCCTGTCGCCTGCCGAACAGCGAGAGCTGTGGCGGGCGTTGGCGCGTCGCTTTAGCCACGCACAGCCTCATACACCGGTTGAACTCTATGGCGAGCCACTGACGGAACACGACATTGCGGAGAGCGCCCGGGTCACTTTCCAGATGCTGGACGAAGACGAGAAGCGTGCCAAAGCGCGGTGAGGTCTGGTTGGTGGACCTGGGAATGACTGTGTGGTAATATGAGGTGAGCCAATTTGAAGCAGTTTCATGAAACGCGGACTTCTGCGCTTATTTGCTCTCGGGGTCGTTTGTTGCGCAATGCGCGCTTCAGCCGTGGTGCGCTACGTGGATTTGAACAGCTCATTCTCAACTCCGCCTTACACGAATTGGTCAACTGCCGCCACGAACATTCAGGATGCGGTGGATGTGGCTGCGAATGGCGACACCGTCCTGGTGACGAATGGTGTTTACGCGACCGGTGGGCAAAGATGGTTTGACTCAGGGACGAATCGGCTGACGGTGACCAACTCACTGATTTTGCGAAGCGTCAACGGCCCTGCGGTGACCTTCATTCAAGGCTACCATGGCCCTGCAACGAATGCCGCGCGGTGTGCTCTTTTGACAACCAACGCTGTTCTTTCAGGGTTCACGCTGACCAATGGTCAGTCAGGAATTGGAAACTATCCGCAGGGTGGAGGAGTGTATTGCTATTCCCTCAGCGCCACCATTTCAAATTGCGTATTGGCTGGGAACCTGGCCAATTATGCAGGTGGCGGCGCATACGGAGGGACGCTGGTGAATTGTGTCCTCGATGGGAATTCCGCAACAAACAGCGGCGGGGGCGCATACAATAGTGCGCTGGTTAACTGCTTCCTCCTAGGTAACTCGGCCCGCAACGGAGGCGGCGCGTATAGCGGCACGTTGACGAACTGCATCCTGCTTGGCAATTCAGCGACAGTAGAGGGAGGCGGAACTTATACACTTAACAACGACCCAGTTTGCAACTGTACGATCGTTAGTAATACAGCCGATTCGGGAGGCGGAGTCCGCGAAGGTCGTTGTTACAACTGCGTCATTTATTACAACCGTGCCGCCTCTTTCCCGAACGGACACCCACTCCTGGCCAGAAACTGCTGCACGATACCGCTTCAGGGCGGCACAGGGAACATCACCAACGGGCCCGCCTTTGCAAATCTTGGAGTTGGTGATCTCCATTTGCAGTCCAATTCCCCCTGCATCAACTCCGGTTTCAATGCTTACTCACGGAACAGCGCGGACTCTGACGGCAACCAGCGCATCGTGGGCGGAACAGTGGACATCGGCGCCTATGAGTTCCAATCGCCGGCTTCGGTTCTTTCGTATGCCTGGGCGCAACAATACGGTTTGGCCACCGACGGGTCGGCAGACTTTGTTGATAGCGACGGCGACGGGTTCAACAACTGGCAGGAGTGGCGCGCTGGAACTGTGCCCACTGATTCGGCCTCCGCACTGCGTCTGTCGTCGCCTACGAGCGCACTGACCAGCCTCTCCATCTCCTGGCAGAGCGTGACTAACAGGACTTACTGGCTGGAACGCGCGACCAATCTCAGTAGTCTCGGGCTATTCCTGACCGTCGCCACAAACATTCCCGGACAGAGCGGCACGACGACTTTCCTTGACTCCAGCGCCACGAATTCAAACTCGTTTTTCTACCGCGTCGGCGCGAAGGAATAGTACATCCGCGGGTTTCGGCCAAAATTCTCTCGCGCACGCCAACGAATCGGCGGGAAGCAATAAGCAATTTCTTATCAGTTTGACGGAGATAAGGAGCGACTGATGCGAGGAGCGGGAAGAACGGGACGGTTGGCGAGCTGCGGGTGATCAAATGGCGAGGCCACGGAATCGCCGATAGCACATGGCAAATGGCCAATAGGGAATCGCCGCCCATGGCCTTGGAAAGTGCCGAAAATCGCCGCTCGACCGCACCGGGCGCTTCTGCCATTATCCTTCCTGCGATGAGTGAACCCGAAAAGCACTTCTCCCTCACCCGCCGGGCGTTAATAAAATGTTGAGACGCAAAAAGCAATTTCCCAAGCTCGGGCAAAGCAGCCGCCGTACTGGAATACGCAGTAAATCCGGAACACTTATGAAACCTATACGATGGGATCCTGCAGCCATAATAATCTTTCTCGCGACCTCGGCGCTCGCACAGGCCGGCCCAGATTCTCCTGCCGTGCCTAAGTTGCGGCTGAGCGATGTAGCCCATCCCTCCGCCTATTCCGCAGAGTTGGTCGTGGTCCCCGAGCGAAGCAATTTCGTTGGCCAGATCACGATTGACCTCACCCTATCGCTACGCACCTCTTTTATCTGGTTGCATGGTCACGGGCTAACCGTAACCGACGCGCATTTAGAGCAGCATGGCCACCAGATTCCTGCCCGACCGGTCGTCGGAGGCGAAGAATTCCTTGGATTTAGTCTTGGGCAACCTGCCAGCGCGGGAAAAGCCAGGCTGTTCATCAGTTACTCGGCAATGATGTCGGACAAAGACTTCTCTGGCCTGTTCCGGCGCCAGGAAGATGGGCAATGGTATGCGGCTACGCAGATGGAGCCGACGTGGGCAAGGCGAGTCTTTCCGTGCTTTGATGAACCTGCCTTTAAGGTGCCCTGGCGACTGACGCTGAATGTAAAGCGCGAGCATACTGCCCTTGCCAATGCCCCGGTCGTCTCAGAAACCGATGAAGCCGACGGCATGAAATCCATTCGCTTTGCCCAAACACGTCCCCTTCCCTCCTACCTGATCGCTGTTGCTGTGGGGCCGTTTGCAGCGATGGATTTGGGCCATGTGGGACGAAACAAAACTCCGGTCCGCATATTCGTCCCCAAAGGCCGAACCAACGAAGCGACATTTGCCGCTCAGGCAATACCTCCACTGTTGCGTCGGCTCGAAGATTACTACGACATGCCCTATCCCTATGAGAAACTCGACCACGTCGCGATGCCACAGTTTCCGGAGGCGATGGAAAATGCCGGGCTAATCGTGTATGGAGACACAATCCTCCTCGCCCCGCCCAACCGCGAAACGATTCAGTTCCAGCGCTTCTGCGGAGATGTCTGCACCCATGAAATGTCTCACCAGTGGTTTGGCGACCTGGTGACAATGGCCTGGTGGGATGATCTTTGGCTTAACGAAGCTTTCGCCACCTGGATCACCCCAGGGATTGTCGATAGTTGGAAACCCGATTGGCGCTCCACCCTTAACCAACTGCGAGGAACTTTCGGCGCCGCCAGCGCTGACAGCCTGGCCAGCGCCCGGTCCATTCGCCAGCCGATTCAGACAGCCTCTGACATCGACAACGCTTTTGATGACATCACCTACAACAAGGGCGCGGCTGTGCTCGGCATGTTTGAATCCTCAATCGGCCGGGAAACTTTCCGAAAAGCAATCCGCGAACATCTCAAGCGTCATGCATTCAAAAACGCCACCGCCGCAGACTTTCTTAATTCACTAAGTCAAGCGGCCCGGCAGGATGTCGGTACCGCATTTTCAACCTTTCTGGATCAACCCGGTATTCCTTTAGTTTCGATTAAGACCGCCGGCTCATCCGACCGATACTCTACATTGTTGCTGTCGCAAAAGCGTTATTTGCCGGTCGGTTCGACCGGTGACATCAATCACATCTGGAGCATACCCCTGCGCCTTCGTTACCAAAGTGCCGGACAGGATGCGCAGATCGGCCTCTCATTAGACAATCAACAGCAGACCGTGAGCCTCAGGATCCAACCGTCGAGTCTGGATTGGCTGCTGCTCAATCGCGGGGCCGCTGGCTATTACATCTCTGCGTACCAGGAGGACTTGTTAAGCAATTTGTTACAAGCCGGGTCGCAGAAGCTTTCGGCGGCTGAGCGCATGAGTATCAGCCATAGCCTTTCCGCCGCCGTGGCGAGCGCAGATTTCCCACTTGGCCAGGCTCTTCCACTACAAGCAAAGCTGCTCCTTGACCCAGAGCGCCGCGTCGTGGAAATGGCAGCCGCTTTCATGAACCTGAGCGAGACGGTGCCTCCAGAACTCAAAGCCAACTATCAACGGTTTATACTCAAGAGCCTTGATCCCTTGATTAAGGGCATCTCCTGGGAATCCCCTCGCCATGAGACTGACGACCAACATCTCCAGCGATTAGCACTCCTATCTCTCGCCGCCAATGCAGGTGAAGATAGCCGGTTGATCGCAGACGCCAAACGGTTGGCTTTGGCTTGGGTGGAAGATCGTCATGCCATTCCGCCGAATGAAGCTGCGAGGGTTGTGGGGATTGCGGGTCGATACGCTGATTCAGCCTTGTTCGACCGGCTGATAGCGGAGACCAGGAAGGCCCATGACCCTTCCGACCGGGAACGGCTAATTATGGCTCTGGGTGTCTGCAAAGACAGCGCGTTGGCGCAAAAGGCATTGGACATGTTGGCTGCTCAGGCGTTTCAGCCCGCTGACTCGATGCGTCTGCTCTTCGTCCTATCAGGTCACGTCGAAACCAGGTCTCTCACCTATGATTACCTGAAGGAACATTATGGTTCAGTGATTGCGGCTCTCCCCGGCGATTGGCCGAATCTTCCCATCCTAGCCAGGGGATTCGATACGCTCGAACGCCAAACCGATGTAGAATCTTTCTTCAAGGATAAGGATGTCAGGCTTACAGGAGGTCCGCGCATAATTGCGCAGACCGTCGAGTCCATCCATCTCAACGAGGCCTACAAGCAAGCACAACTCCCCAGCCTGATCGAATTTCTTAAACAGCAGTAAACCGAGCGCCACGACTTATGCCCTCTACCAGTTCTTGCCCTATCCGCACATCGTGCCCCGGCCCCAGATCGCTCGGGCCAGTTACTGGCTGAATCGGCGGGGCGCAAATAGCAATTTTTCATCAGTTGACGCGGTCCGGCCCTACGGGCCCTACGGGAACGACAACGATTACGAGGAGGACAGTCAAGCGCGCCCGACGCGGCAGGCCATCAAGCATCAACCGTCCGCTATCAACTACACGTACAACGCCCCCTTCAACTCCCGCGCCATCACGCCCATGAACGGATAGCGCCGCTCCGGCTCGTGTTCCAGACATCTAAGGATCACCTTCTCCAAATTCGCCGGCAAGTCCGGATTGTATTGGCGCGGCGAAACAAAGTCGGTGCGGTCCTGTTGCTTCCTCAAAATCTCCAACGGCGTGTCGCCAGGAAACGGTTTCTGGTTCGTGAGCAATTCGTATGCAGCGACGCCGTAGGCAAAAATATCCACCCGATGAGTAATGGGCAGGCCCAGCAATTGTTCGGGCGCCATGTAGGCGGGCGTGCCGGGATTCTTCCTCGACATTTTCTTGGGCTTCTCCGGGATGGGCTGAGCCAGGTCGAAGTCCACCAGCCGCACGCCGGCGTTGCGCGTGACCAGCACGTTTTCCGGCTTGAAGTCCAGATGCATGAAACCGTTTTCGTGCACGTGCTCCAGCCCGTCGGCCATGTCAATGAGAATCTGCGCCACGTTCTCCACCAGCACCGGGTCGTGCCGCGAGTAAAGCTCCCTCAAGTTCGCCGCTTCCACATATTCCATCAGACAAAAGGGCTGGCCCTTGATTGTGCCGTGCTCGACGTAACCGATGATGGACTGGTGGTCGTTGACTTTGGAAAGGATTTCGCAGCCGCGAAGGAAGCGCCGGCGCGCCAAAAAGTTAAAGCGCAGCCGCTCATGCATTCGGCGCAACGCGTGGGCCTTGCCCGTGGAATCGGTCACCAGCCAGATGTCGGCCATCCCGCCGCTGTTGATCCGCTCCTGTAAATAAAACCGCCCAAACGGCACCGGCACTATGGAGAGGGCGGCGTTGGATTGTGTGGTCATACCAAGCACCGATTCTATCTATGTATCACGCATCGGCGCCTGCCGCCACTGGTAAAAGTGGTCCAACACGGTTCTGCGCGGCCGGCCCTTGGCCCGGATAATTCCCAGCGCGGCCAAGCCGCACTGGACCACTCTCTTTTAACTTCTTCTTTTCTTGAAAAAATCTTGGTTGCCGCTTTGCTGTGCTGGGAATTATCCGGGTCAGAAGGAATCCCTGGGGTTGTAACAGGAAACCAGGCGCCAACGGCAGGGCGAAAAACCACGACCCTCTCAATAGGAGTTCGGACCGGCTATACCGCTCGGCTGGCCAACCTCGCGAAGCGTCTGGAGTGCGTCCTGCTTGCTGGCGCTTTCGGGCCACCCAACGCGCCCCAAAGCGGGAGCTAGCTCCATGCACCATGCGCTTCGCGACTCTGGGTTGCGGCTTTGCTGCGCTGGGAAGTATACGGATCAGTGTTTGGCGCGCGGAACTGCTCTGGAGCCTCGTGCTCGGGATTTGGTGGCTTTTCATTTTCACGCTTGGCCTTGGCGAGGGCTTCTTCCACTCTTACAGTTATGAAACCACTCCGAGTGCTGGTTATCTACTTCGTAGTGGTCTTTCTCGGCGGGGCCGCTCTGGCCCCCTGGCTCTACTGGCTGGCGCAATCATTTGGCGATGTCTTTCCAAAAATCGCCGGCAGTCCCTTTCATCGGTTCGTCAACCGCTCATTGTTGGGGCTGGCATTGGCCGGCTTATGGCCCTTGTTGCGCAGCCTCGGCGCGACCTCGCTGCGGGACGTGGGTTTGGTCATGCCTTCCGGTCAGTGGAAAAAATTCGGGGGCGGCTTCGCGCTCGGTTTTCTTTCGTTGGCCGCAGTAGCGCTCGTGGCTCTGGCGTCTGGCGCGCGCGCGCTTGATGTCCATCAAACTCACCCTGGACAGAGGCTGCTCAACGCCGCCCTGGCTGCTGCCGTTGTCGCTGTGCTGGAAGAAATTCTGTTTCGCGGGGCGCTGTTTGGCGCGCTCCGCAAGGCTCTCAATTGGGGTTTTGCTCTGTTGGTCAGCAGCATGATTTACGCAATCGTTCATTTCATGGGAACTGGCCGCTTGAGCGGCGCCGTTGCCTGGTATTCCGGTTTCGAGCTATTGCCTCAAATGCTGCGTGGCTTTGCGAACTGGCAGTCGATCATCCCGGGCTTTTTCACCCTCACACTGGCCGGCGTCCTTCTGGGCCTGGCCTATCAGCGCACGGGGGATCTCTATTGTTCCATTGGCCTTCATGCCGGCTGGATTTTCTGGCTCAAATCCTATGGCCTGCTCACCCGCCCAATGCCAGGGACGGATCCCTGGCTATGGGGGAGTGGCAGAATGACTGACGGCTGGCTGGGGTTGCTCGTGCTCTCGGTGACGTTGCTGCTCTTCACGCGCCTGCCCGTGGCCAGGAAACCCAAGGTGGACCTGCCGGCGGTTTCGACCAACGCCGGAGGCTTGGAATGACCATGAACCGTTTTGCCCGGGCAGTCAACGGCTGGCTCAACGCCGCGTTGGGATTATTCTACCCGGAAATTTGCCAACTTTGCGGCCTCGCGCGGGCGACGGTGGGAGAAAGTTACGTTTGCGCCGGCTGCCGGGCGCGGGTGCGTTTCATCGAACCGCCGTTTTGTGAGCGTTGCGGACTGCCTTACCAGGGCGCGATTACCACACGCTTCGAATGCGCCAACTGCCGCGACATGGAACTGGCATTTCGCTTCGCGCGCTCGGCGGTGGTAACAGGCGACACCCTGTTGGGGATCCTTCACCGCTATAAATACCAGCGGGCGCTCTGGTTCGAACCGTTCCTGGCCGAGTTGCTTATCGCTCGCGCAAAACCGGAACTCTCCACCGAGCACTGGGACTTTATCGTGCCCATTCCCTTGCACCCAGCCAAAAAACGCGAACGCGAATTCAACCAGGCCGAACGTTTGGCCGCCCGGCTCAGTGCCGCGACGGGCATCCGGATGAACAACCGTTTGCTGAAACGCATCCTTCCCACCCGCTCCCAAACATTGCTCAGCCGCCAGGAACGCCTGGCCAACGTCCGCAACGCCTTTGCGATGCGGGACGCCAACCGGTTGAACGGCCAGCGCATCGTCGTGCTGGATGACGTACTCACTACCGGGGCCACGGCCAATGCCTGCGCCAAGGTGCTGCTGGCGGCCGGGGCGGGTGAGGTTTGCGTCTGGACAGTTGCCCGTGGAATCTGAATATTAAGCGAGTCTCAACTATTATTCAGTTTGTTGAAACAAAACCACCTGTGCCAGTGTCATAAATTATCATGAAAAACCATCCATTGCGTACACGCGCCCAATCCTTCGCCTTAAGAACCTTCCTCCCGCTCTGCCTGTTCTTCTCGCTATCGGCCATCGCCGCCACCGAGGAACAGCTCACCAAAAGCTTCCCCGTTCAGCCCGGCGGCAAGATCGTCGTGGACGTGGACATGGGTTCAATTGACCTTTTTGCGACTAACGCCAGCAACGAGGTGGTCGTGGATGTCTGGCGCAAGATCGGACGCAAGAAGAAAACCGACGAAGAAGCCTACCTCCGGCAACACCCGGTTGAGATCAGCCAGGACGGCAACACTGTCTCCGTTCGTTGCCGCAGCAAGTCCAAGACCAAATGGTCCTGGGGTTTCACCGAGAGAAATCAAAACGAAGCCAAATATACCCTTACCGTGCCCGCAGAATTTAATGCCCGGCTCGACACTGCCGGCGGCGCAATTTCCGCCAGCGACCTCACCGGCGAAGTCAAAGCCGATACCAGTGGCGGAGGTTTGCGCTTCTCTCGCCTCCACGGCCCGCTCGAAGGCAATACTTCAGGCGGTGGCATTCACGTCACCGACTGCGAAGGAAAGCTCAGAATTGAGACCAGTGGTGGTGGCATCACCGTCGCCGGCGGCTCCGGTTCGCTCAAGGCTGAAACCTCCGGAGGGCCGGTGAGCGTCAGCAAGTTTCGCGGACCTGCCAACCTCCAGACCAGCGGCGGCGGCATCACCCTCGAAGATGTCGCGGGGGAAATCCGCGCTGAAACTTCAGGAGGCGGCATCAAAGCCGCATTGCCTGCGCCATTGTTAGGCCCCGTGAAACTCGAAACCTCCGGCGGCGGCATAACCCTCCGCCTTCCTGCGAATGCCGCTTTCGAGCTGGACGCCGAGACCTCCGCTGGCGGTGTCACCAGCGACCTGCCTGTGACCGTGGTGGGCAAGCATGAACATGGACGATTGAAAGGCTCAGTGAATGGCGGCGGCCATCCCGTCGTGTTGCGCACCAGCGCCGGCGGCATCCACGTCGTCAAATCTGAACGCACGCTGGCGGAAGACCCGAAATAACCGCACAAGCCAGGGCTTGGGATCGGAACCTTTATGCCACTGGCTTTACTGATGGCTCGGGTTCGCCTTGGGACTCATCGGTGTCGGGCGGCTCGTGGCCTGCCGCGTAAACCGCTTCCAAGCCGCGCAGCTCTCTCTGGTGAACATCCGGGATGAAGCCGCCTCGGTTCGTCCTGCTGCCGTTACCTATTCAAGGCACGGGCGCCGCTTTGTAGAACCTCATGGAGAAATCACTCGCGCCGGGATCTATGAACTGCGCCTCGCCGAAGGAATTGGTTATCGCGCCGATAGTTTCCCAGAGGCTTAAGTTGGTGGAACCCAGGATTTGCCAGGTGGACTGTGGGTCGCTGTTGAGAGTCAGCCGGAAGCCGTCGGAACTGAGGCCCTCCACGCCGGGTCTATTCACGCGCAAGAATGGGCGGCTGGTGAAGTTTGCAATAATGGCCTTGTCCTGGGACATGGAGAGAGTGAGCGGATTCTGACTCCCGCTGGCATCGCCGGTCCAATTCAGAAATGACTCTCCGGGATCAGGCGCGGCGGTGAGGGTGACAGATTGGTTAACAGGATAGACATTGGCGCGCGGGCTGGCATTGACGCGGCCATGCCCGCTGATCAACACGGTCAGAGCGGCTTGACCGGTTTGCACCGCGCCGAAAATCGAGGATACCGTCTGGGTCGGGCTGGAGATGGAGAAAAAGAGCGGATTCGTATTGCCTGTGGCTGCGTTGCCCCAAAAGCCGAAGTAGTTTCCTGGTTGCGGCATTCCGGTCAACCGCACCACCGCGCCATAAGGATAAAGCCCGCCGGGTGGATAGAGCAGCACCTGGCCATTCCCCGCTACGGCGGTGGAGAGAGTGGTGCCGAAAACCGCTTGGACGGTCTTGTCCCGTTCCATGGAGATGTTGACTGCGGGATTGGTGCCGGCCGCATCTCCCAGCCAATAAAGAAACGACGAACCCGCCGTGGGCGTGGCTGTCGCCGTGACGACGTTCGTGGCGACGTAGGTTCCACCGGTGGGACTGAGGCTGACGCTGCCACCGACCGAAGCCATTACCGAAAGGGCGTGGTTGACCAGCACCGTCGCATAGACAGTGTCTGCCTCCTCGTATTGGGAGAAATCTGAACTGTAGCCGATCGCGCGGACCGTGGAGCTCCGTGCGAGGGTGAAGGGACCTGAATAGTAGGCGGAGGAGAAGCTCGGGAGCGAGCCATCCAAAGTGTAAAACGCTGACCCGCTGGCGAAGGCGGAGCGGATGCTGAGGGTCGGAGGCGAGGCAAAGACGTAGGTGCCGTTAGTCAGCAATTGGCTGCCCAGATAAAGCTCCACGGATTTCACCCGCAGCATGGCCGGAGGCTCGCTCGTGACAGCGCCTGCCACGTTGGTAACGACGACGGTGTACGAACCAGCGTCGGCGGGCGTGGCGGAGTTGAAGGCCAGGGTCGGGTTGGTGGCTCCCGGGATATTGGTCCCGTAGAGCCGCCAGGCGTAGCGCAATGGCAGAGTGCCATTGGCGGCCACCGACAAGATAAGGTTGTCTCCAACGAACAGCGTGCGGGATTGCGGGCCGCTGGCGATGGTGGGCGCCTGGGCCGGAGCATCACTCTGGAGCCGGGCCATGGAACCGTCAGTGAAAGAAACAAAGCGGTTGCCCTGGGAATCCAACAACATCAGGGTAACCGGCAGCGGGTAATTGGTGGACCAGATGAAATTCCCGTCAGCGTCATGCTTGGAGAAGACCCCGTTTGTATCGGCCAGAAACAAGTTGAATGCGCTGTCAGCCGCCAAAACCCATTGCTCAACCGTTCCCAAAGCCTGAGTCCAAACGAGGGTTCCTCCGGCCAGGGCTTTTCGGAGCAGCGCCTGTCGACTGGAGTCTGAGGTCAAGCTGGCTACGTAAGCATCATTGGTGGCGCCTGCGACCGGCTTGGCGTAGAAGCTCAAGGGATTGTTCCAGCCAAGCTGAGGGAGCCCCGTGAACCAAGTCAGGTTTCCGGCCAGGTCGTAGAATCCTCCGACGATGAACGAAGCGCGGTGCTCGAGAAAGCACGAATTTGTCCCGCAAAACGCGCTGACGGTTAGCGCGAAGAAAGGATCTCCAGTTATACGTGGAGGCGAGCTTTGCCAGAGCTGGCTCCCTTCGGCGGAGAATTGCGTCAGTCCGGTCGTCGGTCCGGCCCAAAACGAAGAATCGTAACCTGCGACCGAGGAGCCGCTGTCATTCACAGCCAAATCGTCCAAA
>WNGJ01006955.1_pt1 | contig 18681 bp, 17 predicted proteins | sample 5400611 | NCBI WGS metagenome assembly WNGJ01 (sample SAMN13153375, study PRJNA577476) | soil metagenome | isolation source: 40 cm soil or saprolite under Garry oak tree replicate 1 | place: USA:California | collected 2016-06-15 | reverse complement strand
GATACAGCCGCTCGAGCAGCTCCGTCTCAATGCGAACCTTGCGCTTGCGGAGCTGGACCGGCATCTCCCCCTTTTGCTTGAGGATCGTGCGCACCGTGTTGCGGCTGAGCTGGAACCGGCGAACGATCTCCTCTATCTCGGTGATTTCCAGGTCCTTCAGCAGCACCCGTTCAAACTCGTTGCATCCGTCCGGATCCTCGGGCACCTGCCGCATGGTCTCCAACACCAGTCCGGGATGTCCTTCCCGGATGGCTTGGCGGAACGAAGCGGGCCCACGAAAGTAGCCGTGCGCCAGTTGTTCAATCTCCCGCACGCTGAGCTTCTTCCCGCTCAAGGCCAGGACGAACTCCTCGATGTCCTGCTTGTGGACCCCGTTCATGCGCATGAACTGCCGCAGCACATACATGTAGGGATAGACCGGAAACGCGCCGCTGAAGATCTTCTCCCGCACCCGCGGGCTCATCTCCGCGAGCAGCCCCAGCCGCATGCTCACCCAAGATTTGCTTCGCGATAACTGTTCGGCCAACTCGGCCACGCTCGTCTGCTCGAGCTTGCGAAGTTGGTCGAGGAAGGCGGCCTGCTCCAGAATGCTCAGCGAGTGATCATGCGACACGCGCAGAAGATTCAGAATGGCCGCGGCTTCCTCTTCTCCCAGCGAGGCATAGGGCGCTATGCCTATTCCCAGTTTTACTGCGCAGCGATACCGCTTGAACCCGTTCAGCAAAATGCTCTGTGGCGTGCGGTCCACGCCCTCCAGCGGCTCTGCGATGCCGCGCTCGGCAATCGCTGCTAACAAGCGCGCTTCCACCGCCGGATTCTTCATCCGGTAGCTCTCGTACCTCAAATCCAAGGCGGCCAGCTCGATTTCGCGTGTCATCCCGTTTCTAGGAACTGTTGTTCTCCAGGTAGTGCAGAAGGTAATCGATCCGGCGGCGTCTGGCCATGCGGTGTTGTCTCACCGCCCTTGCCAACATCTTCCGAATTTCCGCTTCGCGCACCCGACGACTCTCGATCAGAGTGACCACCATGGCCAGATAACGGACGATGTCGGCATCGAAGCTCATCTCCTTGCGTTCCCCGGGCCACCGGCGCCGGCCGGTGCCTCGGCCGCGCTTGCCGTTTTGCAATTTCTTCTTCTCTTTGCCTTCTGCGGTGCGGTAGTAGGCCACGCTGCGCTGGGTGGAATTTCGCCGGCGGTGCGTCTCGCGGCATCCAAACGGACACCGCAGATCCCTGCGCCCCGCATTCCGGAGATGGGTCAGGAAGAAAATCCGACACTCCCGGCAACGGCACAGACAGGACCGCAAATGAGCGTGGGTGCGGAGGACCGAACGCAGCTCGACGTAGTACGGCCCCACCAGAGCGCGGACGCCACTGCGGCGGTACCAGTCCGGGACGCCCTGAAACTGCTCCTGGATTTTGACGACTAAAAACCCAGGTTTTGGCTTAAGATGGAGATCCGTTTAAACAAAGCATCCTTGTCCTACCCGATCGACTCGATCGACATGTCGGTGTCGAAAGGGTAGGCAAGGATTTTCTTTTGCGCAACGCCTCACCTGCCCTACCGCTTCACGTCACCGCTACAGGGAGATACAGGGAGAACGCGCTTCTACTTGGAAAGGAAGGCGAACCTTCCCTCAGGCAAACTGTCTCAAAAGTGTTCGCAGTGAAAGGTCTCGTCGGTCAATTTAACTGGGCGGAGGGCCGGTCAATTTTGGTAAGCGCTATCGGTAAAGCGGCTGCCGGGCTCGGCCCAAGACAGTTTCACCACGCGCACGGGGCACTGCAAGCGCGGCGGCGCGGCATGCAGAATAGTTCGATACTGACAGTGTCCAGATGTCGCCATTCCCGCTTCGGCTGATGATCGTAGACCGGGCCGAGGGCACCGCATTCCGCACAAGCCACTCCGGTTGGTTTTGATGGGCGAGGTAGACATGCACCTCACCTTGTGAGAGTTTCAGTTCGACTCGCTCCACTTGCCAAGGTGCTTCAATCCCTAGGATGCGTCGATAGGGTTCGTGATCTTGCATGCTGGGATTTTCTCATGAGCAGCACCGCAACTCTAAAGAGACGGCCTGAGTCCCCGGGATAGCTTCCCGATTTTCTCCCTTTCCTTCCATGGCGGAGCAGGTTCAGAGCGGCCCGCAGCCGTCAAGGGCGCGGGCTTTCTCGCTCACTATGAAGCCTGAATTCCCCAAAAAGAAAAAGGCGGCAAGGGAAAGGGACCGCCAGGGCGAGCAACAGCGACAGGTTAGATAAAAACACAGAGGGAGCGGCAAATTTTGTTACAGATTCAAGTGGCCTTTAGCGATGCGATTCTTGTGCTAAATTTGTGCTACAACCTTGCACTCTCTGCACTTTCGTCCTTTTTGCACAATTTAGAATCAACAACTTACGTATTATCAATAGGGGCGTAGGGTTCGATTCCCATCGCCCGCTCCAGATTCTAAAGAACTTGCACCGCTACCTCATTTTCCATTTTTTCCAAAATATCAATTTTGTTGCCAAACTTTGTGGAAAATTCGATGCGGATTTGTTCGAGAGGAATCTCTCCCGTGTACCGTGCCGTCATCGCAGAGGACGTGTGCCCCATTTGCTGACGGATCACTGCAGGGTTGATACCGGCGAGTTCCCATCGGCGGTTGCAGCCACGTCGAAAGGCATGCAAACCGGCCTTCTTTAGTCCCAGAGCCGTCACGGCCGGATGTAGACATTGATTCAGCACATAGGTTTCGCGGAGTGGACCGCCACGCTTCGAGCGGAAGACCAAGGCATGGGAGCTAACGGAGGTTCCGAGGAACCCCTTCAGTCTCTGCATTGCCCTTCGACCCTCAGGGTCCCGAAGGAGAACCGTTCGATAGGCCGTTACGTTCTTACAGGGTCCAATCTTCCCGGCGCTTCGTTGATCTGAGGATTCTTCTACCCGAACTGTGCCCGCACCGAAGTCAAGGTCATTCGCCCTCAGTGCGAGGAGCTCACTTGTTCGCAAGCCTGACGCTGCTGCCAGAAGGAACAGCGTGGCGTACTGTTCTCGACGGGCCTTGCCAAGCCGGTCCATCTTGCCGACGTATTCGGCAATCTGTTGCGCTTGGGCCCAAGAGAACGACACCTTTCGGCGGCTGTCTATCTTCATCTGCAGCTTGTCACGCTCAGAAATTGCGAGCCCGCTTTGGGAGAAAGGAGGCTTTTTGTCCTTCGAGGATGCCGAGAGAACTCGCTGCATCGTGCGCAGGATGTTCTTTATCGTCACCCAGGAGAGTCTCTGCTCCCGCTTCTTCCATATCCACTCATTCACTGAATCGATGTTGATATGCTCTACCGGAATGTTTTTCCAGTCCGCCTCGAGGTGGGCCTTGAGGTGCCCATCTGCAACCGAAAAAGTGGACGCTCGAAGCATTCGTGGGGCAAACACTTCCCGGTAGTACGAGACAGCATCGGCGAAGGTCCTGGAGGAAGGAATGTGATAGTCACTCGAATTGAGTTCCAGCCTCGAGATGAATTCCAGTTTCTTCCGCGCGGCTTCGCTTTTCGTCATCTGGCTTGTCGGTCCGATAACTTCTGTCTGACGCTTTCTTTCTTCTTGTCCCGGAAGATCAATCCAGTACTGAAAAAAGAAGAACTTCTGGCCGTCGGCACGTTTTCCTACGCGCACCTTCGGATTCTGCCCTTTCCTGCGACTCATGCGTTTTCCTCGCTTTCGAGTCGCTTGAACTGGCGGCACGTCAATGTTATCAGTACGCGAAGCGCGGTCAACGGGCATCTGGCGCTCGATGGGCGAAGCGGTGGAAGACTGAGAAATGAAATTGCTGGATATTGAAACAGCCGTCATTTTGTTGAAGCTATTCCTTAACGAGTCCGCCGATGCGCCGGTCGAGGTCTTCGGCGCGATAGGCCAAAATCTGCTCGGCGAAAGGGCGCATGCAGCTGCCGTTTTTCCCGAGCCCACCGCACCCACAATGGCGGTGCCCGTGAAAAGGCCTCGTTCCGGGATGACCAGCCAGCGCGGTGCTTCCGAGGGCCTTTGCTTGCGGGGGTGATGTACCTCGCCTACTACGAGAGGAAGTTCTGTCCTCTTCCGGAGGACAGGATAAGGAGGCAGTTTGCCCGCCCGAATCTGGCGGCCTGCCTTGAGGGCGAACATGTAGATGCCGGAAGCAGGATCGAATAGGCGATGTAAGGTGTTGTATAGAGGAAGAGGGCGTAGGAGTAGTTGAAAAAGAGAGGCCGAGGCTGAGCGGATGGCCATGACCCGTAGGAAGTAGAGCGCTATTCGCGTGGCCGCCGAGAGAAGACAGGCGAGGAAGTGCCTCGAGTGGAGAATTCGTTGAATCATGCCCGCGCCACGTTTGGCGCGGTGTGGCTAACCTTCCTCTCAGTCTGCGTCTGCTGTTGCTTGCGCCAGCGGCCGAGATCCACATCTCTCCAAACATGATTTCTCCTTTCCTTAGCTCTTCTTGGCATTACAGGACGCGGGCAAAACACCCGGTGAACAGAGAATCATCCTGTTCACTGGGCTGGAGCGACCGCCACGGTTCCCGTGGCAACGAAGTGGGGTCGCTCCAGCCCATTCCGGTGTTTTGCCCGCGCCCAAATTGATCGTCGCGCCATGCGCAACCGCTATGCTCCCAACAACTTCGCGGCACCCCGGGGGTGACGCGAACGGTGACGGGAAGAGTTACGTGTGTCTTTCACGCACCCGTCACCGCGACGATTGATCTCCGCCACTGGTGAACCGTGTTCCTGCACCAGGAGGGTCCCGAAAAATACGGGCCGGTCGGGCTTGAGTTGCGAAAACCCCAACCGTAAGTCACGCTCCGTGATCGTCCCCGTGCTCCATGCCTGATAGAGGCTTTCGAAGCGGGCACCATGGAATCGCCGGCGGGCATCTCTTTCAGATTTCTGGTGACGAGCATTCCCCGTCCCTAGCTCCTGTTAAACAGCGATTGCGGACAGGTGAAATCCGTTGCGGAATCGGGCCAGCCACTTCTACGAGTACGCCACTAACCAGGAGTCAATGCCGCTTCACAGCGCAAATTGCTTCCGAAGCGCCCCGGCGAAATCGTTCGGACCCCACCCCAGTCGCTGTTCGTTCTCACCGAGGAATGTCTCCGCCGCTTCCCTCAGTCGGTCGGATATTTCGCGTTGATTCAACTCGGCAATCAATGCTGGTACCGCCCGAGATTCTTTTCGATTGGCTAAGGCGACGAGTGCTTCTTCGCGTACATCGCAATTGGGGTCGCTCATTCGTTCCAGTAGTACTTCACGTATCTCAGGCGAATCCTTATCTCCAAGTACACCGAGGCCAAACGTTGCCCAATCCCGCACGTCGTCGTCAACATCGTGCATCAGTGTCATTAATACTGGCGCGGCACGCGGGTCATCTGCAAAGTTGCCTAATGCACAGGCCACAGCAAATCTGACATCCGGGTTCTCGTGCTCGCAATTTGCAATCACCAAAGGCACCGCGAGGGGATTTCCTACATGTCCGAGCGCGTGAATTGCTGAGAGCAATGGCAACGGGTCCCGTTCTCGTTCCGCTAACGCCGACAGAATCAAATAAGATTCGTCGGGGAAATTGTTAGTGGGGTGTTCGCCCGTCCGCCCAATTTGCGCGAGCACATCTGCTCCGCGAGCACGTTTCAGCGGGTCCTCTGAACCACACCACTCCGCGGCCCGCTCGAAAACGGCGCGACTGCCTATCTTTCGCAATGCCTGGACGGCTTCCCACGGCAAATCATCGTCGTAGTCACCAACCAAGGTTTGAGCGAAAATGCCGTCGAATTGTTCCAAAATCATAGCAAAAGCATACCACTCGGATGGCTAGGTCCCGAGTAACAGCGTTCGCGTCCATGTGGCGTTGTCTCTCGGACAGCCTCTAACAAAGCAAACGAATGCGGAGAGTTCAAGCCGTTGGAATGAGCGGTTCGTGTCCGGTTCAGCACAACGACTCGTCCGCCGCCGGGCGGCTACGTCCTAACGCCGTCATCGGTAAAGAGGTTTCCTACCTGTGAGCGTTCCAGACGAAAACGAGCACAACGAAACAAACGACCGCACCCCATGCAATAAGGAAAGCCACCAGCACCTTTTTCGTCGGCTTTCGCCATATTTCCCTTTGTGGCCCAAGCCCAGATAGAAGCGCATAGAACAACAGCGGCAAGCCGAGGAGTATTTTGACCGCTAGCCACAAGTTGTCTTTCTCTTTCGTCATACGAGAGAATGTACTTAAATTTCGGTCCAAGTCCTCGGAAGCGTGGTAATCGGAAATCGGCGCGTAGCGTCCGACTTGGGTTTGGATACCAAGCCCGCGAATTAGGCGCCAGCCAGCTTCGCTTCAACGCGGCTGGCTGAGCTGCTTCAGCTTCTGCTCCGCGCTGTCGCGGATTCCCTTGCGCCGATCTTCCAACAGCTCCGTCACACCAACACGCTGCTCTCCAATGCCCTGCTACTGACTCGCGCCACCGGGATCCGTGCCCAAGAATGCATCGATCTCCGCTTGGATTGCCTGCAGCAGGTGGGGGAACAAGAAGCCGCACTACATGTGCCATTGGGCAAGCTCCATTCCGAACGCTGGGTACCCGTCGATCAGGAAACGCAACACATCTTGGCGCGTATTGTGGAGCTGCGCGCTCTTTCTCCAGCTACCTGGTTGGCGAAGTCTGACATGCGCGCTGGTTGTACCAGCAAGGTGACCCTGCATCGTCTTCGTCACACCTACGCTACAGAAATGATCCGTCTCGGCGTCAGCCTGCCTGCACTCATGCAAATGCTAGGGCATAAAGACATCAACATGACCTTGCGCTATGTAGAAGTCATGCGGCTAGACCTACAGCGGGAATTTCACCGTGCTCGCCAAAACACTGCTTTACTCCACTCCATTCCACAACTCCCTCTTCCTTCCCCAACCGCTCCAGTGCGCGCCGACCTCTCCTCCACTCGCGAGGCCATCGCCACCACTCGCCACCTTCTGCAGCTATTTCAAGCGCAGCTGCAAGATCTTCGCGCCCGCCACAAACTTCGACGACTTACACAACGCCTCCTGAATATTAGCCGCGAACTCAATCAGCTCGGCCAAAATGCGTGCACATTGGCCGGTCAATGAGGGCGAGGACCGTTCTGAGATCCTCGTGCAAGAGGGAAAGGTGTGGCCCAGAATGGACCGCCAAAATGGCCCAGTCTCTCGCCGCCGCTAACACATAGTTCGCCCCGCCGCTGTTCTCGGGTCGAGCGGCATGGGCTCCAGAGTTGTTCTAGGTGGTTGCCGGTTCAGCAGATTCATTGCTGGCGCTTGCCGACTTGTGGGCAACGGCGGCAACTTCCTGAAGGTTCCGTCGCCACCACGGTTTCCAGTGGCGCTGTATCTCACTCTTCAGCTTCGCCTCAATTTCTAGCTCAGACTTGGTCGCAATGGCGAGACTTTCCGCTGTAGCACACAGCAGGTCCCGCACGCGCTTGCGCTGATCTTCTGGGAACTCATCTTCGTCAACAAAGTCGTAATTGAGCGTAGAGATCGTGTGCAGCACCAGCTTTAGCTCGTAGCGCCGCACGAACTCGGTTTCAAGACTCTTCTTGGACATACGGTTCCGCAAGTCAAGGAATGGAGGAAACTCGGCGTTGTAAAAGAGCCGGACCCTTCCCTGAAGCGGGCGAATGGAAAACCCAACCCTCTGCGGATCGTGAGGCCAGCCGAGGGTAGCCCAGGCCGCATCCGTGGTCTTCACCGGAATCGGCGTCACGACCGGGATCTCCACCTCAGTGAAGTCCTTCTTCCGAACCTTAACCTTAATGACCTTCTTCGAGTCTTCGTCTTCCTGTTCAGTGGGCGTTTCCGGCTTTGGCTTGGGCTTCGGTGCGGGTTTCGCCACCACCTCGACCGGCAGCATGGCGGTCATTGCCGACCCTGTGGCGAATTCCAGCTGTGCTTGGATAAAACCCTTGGTCGTGACAGACACCATCTCATCGGCTCCCGTATACCGAATCGCATGAGCCGTTACTTTGATCTTCGATAGTGAGGGCTCGGCCGGGTTCCAATACGACGGCGAGGCATCTGTTTCGAAGACGAAGCTGTACCGCTGTCCAGGGTGCATCTTGACGACCGTGCCGGCAAAGCGCCACCGGATAAAGGTGGGGGCCCTACGGCCTCAATCGGCGGCGGCTCCGGCTTCCCTTTCCCGGGGCTGTTCTTCTTCGACAATGTTCCATTTCTCGACCTTCCGGACCAGTTTCCTCTCCCGGTCTTGATTCCTCCCGTCGGGGCTAAGATGTCCTTGTCAACGGAACCCGTTACAAAACTGACTCATCCACTTTCATTGCGCGACCTTCTCAAATTGTCGAAAAACGGGCAGAATCCATGGGTGCAGCTAAGCACGAGTAACGGCTAGACAATTCGGGATGAGAATCAATCCGCAGAGCTTCTTTAATTTTTGCGCCAATCACGCGCCACTGTTGAGCACGCTGGCGGCGCGCGGCGGGGACTTTTCCGAGGCGGAAGCCATGCGGTTGATTCGCGCCAATCCTGGCATTGGCGAGGAGTTGCCCGAAACAGCGTGGCGGCGACTGCGCGAGCTGCAGATTCTCATTCCCACCGAACCCGGCAGTGAAGTCTTCTTCATGGCCGAACCAGTGGCGAGACTGCTTAACTATTTGTTCAATGAAGCGAACCCTGCTACGCCAGAAATAATTTGCGGTTACGTCGCGTCACTCGAAACCGTCAATAAGCAACTCGCCGGCGCATTGGATGACGAGGATGTACAACGCATCAGTTCAGCTTTCGAGGAAATCAGCCAGACATTGCGACGAATCCATGCCGACCTGAATGAGACGCAGAGTGCGATTCTAGCTGAGGTCACGCGTTACAAAACCGAACGCCCCCGTGTTTCGGTGCGGGAAAAGTATAGGCGCATCGTTTATTGGATGGGCCGTTATGTTGAGCCCATGATTGAAATCGTCCGCGCCGACGGGCCGCTGCGCACCGCATTTGACGAAACCGAACGGCTGCTTCATCGCGCCCGCGAAGAGGCGTTGTTCAACGACCACCCAGCACTCGCACGCAACCTGCGCTTCCTCCGGTTGGTGGGCGCACACGCGCTCCGCGTCTTCACGCAATGCCGGAAGGAGATTCAGCCGCTGTACGAATCGCTTCGCCGTTCGAGCTTTATCGCCCAAGGCGCGGCTCGGGCGCTAGAACAGTTACAGGCGGTCGGCCTGTCCAGATGGGGCAACGAGCACCTCATCGGAGTCGCTGCGTGGCGCTATCAGAACGTGCCGAGCGACGCGGCGATTCTGGTGACCTTACGGCGTGTCATCGAATTTCCGCCCGAACTTCCGCCCGTGCTGGAATTGACGGCAGAAGAGGAAGCGCCGGATGGCCTGGTTCGTCTGCTGTGGCTGGAGTCACTGCCAACCCGTGTGAGTGAAAATCTACCTGTTCAAGATTTGGTGGACTGGCTCGCGGAGAATTGTTCAGGGCGGGGCATTTCAGATGTGCTCGCCGCTTTCAGCGTTTTGGTGTTTTACCCCGACTTCCACGCTACGTTCACTGATCGAGAGCCGCGCACTTACGACATCGCCGGTGGTGAAATTACGGCTTCGCCCGTGACCCTAACTTCCACATGAATACGCTTCCGCATTTGACGACCATCTTCGACCGCCTAAGGCGGGGCTACCATCTCGGCCCGGACGATGAGCCTGAGTTTTCCCGCTTGTGCGAGCGGTTTGACGAATATGCCGCCTACTTCGCGGCGCTCGGCATTACTCTGGTCCGCCACGAACGCGAGTTTTTCTATTTCAACGCGGAGAGCCCAGAAACCGTGCCGGATACACTGCCGCGTATCGCGGTCTTTTCCTACATTATGATTGACCATGCCGCTAACCAGGGCCGTCCGATTGATGAATTCATCTTCGGCCAAAACTTCCTCGTGACGGCGCTACCGCATTTCACGCTCGACCGCTACACGGCGTTACTAAGACAGGTGGAAGTGCATGACATGAGCGATCTAGAAAACGTGCTAAATCACATGGAGCGAATCGGTTGGGTCAAATGGTTGTCCAATGACGAATTCCGGTTTCTCCGTCCGTTCCACCGCGTGTTTGGCAAGTGTATCGAACTGACGCAGACTGCCCAAACTCCATCGGCTGACGAATCTGATTCGGCAAGCACGACTGAGGAAAATCCCGTAAATCGTGAGTGATAGGTGCCCATGCCCACTGGTCCACAGCGACTCATCCTCATCCGCTCCGGTTGCTACGAATACGCCGAGATCGAACTGACCGGCGCGCTTCAAATTGTTGGCCCGAATAATACCGGAAAAACCGCGCTGATCAATACGCTTCAATTTCTCTACCTGGACGACCGCCGCCACATGGATTTCGGTTCATACACTGCGGAGCAGACACGCGAGTTCTACTTCCTAAATCAATACAGCTATGTTCTATTCGAGTGTCTTGGGGCGACTGGTAAATGTGTTATCGGATGGCGCGGCCAGAGCAAGACGAGTGGTGGCGAGCCAGAACGATTCTTCCACGTCGGCCCCTTCGATCGCTCTGATTTTCTTGATGGAAGGAATCAAGTCCGCGAGGCACGTGAGGTGAGCGCCAGGCTTGCGTTAAAGCAGTTTCGCGCCATCAAAAGTGCGCAAGAACACAGGGAATTGTTGTTGCCCGCCGCCAACGGCGACGGACAGGGCCTTGGCGTAGTGGCGTTGCATGATATTGATAAATATCATCACTTCCGCGAGACACTAAAAACCTTGCTCGCCTTGAGCGCAATCTCGCAGGAGCAGATGCGCGATCGTCTACTAATGCTGGCCGACATCCCGCCCGACCGCACGGCATTCGACGCGCGCGAATTGTTCGGTGACGATTACGACCTCATCCGCAACCGGCGCGAGCAGTTACTGAAATTCAAGAAGAACCAGGAACTGGTGGAAAACCTCGTAGCCAGATTCGCCGAGCGGGAAACGGTTCGTGGCGAATTGGTGTGGCGCTGGACTGACTTGCGAACGAAGTGCCAGAGGTTCGAGAAAGACAATAAGGATACGCTCTTGAACCTTCGGGAAGCGCAGACCGAGCAGGAAACGAGAATGCAGAATCTCGAAGCGGAAGCGGCTGAGCGGCACAGGAACGTGACCACATTGTCGGAACAAAAAGGCCAATTACTTGCGCCACTCAAAAGCATCGAGGCCCAAGACACCGAATTCAAAGGGTTTCCGGAGGAATTGGAACGCGCCGCACTCAGCAATCTCAAGCAGGAGGTTCGGGAGCTCGAACTGCAGCTTGCCAGCGCGGAAGGTGAATCCCGTGAGAAAGCCAAGCGCAATTTCGACGCTCTCGCCGACCGAGTGAAACAGAAGGAACACGCCATTGCTCGTTTTGACCATCTTGCGGTCACGGCCCTCCGCAAGCATTTTACGGATGAAGAACTGAACACCATTTTCCGGTTACTCAATCGCGATCTGTTGGAGATACCGGTGGGAAAGGGTGGTGTCACGACTTCGCGGCAGGATGAATTGCTTGAGAGGTTGCGTAACTTGCTGGCATGGGTTCGGAACGGAGTCTATCGGGACGCCATCGTCTCTTTTCCTTTGCCCAAAGCCGGAGAGCCCCTGGCGGGACTGGAAAACCCGGACACTGCTCGCGATCAACTGGTTGAATACCAGGCCGACCTCAAAAGATGGGGGAAAATCCTCGCCGCTATTGAACAGCGTGAGAACCTTGGGTTTCAATTTAAAGCCAAGCTCGCGGAGGTCGAGGCGTGCGAAAAACGGCTCTTTCGATTCGAGGAATACCAGAAAGCTAAAGCAGGCGAAGCACGCCTGCGCGCCGAGCTCACGAAGGTTGAAGCCAACATCACGGCGGCCAATGAAAGCATTGGCAAGCTTGCCTCACAACGCAAAATCGCCGAGCAAACTAAATCCGATGTGGAAGCCGCCATTAGGAAACACGAAGACGTTTTCGGCAACGTCATGGATAATTTCCGGCGATGCATCTTTCCTGAATTCTCGGCTAAGCCGCAGATAGCCGAGGGTATCCCTGATGATTTTAATGCTGCCATTGCGCTGTTCCTCAAGCAGCAGGAGAAGCAAGTCAAGCTGACCGACGAAGTTGCGAGCCTTCTCATGAAGACCGAGCTATGCTTCGGCGACGTGTTTCGCGGCAGTGACGAATACGAAACGACCGCCGCTTTGCAGGCGGAACTGGAAGCTCTGGCCGAAAAAGAAGAAGCTCTGGCGCGCGACTGGAACGCTCACATCCACGGGCTGAAAGCGACGTTTGACATTGTTCTGAGAAACCTCGAGGACGTCCGCAGCGCCGCCACAAAAATCAATCGCGCTTTCGCTAGGATTCAAGTCTCAAACCTCAAAGCCGTGAAGCTCGAAGTCGTCGAGGAGAGTGACTTGGTGAGCTGGATAAAACGTCTCGCCGCGTTCGAGCCGGGCGGGTTATTTGATGCCGACCCGCAGCAGGAGTCCGCCATTGCCAACTTCCGTCGCAAGATTCAGGACAATCCGGTGATTCGTTTCACGAACCTGTTCATACTTAGTTTCACAGTGATAGGCGCGGACAACCAGCGGCACACTTATCACGATTTCCGGCAAATCGAGTCGCATGGCACGACTATCACCCTCAAAGTGCTGTTCAATCTGCTTCTGTTGAAAGACCAGTTGCGGCGCGATGACTGCGCCGTGCCGTTTTTCCTGGACGAAATTCAAACGCTCGATCCGGCCAATCGGCATGCAATTCTCCGCACCGCACGGCAGCTCGGTTTTATCGCCATCACCGCCGCTCCCGAAGCCGTCAGCGAGGTAGACACGCTCTACTTCGTACAACCGCAAAACGGTCGGATTGTCCTGCGCAACAAACATCGGGTGACTGTCAAGAGGGCTCTTGCCGCCGAAAACCGATGAAGCTTCAAGCCCAAACTCAAATCAAACTGCGTGACTTGGCTGAAATTGGATCGTTGCCGGAGAGTCAATGCGGTCGCGCGTTTCTGAAACTCCTTGTGCCGCTGCTCGACAGCGGAGTCGTGTGCTGGCAGCGATGTGGCGTGGGGCGCCGATTGGTCGTGAATGACGCCGATACGTTGAGAGACTTTTACCGGCAGCGCTTTCCCAACGCAGCCTTGCCGAGCGGCGCGGGAAGCCGCGTTGCCAGCGTGGGCCGTTTCCGCGACACAAAAGCACTAACAAACAGCGAAGGCGAAATTATTTCCCTTCGTGTCTGGCAGAACGAAGCCTTGTTGAAAAATGGCAAACCCTTCGACGCAGCACCACTTACCGTCGCACACGGCGTTTTCTCATTTCTGTTCACGCGGAATTGCCCCTACGCATTGGTCGGCAGGTGCGCGTTGACAGAAAACCCAGCGGTGTTTGTGGCTGCCGAGCAACTCAATCTTGGCGTGGACGCGGTGATTTACGGGCACGGACGGATTTCCAGCCGCGCATTGGATTGGCTGGCTTGTACAGCGGATTCCAAGTTCAGTCTGCTGCATCTGCCGGACTACGACCCCTCTGGCCTGTCCGAATTTCAGCGGCTGCACGCACGCCTGGGAAAACGAGTCGCCCTCTATTTGCCGAGCGACATGGAAGCGCGATTCGCTCGGTTCTCAAACCCAGAATTGGTCACAAGAGCCAACAGCCAAGCCATGCTTGCGCAACTGCGTTGCTCGGAATTGACGGCGATTCGCCCTGTCGTCGAACTGATTGACCGCTACAATGCCGGACTCGAACAGGAAGCCTTGTTGATTCCCTCCTGACTGTAACTCCGACCTAACATTCCCAAGCTGTCATCGGTTCGAGGCTCCATGGCGTCAGTCACACTCGGAAAATGGCAGGACTTTGTTGCGGACACGGTGCCGCTTGTTTCCAGTATAAGCGCCTGATATAAATTGTAGTTATGGCGATGGTTGGAGAAGACAAAGTGCCGGACATTTCAGCGGACTTCGCGGTGGCAAAGGATCGCGGGGAATCCCCTGCCGAAATGGAGCCCTTGCTCATCGGGGAAACGTCCCGGTTTCGTGGCTCCTTGACCGATTTTGCGGTCGAACTGGCACAAAAGGCTGCAGGGATTCGTCGGAGTTTGCCTGAGAGTCTTCTGAAGTCTCTGGCTGATCTTGTTCGCTCGATGAACTGCTACTACAGCAATCTAATCGAGGGACACTACACGCACCCTATTGACATCGAACGAGCCCTGAAGAACGACTACAGCAAGGACGCAAGCAAACGCGACTTGCAGCTCGAAGCGAAGGCCCACGTTGCTGTCCAAAAAAGGATTGATGAAGGCGGGCTGAAAGGACGCGCCGTCACAACCGAAGGCATTTGCGAGATTCATCGTCGGTTTTGCGCGGAGCTACCGGAAGCATTGCTCTGGGTGGAAGACCCCGAGAACATGGAACGAGTTCGCGTCGTCCCCGGAGAATTGCGTAAGCGGGACGTGAAAGTCGGCGGCCATGTCGCGATCAGCGCTGGTGCTGTGCCGCGATTCCTGAAACGCTTCGAGCACGTGTACAACCATCTCGGCAAAACGGACTCTATTCTGGCCGCTGCTCCCGCGCATCACCGGCTCTTGTGGATTCATCCTTTTTTGGACGGCAACGGCCGTGTCGCTCGGCTCATGTCGCATGCGTCCCTGCTTGAGACTCTGGACACTGGTGCTGTTTGGTCAGTGGCACGCGGCCTAGCTCGCAACGTCGAGGAGTACAAGAGGCACCTTGCCGCTTGTGATGGACCTCGGCGTAACGACCTGGATGGCCGCGGGAATCTGAGCGAGGAGGCGCTTGCGGCGTTCACGGAATTCTTTCTGAAGACTTGCATCGACCAGGTGAGCTTCATGGAGAGCCTGATGCAGCCGGATCGCCTCCGTGCGCGCATACTCCTCTGGGCAGAAGAAGAGATCAAGCTCAAGAATCTTCCTCCGCGCTCTGGGCGTGTGCTCGAAGCGTTGCTCTACCGGGGAGAACTGCCGCGTGCCGACGTGTCCAGTGCCGCTGGCGTGGTTGAGCGCCATGCCCGACGCGTTGTGTCTGCGTTGATGGCTCGCGGCGTACTCGCTTCAGACGGCCCGCGTGCGCCCTTGCGCCTCGTCTTCCCTGCGGCACTTGCTTCTCGCTGGATGCCTGGGCTATTTCCTGAGCGTCCCTAATTCGACCAGGAGAAAACGGCTGGGATGGCCGCCTGGTTCTCCAAGCGCTACCCATTCTGACCGCCTAGAACCAAAAGTGCGGCTGCGCAAACCCGAGGTCGCAAGCCGTGTGGGACAGCAACGCGAAAGAGCTGTACTCATACAGCTAGCGAGTGCATTCAAGGAACTAGGCTGAACGCGCGGCTTTCGGTTCGCAGATGTCCATAGAGTTTGGCTTCGACCTCGTAGTCGGTCAAGGTGGCCTGGTAACCCGGCTTGGAGAGAGCTACTTCGTATCCAATCCCGTCCCGGTCAACTACGAGAAAACAACGGGATTTGCCGAAGTACGCGAGCGCGCCTTGCATGAGCGGCCCGAAGCGCGAAAGCAGTTCAGGACGGTCTACTCTCTTGGAAGAACCGAAAATGTACACCCATTCGGGTTGCGAATCGAGGCGCATCGCTCACTAGACAAAGCCCTGTGATTCGCTCCGCAGCTTCTCCGTCGTGTACTCAAAGGCGCGTCCCAATTCAGCACGCTCGCGGAGTCTCAGGTTGGCAAGAACGCTCTGAATCCTGATGGTAATTCTGCTTTTGTTCGACGGGGTCGAACGCGGCCAGCAGGCCAGGGGGGAGTCCCGCAGCATAGTGGGGAAGCCGGGTCGCCAATTCGTTCGCAACATGCTCGAGTAGCCCACTGAAACGGTCAGACTCAAGTTTCCGCCGAAGCCTTTCCTCAAAGCGATTTTTCTGTGCGGCCACTGCAATCTTAGCGTCGGTAATTCCCAGGCAGCCAGCGAAGGAACCCTCGTTGAGAAGGTAGAAAGCAAAGAGCGACCGTTCTTCAGCGATCGTGCGAAGGTCGGCGACAGGCAAGGCGCGTCGGCGATCAATGTACTCAACAATTTCCGGCACTGTACGCAACTGGACACAGAGATTAAGGAAATCGTTGAGCGAAAAATAGCTGATGGGAATGCCGTTGAATACCAACGGAAGCTCATCCGATTCTTGCCGCAGGGTGACCGGATCAATGACCTCGATGAGGACGATGCCGTGTGCAACTGCTGGAAGACCGGTATAGAAGTCCACCCTCCCTCGCCGGCGATGCTCACACCACATCGGTCGGCTCGCACCGGTGCGCAGTGCTCCTATTAGCTGTGAAGCCGCCTTCTTCGCCCGCTTACAGGCCCACGCCTGCAGCTTTCTTGCAGTACGGACAGTTGGGTCTTCCTGGCACTTTTGGGAAATCAAAATTCCGGGCGCGTCGCAGGTGACGAGAAAATCGGCCACTTCGCGCTGACTTCCATCCACCGTCTGTGGACTGCGGAAAACGAACTCCGACACGAGCGGCAGCGAAAGGAATTCCTCGACTTGTCGCTCCGCCCAAAGTGTGCGCGATTGCAAATGTGCCGCCATCCATCTGCTCCAGAACCAGCATTGCTATTTTGCCACCACTGTGCCAATTCCGCTTGCATGGCGAAATAAGGACTCTGACCATGAAACAGTGCCCGCAACCTAGAAGCCCCGCCTCAAGTCTTGGATCGACTTTGCCCCGACCGTGTTCGGATCACGCGGCGCTTCTGCGGCCCATCCTTTTCCGGCCAAATGCGGTCGTGCCACTCAACGCAGTAAGCGACATCCTCGTAATGAAGATGAAGATTAGCCCAGTCGAGCTTAGGATGGACCGCTTCAGCAGGCGAGAGCTGACGCCTTGTCCGAATCCGATTGAGACTTCGCTTCAGTTGACTCAGGTCGCGCGGGCGGAACGCTCTTAGGTCCCAGATTCTCGCACAGAGAGTGCGAGTCTTATCCTCAAAGGCCACAATGGAGTGCAGGTTGTAGCGGCTGTCGTCCTTTAGGACCAGTTCCACGCAGAACGGAGGGATAGGGTCGCCCCTTGCACATTGCTTTCAACCAACCAAGAACCCAGTTCGTGCCCGCCGTTGGACTCTTTTCTGGCGCGTTTCCGCCGAAGTCCTGCGGCTGGAGACATGGGTTGCCAGTGAATCTGCCTTTATTTTCCTCGGCAAGCAGCGGCGCAATCCACGCATGCAACTGTGCCAACGACTTGAACCTGGGGACCGGGTTTTCTTGCCACGGGTCATTTTGGAGAGTAGCCATAGCCAGCGCCTCGCAACTGCGCCGCGGGTGCCGAAGGAGCCAAGTTGTTCCCAGGTTTGCAGTCGTGCCGTAATGCGTTCGGCACAGGAAACGCTCCCATGTTTTTCTCAACTCTTCCTCAGGTTTGATATCGACGATATTGACCTGGGCCAGCTCGAAAGTTGGGTTATCGCCCCATCCGCGCAATAGCAGGTCAACTGCCTCCACATCCGTTGCTGGGGCAGCATACCCGAAGATCGTGAGCATGTATCCCTGTTGAAGGGATGCCTCCAATTCCTTCCACTCGGCAAATATGAATGGGTCAGATTTGTAATTTTTCCGGCGCACGGGGTACAGCAAATTGGTGGGCTGGAGAGGCGCTCCACAATTTGAGCAAGTGTCTCCGCTGAATCCCTTGACGCGATCCTTAATACAGACGGCTATCGCAACATTTCCATGTAAAAAAAGGATTTTGGGAAGCGGCGCAAATTCCCTATTGCGAAGAAATGCCTTGGCAAGGAACGGATCCCAATTGAATGTGGCGATGCAGTCCTTCGGCCGCATCGACAACAAAAGACAGTCATAGAGCGTCGGGGCGTCAGGCAACTGCAACCGGTCGAAGTAAGACCACACTTTGGCTTCGATTTCTTCCCGGAGTGACCTGTGCATTCCAGTTGTGGCAAGTTCATCGTAAAGCGCTTCAAAGTCGACAGTTTTCTGGAATCCCGCGGCTTGGAAGGCCTGACCGAGTCCAAGGCAACCGACCAAATCAACCATGAGGGGAAGGCGCGATCCGTTTGCATCGCCGTTCGGGAATGCTGCCCTACTGGCACCAGCGCCGAGAATCACAACGTGCGGCGACTCATTAACGTTCGTGAGTGGATTAAATGCAGGGAGCTGTGGCATTTCGGACCTCGGCGGCCCGGTCGGGCCGCGTGGTACCTGTACATTATCCGCCATGCCGACGCGAGAATAAGCCGCCGTAGCGGTCCCTTCCGCAAGCGGGGTTGGGGATTCTCATCCGGCGTTGACAGTCGCACTTGCGCGAGGAATCTTTCGGCAGTTTTGCGCAGGCGGAATTGCGCTTAGCTGCGCCCAAATCCGAGCAACTTTTGGGTGCCGATCCCATCACCCAAGATTTTGGGCGATGGGTAAATTTGGGCGCAACTTGGGCGCAAAATCATTTTCCATTTTTTCCAAAACCACTCAAATCCGTGCCTTTTTTTCGAGAAACGTCGGTCGCGCCTTTCCGGTCGAATCTCGTAAGCGATGCAAACAAGCGAGTTACGCAGATCCTTCGAAGCTTCGATCCCGGGTCGTCGTCAAGATCGGAAGCCCGCGAGGCTTCAGATGTTGGATTCGATCATTGAATACCTCTTGCATTGCACCAGGAGGTCGCCGATTCAAGTCCACGCTTCGTACTGAAGCGGCCGGCAGCGGGCAGTCGGGATAGTTGCCCGACGACCTACT
>WNGJ01002490.1_pt1 | contig 18684 bp, 16 predicted proteins | sample 5400611 | NCBI WGS metagenome assembly WNGJ01 (sample SAMN13153375, study PRJNA577476) | soil metagenome | isolation source: 40 cm soil or saprolite under Garry oak tree replicate 1 | place: USA:California | collected 2016-06-15 | reverse complement strand
GGCCGCTCTCTTCTCAGCAAGCAGAGCGTTCAGCTCATGGGTGCACGCTGATGTTTCCGTTCTGCTGCACATTGATCTGGGTGCCATCGGTCGTTCCGCCCGGGCAATCAGCATCGTCGGCGGCCGGTGGCGCATTCAGGTGGTCGCGCTGCTCAGGCGGTGTCTGTTGGCTCGGGCTTCCCGGACCGTCGAGGAACGAGGCGTGGATCTCACTGCCGACTCCGACAAAGAACCCCTGAGCGACTCCCGATCCCGGGAAGGTCTCGAGCCCCGAGATCTGGGTGACGTAGGTGATCACCGAAGCCTGGCTCGTCGTCGGGTTCACGTGCAGGCATCCCACCAGGTCCGTGTTCGGAGGCGTCGGCTTCGAGGTGAAGTGGCTCGGGCCGACCGCGATCGTAGTTCCGTTCCCGTCTGTGCAGGACTGATTCTCAGGGATCGTCTCGTTCAAGGTCCCCTGGAGCGTCCCGTTGCCGGTGACGTGAAGATTGACGCCGATGTTCACCCAGATGCAGCCAAGCTGGTCAAGGTCGGGGCAAGGCGTTGATCCGAGCGGCGCCGGGCTGATTCGCGACGCGAGCCCATGGCGTGCCCCGCTGCGCGCCATCACCCCGCTCGGCACGCTCGACGGGTTCCCGCCGCCGAGGATGACTGAGCAGCCTACGAGCCAACGGCCGCCATCGACGATGAAGCTGTTCGCCGTAGCGGCGAGAGCGACATGGCCAAAGGACACACCCAGTGGAAGCGGATTCTGAACGAGGGTGCAGCCAAGGCCGGCTGGGTAATCGATCATCCCTTGGACCGCTGCGGTCAGGCTGGCGAGCATGTTGACATCAACAAGGAGCGTGAGGCTGGTGCCATCGTTGCAGTTGAGCGTCACCGACGTCTCTCCGAGCGCGGCCGCGCGCAGCGCCGGCCCAAACGTCAGCCCCGTCATCGTGAGTGTCGCTGCGGTAACCAGTGCGATGATCGCGCGTCTCATCTCGCCGTCCTCCTGCCTTCTTCGGCGCCCGGAGAGGCTCGTGGTCGACTGAGCCGCGCCAGGGTGCTTGTGCGGACGGCGTGCAGCCGGTATGCCAAGCGCCGAGCGGTGGTAATGCCGGTCGTGACGCAGTCAAACCGGCGGTCTGCTGAGCCACCGGTCTAGGTCCTAGGACTCGATGGGACCCAGTGGGTATCTGGACCGTATAGCGACGCTGACCATCGACTAGCCCGAAGTACGGGTATGGCGCGCTGCACGGTCAGCCATTGTTTGCCTGTCATGGTCAGGCGCCGGGGGCAGACCACCTCGTCGGAGCGCGGGCAGGCGCTCGTCGAATTTGCCCTCGCGCTTCCCGTTCTCCTTCTCCTGCTTTTCGGCCTGGTCGAGTTCGGATTGGCTTTCAACGCCGCGGTCTCGGTGAACTTCGTCAGCCGGGCTGCAGCCCTGCTCGCAGCCGAGGGCGGCAGGGCTGAGGGGACCGACTGCCAGGTTCTCCGCGCGATCGAGCAGGATCTGACATCCCCGGCGACCCCGACACGGATCTCACGCGTGGAGATCTACTGGTCCGACGCTAACGGCGATCAGATCGCCTCGAACGTCAATGTCTACACGCGCACCGGCTCGCTGACATGCACCTATGCGTCTGGATCCATCACCGTCCCGTACACCCTCGGCACCGAGAATTATCCGGAGACGGAGCGGTGCGATGTGCTTGCCGGTTGCGGTGGCTTGCACACGAGCGTCGACGATGTCGGGGTCCGGATCACGTACACACACCAATGGGTGACGTACGTCGGGAAGACCATCGCCGGATCGATCACCTTTCAGCGCAGCACTGCCGCTCGCATGGAACCCACGCTATGAGACTCCACGATGATCGAGGACAGGCGGTCACCGAACTCGCCCTGATCCTGCCGCTCGTGCTCGTCCTCGTCTTTGGGGTCGTTGAGCTGGCGACGGCGATCAACGCCGCCATGACCATCTCGGCGGCGACGCGGGAGGGCGCGCGTGTCGCGGGCGCGCTCGTGAACGGCGGCGGCGCGCTCGGATGCGGGCTAGGCCAGTCTCCCAACGCCGCCACGGTCGACTCTTTCGTCGTCGCTGCGGTCGAGCGTGTCCTCACGGGCTCGGGCGCGCAGATCAGTCTCGTCGACGTAAGCGCCATCCGGATCTACAAAGCGACGGTCTCCGGGTCGGAGACAGCGGGCTCGGTGAACCAGTGGACCTACTTGTCGGACGGGGGCCCGGTGATCGCCGGAGAGCGTCTCGATTTCGTCGAGCAGACCGACGACTGGCCCGCGTGCGGTCGAAACAACGTGAGCCCGGCGGACTCCGCCGGCATCACGGTGCGCTATACCTACCGCGGCCGCACGCCGCTGCGCTACTTCATTCCGGGCCTCGCGTCGCTGAACATGACCGACTCCACGGTCATGCCGCTCAATGCGTCTAAGTAGGGACGACCGCGGCCAGACGCTCGTCGTCGTGGCGCTGCTCTTGACCATGCTCCTCGGGTTCGTCGGCCTCGCGGTCGACGTGGCCTGGTACGAGCTGAACCTGATCCGCATGCAGCGCGCCGCCGACGCCGCGGCGCTCGCGGGTGTCGTCTATCTCCCGGGGAATCCCACCGCTGCCAACAACGCCGCGCTCGCGGAAGCGACACAGAACGGGTACACGAACGGCGCCGCGGGCGTATCCGTCGTCTCCCAGCCGGATCCCATCAACAACAAGATGCTGGGCGTGACCATCCAGGCGACCGTGCAAACCTACTTCGCGAGGATATTCGGCAGCCCGACGATCCGGGGCTCGCGCAAGGCGCTGGCCGAGTTCGTCCTCCCCGTGCCGATGGGCAGCCCGCAGGCCTACTACGGCATCGCGAACCTCTGTCGGAATAGCGACATACCGACGTCGTGCCCGGAGGTCCCGTCGGCGACCGGGGTCGGCACGCTGGACCCGCAGGGCTTCTGGGGAAGTGTCCTCACGAAGGGCGCGAACCGCGGGAACGGCGATGCCTACTCCACCTACTACGACGGCGCTCCAGCGCTCAACACCGGCTTCGACCCGAATGGGTATTCGTACATCGTGGAGCTTCCACCTGGCACTTCCGGGGGCGCGGTCTGGATCTACGATCCGATCTTCTGCGCGACCGGCCGCAGGACCACGTCCCCGTTCCAGCGTCTCGGGATGGCGGACATCTGGTACGGCATCGCCGCGACGCGGAGCGTCACCACCGAGTTCAAGCTTTGGGACATGAACGGCACACCGTACTCGACCACGGATGACATCCTCATCGCGACCGACGGCGGGCTCTTCACGAACATGGATTACGCGGACAAGGGTCCCGATTACGGTGGCGACCACAACTACATTTTTGGGTACAACGGCTCCAGCTCGACCGACTGCGCGACGAGTCCGTACCACAACGCGTGGTGGCAGCTCGCATCCGGCCTCGGGGAAGGCGAGTACCGCCTTCAGGTGGTGACGAGCAGCGGTTCCACGGGCCAGCAGGCTGCCAACAACTTCGGGGTCCAGGTCACCACGACCGTCGGCACCGGCGCGCGCATCTACGGACAGTCCCGCATGTGCGCGTACGTGAACGTTGGGTCCTCGACCGCGCTGCTCTATCTGGCACAGGTGGACGCCGCGCACGCGGGGAAGACCCTCGAGATCAAGCTCTTCGACCCGGGGGACATCACGAACACGACCCTCCGGATCAAGCAGCCGACACCGAGCGGGTACGTCGACGCAAGCTTCAGGTTCACCGCGACGGGCAGCTCCGGCGGCGCGCCAACGAGCGGCGGGCCACAGACCTCGCTCCAGACGTCGAATGGCCTGACCAACTTCTACAACAACCAGTGGGTCACCATCAGCATCGCGCTGCCCCCGAGCTACAACGCGCCGACGCCCCCGGGAGAGACACAGCCCGGTTGGTGGAAGATCGAGTACACGGTCGGAACCTCGGGCCAGGACGTAACGACCTGGGAAGTGAGTATTCGCGGCAACCCGGTCCACCTCGTGGTCCCGTAGAATCCGCGGCGGTACTCGAGCGCCGCCCGCTTCCTCCTGATGGCGGCACGAACACGCGCCGGTGTGAAGCGAATGCACTGAGGAGGTGCGGCGCCCAGCACGCGCGAGTCGTCAGCGGATTTAGGGAGGGAATTTTCATGGCAGCACGCACGGCCGCCGCAACCGGTGGCCAGGACTGGATCGAGCGGCAATTTAAGGTCCGCGCATCCGGGTCCACGATCGCTACCGAGGTCCGAGGTGGCGTCACGAACTACCTCGTCATGTCCTACATCCTCGTCGTGAACGCCGTCATCCTTTCGAACGCAGGCCTTCCGTTCCCCGCGGTCGTCGCGGCGACGGCCCTCATGGCCGCGCTGTTCACCGGCGGCATGGCCCTCTACGCGAACTACCCGTATGCGGGCGCGGCGGGCCTCGGCATCAACGCCGTCGTGGCGTTCGGTCTGGTGAAGGGCGCCGGTCTCTCGTGGCAGGGCGCTATGGGCGTGGTCGCGCTCGAAGGTCTCGCGATCTGCATCGCGATGGCGCTCGGCATCCGCCGCGTGCTGCTCGACGCGGTGCCTGTCCCGATCAAGCTCGGCATCGGCGCCGGCATCGGCGCCTTCATCTTCGCGATCGGCTTCTTCAACGGCGGGCTCGCGATCGGCACCGGCAACCCGGCGGATCCGGTCGCGCTCGGCAACCTCAACAGCGGCACCGCGATCGTCACGGTCGCCGGTCTGCTTCTCACGTCGTTCCTGTACTCGCGCAACATCAAGGGCGCGCTGATCCTCGGGATCATCGGCGCGACCGTCATCGGGGTCATCGTGAACGCGGGCACGGGCGGCGCGACGTACAGCGCTCTCCCGGGCGTCGCGGTCATGCCGACGTCGCTGTTCGCCACGCCGGACTTCTCGACGATCGGCGCGGTGTTCACCAGCGGCGCGAACGGCATCGGACTCTTCGAGGTCTTCCGGCTCGGCTTCTTCGTCGCGATCCTCACCGTCTTCTCGCTCATGCTCTCCGACTTCTTCGACACCGCCGGCACCGTCGTGTCGGTGGCGTCCGAGGGCGGCTGGCTGAAGAAGGACGGGTCGATCGATCGCGCCGACCGCGTCTTCTGGGTCGACTCGCTCGGGGCGCTGTTCGGCGGCATCTTCGGCACGTCGAGCAACACGACCTACATCGAGTCGGGCGCGGGTGTTGCCGAGGGCGCCAAGACGGGGCTCGCGAGCCTCGTCACTGCGGCGCTCTTCCTCGTTTCCATCTTCCTCGCACCCATCGCGGGCATCGTTCCGCCGCAGGCCACGGCCCCGGCCTTGATGCTCGTCGGCTGGTTCATGTTCAAGCCGATCCTCGATCTCAACAAGATCGGGAACATCGACTTCGCGACCGGATTCGCCGTGCTCCTCACGATGTTCGTGATGCCTCTCACGTACTCGATCACGAACGGCGTCGGCGCCGGCTTCATCGCGTACTCGCTTCTCAAGGTCGCCAGCGGGAAGAGCAAGGACGTCACCATGCCCCTCTGGGCGGCTTCGATCGCGTTCGCGATCTATTTCGCGGATCCCTGGCTACGTCAGTTCATACCCAAGTGATCTGAACCCCGTCCGGCACCTTTCGGACACGCGCAGGAGCCCCGCCCAGTGCGGGGTTCCTGTTCGTTCATCGCGGCGCGGACATCACCTGGAGCGCGCGGACGCCGCGGACGAGACCGAAACAGCCGGACAGCATCATCGCGCCGTGCGGCGCCGCGAAGTACCAGCCGAGCGGCGCGGCCATGGCGCGGTTCGGGCCGGTGACCGCGACGAATGAGAACGGACCGGCGGCGCCGTAGCGCTCGTCGAGCACGAGCGCGCCGTGCCCGTCGTCGTCGAACACCTCGTCGTGCGTGATGGTGCCCGTGACGAGGCGTGCGATGAGGCGGTCGAGCTTCTTCGTGTCCATGGACTCGGTGTGGTGCTCCATCACGCCGAAGAGCTCCTCGCCGCGGACGAGGAGGCCGAGCGTGTGCTGGTTGCCGACGTTGACGATGCAGGCGCCGAGCCGAGCGGCTTGCGCGACGAGGTCGTCCTCGAGGGCGCCGAGGACGGCCGCCGGTCCGGTGTCCGCGACGATCGCGCCGGGCGCGTCGGCCTGGATCGCCCGCAGCCTTGTCAGGTACTCCGGCGGCTCGCGCCAGATGTGGTCGGCGAGGGTGCTACCCGGCGTGAGAAGACGGCGCCAGTGCTCGAAACGGAACAGGCGATTGGAGCGCTTCGGGGAGAACCCGTGGTCCTGTGCCGCGACGGCGATGGTCGGGGGCAGGGTGACGTCGTACGGGGCGAGCGCGCCGGCGAGACGGTCGAGGTCGAGATCGCGCAGCTCGATCGGCACGGCGCTGCTCGGCGCGTGGTCGGTGATGACGATGCCGCGGCTGCGCAGCAGCTCGAGGTCGTCGTGGACCGTGCCGGCGGCGCGCTCGGTGGCGTAGACACGGAGACCGGCCTCGAGATGCCGCCAGACCGCGTTCGTCGTGTGGTAGCCGCCCATCAGGTTGCCGTGAAGGAAGACGTCGCGGCCCGCCTCGCGTGCGGCAGCGATCCGCTTGCCGGCGATCGCAGTCGCCGAGGGCAGGACCAGCTGGACGGCGTTCTCCCAGGACTGCGCGGGGTCGTACAGGAGGACGTCCATCGTGCCCGCGCCGATGTCGATCGCGAGGATGCGATCGTCGGACATGAGGTGATGCTAGCGAGCAGGCGGAACGGAACGGCGAGCGGGCCGTTGTACGGACGTGAGCTCGGGTGCCCGGGTCTTAGCGTCGATCGTCGCCGTCGTCATCCTCGGCGCCGTCTTCGGCGCGCTGGTGGTGGATAGCGCGGGAGCGCCCGGGCGAGACGGCCCCGTCGCGCCTCTGCCGGGCGCCTTCGATCCATGACGAGCGGGAGATCCACCGAATAGACTGGCGCTATCGACCCCTCGGGGAGGTCGCATAGAGGCCGAGTGCGAAGGATTGCTAATCCTTTATACCGGGATTTCCGGTATCGCGGGTTCGAATCCCGCCCTCCCCGCCGCGTCAACGAGCAACCGATCTTCAACTAAATGGAAGCACCATCCGAGCAGGACGTCGCGTGGGCTGCGGGAATTTTCGACGGCGAAGGCTCGACCTCGACGTATCTCACCAAGCCGAACAGGATCCCGCGACGCCAAATGGCGGTCAGCCAAGGCGGATCGCCCGGGAGCAAGCCGACGGTTCTCGTGCGCTTCTGCGACATCGTTCGAGTCGGCAACATCACTGGCCCCTACGACGGCCTCTACTACTGGAAGATCACTAAGAAGGATGACGTAGACATCGTCGGAGCGATGCTCTGGCGATACCTGAGCCGTCAGAAGCGTCAGCAGTTCGCAGCCGCCGCGATTCGTTTGGGGCGTTCGCTTCCCGGACCGCTGGATGACACGGGCGGTCGCGACTTCGAAGCGGCTTGGGCGTCGGGCCTCTTCGATGGAGAGGGCACATTCGGTGCGTATGCCAGAAAAGGCATGAGATCGTCGTGGCGTGGCGCCCAGATGTCCGTACCTCAGGCGTCGGCAACAGCCGTGCCCGAGACATTGCTCCGCTTCCGTTCTGTCGTCGGTGTCGGCTCGGTGACCGGGCCGCGTGTTGTGCCGAGTTCGTGGTCGCGCTTGCCCCAATACCGTTGGAACGCGACCGGCAGACATGTCTGCAGCGCCGCGATCAAGGTGATCTGGCCGTGCCTCGGTCCAGTCAAGCGGGCGGAGATCCAAGCAGCGATCGCGTATCTCGACCAGGACGTCGAGCACTGGATGACCGACCGAACGGTCTAGAGGGAACCCCGAGCCGGGTCAGCCGGTAAGGTCATCCAGATGCGTCGCATCGATCCGTGGTTCGCCATTGGCCTCGTCGCGTTCTTCGCGCTCCTCTTCGTCGCGCTGTTCGGCGAGCGCATCGCCCCGTACGAGCCGATCTACTTCGTCGTCAATCGCGGCGACCTGCAGCGCCCGTACGCGCCCGGCGAGGTCTATCCGCTCGGCTCCGACGTCCTCGGTCGCGACCTACTCAGCCTCGTTCTGGCCGGCGCGCGCGCGACGCTGATCATCGCGGTCGTCGCTGGCTTGGCGCGCGTATTCGCAGGCCTTGGGATCGCGGTCGCGGCGAGCTGGTGGCGTCCGTTGCGCGCGTTCGCGGACTCGCTTGCGGAGATCGTTTCCGCGGTCCCAGCCACCCTCGTCGCCGTCCTGATCGTCCTCATCTTCATTCGCGGTGACACGCAGATCTTCACGTTCGTCGGCGCTCTGCTCGTCACCGGATGGGCGGGTCCGTACCGCATCGCGCGGACCGAGATCGACCGCCTGCGCGGAAGTCCATTCAGCGAGAGTGCCCTCGCGCTCGGCGTGCGTCGCCTTCCACTCTTCGCGCGCCATCACCTGCCGCACCTCGTGCCGATCCTCGCGGTGTCCACGGCACAGCAGGCAGTCGCGTCACTTGTGGCCGTGGCCGAGCTCGGCGTGCTCGGCATCTTCGTCGGCGCGACCAAATTCGTGAACCTGAGCGAATCGGTCGGCGCGGTCACGTTCCTGCGTCCGACCGATGTGGGGGCGCTCTGGATCTCCGAGATCCCCGAATGGGGCGGGCTGCTCGCGAATGGCCGCGGTATCCAGAACCTATGGACGACGCGTTGGGTCATCCTCGTTCCGGGCGTCGCGTTCGCCGTCGCCGCGATGGCGATCTCCGCCATCGGCCTCGGCATCGCTCGTCAGTACCAGCGACGCAACGCGTTCTACGACATCGGATCGCGCGGCGCGGCGGCACTCGGCACCGTCTGCGTTCTCGCGGTGCTCGCGTCCGCGGTTGTTCCCGAGCGTTATGCCGCCGCGCTCGACTGGGCCGACGCGGCGCGGGCGCGCGTGAGGGTCGGGGCACCGCTCGAGCAAGCTTTCGCAGAGAGCGGGCTGCGGCCGATCGGCGCGAGCTTCGCGATCGAGCGTCAGGTCAGCCAGATCCAGCAGACCGGACCCGCCAGCGTCAACGTCGCTGGTGCGGGAGAAGTCAGCGAAGAAGCCGACGGGCCGACGGAGGTCCTGCCGGTCCTGTACTCGGCCTCGGGCGGCGCGGTATTGGACGCGCCGATCGTCTACGCGAGCTGGGGCATGTCACCGTCGGATCACCCCCAGACTCCGACGTCGGTCGGCACGTCCGGCAGCGCGCCCAGCCTGGGCACGGTCGTCAAGGACTGGATCGACGATTACCGCGTCGTCGACGTGCGCGGCAAGGTCGCGGTGATCCTGCGGATGCCGAACATTCAGAGCGGCCCTCGCAGCATCACCCAGGGACAGGACTTCGAGCTGACGGTCACCAACGCGCTGAAACGCGGCGCGGTCGCCGTTCTGTACATCGATCCTGCGCTCCCCACGTTGCCGGTCACGACGTTCAGGGGCAACCTCATCAATCCGTACCGCAGGCTCGCAGACACCGCGCCGCTCCAGCGGCCCGATGGCCCGCCGGTCATCGTGCTGAGCCTCAACGCGGGCGAGCGGATCCTCGGTCCGCTCGGCGTTTCTCCGACCGCCATCTGGAACGCCATGGGCCGGACGGCGACCACCGGCCTCGGCGGCCCGGGCCCAGGATTCGCGTTCGGACTGAAGCTCGTCCAAAGCGACGACCCCATCACGAAGACGTCGTACGGTCGCGATCTGGGCACCTGGGCGCACGTCGAGTTGCCGGTCGCTCGAATCGCGGCGACGCCGAAGAGCTTCGTGGGCGTCACGCCCGGCGAGCCGTCGCGTGTGCTGATCTGGGCGGTGATGCCGGCGACGCGCGGCAGCTCGCGACCCGCGACCGACGCGCTCGCCGCCTTCATCCGTTCCCTCGCCGGCCGCACCGGTGTCGGGGTCGCGGTCGTCGCGTTCGACCGAACGGTCGACACGGTCGGCAACGCGCGTGCCATCGCGGATCTTCTCGGACGAACACGCTGGGACACCATCGTCGTTCTCGACGACCTCGAGGGCGAACTATTGCGCTTCGACACGATCTTCGGCGATCTGATACCCATGTTCGACGAATACGCGAGCCGCGCCGGTGCCCGCGCCGCGATCACCCGCGGGATCTCGAACCCCGAGACGTGGTCGTGGCCGGGCATGGAAGCGTTTCCCAAGTCGCGTGCCACCATCGTTCGCGCGACTGGGGCCGGTGGCGACGTGCGCGGCGACGTTGCCGCACTTCTCGGCTACATCGCCGGCCGTGATGCACTCGCTGCCCCGGAGCTGCGCCGATGAGCGTCGCGATGCGGGCCGCACGCGTGCCGCTCGTCGCGCTCGTGCTCTGGGCCGCGCTGGCAGTCGTCGCGCCCTTGGCGATGTCGCGCTACGCCCCGTATTCGCTCGTCAACGGACCCGGCGCCCTGTGCGCGCCCCCCGTCCCCGCTGGGTTCGGACAGCCACCTGCCTCGCGGACCTGCGGCGTACCGCTGACGGATCTGTACGAGATGTCGCTGCCTGCGCTCATCGCCGATACGGGAATGCGCAGCGCGGTGCTGCTGATCGGCGCCGCGACGATCGCGCTGACGCTCGGCGTGCTCATCGGCGCCGTCTCCGGCGCGGTCCGAAGGCGCGCGATCGCGAGCGGCGCGGTGCTCGCGGTCACCGGGCTCACGGCGGCGGTCCCATCGTTCTTCGTCGCGTACTTCCTGCAGATCGCGGTGATCGTGTTCGGCGCGAACGCGAGCGGCAGCCGGTTCCTGCCGGTCTACGGCTTCGGCTACGACGAGCACATCGTGCTGCCCCTTCTTGCGGTCGCGATCCCGGCCGTCGCGGTGACCGCTCAGCTCACCGCGGCGCGCGTGAGCGACGTGCTCGATTCGGAGTTCATCACGACCGCCAACGCCAAAGGCCTCATGCAGGGCTGGATCATGCGTGTGCATGTCCTGCCGCACGCGCTGCCCGTCGCGCTCGAGGGCCTCGGCTCCGGGCTGCGCATCTCGGTCGCGAGCCTGCCGATCGTCGAGTACATCTTCCAATGGAAGGGCATCGGATACGTCGCGCTGCAGTCGATCGCGAGCCGCGACGCCGCGGCGCTGACCGCGAGCGCCCTCGTCCTCGTGACGCTCTTCGCGCTGCTGAGCTTCATCGCGGACATCGGCCGGCCGCGCTTTGCGTATCGCTAGAGGGCTAGGGGTCAAGGGTTCGCACGACCAGCCCCGCCGGCTCTTTGGGATAGAAATACGTCGTCTTCTGCGGTAGGCGTTCGCCGGCGTCGGCGATGCGGCGCAGCGTCGGCGGATCGACGGCACGTAGCAGGATCGCCGTGCCCGCGGCGATCGCGCGCTCCGTGTCGTGCTCGTAGCTGATCTCCGCGCCGGCCTCGCGCGCCGGCTTCACGAGGAATTCTTCCGCGAGCGCGACCGGCAGCTTCCGCCACGCACCGGGTAGGGCCGAGACGTCCGCGCTCGCGCGTAGCTCGAGGGCGCGGAACCTGCCACCTTGCGCGACGACGATGCCGGGCTGGACGTCGCCGAGCGCGCCCCGATCGGTCTCGCTCACCTCGAACGAGCGTGAGATCGCGGACTCGAGAGCGGCCACCGCGCCACGCACGATGCGGTGCGTTGCGAGGATGCGCAGACCCGGATCGTCGAGCGCGCAGAGGAACGCGAGCGTGTACCGCTCGGGTGCTTTCGCGCCGAGGTGACCACGCTCCGCGAGGTAGTTGAGCGCGGTCTCGTACCGATGATGTCCGTCGGCGATGTACACGCGCTTGTCGCGCAGAGCCGACGCGATGCGCGCGACGGCCCCCTTCTCGTCGATCCGTTCGAGCCGGTGGCGCTCCGCGCCGATCGCGGCTTCTCCGGCCTCTTCGCGCGCGGCCTCGCCGAGCGAGCGCATGAGCCCATCGTCGTCGGAGAACATCCCGAACACGGGACTGGTGTTCGCGCGTGTCGCGCGCAGCAGCTCGAGGCGGTCGGCTTTCGCTTTCGGGAACGTCAGCTCATGCGGCAGCACCACGCCTTCGCTCTGCGGATACAGACGGAGCGCGCCGAGGATGCCGCGCCGCACGAGACGCCGGCCCGCGACCTCGAACTCGTGCTCGTGGAGGTAGAACGATTCCCGGTCATCGCGGCGGAGGATCCCACGGCGGATCCAATCCGCGAGGTCCTGCCCGGCGCGCGCGTACTTGTCGTCGGGCCCGTCCGTGGGGAACTCGATGCGGACGAAATTGTGCGGACTCCGCGCGTAGAGGCGCTCGCGCGCCGCATCGTCGATGACGTCGTAGGGCGGACAGATGAGATCGGAGAGCGCTGCTCCGGCGGACGCGTCGTAGCGAATTCCGCGGAACGGGATGAACTCGGCCACGTCTCGATTCTGGGGCCGCGCTCACAATGACGTCGTGGAGGCGGACCGCCGCGCACTCGTCGTGGGCTCCGGCTACGCCGGCGTAAAGCACGCCGAGGCGCTCGAGGAGCTCGGCATCCCGTTCACGGGTCCGCTGAGCGCGCGGCGCGTCATGGAGGATCCGCGCGCGCTGGACGATGCGACGTTGAGCGTCGTGCACATCTGCGCCGCGAACGACCTTCACGTCGCACTCGCGGGGCGCGCGCTCCGCGCGGGCAAGGACGTCGTCTGTGAGAAGCCGCTCGCGGTCGACGTGCGTGGAGCCGAGGAGCTCGTTGCCCTGGCGCACAAGACAGGACGCCTCGCCGTACTCGCGTACAACTACCGCTTTCATCCGATGGTCGTGGAGCTCGCGACGCGTATCGCGTTCCTCGGGCCGCTCCACACGGCGCGAGGCTCGTTCCTGCAGGACTGGCTGCTGCTCGCGACGGACGCGAACTGGCGTGTCGAAGAGGCTCGCGGCGGTGCCTCGCGGGCGATCGCGGATATCGGCGCGCACTGGCTCGACCTCGCGGAGCTCGTGAGCGGCAGGCGGATCGTCGCGGTCGCTGCGCAGCTGGGTCGACTCCATGGGCGCGGCACCGAGGACCACGCCGGCCTGCTGCTGCGCTTCTCGGATGGGATGACCGGAACGCTCATGCTCTCGCAGGCAGCGGCGGGCCATCGCAACGACATGGAGCTCTCGTTCGACGGCGCGACGGGCTCCGCAACGTGGCGGCACGAGCGCCCGAACGAGCTGTGGCTGGGCTCACGCGGTGGAGACGCCGTCGTCGTGGGTCGCGACGACGAGCTGCTGTCGGCTGCGGCGCGCGCGCTCGCGGTGCTGCCCACGGGACCGAACGAGGCGCGCCGCAACCTGTTCGCGGCGGTCTACGCGCGGCTTTCGGGGGACGCGAGCAAACCTGCCGCGCCGCTGCCCTCCTTCGAGGACGGCCTCCGCCACACGCGCTTCGCGGCGGCCGCGCTCGACAGCGCGTCGCGCGAGAAATGGGTGAGCGTCGCGTGAAGGAACGGGATCGCGTGCGGCTCTCCATCCAGGATCGGCTCGTGCCGGGCGCCTCGCTGCGGGAGCGGTACGACAACGCGCGGCGTTACGGCTTCGAGGCGATCGAGCTGTCGCAGCAGCCGTTCGACGACGCGGAGATCGCGCTGCGCGAGCACATCCCGATCTCGGCGATCTGCGGCGGATACCGCGGCTGGCTCATCGATCCGGATCCCGAGAAGATCCGGGAAGCTCGCAAGGACCTGGCGCACCTGGTCTCGCTCGCCGGCGAGCTCGGGACCGGCTGCGTGGTCGTTCCGATCTGGGGTCGCACGCGCAATCTCCCGAACATCGGCACCGGCCGAGCGCGCGACGCGGACGAACTCATCTTCGTGGAGGGAATGAGAGGCCTCGCCTCGCGGGCCGAGCGCGCCGGCGCGAAGCTGTACGTCGAGCCGATCAACCGGTATCAGAACGACCTGTGCGTGACCATTGCCGACGCGCTGCGCCTTCGCGAGCGGATCGGCAGCGCCGCCGTTTTCGTCATGGGCGACGTGTTCCACATGAACATCGAGGAAGCCGACCTAGGCGCAGCGCTTGAGTCGGCGGGCGAATGGCTCGCCTACCTCCATCTCGCGGACTCGCAGCGGCTCGAGCCCGGTCGAGGCCATCTCGACCTCGCGCCGGCGTTCGCGGCGCTCGCGCGCCTCAGCTACCGCGGCTACGCGTCGTTCGAGCTCGCCGCGCTGTCCGGCGACGCCGCGGCGGTGCTGCCCGCGTCCGTCGCGTACGTGCGAACCAAGCTGGCGGAGGCGGGCCTGGCGTGAGCCTGGCCGACGAGCTCGCGGAGCGCGGCGAGATCGGTGGCCGCACCGTTCGCATCAAGGAGAACGGCGCGGTCGAGTGCCACGTCTATCCGCTTGGCTCGCTGACGCCGGGGATGGTACGAGTGCGGACCGAGCTGTCGGTGATCAGCCCGGGCACCGAGATGACGTACATCGGGCGCGCGGCGACCAATCCGTATCTGCATAAGACCTGGGATCCGGAGCTTCGGGTCTTCGCCGCCGGCGCTCCGACGCAGGACTACCCGATCGTGTTCGGCTACCGCGCCGCGGGCACGGTCGTCACGAGCGGCGGCGCGGACCTGCCACCGGGCACGCGTGTCTTCGGCAAGTGGCGGCACACCGAATTCACCGCGCTATCGCTCGCTGACGCGCGTGCGCAACTTCTGCCGAGCGAGCTTTCGTTCGAGGACGGCGCTGATCTGGCGCAGATGCTGCCCATCGCGGTGAACGCCGTGGCGTACGCCGAGGAGCGGCACGCGGGCGCGCCCACGGTCGTCTTCGGCTGCGGGCCGGTCGGCCTGATCCTTTCGCAGGTCGCGCGCGCGACGGGCGCCACGACCGTGTACGCCGTCGATCGCATACCGCAGCGCCTCACCATCGCGAAGTCGCTCGGTCTCGTTCCGCTCGACGCTGGTGCGGAGGACGTCGCACGGAAACTGAAGAGCGCGCACGGCGCTGACGGGATCCCCGTCGCGTTCGAATGCTCGGGCAGCGCGCGGGCGCTGAACGAGGCCACCCGAGTCGTGCGACGGCGCGGGACCGTCGTCGCCGTCGGCTTCTATCAAGGCGAGGCCGCCGGTCTCTTCCTCGGCGATGAGTTCCACCACAACGGCGTTGAAATACGGTCGGGCCAGATCGGAAACCTCCATCCGCGGTGGGAGATCGGCGCGCTGCGCGCCTTCGGCATCGACCTCGTCCGTCGGAAGACCGTGATCCTGGGTGGGCTGCCGCGGCTATCGCTACCAGTCGAGCAAGCGGCGTCCGCCTTCGGCGCGCTCGCGCGGCCGGCCGAGGTGCTTCAGGTCGCGCTTTCGTACGCGGACGCATAGAGTCTCGGCACACCGCGAGGGGAGGTAACGAGATGCGGCAGTCCAGCGGTCTGCGCGCGCTCGGCATCGCCGGCGCGCTCGCGATCCTTCTCACGGCCTGCTCCACCACCGGAGCTCCGACCGGTGGCGGCGCGCCAACTGGGCCGACCGCGACCGATCCCGGCAAGAGCTTCGTGTTTGCCTCGACGCAGTTCTCGCCGGTCACGGAACAGGAGGCGATGCGGAAGAAGATCCTCGCCAACTGGAACGGTGCATCGGTCGAGTTCATCACCGATCAGGAGCCTGTGATCATCGACCGCATCACGGTCGAGTCGAAGGCCGGCGGCACCGGCCAGATCGGCATCGTCGGACTCGAGAACGGACAGTTCGGATCCTTGGTCGCCGCGAACTACCTGAGTGACGTCGCGAAGGTCACTACGCGCAACGCCGATAAGAAGATCAACAGCGACATGCTGACGCTCGGCAAGTTCGGCGGCAGCACGCAGCTGTACGTGCCGTGGATGCAAGCGACGTATTTCCTCGCCGCGAACAAGAAGGCGCTGCAGTACCTGCCCACCGGCGCCGACGTCAACGCCCTTACCTACGACCAGCTCATCGCGTGGGCCAAGAACATCTACGACAAGACCGGTCAGAAGCGGTTCGGCTGGCCTGTCGGTACGAACGGCCTCATCCACCGCCTGCTGCAGGGCTACTGGTATCCCTCGTTCACCGGTGGCCTCGTGACGTCGTACAAGAGCGCCGATGCGGTAGCGATGTGGGGAAAGATCAAGGAGCTCTGGCAGTACTCGAACCCGCAGTCGACGACATACGCGTTCATGCAGGAGCCGCTGCAATCCGAAGAGGTCTGGGTGGCCATCGACCACGCCGCCCGCCTCATCAACGTCCTCAAGGCCAAGCCCGACGACTTCATCGCCGCTCCCGCGCCGGCTGGCCCGAAGGGCCGCTATTACATGAGCGTCGTCATCGGTCTCGGCATCCCCAAGACGACGCCGAACCAGAGCGGCGCCGAGAATCTCATCGATTACCTGCTCAAGCCCGAGACCCAGATCACGACGCTGCGTGAGAACAGCTTCTTCCCGGTCACCGACGTCCAGATGCCGGCGGACCTCGACAAGGGACTCAAGCTCGAGGCCGACGCGGTCGCGAAACAGGCCGGGTCGAAGGACGCGAAGGTCGTGCCGCTCCCGGTCGGCCTCGGGGCCAAGGGCGGCGACTTCAACACCGCGATCCTCAACACCTTCCAGCGGATCGTCGTGAAGGGTGAGGACATCCAGACCGTGCTGAACGAGCAGGCGGCGATCATCAACAAGGTGATGACCGACGCGAATGCGAAGTGCTGGGGCCCGGATGGCACGTCGACCGGACCCTGCCAGGTGAAGTAACCAGGCTCTAGAACAATGATGCGGATGCGAGCGCGAACGGAAGACATCCTTCCGTTCGCGCTCCTCCTACCGTCGGTGATCTACCTGGGTCTGCTGATCCTCATCCCAATGATCCAGGCGCTACTGCTGGCCGTCCAGGCCGACAACGGCACGTTCACGACCGAGTTCATCGACCGCATGACCGGCGATGTCAACTTCAGCGATGCCTGGCGCAACACGCTCCTGTTGCTCGTTCTCATCGTCCCGCTGCAGATCGTCCTCGCGCTCGCGATGGCGCTCCTGATCCACTCACGCTTCAAGGGCCACGGCGTCTTCCTCTACATCTACGCGATCCCGCTCGCGATCTCGGATCTCGCGGCGGGCATCCTCTGGCTCTCGATCTTCACCGAGCGCGGCTACCTCAACACGGTCGGACAGGGCGTCGGCCTCATCCAGACGCCACCGGTCTACCTTTCGTTCGAGAACTTCGGCGGTCTGCTCGCGGCGATCGTCATCGCGGAGTCGTGGCGCGCCACGGCGATCGTCATGGTCATCCTCGTTGCCGGCCTCCAGCTGATCCCGCGCGACTACTTCGAGGCCGCCGACCTGTTCGGCGCGAACCGCATCCGCCGCACGATCCACGTCGTCCTGCCGCTCCTGCGGCCGAGCCTGCAGTCCGCGCTCATCATCCGCACGATCTTCGCCTTCCAGACCTTCGCGGTCGTGCTCGCCCTGGCCGGACGCAACCTGCCGGTCATCGCGGCCGAGGCATACAACTGGTACGCGAACAACCGGAACGCGCATCTCGCGGCGTCGTACGCGCTGCTCCTGCTCGCTCTCACGATCGCCTTCACGGTCGTGTACCTGCGCGTCCTCGGGCTGCGCGAAGCTGAGGTGAAGCGAGCATGAACGCGCGCACCGTGGACCGCACGCTCATCTACGGAAGCGCGATCCTCCTCGCGCTGTGGGTGATCGTTCCGTTCTATCTGATCTTCCTCTCGGCCTTCAGCCGGCCGAACGACGTGTTCGTCTACCCGAAGCCGCTGATCCCCACGAGCTTCTCGACGGAGACGATGGAGTTCTTCCTCCAATCGACCGGCGTGTTCGCGTCGGTGCTGAACAGCATCGCGGTCGCCGCCATCACGATCGTGCTCAGCCTCGCTCTCGGCGCTCCGGCCGGCTATGCGCTCGCGCGGTTCACTTTCCGCGGGCGGCAGGGGTTCCAGCTGATCGTGCTGGCCACGAAGATGTTCCCGGTCGCGATCCTGTCGATCCCGCTCGCCGTGGCCTTCCTCCGGCTCGGCCTGTACGACAACATCATCGGCGTCGCCCTTGTGCATACCTCGATGGCGCTGCCGTTCGTCATCCTCGTCACCGCCGGCGTGTTCGCCGGCGTGTCGAACGAGCTCGAGGAGGCCGCGATGACCCTCGGCTGCTCGCGCTTCACCGCGTTCCTGCGGGTCGCGTTGCCGCTCGCGCTGCCGGGCCTCGCGGCCGCCGCGATCTTCACGTTCGTGATCTCCTGGAACGAGGTCTTCGCCGCGTCGATCCTCACGCTCCGCCAGCGCACGCTCCCGGCCCTGGTCCTGTTCGCGCTTCAGCAGTCGCCGCTCTACTTCAAGTTCGCGGGCGGTTTCTTCATGGTCATGCCCGCGGTCGTGTTCATCTTCTTCATGCGGCGCTACCTACTGAACCTGTGGGGAGGGCGCTGATGGCGGGGATCCGCATCCAGAACCTCACCAAGACCTACAGCAAGACCCCCGCGCTCCGCGATGTCGGCCTCGAAGTGAAGGATGGCGAGTTCCTCGTGCTGCTCGGCCCGTCCGGCTGCGGCAAGACGACGCTGCTCCGCTGCATCGCCGGGCTCGAGCACGTGGACGAGGGCAAGGTGTTCATCGGCGACCGCGACGTGACCGACCTCGCGCCGCGCGCGCGTGAGATCGCGATGGTGTTCCAGAGCTACGCGGTGTTCCCGCACATGACCGTCGGCGACAACATCGGGTTCGGTCTGCGGATGCACCGCCGGCCAAAGCTGGAGATCGAGCGTCGTGTGAAAGAGGGGGCGGCGCTCCTCCAGCTGGAG
>WNGJ01002489.1_pt1 | contig 18684 bp, 15 predicted proteins | sample 5400611 | NCBI WGS metagenome assembly WNGJ01 (sample SAMN13153375, study PRJNA577476) | soil metagenome | isolation source: 40 cm soil or saprolite under Garry oak tree replicate 1 | place: USA:California | collected 2016-06-15 | reverse complement strand
GGCTCACGCCTCCCAGCGTGGTTGCCTCCTGTGGGTGCCGATTCTAGCTTATCTCACGTTGGAGGGCCCGCCCTGGTGGTGAAACTGGTAGACACACTGTCTTGAGGGGGCGGTGGTTCGCGATGGTAAGCGGTAGTGAGACGTGGTGATGCGCGGGCCGCATGAGGCCGTTGGCCCCCGAGTTGGCCCCCGCAGGTTTCGACAAGCCCTGGTGGTGGAACTGGTAGACACACTGTCTTGAGGGGGCAGCGCCGCAAGGCATCCCGGTTCGAATCCGGGCCAGGGCATCCGATCAAGAATCGAATCATATAGTAGAAAGCTCGATTCGTCACACGGGACGGCCAGCGTGCACCGCCGCTGGCCGTTGTCGTTTCAGTTAGAGGAGCCGAGAGCTACCCGAGATTCCGTCCCCTTCATTCGCTACCCCCTGCTATGGCCCTGACCCTGATGCGACCGACTTGGGGCGTAGAGTGTGGTTCTTGGGTACTGGTGGGCAGTCCGTGTAACGGAACACGCAACGTGGATGCTGAAGCGTCCGAGCTGCTGGGGGTCCGTCCGTTTTCTCGAGACGCTGTGAGCCGCACTCGAAGTCGCGGCGGCGGGTGGGCATAACATCCTATGATGTTGTTTCAAGACCCCACAGGCTTAGCGACGACGCTCTAGTACAAAATCTTGTCGAACCCTTCAATCACCCGCTGCCCCCGTGGTTGGAGGCTAACCCACCCCCAAGGCAGTCTATCGATGGAAGACGCTGAGCCCCCGGTTTCGACAAAGCGTTGAAACACAAAGTACTCAAGCAGAATGCTGGCCCGGGGAATTGGCACGCCGCCTTCCTGCTCGATCCGTTCCGTTGACACACGAACATCGAGCCCAGCCGCGCCTAGAATCCTCAAGAGTCTCAACCCGTCAGCTTCCAGGTCCAAGTCGGGTCGAATCCTCGGCGCTAGCGCCACGAAGGTCTCGGGACGAATCCGGACCATCGAGAATCCGGTCGGCCCCATGGCAACCTGCGTTTCGACCAGGACTAAGACCTCATCCGCCTCCAAGACAGCCTTCCGAAGAGTCTCGGGGGTCATGCGGAGGGCCTCAAGCGCATCCCTCACATTAACCCACGGCACGACATCCTTTTCTGCGGCATCGATCAGAAACCGCATCAGTCTGGCCGTCTCCGGAGTGGATTGGATACCAGGAATGAGAACCTTTCCTAATTGCGCTTCCGCGTCCTCCTTCGCCCGCGCCGCTTCTAGACGGTTAATAGCCTCGCGAGAGAGACGGTCCAATTCCGCTATTGCCGCTTGCTTGATCCGAGCGTCGTGTGTTGGATCATCCGGAAACGACTCGGAGATGGAAGTCCATTTCGAGTTATCGTTGACGATACCAACTATCTCCCGGTTATCATCGGTCCGAATCAGCGTCACGTACGAGAGAAGGGTTATAGGCGGCGTTGGCTCGAACTGGACGCGTACCCCTACGGCCGCCCACACAGCGCCGGGATAGCGAGCCTGAATCGCCTGCATGGGCGCGGCATCCCCATGATTCGGCTCAGCGGCGAACCGAAAGCGGTACTGCCCTGCTGGTTGTGCACGAAGGGCAATCTGGTTGCACACGTCATCGCAGCGGCGGCGAAGGTGCTCCAGAGCAACATCGGCTTTGGGGGAACGTCCACCCTCTCGATACCTTGCCGCAGCTTCCTCAAGCAGCGCGTAAGATGGCAGGGAAACCGGCTCGGCCTCTCCCGGCTTCCAGGTGCGGATCGCTCGGCAAGCGGCAGCGACCTGTCGTGCGGTTATCCGAGCCGTTGGGTCTCGTGCCAGCATGTTGTTGAGAAGGCGCGAAACGTGCTTAACGCGGGCGTCAGACGTAAACCGTGCGAGGTCGTACTCGGGCTGTTCGTGGGTGAATCGCCCGCCTACCTGCTGTGTCTCCTCAATGATGTCGCCGCCTGATAGGGTCTCATATATCACGCCGCCTAGCAGGTAAACATCTGACTTTGGGTTTGCCTTGTCGGGACTACCGCCGTGCAATTCCGGCGGCCGCCATTGCCAGGGCCCAAACGGCTCGCGTGCACCCGTCTTAACCGCTTCGTCGCCATAGATGTGAACGAGCCCGAAATCGCCCAGGATCGGCGTTCCTCCTGGCTTCTCGAGAAAGATGTTTCCTGTGTGAACATCTCTGTGTACGTACTGCGGCTCGCTTTCGTGCATCCACGCGAGTGTACTGGCGAGAGATTCAGCAATCTCAAGTACGCGGTCTACGTTCCCCTTGTAGTCCTCCGTATACGTGATATTCCCCGCCGAGTCCATTCGTGCCATCGGTCCCGCGGCGTAGAATGGCATGATGTACCAGGGCTGCATGCCTTTAGGAGGGTCGAGCTCGCTATCTATCACGGGGACGACGTTGGGACACCCCGTGCTCTCCAGGCCTGTGAGCGCCAAGACCTCCCGTTTGAACTGTCCCCTTTGCTTCTCCTCACTAGGCGACTTCGCCTTGGCGTCCCACGGCTGCAGGACCTTCGCTACATGTGGCCTCCGAGATGCGTCCCCGGTCTTATGCACACGGTAAACGACAGCCTGACCACCCTCACCGAGTGGCGGGCCATCCCTTACCCATTCGCGGAGATCAGCGGGGGGTTCGCTTGCCATGAATCACTCTGCTTGGCTTCTTGTCACCAAGCGAGCCCGTGAAGTAGTGCGCAGGCGCAACTCGTAGCTCGCACGCCGTCTGTTGGTTACCCTCTCTACACTATGTATCGGATCACTTCGATCCATATAGGGCGAAACTGCCGCATCGAGGGGGCGTTCTTGCGGCACTGAGGGGCTAGGATGCGACAACCGGGGCCTCGTCAGGGCGCTCTGAGGGTGCAGGGCCGGAGTCGGTGGGGGCGGATCTAGCGGCGGTGACGGCCAGGGCCAGTCGGGCCAGATGACGGTGCACATGGGCGCGCTCCTGTGGTGAAGGGCCGTCCGACCTTAGCGCCCGAGGCCCAGCCGTTCGTCGACCGACCATCCTGCGCGCTTCGGCGTTCGTAACGGTGTCTAGTGAACGATGGTGAAATCGAGCACGCGAATCTCAACGTGTTTGGACACTTTGTACGTCGGGTTCATGCTGCGCCTGGGGAAGGAGGTCTCGCTCTTGTATCGTAGAGCCAGTCCTGGGGGTATGGTGTCACTCTGCAGCTCCTCGTTCTTGAAATCAACCGGTCTGCGGTCTGAATCGTAGAATACGACAAGGCATCTTATGCGCGTCACTGGCCGCTGAAGGTTGTTGCGCACGGAGAAGCTGTAGCCGTCGACGCCGAATAGCTCCCACTCGAAGGCTGTCGCTTCGACTCCGCCCTTGGTCGGTGCCCCCACACTTCCTGCCGCCCTTCTCTTCGAGGCGACGCCGGTTCGCACTGCTGACAATGGTTGTAGGGATTGGCGTTGTGCCAAGAGAGACGAGAGGTATTCGACAGGAATGGCGAAGTTGAGGTTCTGCCCTTCTCGAAACGTGCCCACTGAGATACCGACCACTAGGCCACGGGCGTTCAAGACTGGCCCCCCACTACTGCCGGGCGAGATCGGTGCAGTCATCTGCAGGAGCCTTGAATCCTCGATCTTGCGGATACCGCTGATGATCCCTTGGGACAGGGTGCCCTCAAGGCCTTCAGGATTGCCTACGGCAAAGACCTCATCGCCAACAGCAACCCCTCCAGAGTTCCCGAGAGGCAAGGTCGGTCCCCGTGCTCCGGTCAGGACGAGAAGAGCAAGGTCGCGCAGGGTGTCAACATTGAGGACTCCACTGACGGCGTGCGCTGTGGTCTCGCCAAGAACTCGTGCGGTAGCACTGGCTGCTCCTTCAACAACGTGAAGGTTCGTCGCAACGACAGTATCGCGAACGAAGAAACCGCTTGCGAGTGCTAGAGGCTGGCCGTGAGCGTCCTGGGTGACGATGAGTACCATGGAGGGAAACGCCCCGCGAGCGATCTCTCGCCCGGCCTGACCACTGGCTGCGCTCGAAGCTGTGAGTGCCAACACGGTTGCTAGTTCCCAAGATGGTCTCATGGGCTGAAACATGCGGGTCCGGGAACGCGGCGTCCACAGAGCGATCACCGCCCGGCAGCTTCAAAGCGCTTGTTAGGCGTCCGCATCAATGCTAAGAAAGGAGAGAGACGAGGTATTTGATGGGAATTGCTGTCACGGCGAAGAGGAGGAAATACCTGGCCGGTGGTACGTGATGCACTGCCGCGAAGGCTAGGACAAAGTAAACTAGGAACGCTAAGCCCAGTGATATGCCAAGGGATATGGAGACGACAAGGTAGACGATCGACGTGTGAGACAGGTGCGCCACTGCAAGGCGGATCGCGACCAGCGCGCCTGATAAAGCCAGCGTGTAAAACGTCGCGAACGCGAGACCGGCGTTCATGGAGTTCTCAATGGCACCATCGAAACGCAGGTCTGGAACGAGCCCACCCAAAACTACCCCCACCGCCCGAGTGATGCCGTGCCAAATGGCCGATACCACGATAACTGCGAACGTCACGACCAGCGGCAGAGCCTTGGGGTCAAGTCGGCTAATGACGGCGACCGTCCACGACCGGTCATCGGCCATGCCGAGGGCTTGGCCGATGGTCATCATGAGTGCTGCGCATCCGACGGTCAACGCACAGAAGAGAATAAGTTGACCGTTGAGGTGCGGTTGTTCCCTTGCCCCGGTTGCTGCGTAAGGCTGGAGCGCTGTCTGGGGGCTCCTCCCGAAGACAACTACGAAGTCGACAAACTTCGCGAGTTGCTCAGGTGCCGCTTTGAAAAATTCCATGGGATCGGGTTCCTGTGGTGCGGACGCCTATCGGGACCGCGCTCAAGCTGCGGGCGACTCGCCCGGCGGCGCAAGGGCCCAGTGATCGACGGGGCATTCCAGTCGCGAAGCGACAGCGAGCCGGCGCCCGACCACGTGTGGGACCTGACGATCTGCATAAATGTCAGTCGCTCGATAATCATACGTCGTGCATCAGGGCGAATCGAGCGGCGGATTTTATGCACACACGTGTATGTAACCGGGGTACGCCGGGGTAACCGTCAGCAAGACAGAAGCTCGTATGTCCCGTATTGTGTTGGCTCGCCAGCGAGGCGAGCGACGACGGGCCACATACTCCAGCTGAGAACCCGCATAACAAGCCGAGAGTTGCCCGAGACGCGTTCGTCCTCGATTGCTACCCACGGGGATGGCCCCGGCGGTGATGGGATGGACTTGGGGGCCTAGAGGATGGTTCTTGGGCACCGGTGAGCATTCCGCGTAAGGGGTCAGGTAACGTTCGAACGGGCGGTCCGGCGGCCACAACATCCTCAGGTTGGGTCTTCAAGACCCACAATACTCCTGATGGGTATCAAGACCCAGCAGTTGGACGTTGGTCTTCAAGACCCACCGATTAGAGGCCGCTACAGGTCAGCAAGTGTGGCTGGTAATCCCTTAAGCAAGGGGTCAGGAAGCCAGGCTGCGACCAGCCCTGACTGCCGGAGGGCTGCGAATGGCTGACCGAGCGGATTCGCGTCGAGGGGATTCAGCAACATGACCCGCCACGCGTTCCTGGGTTCTATTCCGATGATGGACTGAGACGGCCCCATCCGAATGAGACGGACACCTGCCTGCGACAGTGTATGGTATACGTCGGCTAGAGCAGTCAGACCACGCTCCAGGGCCTCGTATGCTTTGACCAGCGGATGCTCGGTACCAAGAAGTCCAAGCGCAGTTAGGGGAGGCCAATTCTGCAACTCGTTCACGAAACTTCGCAGCGTTCCGGCCCGTTCAGCGACCACTTGGTTTGGGTCGGGGTCGAGTACCTCAGGCCAGCACACGTACTGTCCATCCTCAAAGATCGGAAGGCCCTGCACGTTCTTCAGGACCAGCCTCTTGATTGTATCCCTGATCTGATTCGCCTCTTCCGTGAACGACAGCGAACCTGCTAGAAGCCAAAGGGACACGTATGCGCCGAAATACTCCTGAGGACTCCCACCGCGTGTCAGGGTCGGTGATCGCTCCCCCCCGACATCGGGAAACGGATTAGACTCGACGTTGAATACCTGGGTACGACCCATGAAGTTCGTTAGCTGCCTCAGCACAAGCCTCATTGATCGACGGAACTCTTCACCTGTCTCTTGACGCAGAATCGGATCGGGCTTGCCCGGCAACTGAGTGCTCCGGCATCGCTCAACAGCGTCAAAGAGTTCCACGGAAGCGGTGAAGAATTCGCGTTGACTGCGACGCTGGACGACCGACTTGAGCGCGTGATCGGCGTATGTCATCTCAACCAGCCGATACCCAATCAGCCGATCCTCAAGCGCCCGCTTCGCTCCGAACCAAAGACCTGCAACACGATTAGGGAAGTCGCTGAACGATGGTTCATCGTCTCGCTCACGTCGAAGGCGGATGACCTCGTTGGCCGAAGGGTTGACGACTACCAATTGGAGAGAGGGGTTGGTCGCAAGACGGTCAAGGACCGTCCTGCGTATGTGGGCGTCGCGGAAGCTATAGCCCACTGCAACGCAGAACTCGGCGTTTGAAAGAGCACGAGTGAACATCGACATGAGGGTAGCGTAAGGCTCTGCAAACGACTCCTTGCCCTCTGTGGGGTAGAGCAGCACCTCCAGCGGAGGCTCGTTTGGGAAAGCGTAATGCTCTTTCGACCCCTGAAAGATCAGCGATCGACCGGGGAGGCGATACCAGTCAACCGAGCCGTGGAGCTTGAACACGCGCATGCGCCACTTGTTCTCCGGCACGAAGAGACCTGGGTCCCACACGTCGCCAAATCCCGTCGTGAACCTGACCTGGAAGCGCGCGGCCATCGACTCAACGAGGCGGTCGTAGTTCATCGTGAACACGTCCAGGGGTTCGTCGGAGTCTTGAAAATCCAGCAAGCCGAAGAGGTAGTTTCCGTCGCTTGGGTTCACCTTACGCAAGCTTGCGGCGATGTACTCGCGGATATCCGCGATCAGCATGGCTAGGTCGTGCGGTGATCCGTCGAATGGCGGTTGCCACTTCGTAATGATTTGCGCGGCTGGCCCAAGCTTCAGAGACGATAGCGATACAAGAAGGTTGAGGACCCACTCGATGTTCGGTGCGACACCTGCGGGAGACACTGCTTTGACCGCTGCTTCGAATAGCCGTTGATCTCGGTCTTTGTCGTCAACGGTCGTGGCTGTCTTTAACCATTCTGGGAAGCCAGTGGTGAGGTCGGCCATCAACGGCAACTTGGCGTCGCGGGACGCGCCAGCCCCGAGTAAGAAGATGACTTTGCTCAAGTGTGCTCCCGGTGACTTGATTATCCCCGTTCAGTGCCAAGGATGCACTGTCTTCGCGGACTGAGGTAGGGGGTTTTTGCGGAACGGACGGGTCCGTATGCGACACCGGGGCCTCGTCAGGGGACTGTGAGGGCACAGGGGCCGGTGCGGGCGGAGTGAGGGGCGGTAACGGCCAGGGCCAGTCGGGCCAGATGACGATGCCCATAGATGTGTTCCTCGCTGGGAAGGGGTCACACCAACGCTGCGCTGGCGGGGTCAACGTACTGCCAACGCCTCGACGTGCCCTAGCGGCGTCGGGCTGCCTTGTTGCATTTTCACGGTGCTCTTCGGTTAACCAGCGGAATTGGGCTGCACAGTGCGGAGCCTGGCGACGCTTCCGCAGCGACGGATGGTCAAATGCGACTCGTCAGCACAGCGGTGGCATTCGTATTGGTTGCTCGGTTGGCCCACGCGCAAGCGTCGGTCGAACAGCTTGCGCGGTGCGCTGCGATTCCCGCTGCAGCTCTTCGCCTTCAGTGTTACGACACATTGGCTAAGCCCAACTCAGACAGTGCGAGCCGTTCCCCCAGGGACGGCCCCGGCACGGGCATGGTGCCGACCGGCAACGAAGTGTTCATGGAAGCGATCGTCGAGGAGAAGCCCTCCGTGCTCTCCGGGCCGACGCTCCAGTATCCGGAGCTGCTGCGGCAGGCGCAGATCCAGGGCCGCGTGCTGGTGCAGGCGATCATCGATACGCTCGGGCGCGCCGAGCCGCCGTCCGTGAAAGTGCTGCAGAGCCCGAATCCCGGCTTCGACCAGTCGGCCAAGAGCTACGTTACCAAAGCGCTGTTCCGGCCTGCGCGGGTGCACGGCCGGGCGGTTCGCGTGCTGATTCAGATTCCCGTGGATTTCAACCTCAGGCGGTAGGACTCGATGGGCATGGGTCAGGGCATTCATCGCACGCCTGTCGCAAATTCGCCCGTTAGCGCCGCAAAAACGCCCTAGTCAACGGATGACGCGTGCAGCACCTTGGCGGAAGGCATTAGCGAGGTGATCGGTGGGTTTCTATCTGCGCAAGGGGTTCAACTTCGGACCCCTCCGACTAAACCTCTAGCGCTCAGGGCTGGGGCTCTCGGCTGGCGTCAAAGGATTTCGCAGCGGACTCGGCCCACAGGGCGCGTATCTCCACGCAGGACGGGGGGACGTCTACTACCGCCAGAATCTTGGACGGCTTGGTGTCGCCACCGAAAGATGGACCGGGGCCCACGCTACCAGTGCCGTGACCTTTTGGAGGCCTCCGGCCGAGGAGGCGCCGCAGCGGCAGGCGTGTGCTGTCGCGAACGCCGCCCCACCCTTGCGCCGGCGAGCGAGTCGCCCGCAGCTTGAGCGCAATCTGTTTGGCAGCACCCGAGGTCCGGTGGCGAGAGGAGAGGTATGGCATTCTTAAGAGAGACGGTCGGGTCACTCAGGGCTTACTTCATCATAGTCGCCACTCTGAGTGGAGCCATCAATTTATTGGCGCTGGTGAGCGGCCTTCCCACGGTGCGATCTGTCGGTAACCTCGGATTCGCCGTCGCCTACCTCTACCTCGGAGTCCGGTTAAAGCAGCTGCTCTCGACATCTCCCGGCCAGATCACAGGCGTCTTGATCGCGGGAGCGATCTACCTGGTCCTTCTGCTGGTCTTGTATGCACTCATGGGGCTGCCTGAGTTATTAGTCCAGCCCTTCGTCGGTCTTCTGGTCACCTGGTACCTATTCAGGAGCGTCAAGCGTCTGGTTGCTGACGCCAATCCCCCTCGTGCAGCCACGCCGGGCCCCTCGGGCGCTTAGGAAGCGATGCGGCGACGTGCCGATGGCAGCCGCGCCAAGGTCATCATGTACACATTCACGCATCTCAATGACGGGTCGGTACAATGGGACCACATGATCAAGCGCGACGACGGCTCGTTCGTCACCGTGTATGAGGTTCGGATGTGAGGCGCTGCGAGAGTGGCATTCGATCTTCGATGCCTACAAGTTGCCGATGCCGCAGGGCTGGCAAGACGCCTAACCTCTGGCATGACCGACCTGCCCGCGAACCGCGAATCAGCCCTCCCAGTCTTGCAGCGCCGCTTTGACGCCGCGAATTTGCGCGTGCAGATCAAGACGGCGCTGGTGTGTGGGCACGACTTCGTCCTCTTCGCTCTGGCTAATTGATCCGGCTACGGGAGCCCACCCGCCTACCTGCCTTTGGGGTGCGGGCGGTGAAACACCGCCCGAGCAGGAAAGCACTTCCTGACGCGATAGTGCGCGCCGGGTCCGCGGTGATCAGACAGCAGCTCCAGCTGGCCTGTGGCACACCTCTCCTTCAGCCACTCGATGAGCTCCACCTCGTCCTTATTCAGGACGTCTCCCTTGATCGTCTGTTCCCGTTCCATACCTCCGCCCTTTCGTTGTGTCCGTCTAGTTCGACGCGCGTGTTGGGGTACGACGACGGGTAGCTCTACTTGTCTATGGCCTGCCGCGCCCGCAGCTCGCTGATGTCCTTCGCTCCCAAATCCTGCTCCAGCTGGGCGATCACGCTTTCGACCATGTGCACGAGGTCGTTCTGCCCACGCTCGTTTGCGCTGCAGAACGTCTTCACAAGACTCTGGCGCTGCCCCCACAGCGGGAAGCTGTCGATGCCCCGCCGCAACAGCCGGAGCTCCGCCAGCCAGCCGCGAAACATCTCCACGTAGAGCTGCTTGGCCTCGCGCGATCCTTCATCCCTGGCGATCGCGTACGTCGTGCGCTTCCAGGACGACGTCGACTTAGGCTGCACGTCCTTCTTCGGCTTCGAGACAGCGGGCGACACGGTGGGCGGCAACGCCTCCACGCTGGCCGCCACCATGGTCAGGTTCGGGTGGTTTGGGTTTGGGTGCGTCCGCATACACTGGACGTCCGCTTTCGTCATGCCTGCGTGCACTTTGCCTGCGGCCACGTAGTCGTCGAGCACGCTGTCAGGGACTTTGGTCATTTCGTAGAGGACATCCTGGGACCCCGGCAACAACCCGAAAACGGGCGTGCCCGCCCGCTTCGAGTGGAACTCGGCGATCCGCATGTAGCGGGTAGCCTGGCCGCGCTTGAATGGGACGGGCTTGGCTACATGCGGGTCCTTCCCATCGAACATCCGGGTCCATTCCCCATGTTGCAGCGACTTCTTGGCGGCTAGGAGCTCGTTGCCGATCGCGACGACCACCTCGAGACCCTTGGCTCCGTGGGCGTTAATCCTCGCCGCCCAATACTCGGCAGTTGCCGGAGCCCGCTCCTCCTGGAGTGCTTCGTAGGTCCGCTGGGCTGCCTTACGCTGCCCAGGGAACAGCTCGTCGTTCTTGTTACCGGTGGTGGCCGCGACCGGGGTCACCGTCTGCTGGAGATCGTGCTCAAGTCCTCTGAGAGATCCCATCGCTAGCTCCTCCTAGCCCTCGGCCTTCACCACGTGCTTGATGCGGTGCCCGAGGGTGTTCACATACGCGTTGATGTCCTGATCGATGGTGCCCAGCGAGTACCGCTGGAGCTCGGGGAACCTCTCGACAAGGACGGGTGACAACTGCCGGAGGTTCAGCTTGGCGTTCACCACGAACTCGTGCATCCTGGCGGGCGGCTGCACGTAGCAGGTTTCCAGATACGCCTTCGCTTCAGGGGTCAGTATTGCTCCTCCATTAGTAGATCGTCTAGGCTGAAGCGCCGACGGCAGCCCCCTAAAACGTGGAAAAAAAGAAGCGCACGTCTCTCGACTGGAGACGTGCGCTGGTTCCGCTGTTGCCCGCCACACATTCGGCCCGCAACAGCCCTGGTGCCGGTGGCGAGATCTGCCTCGTGCAGCTCCGAGCAACGGAATTCGGAGCCCTTACGGTCCGACCAACTTAACAGGGTCCGTCCCTGGCGCAAGAGACGACGCCAATTCTTCTGCGACACCGAATTTTCTGCGACACCGAACCGATGAAGGGGGACGACAACCCGAGCGCCCCGAGCCACGTCTCTCACGTGATGGGGCTGCCGGTGGTGAAGCACGTACGGACGGACCGCATCAGTCGATCACGGTCGCCACAATGAACCCTGTCCAGAACCACCAGCCCTGCCGTTGGCGCACGAGTCGTCCGGTCGCGAGATGGCGCGACGGGAAGACTTGACGAGCGCGGCGATGCTGATCTCGTTGATCGTGCTGAGCGTACGCCGCTTCATCGTCCGCCATCCGGAAGAGCCAGAGCGTCGGCGGATTCGGATCAAGCCGACCGCTCGTACCAGTTTGTTCCACTTTGTCCGGAACAATCTGAACCGATCCGAGCCATCCGAACTCAGTCGTTCCGTAAGTCGTTGTCCTCCAACATCACGGAGCAGCGCTGAGGTCGGCACACTGCGTGCTTCTAGCGGCGGCGACCCTCTGCGAGGAGCGCGTCGTGTTCAACCGCTTCGGGACCCCGATCATCTTTGCCTCGGCGCTTGTCGCCCATGCCACTCCGCCATCGCCGCCGGCTGCGGCGCGTACGGCTCAGCCCGGCACGCGGGCGACGTACGGCGCGCGGACGACCGTCGTCCAAACTTGCGCGTCGGGCAGCCGGACCACGGTCTCATGCGGCACGGCCTCCACCCAGATGCCCAACGCTAACGGCCAGACGGCGGTATTTACCGTCACCAACGGCGATGAGGGAACCGCGACTGGCGACGCCATTCGCCACGCGTACCCGACGAGTACCCGCCCCAAGCTCGAAGCCCATCTGCAGCTCACGCCGTGCGGGAACGGCTCACATACCCAGATCACACCGTGCGGGAGCACATATCAGATGGGGCTCAATGCCAATGGAAGGATCATCTATACGGTGACGAACAACGGCAGCGTTGGGGACACTTACCAGCTCACTGCCGACGGGACAGGCGTAATAGTCTCGGTGAGTCAAAGTGCAGACTCTGTGATCGTTCCAGCACACAGCTCCGGGACCGTAACTGTCAACTACACCACGGGTCCTAACTACGGCATAGGAACGGTAATCCTCTACGCGTTCGGGTCTCTCGATGCGGCATCAGGTAGCAACACCATCAGTGTACGGCTCCCGTACCAAGTAACGGTGACGCCCGACAGCGGGACGACAGTCGGTCGCCCAGCGAACACCGGGAGCTATTCAGAAACGTTCACCATCAAGAACACAGGGCTGACCCGCGACACGTTTGCGATCCGCTGCACCGGTTCCACGAACGTTACCTGCACCGGCACGAGCATAGGGTCGATTGCCCTCGACAGCAGTGCCTCTACGACGGCGCTGGCCTACTACACCGTGGGCGCCCCAGGCTCCGGTCGATTGGGTTTGACCGCGAGCAGCAGCCACGGCTCCGACGGCGGATGGTTCGTCGTTCCGGTCGGGTCGGTGAACGTCACACCGGACGCAGCCTCAGTCACGGCCTTGCCAAGCAGCACCGTTGCTCAGCGATTTCTGGTGCAGAACGGGACGACAGCAGCCTTGACGTACACGCTCACCGCCGTGTGCTCCCCTCCCCTGACGAGCTGCTCGGCCCCGAGTCAGATCCAGGTCCCCGCGGGTGGGACTGGGACGGCTACCGTCTCCTACCAGACGCCCAGCAGCGGGACTGGCAAGGTGACACTCACTGCGGCGAACGGGACGACAAAGGATAGCGGGTGGGTGAACGTCACGGCGGGCGGGAGCGTGCAGACCCCCGTGGTCGACTTAGCTTCCGTCAGCACCGGATCAACCGTCGAGCGGAGTCTCTGTTTGACGATCGCCGCGGGCAACTCTGGCGCGGCAGAGTGTGGAGATCTTCGCGTCATCCACCCCCTGCCGACGACCCGGGTCCGAGGGAAGGCTCGGACCCCGACGCTCCTATACAACAGTCAATCTGCTCATCCGTACCCCCTGGTGGCGGCCAACGTCACACTGCCGTCCGGCGCGGCGACCCCAGACAGCATCGTGGCCATCTTGAAAGACTCTGCGACCCTCGCTGGCCTCGCTCGAGCATCGTGGGCCGGTAGCGACTGGACCGCGGGCAGTGTGCGGCGGCTAGTGTTGGGCTACGATGCCTTAAGTCAGGTGACGGGCATCTATCCGTATGTCCTCGAGGTAGACGCCTGGTACGGTGCAACGCCGCGCAACTCTTCTCCAGCAAATGGGCAGCTCGTTGTGGTGAACCGAAGCACTAGCCACTTCGGGGCAGGGTGGTGGCTCGCGGGCCTCGAGCACCTGAACGTCACGACCAAGGTCTGGGTCGGCGGTGATGGCAGCGTGCACCGCTACACCTCGGCGGGCAGTAACGTGTGGAAGGGCCCGGCCCTGGAACGCCCCGATACGCTGAGATGGGATGGAACCAACTACGTCCGCTATCTACCCCACGGTTTGCGCGTGAAGTACGACACGGCGGGCAAGCACATTGCCACCGTGAACCGTGTAGGCGATTCGACTGCCTTTACATACAACGGAGATACGCTGAAGACGATCACGCTCCCTCTCGGCGGGGCGAGGCTCGCCTACCAGTTCGCGTATGCCTCCGGTTATCTCGCGACTGTGACCCCGGCAGCGAGCGGAAGTACGCCGCGGACGATCACATTCACCGTTACGAGCTCGCAACTCACGGCTATTCGGGGGCCCGACACTACTCAGGTCCGGTTCACGTACGATCCCAGCTTCATCAATCGAATCGTAGCACGGTACGATCGGCGCGGGTATGCCACCAGATATGCCTACGATGCCGGTAGCAAGTTGGCGCGCGATAGCCTCTTCATGGGCACTGGGCAGCAGCCAATCGTGAGCACTTTGCGAGCATTCGAGAGCCAAGGGATCGGGGCCGCCGTGGACACCGCGTTTGCTGGGACAGTCTTCGACGGGCCGCGCACCGATGCCGGTGACACAACCCGTTTCTGGCTCGATCGGTACGGTTCCCCTCGGCGGGTCCGAAATGCCCTGGGCTACGAGACGGTCCTAACGCGAACGGATACTCTTTGGCCAGCCCTCGTCACGAAGGTCCGCTACCCCAACGGCCGCGTGGTGAGCGACACGTTCGACGCGCGTGGAAATGTTCTGTTGCTCACTGACTCGAGCACGCCGCCACAGAATGGACATTACGCGACCACGCGGTACGAGTGGGACCCTCTATGGGACTTCGTGACTAAGATCGTCCCGCCCGAAAAGGACAGCACTGTGATGGCCTATGATCCCGTCAACGGAAACCGCTTGTGGCAGCAGGACGCGCGGGGAGCGGTGGGTCGTGACAGTTTCACGTACTACCAGGCAGGAGTTGCGAGCCGAGGATTAATGCGGGCGATCTGGACGCCATCCGAGTCCCTGTCTTCATTACCTCACGATTCGATCGTGTACGACACTCTCGGAAACGTCTTCAAGACCAAGACTCCGCTTGGCCTCTGGACGACATCGTATAAGGACAGCCTCGGGCGGGACACACTCATCCTCAGCCCGCCTGTCGCCGAGCTGGATTCGGCGCCGCGCCTCCGGACGGTCTATGATGTGGGAGACCGCGATACTCTATGGCAGGCGATCGGCCCGGGAGTTGCGTACTACGATCAGCTGTTCCATCACGTCCACACGGTTGTCGGGATTCTAACGGCTCGTAAGTACTTCAACCCGGAAGGTATGATTGACAGCCTCAAGCGGAGCGCCAGTCCCGACTCCAACGGACTCGGGGTCATCCAGACCCAATGGCGTTACGATTCGGCTGGACGTGTCGTAAGGGAGATCGCGCCCGACGGGGCGGCGGACAGCACTGTGTACGATGCGGCGGGGAACCCAGTCGCGACTCTTAGCCGACGTCACTTACTTATCACGACAACGTATGACGCCTTGAGTCGTCGGACGCAACAAGTGCGCCCGCCCGTGTCGTACGCGGAACTTACCTTTCCCGTCGTCAACGATCGCTGGTACTTCCCCAGATTTCGCCTCGACGGCACAGGTGGCCTCGAGACTGCGAACGACGGCACCTATGGCTACATGATCCCCGGTGACACCGACACGTTCGTGTATGACAGTGCCGACAACATCGTTCGCGCGGACAACGCCACCGCACTAGTACGTCGCCACTACAGTCCCAACGGCAAGTTGACGACCGACACTCTAAAGATTCGGTCGTACGTCGGTAATGACACGACTAAGCACGTCTATGGTTTCTCGTACACCTATGACCTCGATGGCCGACGAGACACACTCCGGCACCCCGCGTCCCTCGCGCCCCGCGTCGGGGGAAACGTTCGTGACACTGAAACCTATGGATACGATCCTGGAACAGGCCAACTTGCGACCATCGTGGACGTCCTCGGGAAGCAGTACACGTTCCGCTACGATGTCGAACGCCGGATCCGGGCCTTGGACGATACGTACGGTACGGATAGCCTAATATACGATCTTGATAGCCGAACCATTCGACGGCTGCGGCCGGCTGTACACGACGACACGATGGCCTACGGCGCTCGCGGTAAGATCGTCCACGCGGGGACAATGGGCGAGCACGTCGATACACTCATCTACGACGGGCTCGGTGCTCTGGTCTATAGCCAGGCAAGTCATTCGTATAGCCAGAATTCCAAGCCCGCCGAATCATATACGGCAGATCCTTTTGGCTTCACTCGGGCCGCGTTGCGAACGACAAATATTGACTCCGGACAGGCGAGCACTAAAGCCGCCTCTTATTACCACGCCATGACCGGAAGGCTAGACAGCATACGGACGCCCCCTGGCGAGGCGCAGCCAATCCTCGATTGGGCCCGCCCAATATACGACTCGAGCGGCGAAGTGCTCCGGCAGACACACGAAGCCCAGGCCTTGACGGTCGGTGGATATCCGGGTGAGCTCGTCGAAGAGGTCCTCCACTACTATGACGCCGGAGAGCGGGAGCGTCTCCTAGACAAACGGACTTGCATCGTTGGAAACGGCCAAGGTGGTTGTGACCCGCTGGGCGTAGCCGACTATACGGAGCGAGCGGCGTTCGAGGAGATCCGTTATGACGCGCTCGGTCGTAGGGTGCTAGTCCGCACGCGGAGCGACTGGGCGTGCAACACGCGATGCTTCCAAGCGGCAGTGCGCACCGTGTGGGACGGCGATCAGGTCCTATATGAAATCAGCGCACCCGGCTATACCGGCGCTGGCGCAGCGTTGATGGAGCAGGATACGGGAATCGTCGTCAAACAGGACACAGCGCACAACGCGCCCTACTTCCCACATGGGAGGGTCCTCTACACGCACGGGCAGCAGCTCGATCGACCGCTCTCGCTGATCAGGATGGAGTACTCGGACTCCTTTTATGCGCCCGTGTTAATCTTGCCGAACGCTAATTGGCATGGTGTTTACGATAATTCCGTGAATCCGTTGCCCTGCGTCCAGGAGGGAGCGAACTCGGTTTGCATGCAGATCGATTGGCCAGCGCCATACCTCTGGAGGACACAGTTGGAGCGACCACGCGGTCTGCTGGGGCCAACGAGTTGGATGGGCAGCCTCATCGAGGGCGGTCGCGACGCCTCTGGCCAGCACTACCTCCGAAATCGAAGCTACGACCCGCTGACTGGACTGTTCACGCAGGAAGATCCCATCGGCCTCGCGGGCGGGCTCAACCTCTACGGATTCGCGGGCGGAGACCCCGTCAACTTCGGAGACCCATTTGGCCTACGCCCCCTGACGTCGCAGGAGAGGGACGCTCTCGGCGACTACTGCTACAAGGTCAACTGCGACTTGGTCGATGTTCAGGAAGGACACGGGACTAAATCGGAAAACGCCTGGCGCAAGTTCTGGTTGAAAGCGAGCGGCGGCGTCTCGATCACCGTGGGGAACACGATCTACGCCGCCGACCGTGACATCTCTGAGGGCTATATCACCACGCCGGCCTTGGTGCACGAAGCGACTCATGTGCTGCAATATCAGAGTCGTTTCAGGAGCGATCTGTTGACGTACGCGTTCGAGCTTGGGGGAGAGCAAGCATCGAACAAGGCGTATGAGATCACCAGGGGCCTTGTCGGTCGGAACGCCTACGACGTGCGCAACCTCTTGGCCTGGGATCGCGAACATCACGGAAACTGGCCCGGGTTCATTGGCGGGGAGCAGGAAGCTCAAATGGCAGTACTATGTATGGTCAACAAGGACCTGTGTTACATGTCGCCCTACGTGCCGCGTTAGTACGGCTTCTGGGAGTGTAGCTAGACTCGGGGGAACGAATGGGACTCCGACAAACCATCGCTTCGTGTGCGATTATTGCGATCGGTAGCACGGCCGGCTGCCGGTTGCGATCCAGCATCTGGGTAGTCCGTGGCTCGAACAGTGATCGACTGGTCTTGGGGATTGCGGAGGAACCGGACGGTCGCACACCGGCGGACAATTTGCAATCGCTTTATGTGACAAGGTGCCCCTCGTCTGCGAAGCCGCGGACGATTGTCTGGGAAGTGATAGCCCTCGATGCCCCTGTGCGCCCAGCGCCCCTGGAGGTGACCTACGGTGTCGTTCCCGGCGGGTTCAGCAGCCCCGCAGGCGCTCTGCCCCTCACTCCTGGTTGCTACGAAGTTGTAGCCATCGGAACCGGGATTGCAGCCGGTGTCCAGTTCGTGGTGAGGCAGGACGGTGCTATCAACCCGTCGCAGCGTGGGTCTTGATCAACAGTCGCGAAGATGGCCATTTCGTGAAGCCTTGGCGGTCGTGGGAGCAAGTGGGCAGATATCGGTGCGCGCGCCGGTGCGCGGCCCCGAATCTGCCCAAGGTCGTGCCCATTCGCGCCTGGTGGGCGCTCAAGGGCTACGTCACCTGCTGCTGCGCCGGCGCGTCGTGACGAGGGCGTCGACCAGTTTGAGGACGGCGCGCTGATCGGCGGGCGGTAATTCCTCGACCCGCCGTAGCCGCTTCAAGAGGCGGGCGGTCCGGGGGCTGGTCCCCTCCTTCACCGGCTGCAAGCCGAGGAGCTCGTCGCTGGACGCCTTCAGCACACCGGCCAGCTCGGCGAGGAGCGGGCCCGGTGGCTGCGCATCGTCCTGCTCGTAGTAGGCGATCACGCGAGGTCTGCACGCTGCGAGGTTCCCATCCCGCACGCGCAAGACCTCTGTCAACGGCGGTCTCGAGGAACGGAGAACTTTTGATCGCCGGTCTGATGCACCGGACTAACTCCTTGTCCGCCAACGGGCTGGATGGCCGGGTGTGCCGGTCAGCACACACCGTGACACCTATCGCGCGCGCGCGTAGAACGCTCAGGTTGGCCGTATGACCGCTTCGAGCCTGCGCGCAATGAGCGATCACGGAAGAGCGCCGGTTTCCCAATCCGCTGCTCAGTTGTAACCCGATGCGGCAACGCGTCCTCGCGACCGGCTGTGCCGCTCTGTGCCGTTGAGCTCGTTGGCCGAGTGGCCGTGGATGGGGTGTATGCGCCGCCGAGAAGTTGGAGTCGTCCTGGTTCCCCTGTCATTAACTCTTGTTCGCTCTTA
>WNGJ01002488.1_pt1 | contig 18685 bp, 17 predicted proteins | sample 5400611 | NCBI WGS metagenome assembly WNGJ01 (sample SAMN13153375, study PRJNA577476) | soil metagenome | isolation source: 40 cm soil or saprolite under Garry oak tree replicate 1 | place: USA:California | collected 2016-06-15 | reverse complement strand
TTGGGGCCGGTCTGAACAATCTTCGTCGAGTGGAACGTGATCAACGGATCGTGCTCGGCGTCGAAAAAGTTTTTGCCCTTCAATTTTCCATCTTTCATACCGCTTCCGGTATTCACACTGGTTGCTTGAATCTTAACGTCCAGCACGCCTGTCTCCACGTCTGGAGAGGTCATAGTTGCTGTGGCGTCCCACTTATCGAACGTGCCGTCTATCGCCACTGACGCCTTAACTTGGAACTTGATCGAGCTGTCTTCCTTCGTAATCTTGATGATAGGAACCTCAGCGGGAGCCTGTGCTTGTGTCATTGATAGAGACAGACCGGATGCTAAGAGGCAGAAAATAACTAGTCGCATAGCACGTAGTCTGAGTCCCTCCCTCCTCGTTGGTAACTGGCAGAAGTTACAGGTGGACGATTAGCGCTAACCGGTAAAGTCAAGTACTGGGAACCAAGTTACCGGTAATGCGACTAGAACCAAGCCGCCTTACCGGACATCAAGTGCCGAGGCATTCTAGCGGATCGAGGCTGGCCACCCGCCAACAATATCCGATGGCGAATATAAGGATGATGATGTACTTTGGAGGCAGCATTCGCCTTTTGTTCGTCAGCGAATGCCCTGGTGTATGAGCGCTCTCGAATTGCTCAAGACGTTTTTGCAGACACCAGAGCTATCGACGGTGCGTAGCGCGCAAGAGCGGACTGCGTTTATCGCCTTCCATTTAGATAGGCGCACGGTACGTGAGGTGGGACAAGCCATCGGCGTCAGCAAGAATTTAGAGGCAGGGTCCCCTTTGCCTGGTCAGTAGAACCCCTTCTCCCCAAACATCGCAGTGAATTAAGTTCCGTGAAAAACAAAGATCCTCCCCAAGGACCAGATTCCGTCCTCGCTGTAGTGCTGTGCCCAGTTCCTGGAGAAGTAGCAGGAACTGCTTACGGAACACTTCCAATGACAATTAAGAAATTTCTCAAGACCCTTGGCGACGTCCTCGGGGAGCTTGAGATGATTGCAATCAAAGCCTTCTTACTGGCGATATTGATTCACGAACTCCACGAACTCTATAAGATCGTAGCTCACCACTAGCCTCCCCCATCACCGCTCTTACGCGGGGATTTCGGAGGGGGCGCGGTCTGAGCCTGCCATCTCTTGAGGGTGTCTCTGGAGGTTGCCGCTGCCCGATACCCGCGCACGTGCGGCTAATGGCTTAGGGTCGGCCCTTGCGCAGGATTCACTGCCAGAGAACCTGTCAGCAAGATTCACGTCTCTGGGCTTCCCCGCTGTGCGCTAAGACCCCCAAAAAGCAAAATCCTCGCCTTTCCCTAAAACCTGTCAAGAGGGTAGCGCACGCGCGCGCTAAATCCCATTTTTTCGCGAATCCGTGAGCCACCTAACGAATCCTTCGGGGCCGTCCTCTGAGAGGTCACATCGGCTTGCAGAATCATCACCCTGGGTCCCGAGTGCAGTTTCGAAACTTGTTTGTAAGGCGGATGGGTGCAGCAGCTGCCGCGGGTAAAGGAAAGTAATTTGGCGCTCCCCTACGGGGCGAATGCATATGTCCATTTAATTGCGAAGCGAGTCTCGCGGACTTGCGGAGGATTCGCAGGAGCGATGCTGGCGAATTGCGTGCCGACGTTGTAGATGACGTAAAGGTCGCTGTCCGGCCGGTAGTTATATCTCAGCCGAACATTGGCGCTGACCGCCTGTGTATTCGAGGTGTCCACCTGGATTAGGCTAGTGAACGTCAAGAAGCGAGTGAACGAATAATTTCCCTGCAAGCTTGCCAGTACTACCGAGAAGTTACCGTTGGCCAGCGGCAACCGAAATCGATCCCAGGTCTCCGAAGCGGAGATCGAGAACTTCGCGGTCGGGCGATAGTTGGCCCGTACACGAAATTCATTAAGTGTTCCTCGGTAGTACCCGCCAAACCTCTCGAAGAAGTTGTAAGTAAACCGCCGATCTTGCCCCGACCCGTATGTAATCTGATGACGGGCGAAGTGATACAGGCCGTTCGGAATGAACACATTTTTGTAGATGTGAAGAGGCGTTGTGATTCGCTGGGTAAACACGTCAGCGATATCGTCGTCGGTGTATCCGCCGTTGTTCAAATCGGCTCGAAAAGTTCCCTGCCACTCCTGGGTTTGCACGACACCCTGGGTGTCTGGCGCATGGAGAATGAATCCCTCGAATTGCAGCTCTCGAACTCCAGCGATTTTGGGCCTCACCTTGAAAGTCACATCTCCATAGGTTTCATTGGAATCGGTTCGTTCGATGAATCCAACCTCCGGATTGAAATTTGGTCCGATCTTTCTGCGCTCGAACTTTCCCTCCACCCAGTTCGACCGATAGGATAAAGAAGCGCCGACATCGCTATTTCCACTTAAGTAGCCCGGCGATTGAGTTCCGGCCATGTGCGCATCCAGAAACCAGTCCTTGAAGAACACGAGTCGCGTGTCGATTCCGCCAGTTTGATTGAAGCTGTCCAGTACGTCGCCAGACCGCTTATCAATGCCCATTACACCGATATACGAACCTCCCCATAAGGATTCCTTCAACCGGACGACTGCATAATTCGCATATGGATTCGGGCCACTGGACCGAGTGTCTACATCCATGACCCCGAGTTGCAAACGACCTAACGTGCCTGTCAGCTTGGCCCCACCATTGATGGGCACCTGGTTTCCCGTTACCGAATCAATCCCAATCTGGCGACTGAAGAACAACTGATCCTGGTCACCGATATCGAAGTTGAAGATTCCGGCGTTTTCCAGGAAGAACTGGCGCTTCTCGGGAATAAAAATCGGGAACGGCGTCAGGTTGAACTGCTCTTGATCCACATCCGTTGCAGAAAAATCTGTGTTTCCTGTCAAATTCAAAACGACATTCGAACGAATTCCATACTTCACATCCAGTCCGCCTGTAAGAGGAAACTCCGGGTTTTGGCCCGTTTGCTTGTCGTATTGGGCTAGCCCGTAGGGTTTCACGACAAAGAGTCTTCCACTTCCAATGTCCGTTATGCCGGTGAGTTCTCCCGCCTCCGAAACTCTCGCGATTCCGTAGGTTCGTCGGTAGGCAGCCCAAAGATCTTCTTCGTTCTTTCTGCGGATGAATCGCTTGAAATTCAATCCCCAAACGACATCCTTCGACTTTGTAAAATTCAGGGTCGTGAAGGGAATCTCGATCGTTGCGGTCCAGCCGTCATGCGTGATGCGGGCCTCGGAAGTCCACACACCATCCCAACCCGAATCGAAATCGGTTCCTTCCGACCCGCTCTGCTCCTCGACAACCAAGCCGTCGCCTTGTGTTCCCAGGGGATTGATTTCGAAAACATAACCGCCGCGCCGGTCATGATTGGAATTGATCAGAATCTCGAAGTGATCGTCCAGGCCCTGGCTCACATCGCGTCGCAGTTCCGTCGCTACGATGCGGGATGGCACGGAGTCGTAGCAATGAATCCCAAAATAGGCCGCGTGCCGGGTGTAGAGGATACGCACCTCGGTCTTTTCGGTGGCAGGTTCACCTTCCTGCGGCTCTCGCTGCCGAAAATCAGTAATGGGCTTGGCGGATTGCCAGAGCGGATCGTCGAGTGCACCGTCCAAGCGCGGCGCTCGGTCTACCCGAACTGCCTCAGCCATGCGGATCCCTTCCTGCGAGCGGGCCTGACTCGGAAGAGCATGAGCGCCAGCCGTTCGTGGCGAGATGACAACAAAAATGACGAGCGCCCAAAATAGAAGGTAGTCGAAACGATGGATGCGTTCATTTGTCACGTGGCTGAAGTGGGCCCTTTCATCAGCCTTCATATTTGTCTTCAACTGTTGCCGCAAAGGGAGACGCACCTACCATTCCGCGAGGGGATTCAGCTTGAAGCATGGTCAAACGGTGTCCTACTTGCTGGTCACTGCTTCATAGACGACCATGCGCGCAACGCCCTTGCCATCGGCCTCCTGCTCCGGTGTGTAAACACGATGCGTCTCGGTGTCCACCGCCAAGCTGTGCACTTTCTTCTGAACTGGAAAATCCTCTACCTTGCGGTAGTGGTCGGGGTCGTCCATCTGGAATACAGAGATAGCTCCACTCGAACAGGCCACATACACGCGCTTCAATCCAGAGTCGAATTTGATGACGTCGGGCCCTCCGGCCATCGGCAGAAACGCAATCGCCTGGTGTTTGTCGAGATCGAACACCGTCATCAAGTCATTTCCCTCGCAGGAAAGGAAGGCGCGGTGATGCTCCGGGTCCAGGGTCATCCCGTGATTTCCTTTGCATCGGCCGACTGGATACCGCCCGACGACTTCGTCCGTCGCGGGATCGATGACCGCGAAAATGTTCTCGTCCTGCAGGTTCACGTACACCTTGCGGGCGACGGGATCGTATTGCGGCATCCCGGTTTCGCTGTCGAAATGCAGAGTCTTGATGATTTCGTCCCTGGTCACGTCCACGATCGCTTCTGCTTTTCCTCGTTCATCCGAGACGTAGAGCTTGTGAAACGGAGCCGCGTACGTGCTTCCATCCGGCTTTGCTTCCGTCTTCAGTTTCTTCACGACTTTCATCTCCTTCAGATCCACGACACCGATCGTGTTGTCGCCGGCGTTTGAGGTGTAGAACTTCTTAAGTTCCGGAATGTATTCGACGCCCTCCGCACCGGGTGTGTCGGTCACGGTGGCCACCACTTTGTTCGTACGAAGGTCAATCACATACGTGTGTCCCGCCGCGAGATGGGCGGAAATCAAATAGTGATCGTCCGCATCGATCGTCAGGTAGTCGAATCGTTTTCCGCCCGGACCCGGCAGGTCGAACGTGGTGATCCGCTTGAGCGTTTGGTCCCAGGCGTTTGCCGAAAACAGGCTGCCCCATAAGAGAAATGCACAAGCAGCCGATCGCAGAGAAAACAGCTTCGTTTGCATCACTTCCTCCCCATGTAGTTACGAACCGTGGTGAAGCACGACACCCGCAACTCCGGCTGCAAGGATGAGAAGAGGTTCCGGCACTCTCTTGAATCCCAGCAGTATGCCGAACGAAATTAGCGCCATCAGAACCGTGGGCACATCCACCAGCGCCCGCCTGCAAAGAATGACTGCTGCGCCGGCAATCGCTCCCACTGCCGCTGCCGTCACGCCCTGCACAAAAGCCTTCACTTGGCGGTTTTGGGCGAACCGCCGGTAATACGGCGCAGCGAAAATCACCAATAGATATGGCGGCAAAAACACAGCCAGTGCGGCCGCGCCCGCGCCGAGTGGACCGGCGACTAAGTAGCCGATGAACCCCGACGTGATGACGATCGGTCCGGGCGTGATCATGGCCACGGCAACCGCGTCCAGAAACTGGCGTTCCGTCAGCCAATGAAATTGGCCGACTACGCCTCCGTAAAGGAACGGCACGATCGCCAAGCCGCTGCCAAAGACGAAAGCACCGGCCTTGAGAAAGAACAAAAATACGGAAACGACGGTTCCCGACGAGGCGGCCCCGAGCAAACCGGTTACAAGACCGGGACAAATGATTCCCGCTTGGACGGCACGTGCTTTCCGTTTGGGCGGGGCCTTCACCAACATCGCAACGAATCCGGACAGGATAAACAGCCACACGACCTCCGATAGCGTCCAGACCGTTGTGATGGCCAACGCACCGAATAGAACCCATAACAGGTAATCCCTGCCTAGCGTCTTCTGAATCAGCTTCCATGCGCTTCGCACGATGATGGCGCTTACGGCGGCCCCGATGCCGTAGAACAATCCTTGAATCCACGCCAGCTGCCCGAAGTGTACATAGAGCGAAGCCAATCCAAGGACCATAAGAAACGCAGGAAAGATGAAAGCGGCGCCTGTGAGCGTGGCGCCCAAAGCGCCGCTATGCACCCAGCCCAGGTATTTCGCGAGCTGTGCTGCCAGTGGCCCAGGGCAGAGCTGAGAAAAGGCCAAGCCTTCGAAGTAATCTTCTTTCGAAACCCACTTCCTGTTTTCCACCAAGTCCCGCTGCATATAGCCAACGAGAGCTATCGGTCCGCCAAATCCGAGCGCTCCCAGCCGGAGAAAATAGAGCACCAGCTCGCGCAGCGTGGGCTGCGTGCTGGTGCTCTCTCTCGATTCTGGGTTCCTGGTCATCACGTGGGCTGAAGGAATTGCTCTAGTGCGCACCGCCATGAGCGGGAGCGCCTTTGCCGAGTTCATTGAGAGCGGCCTTGAATCCGCCCGCGAGTTTTTCAGCAGGTCCTCTGCCCCAGTAATGGAGGAAGATCACAACGGGGCGGTCTCCGGTCATGTGATGGTGAATGGCAACCACGTCGAGACCGTTCTTGCGAAGAGCTTTCAGAACCGGCGTCACTTCCTCTTCGAGCATCGCGACGTCACCCGCGATCGCCGCGTCTTCTTGCGTGCCGACAAACGCGGCCCACGTGTTCAGTCCCATGCGGGCGTTGATCACAGCCCCGTGCTCTTTCATACCCAGGTCATCGCGTCCCACGGTGATCTTGTACACCGCGCCCGTCAGCTCGCCTTCGTGCCCGGCAATCTTGGCAAGCTTGGCGGTATCGAGCGCTGTGCCGCTGTTGCTGGCGGGAGCCGTCGTTTCTGGTTTTACATGTCCAATCAGGTCAAGGCCCGGTTTCACCCGCCGTGCGAGGTCGGAAGCTTTCCCCATTCCGTGAACATGCATGTAGTACACATGCGGATCGTCCCAAAAGAAATGGTTGTGAAGTGCCGTCACGTCGATTCCGTTGTCGAGCAGCGCGGAGAGGACGGGATTGACTTCTTCCTGAAGCAATACCAGGTCACCCATCATCACCTCAGATCCGTCTGTCGCTTTGGTCAACGCGATCCAGCCTCCGAAACCAAACGGCGTCGGCGTCGAAAAGCCCTGGATGGTCATCTTCAAATCGTTGCGCGGAATATTTACCTTGAGAACGCCAGCTTTGAAGTCGCCTTTTCGGTCCAGGCTCTTCAGAACCTCTTGGTAGTCACTCGGGATTTCCTGAGCTGGCGTGGTGCTTCCGGACAAGAGGAAACAAATCACAGAAAAGAAAAACACGGCACTTTTGCTAACGAAACGACTCATGGAACGAACCTCCTTTGGTTCTTTGAAATATTTTTCGAGACTCACTTGGCCACCACTTTGAGATCATCGAAATACGTGACGGAGTCGGCCTTTGTCCACAGACCCACCTTGCCGGCGTCTTTGAATGTCTCGTCAGTCGCTTCGATCTTCTTCGCGCCGTCGTAGTAACAAATGATTTTGTTTCCGACGCATTCGACACGTAGTTCATGCCATTCGCCGGAAGTTACTTTGAAATTCGCGCCTGCAAATTGGCGGCGGTTTCCCGCGACGACGTGGTAGAGCCGGTAGTTATCCTCAAGCGCGTTTGCGCGGACGATGTAATAGTTATTGGCGTCCTTCAGCCGGAACACTAGTCCTCCAGCACGATCCACTTCGCCGGAGACAGCTTTGAATCTCACGCTGAGTTCAAGGTCTTTGAAGCTGCCTTCATCTGCGATAAGCAACGGAAAGCGATAATCGGTGGTGTCGGTTGAAGTTTGCGCAACGACATGGGGTTTAGAAGGCGCGGTCGGATCTGCCATCACGACCCATTTGCTTTCGGCTCCTTTCCCAGTGCGCGCACTATGAAACTTCGTCGGTAGAGTTCCCACGACGTAGCTATCGAAGTTGTATGAGAATGAAGCACCTGCGGCCTGCTGAGGTGCAGGAGTCTCCGGTTGAGATGCATAGGAGGAATATCCCCCCTCCCTGGATTCCAGAATCCCCCAGATCAGTATCAAAACTACGGCAACAGCACCGAGAATCCCCAATATCGTTTTCATTGCGACCCTCCTTTTAGCGGACTTGCAGCAGAGTATTTCGCGAGCGGCAGAGAGACTCGAAACGTGCTGCCACGACCTTCTTCGCTCATCAGAGTTATCTCGCCGCCGTGAGCTTCGACCTCCCAGCGAGTGATGGACAGTCCGAGTCCAGCACCACCCCATTCCCGTGTCCGCGCCCGATCAACGCGGTAAAAGCGGTCGAAGACGTATGGCTGATGTTCACTGGGAATTCCAGGTCCTTGATCGACCACGTCCAGGAACGCTTGCTTGTCTCCTCCGCTCTGTACGCGGACGAGTACCCGGCTCTCTGTGGGCGAATACTTAATGGCGTTATCCAGCAGATTGACGATGGCTTGGCGGAGAATCAGGCGGTCCGCAGAGACGAGGACGCCTGCGTCACCCTCAATGTCAATCCGTTGCCGCTTCTCCTCAGCCAAAACCTCGACTACCGAACCTGCCTCCTTTGCGAGTTGAAGAAGAGGAATGACTTCGCGCTGAAGCTGGATGTGGCCAGTGTCGGCACGGGAAAGCACGAGCAAGCTCTCAGAGAGCCGCGTCAGGCGATCTACCTCTTCCAGCATGCTTCCGATCACGTCTCGATACTCCGCCGGGCTCCTTTGGTCTTGCAGCGCGACCTCTCCAACGCTTCGGATGGCGGTTAGCGGAGTACGTAGTTCGTGGGAGGCATCCGACGTGAAGCGACGCAGTTGATCGAATGCTGTTTGCAACCGCCCGAGCATGTCGTTGAAGACGGTCCCGAGTTTCCCTAGTTCGTCTTCGGGAGTCTCGATGGACAAGCGATCACCCAGCTGTTCGGCGGATATTGTTTTGGCCTGGGTGGTCATGGAATCGATGGGTGCGAGCGCTTTGCGTGCCAGGGCGTAACCCCCGAAACCTGCAAGCAACACAGCAATCGGAAAACCGAGCAACAAAACCTGTCCAAATTCTCCCAACTCACGCCACAATCTTTCCTCGCTGTAAGCTGCCCTCAGAACCACTCGCTGGTCTTCTATGTGATAAACGCTGCTCGCCAGCCTGACTCGGGTGCCATTCGGAAGCCTCGTGGTGGACGGACTTGGATCGTGCAAGCCTTCGTCCGGCCCGGGAGGATCGCCTAATGTCTGGTCTTGTAACTCCGCGCTTCGATAAAGGAGCGACCCCTGCGGTGACCATACTTCGATGAAACGGCCTATTCTTGGCTCAGCCGCGCCGGGGTGGCTGGAATGAAGAGACACGCCTCCGTTTGGCTCCTTCGTGAGCATCCCTTCAATAGTTTCGATATCCTGAAGCAGGTTCTGATCAAAATCCTCGCGCAAGCTCAGAAACAAGAATAAGGAAGCAACTCCTGCGTACAAGGCCAAAAGGCTCGCCAGCACGAGCACGTACCAGAGCGTCAATCGGGAACGGACGTTTCGCGGCCTGAATCTCATTCTTCCTCTCGCAGCACGAATCCCACGCCGCGAACTGTGTGAATCAATTTGCGTTCGAAAGGCTCATCCACCTTGCGGCGAAGGCGGTTGATGTGAACGTCCATTACGTTGTCGAGCGGAGTTGCGCGAGCAGTCTCCTTCCAGACATCTCGCGCCAGCATCTCCCGGGAAACGACCTGCTCTTTGTGCCGAAGCAGATATTCGAGAAGCTCGAACTCTCGGGCCGTCAACTCCAGATACTGCGCACTCCTCCTCGCCTTGCGAGTCACAACATCCATTTCTAAATCAGCGAGTCTTAGGTTGGGCGCATGTTCAGCTCGCCCGCGTCGAAGGCGGGCCCGGACGCGCGCCAAGAGTTCCGGGAACGCGAAGGGTTTAACGAGGTAGTCATCAGCGCCGCTATCGAGTCCTCGCACGCGCTCCTCGACTGCATCGCGAGCGGTCAGGATGAGAACCGGGGTTTGCAGTCCGCGTTTTCTCAGTGTGGCCAGTACCTGGAGCCCGTCGCGGCCTGGAAGCATGAGATCCAAAATGACGAGGTCGAATTCCTCGGCATTCACTAGAAAGAACCCTTCTTCTCCAGTGGGTGCGACAACGACCTCGTATTTCTCGCGCTCCAATCCCTCTCGCAGCGCACGAGCCACCTTCGCTTCGTCTTCCACCACGAGGATGCGCAAGCCTTGATCTCCCTTGGTGAAATACTATGAGGATAGTGGGGCGATGCCTACTGAAGTTTTCCTGACACGATTGTCAGACTTTTCGACTGAGTCCCAAAGAACAAGCAGCCAGCCTCTCTAAAGCAAAAACATCGGAAAAATTCTTCTTGAACATGGCTAATGGTTTAACGGCTCGTGCCGGCCGCGATGGTCGTCGAAGCGACCGTACAATTGACCTGAGTACCATCCAAAATAGGCCGATTTCTAGCCGAATTCAGGGGACTTAGCCGTGTAAGGTCAACTGAGTCATCAGCGTTTATGGAGCGGGCGATGGGAATCGAAATCATCGCCACTTGGTTTTTCAAGGACTTACGAAGCAGGGTCCGTACTGATTTGGAAGGACTTGGTAGCCTCCCGAACCCTTACTGCCGCCTCGATGCCGCCTTGCTTCCCTGAAATATTTCTCACAACTTTGCGATTTGCTTCGCGTACTGCTCTCGGGACCGCTTGCGTGTAAATGTTCATCGTGGTTCGGATGTCCGCGTGACGCAAAAAGCGCCTGCTGAACCTTAATGTCCACTTCGTGCTCCCGCAGCAGCGAGGAGTACGTGTGCCGAAACGTATGCCATCCCACGCGCCCAATGCCCGCCGCAATTCCTGCGGGCACTAAGTGATTCTCACGAATCTTGCTCGGCCAGAACGGATTTCCCGTGGCTGGATTCACAAACATTCATGGCGAATCGTAGTCCTTCGTTCTTTGTCGATGTTCCTTCAAAACGATGGCCAAATCCGAATCCATAGGCAACGGCTTTGCGGAACCTTCTGTCTTGGTGTCCGCGACTTCACCGATTACCCATGATCTCGCGATGGAAATCGTTGATCGATCCCAATCCACGTCATTCCATTTTAGTCCAGCGATCTCACTCACTCGCGGGCCTAAGAATAGAGCAACGAGCGCCATCGTCCTGTAAGGTTCCCTTAGCTTCTCTAACAGCTGGTTGAACTCTTCGATGGTTAGAACCTTCGGAAGCCTGGTTCGTTTGGAACAACCTTTTACGCGAACCAGACTCATCGGATTCCGGTCATGCGGGATCAATTCCCATCGCATGGCCCAATCGAAAACCATGTGCATCACCTCGCGAATGTGCCCTTTGCTCCTGCCGGAAAGTGGTAGCCCTTTGATCCACAATTCGACAGAGAGGGGTTTCCCGTGCGCCATGGGACACTGTCCCCATTGGGCCGGATCTGGCTCCTGATCCAACTCAAATGGGTGCACCGAGTAACTTTTCGCTCGGGCAGTGCTTCCAAAGGTTTTGCTTTTGGGCGAACGGAGTAATGAGGAGAGGGTGCCTAGCGAAGTTTTTCTGAAGAAGTCTTAAGGGTTTCCGGCAGATTTCATGTGCAGCCAAGAATAGCTATGTCCGCGGGCGGCACCACGCTCTAAGATACGGCAGCCTCTGCGCTCGACCTCACGGCACGCGAAGAGCGCGGGAGTTTGACGAGAAAAACTGTCCCAGCTTCGGAAGTTTGCTCGACGCTTACGAATCCTCCGTGATCGTGAATGATTTTGTTCACGATTGCGAGACCAAGGCCAGTGCCGTTTGGTTTTCCGGAGCTGACGAAGGGATCGAACAACGTGTTGCGGATGGATTCCGGTATGCCAGGACCGTTGTCGGTGACGCGAACCTCAAACGATTCCGCGGAAGAACAGAGTTCGACACATATCTGGCCTCGCCGCTGAGCCGTGGCTTCACATGCGTTCAGCAGCAAATTGAAAAATGCGCGCTCCATCTTCTTGGTGTCGAACACCCCGTCCATTTCGCCCGACGCGGTTATCGAAATCCGTCGGTTTCGTAACTCCGGTTTGGTGAGCACAGATTCGACCGCGTGGCGCACGGTCTGCTCGAGAGACGCTGGGGCAGGAGATATCGCGCTGTCTTCTCGGGCTAATTCACGCAGCGAATCCAGCAAATCGGTCATTTCAGCTGACGCCGTCTTAATCTCTTCGTAGATATCGTCCCTGTTCAGCTTCAGATTCTCCGCTTCGTACAAGAACTCCGCGTTCGCGACAACCGCCGCCAAGTGGTGGCGAAGATCGTGAGAGATTGAGTTCGCGGCACGACCCAAAGCCGCGATCCGCTCGGCTGCGATCCACCGCTGCTGGGATTCTAACAGTTCGCCGCGCATTTTCGAGAAGGCCTCTCCCAGTTCCGCAACTTCACTGCTCCCGCGCGGCGTGATTGAAAACGTGTAGTCGCCAGCGGCGAGCGCACGAACACCGGACACAAGATTGTCCAAGGGATGTGTGATCGTGCGGGAGACAAAGCTGAGCAGCAAAGCACTCAGGAACACAGTCGAGACTCCGACAATAAAGATTGTGCGATTGAGTCGGTGAAGGAAATTGTTCGACCGTTGAAGAGACAAGAGCACGTAGCACTGCACCGGAGCCAGTGGACCTTCGTGGATCAAGACCGATGCGACTTGGTATTGATCGGTGCCAAGACTCAGTTCCCGTGATTCGGTTGAGAGGCCAACATCTTTCTGGCCAATCCATTTCCTCAATTCACTCTCCTCACGGGACGGAAGCGTAGAAGCAATTACGATGTCGCCTACCGCAAGAACAATCTGACTGCCTGAAACGAGCGCGAGTTGTTCGGCCACAGTGGAATCCACCTGATATCCCACGGCAAGTACCCCAAGTTGCTTCCTGCTATTTTCAGGCCCGACGTTTATCGGGCGTAAAAAGACCCAATACAGAAGACCGTCCGCGTACCACCACGCGGCATCCTCTCCTCGTTCCGTAGATCTCTTCAGGTCAGCTTCAGCAACACGCGGACTCCACCCCTGCTTCTTGACGTGAAATCCCAGAACGTTCCCATCGGACCTGGCCAGAAGGAACAGGTCGCTGCCCGCGAGCTTCCAGAAGGGCTCTGATGCGTCCTGAATCGTGAGCGCGTCCTCGGTGGTCATTAATGCCTTCAAAGTAGGAAGCTCGGCAAGCATGGCAGCCGTTCTAGACAATTGGAACTCGCGTTGCCGCTGAACGCTTTGGAATGCACGGATCGAAGCATCAGTGCTCTGCCGCACCTCCTGGCCGAGTTCCGATCGAACGGTATAGCGGACGATGAACAGCAGCACGCCCGTCAGCGTGCAGATAATCAGCAAGGTCGCAAAGAGAAGTTGCGTTCGTAGCCGCAGAAGCGCCATAGGAGTCCCCGTGAACCGCCCCATTTCTCGGAAGCGGTCACTACGTGTCGGGTGCGAACTTGTAACCCGAACCATGCATGGTCAGAAAGTAGCGTGGGTTGGCCGGGTCGGGTTCAAGCTTTTGCCGAAGACGAAGGATATGGTTATCGACCGTGCGAGTGGTCGGATAATTGGTGTAACCCCAGACTTCGTTCAGTAATTCTTCCCGTGAAATGACTCTGCCAGGCGAGCGCGCGAAAAACTTGAGCAGCTTGAACTCCTGAGTCGTGAGTGTGACGGGTTTGCCCGCACGCGTTGCCTCCATGCTGGTAAAGTCGATTCGAATGTCAGCGAAAGTCAACAGTTCATGTCGAGGTGTCTCCGCTGCGACGGTTGTGCCATGCGGGATATAGGGTTCGCCGCGGCGCATCGCGCGACGCACACGGGCGAGCAGTTCCTTGGGACTAAAGGGCTTTGTAACATAGTCGTCCGCGCCGAGTTCGAGAAGCAGAACCTTGTCCTCAACGTCTGTGTTGGCGCTCAATACGACGATAGGGACTGATGCTGCATGGGCCTTGAACGCGCGGCAAACTTCCTTGCCGGGCAGGCGGGGGAGTTTTAAGTCAAGTACCACGGCGTTCGGCGTTTCTTTCTTGAAGCTCTCAAGGCCTGCAACGCCGTCGGATGCAAGGCGGACTTGCAACCCATCCGATTCAAAAAGACGCCGCAAAGTCCGCTGCATAGCGGCGCTGTCTTCAACTACTAACACGGTTTCCATTTCCTCTCCCCCGTATCTTCCAACTTGGTTCCATATACATAAGAGTTTTCAATCTTCCGTAAAAGACAACAGCTCGTCACTGCACGCATGCCGCCGCCCTTTGGATTAGAAAACGCATCATTTTAGTACTCTGGCGTCAGTGCCTTGGGATCGTAGTCTCGCCCGAACTTGTTTTTGTGCTTCATCGAAATTTGCCTGGTCGCGGGAATCGAGAGCGTCGGAAGGCCGTGGTTCCCGTTCCCTATTACGATCAGGCGTTCGAGCGCTTGCAGAGCCTCCGGAGTGGCGTTCTCGGACCACACGTGAAGAAGGTATCTTCCGGGAGGGACGGCAGGGATGGAGATGTGTCCCGCTTTGTCAGATATTCCATAGAATTCCGAGTCCACGGTTAATACAACCGCTACCATTTCCGGATGAATGTTGCAGAACACATAAGAAGCGCCTGGGCGGTCGAATCTCACTTCCTTCTGCGATCCTGCCTCATAAAGTCCGAGGTCAAATCGCTTCCCGCGGTAAAGCGAAAACACACTGTGAAACCATGGATCGAGATTCGGGAAATCGACAACGCTCCCCGTGGGTACAACCAACAAGTTGGGTTCGAACGTCTTAGCGCGTTGCACCATACGATAGTTCGGTCGATCCTCGTTGAAGCGTATCGCGCGAACCGTGTCCAAAGGAACGAGCCAAACCACTACCCGGGAACTGTCCATTACAGTCCCCTCCGAGCCCACCTGAATCAGCCTGACCTCACCCTTGACCGCCTGGGCCGGTTGGCCAGTAAGGTCGTTTGTTTGTGCCGCCGCCGAGATGAAGAAGATCAAAAGCGACGGAAAGATTCCACATAGACGCGTCTTCATAGTCACCTAGAAAATGAACCCCAATGCCAGGCCGACTTGACCGGCAACCGTCGGAGTTCCCGAGACCTGGTAAGTCCTCAGTCGCCGGTACTCAGTCGAAAAGACAAGGTCAGAGCGTGGCCGAAATATGTAATTCGCAAACCACATATCGTTGCGGTGCGACAGCAATTGGAGAATCGGGTCGAGTAAAGTGATTTGACGTGTGCCACGGGCACTGCGAGTGCCCGACCCAGCTGCCAAGTTAAATTCGTTCCGGAAATTCAACTTGACCTTCACTTGCGACCACCCGCCAAGCATCCTGATTCCGGCAAGGGCAGGCGCCGTAACAGAATTATAACGATTGAGGTCTGAAGGCTGAACCAATACGTACGGCACTCCGCCAAAGACATCCAGGCCCTTGCCTGCAAAGAACTCGCCGCTCAACTCCATATGCGCCAGCAACGGAAGTCGCCAATCCGTTACACCGCCCCATCCGGAGGCCGTCTCCCCTCCATAGTAGCGCTGCGGCAAGTAAATGGCAGAAACCCCAATGGATAGGGGCCGATTTTCGCTCCTTCCATTTGCCGATATTCTCAGCGAATAAGCCGGTTGGCGAGAGCTTTCCCCGGGACTTGCAGCGCGCACACTCGCGCTGGAGCTGGCATACCTGGAGGGATCCATGACGCCTGCTTCGATTTTGAACAATGAAACAGATGTCGGAAATCGTTGTTCAACGCGGATCGTAGGCGTCCACGTCCAAAGGTTTCCAGCAGAGGCGAAAGCCGGCACAGCCAGCGACATGTAGGAGGTTGGCGTGTTTGGAGAGAAAAGGGGTACATCCAAACCGACAACAACTGAAGTATTTTCCCAGTCGAATCGAATCCGGGCGACACGCAAGCGCATAACGCCTGAAGTTGCTGCCCCGTAGCCGCTTGGCAAGCCGCCGAAGAAATCCATCTGGACGTCGCCGGACGTCCTTGCACCGTAGATGCTGGGGCCGACACCTGTCAGTCCTACAATCGATTGCCTCAGTGAAGCACCGAGGCTTCCCGAAGCATCTCCGGGCGATGGTGGGACTGCGAAGGTTGGCGCGTCCAGGTTGTCTACATGGCCCGTCTCGCCGAATGCGGTGAACAAGGCTATGCCCGAAAGCTTCAGCCGGTACTTTGAACTGCTTTCCACTTTGTCTTGTTGGAGTTCCTCCAACCTTGCCTTTGCAATCTGCCAATCGTCCGCAGTAATGCGGGCCAGGTTCTGATCATCGCTTGACTTCGCCTCTTGAGAGTTTCCAGGTGATTCTTCGGTTGCCTGTTCCCGACGGGCCACGGCAGCGGGCGCAGTTTTGTCAGGCTCCCCCATTTTCCGCAGCACTTGTTCTAGCATTGCTCGGAGCTGCCGTATTTCCGATCGCGACTCCGAGAGCTCGACGCGCGTCTCTTCGAGCGTTTGGGTCAACATCCGAACTTTGGCGTCCAGTTCGGCTTGGCTCGCTGGTGCGGAAGCGGATTGAGCAAATGCGGGCAAGCTACCCGCAAGGACTACACACAGCAAGCGCCCACTTGCTCGCAACAGGCCCATGGTAGAAAGCTTCATAGAGTCTCTCCTCCCGAAGCATCGAAGGGCTTTCAATTGTACTCCGGACACGAATTAAGCCACTTCGCCGTACACGAAGTAAACCCCGCTTATGATGCGCTCCCGCCGATGCAAACAAAATTTTTACATGCTGGTGACAAAATCCTGACAACCGGCTCGTCTGCCTCCCTCCGCGATGATACCCACCGCTGGCGACTTGCGCGTCACCCCTCCCACTGTTTAGGTGAGTCTCGTTGGCAGAGCGTCAAATCTGGGATAGACCGGAGATGCGGCAGACACGGCCAATCTTGTGTTCTGCCTATCCTTGTTGCTTTCGGCGACTGTAAGGACGACTCACCTTGGAGTTTGAAATGCGTGCGCACTCAAACTTCGAATCCGTGAGAGTCTTAAAGTGGCTACTCCGCTTGACAATCGGTTCTGTTGGAATCAGTGGCCCGGCGGGGCAATTACCTACAGCAGAGAAGTCCGGCCTTCCAAGCGCTTCCCCGGTCGACGTACAATCTTTTGACAAATTTTGAAAATTGTTGTGACAACCTTCTCGAAGAATTCTGGCTATCTCAAGTCGCCGAAAGCTCGAAAACTGGCGTCAGCCCGTAGATCGTCCCCACGCTGGAGCCCGAATTTCGACACTAAACGTCATTTGGAAGGAAGGGCTTATATGAAGTGTGCCGCTAAGTTCTTGAGGTCATCTCTATTCCTTGGCCTCGCTGCGCTATTGCTCCCTGTTCTCGCACCTGCGCAACATTACAAACAAACGAACCTCGTTTCGAATCGGGCCTCGATTTCGACCCCGAACCCGCCAGACCCCAATCTGAAAAACCCTTGGGGACTGACTCGCTCCCCGGGCGGCAGCCCCTGGTGGGTTTCCAACAACAATTCCGGTACCTCCACTCTCTACAACGGCACGGGCGGGGCCATTCTCATTAACGGCACTGGCAACGTCACCGTTCCGCCGCCGAATGGTTCGCCGGCGGGAACCCAAGCGACTCCCACAGGCGTCGTTTTCAATGGCAGCACCACGGATTTTCTGGTTGCGCCCGGCAAATTCTCTCACTTCATCTTTGCCACCGAAGACGGAACGATCGCCGGCTGGAATGGCGGACAGAATGCCGTACTCGTCGTTGACAACTCCGATAACGGCTCCGCGAATGGTGCCGTATACAAAGGCGCAACCTCCGGCGAAATCAACGGCAACAAATTTCTCTACGTTACAAATTTCCGTTCCGCGAGAGTTGAAGTCTATGACACCAACTTCAAGCGCGTGCGCCTTGGAGAAGAGGCGTTCGAAGCCGAGGAAATCCCCCACGGCTTCGCGCCATTCAATATTCAAAACATCGGCGGCACACTCTTTGTAACCTATGCCAAGCAGGACGCCGCTCGACACGATGACGTCGCCGGTGATGGTCTCGGGTTCGTCGAAATCTTCACGCCCGGTGGTAGGCACATCGGCCACCTCCAGCATGGTCCGTGGTTCAACTCACCCTGGGGAGTTGTCTGGACCACGCGCGATTTCGGCGAGTTCAGCAACGCCATTCTCGTCGGCAATTTCGGGAGTGGCAAGATTGCCGCGTTCAATGGCTTCACCTACAAATTCATCGGCTTTGTAAAGAATCCGGATGATTCCATCCTAGCCATCGATGGCTTGTGGTCCCTCACCTTCGGCAACGATGGCGACCCCGCTCCCCCTAAAAACGGGGCTGGACCAGCCAACACATTGTTTTTCACCGCCGGCATTAACGGCGAACAGGACGGACTCTTCGGCACCATCATGCCCGTTGACGGCCTTGACGGCGACGAAGAATAAGAGCGGACGACTTTCAGCCCGGCTCTTTGTCACGAAGTCGAATCGGGAACTAGGAAGCGTTCTCTGAATCAACGGCAGCAGGGCGCCGATGACGAGATACAGTTTCATCGGCGCTCTACCAAGAGCAATTTTGGATCGCGAAGCGAGAGCCAGGACTGACTGATACGAAGCACGACAATACCTGCGTTTTACTCGGCGCACTGGTCGTACCTCTGATTGCGTGGGCAGCTTGTCGCTGCCATTGTGACTTGCATCGTCGGCCAGGAGTTGCTGGGTTGCCGAGTTCGTGCCTTAGCGTTTGAAAACGAATTCCAGAGTTTTTGTTTGATTGGTTTCGAGAGTGACCTTCTGAGTCAGCACGCCGTACTTTTCATGCCAGGCCTCGATCCTAAATTCACCGTGCGGGACGTTTTTCAGTTCGAACGTGCCATCCTTGCCGGTGATCGCGAAGTAAGGATGCTGGAAAACCGCGATGTATCCCTTCATCCAAGGATGTACGTTGCACTTCACCGGAATGATCTCCTCGCGGGCGAAGGATTCCTCGATAGGGGATGAGCCCGGAGGCTGCGAGAGGTTCCACTCCCGATTGTTCTGCGGTGCA
>WNGJ01015565.1_pt1 | contig 18687 bp, 12 predicted proteins | sample 5400611 | NCBI WGS metagenome assembly WNGJ01 (sample SAMN13153375, study PRJNA577476) | soil metagenome | isolation source: 40 cm soil or saprolite under Garry oak tree replicate 1 | place: USA:California | collected 2016-06-15 | reverse complement strand
GCTGTGGCGTTCGTGTTGGCGGTATCAATCGAACTTTGCAGGTGTGCCACATCAGTATTGAACTGGTCACTTGAGCCAGGCGTAAAGGTGAATGAACCAACGCCCCCACTCTTCAACGGGATAGCCAGGATAATACGCTGGTCGGTGTAGGTGCCCGTGATGGTTCCCCAACGCTGCGTGTTGAGCTGGATCTGACCATTTTGCATCGTGCCAGTCACAGAGTCGTGGTTCGCGTAGAGACTATAGCCCCCGCTATTCTGATCATAAGCAACCTCAGCGAGTTGGAGCTGCCCGGACACATACCCGCTCGGGAGGAGCAGCAGCGCTAGAATGCACACAAAGGGTAAACGGCGTAGTGGATTATCCATGGAGGATTCCTTTCCTTAGCGCTGAAATAGCACCAATGTATGCCTTTTCTCACTATTATAGCACTTTTTAGCGTCTTTTGACGCTAATAACAACTTATAAAAAAGCCAGCCACACAGTGCCCTCATTATGGCTGGCTTTTTCTCCCCCAGAAGAGACAATGTTGTAATAACCTCTGCACTTTCCAACGAACATTCCACATGGTGGTAACTCTTGCTTCTCCTTCGTGATTGGCCTCTATCCCCCAATTTTGCGCTGGCAGACGTGGCACCTTACGCCAGCTTTGTCAGCATTGTCCACACGGCTGAGCCAGTGAGCCTGCTTCTGGCCGAAAGCCATTCCGTTGCACTTCCCCTGCTTTAGCGTCTCATCGGTAAGCTGACTACCATGCACGATGTATGAACATTGCAAGCACAGATAGTCTTGTCTTCCCTGAGTGAAGCATGTATACTCTTCCCTGAAAGAAACCTGTACCGTCCAGCTATGAAGGAGCGCAGCGTGTGAGGAGAAGAAAAGCCCTGTTCATTCCGTATGCGCTCCTTGGTATGGTAGTAACCCTGGCACTATTGATCACCTTTCATCTCATTGTACCTGCAGGCCTCGCCATTGTAATTCTGAACCCGGCCCCGCAGGTCATCCCCAGTCTGCGCGAATGGCAGGGGAGTACAGGCTCCTTTATGATCACTTCAACTTCTCGTATTGCCGTAGATTCCCTCTATGCTGCACAGCTCGAAAATACATCGCGTGTTTTTGAAAACGATCTATTTGAGGTGACGGGCCATCCTCTCCCAATTGTGACCACGAATTCCCCGACGGCAGGCGATTTTTATCTCACATTAAAAATTACAGATCCTCTTATCGGCAGCGAAGGATATCATTTTGATGTAGGGGATGTCCTGGCTATCAGAGCGAATACCAGCACAGGGGTCTTCTATGGTACGCGAACCGCTTTGCAACTTTTGCTGCAGGACCCTGGTAGACTGCATATCACCCGAGGCATTGCCGTAGATTATCCAAAGTATAGAGAGCGCGGCTTCGCGCTCGATGTTGGACGCAAGTTTTTCTCCATAGGTGCCCTTGAAGACTACGTCAAGATGATGGCCTGGTATAAAATGAATGATTTTCACCTGCACCTCAACGATAATGAAATCGGAGCGGGCGATAGTCCAGATTGGATGCACAAGTACGCGGCTTTCCGTCTCAATAGTGACCGCTTCAAGGGACTGGCCGCCAGGGATGGCTCCTATACCAGGCAGGATATGCGCGAGTTGCAGGATGTTGCGCGACAATATGCCGTCACCATTACGCCCGAAATAGACACGCCGGCCCATGCCCTGGCTTTCACGCAATATCGTCCAGACCTTGCCAGTCAGAAATACTCGAAGGAGTTTCTTGACCTGGGAAATCCCAAGACGTACACCTTTATGCATACAATCTGGGATGAGTTCCTGCCGTGGTTTGATACAAAACAGGTGAATATAGGAGAAGATGAATACGCTCTAAGCGACGCTGACAAATTCAGGCAATTTATTAACATCAACGATGCCTACCTCAAACACAAAGGGAAGACGGCACAAATGTGGGGCAGCCTGACGAAGATGAAGAGCAATGTGAAAGTTGATACCGATATTGTTACTGATGTATGGAATAATCAATGGGCCAACCCGGTAGATATGGTGAAGCAGGGATTTCAGATCATCAATGCGAATGATAATCTCCTCTACATCGTTCCCAGGGCCGGTTACTACCATGACTATCTAGATACCCGGCTACTGTACGAAAAATGGGAACCCTACATATTCGACCTTTCCAATCCAGCGCTGAATCTGAGCCCCAACGATCCCCATCTATTGGGCGGCATGTTCGCGGAATGGAATGACAAACTCGGAAGCGTCGTCAGTAATGCCGATGTATATATTAGGGTCAAACCCGCCATGCAGACGCTCGGCGACAAAATGTGGAGCGGTACAACGACAGACATGACCTACGATCAATTCCAGCAATTGGCCACGACCATCGGAGACGCCCCCGGCACAAGTCCCCCATAAGTACCTTCTCCCTACAGGATGACTGTTCACAACCAAATCTGGACCTCCCCGATGTGAGTACTCCCTACAGTAGGAGCCGATTTATCGCGCTCACCGCCGATTTATCGGCCCTCAGGTGTATGGAGTACCAATCTCATAAACGTCCAGCTGAACTCCTCTGGCGGCTCCAGGCACGGAAGATACGTGGGCCAAAGAAGAGCAAGAACAGCACCAGCAGGATGAGCATGATCGCGGGAACAAAGAGGGAGAGGAGAATGACAATACACACAAGGATATCCTCACCGATGCTCAGTATCACATTGAGTAAGCCCGCAGTGGTGATTGTGGAAGCCAGCCGCGTCGTCGCTTTGGCCGTATGACTCATCGCTGCAAGGACCCCACCAAGAAGAGCGAGAACAAGAAGCCCTCCTCCTGTGATATGTATGACGCCTGTAACAGCGCTCACAGCGCTCAATAGATGGCTACTGATTGAACCGGTGCCAATTGGTATGATCACGCGATTGCTACTGGCAGCGGCAACTAGTGCACCTGCGAGGGGTCGTACGAAAGTATGAGTAGCATCCCATGCATGATCGACAACGGGAATTTTATCTGCGACAAAGTCCAGTATTGTAAGAATGACAAGTGCAATGATACACCAGTTACTGGTGATGAAAGCAAAGGTCGGATTCACTTTGTACAAATGAAGCCAGCGTGCGGAAATGGCGAACGAAAGTAGGGGGAAGTAGGCATTGATACCAGATGCAAATCCAAGCCCAAGCGGTGTGCCAATTTCCATCATATTCCCTCTGTCTGTCTATCTGCCAGCCTATCTGTTTTTTTCTCAACAGTTATCTTTATCACGTGTAGCGACGTCCCGAAGGAGACAATTGACACAAATTAATCGACTATAGCGTGAAAGGATAGTAGGATTATCATAGAACTAGTAAGCGAGAGTACCCTTTTGACAACAATCCATAAATCACACACCAACACCCCACAAGACGACGCGTCTTGTGGGGAAGAAATAATCAACCCGGCTGAAGTTGCCAGATCCGCTGGCCTGCGCTACGTCAGCGATACGGCCCCTGGCATCAAACGCAAGCGCGTTGGGAAAAACTTCAGCTACATCGGCCTCAATGGGAAGCCGATTCATGACCAGGAAGCCCTGCAGCGTATTCGCTCGCTGGGCATTCCTCCTGCCTGGACCGATGTGTGGATCTGCCCAGATCCCAATGGACATATCCAGGCGACTGGACGGTGTCAACCATGACTTGAAGTTGCATGGCCTCCCTCGTGTAAAAGTCCTTGCCGCCGTTGTCTGGCTGCTCGACACGACCGCTATACGCGTTGGTAACGAGGAGTATGCAAAAGAGAACGGCTCGTTCGGCTTGACGACGCTGCGCAACCAGCATGTCGATATCTCGGGCTCAAAGATATACTTCCATTTTCGTGGCAAAGGTGGCAAAGAGCATACCGTCTCCGTGCAGAATCGCCAGCTTGCCGGGATCGTAAAGCGCTGCCAGGACCTTCCTGGTCACGAGCTTTTTGAATATGTCGACGACAATGGCCAGCTCTCAACCGTCGAATCTGCCGACGTCAACGAATACTTACGCCAGGTCTCCGGCAGCGGCTTCACAGCCAAAGACTTCCGCACCTGGGCCGGTACCGTCTTTGCCATGGATGCCCTCAAGGGCCTGGGTGAAGCTGAAAATCAAACAAAGGCAAAGAAAAATATCGGGCAGGCGATCGAAGTTGCCGCGGAGCATCTAGGCAACACCAAAACCATCTGCCGCAAATGCTATGTGCATCCAGCCGTAATAGATTCCTATCTCGAAGGGTCATTGCTCACTAGTTTGAGCCTGCAGCAAGTTGAACCGGCGGCGGATACGGCTGGTTTACGCCCAGAGGAAGCGCATGTGCTCCAATTCCTCAAACAACAGCAAGCAGAAATGCTGCCATTGTAGGGGCGATCCCTTGTGGTCGCCCTCGCCTCTGGTGGTCGCCCCCTGGAAGCTGAGCGCAGGATTGAACCATCAGCATAACTATTAACGTGTAAATATAAAAAAGGAGTACCTACAGGAGATTCGGGAGAAAGACATGGCAAACCACGAATACGATCTGCTCGTCATCGGTGCAGGAGCAGCCGGTAGCACCGCCGCTACAACCGCTGCAGGGGACGGAAAGCGAGTTGCCCTTATAGAGCGTGATAAGATCGGGGGCACCTGCCTCAATTACGGTTGTGACCCGACCAAAACACTCATCTATATTGCTGATTTATTGTACAAAACTCATCATGCAGAGCGCTTCGGCTTGCGCATAAGCGAAGCAAGCTTTGACTGGACATCTGTGCTGTCATGGGTTCAGCAAGCGCAAAATCAAATTCGTGGTGGCACCCCTGAGGAGGCTGCTGCTGCGTTATCGCAAAAGGGCATTGAAGTATTGACGGGCGAGGCTGTCTTTCTCTCTCCACATGAACTATCTATTGCAGGAAAATCAGTCACTGCCCCGCGGATCATTATCGCCACAGGGGACGAGAACATCGTTCCCCCTATTGAAGGGTTGAGCGACGTCGGCTATATCACCAATATAGAGGCAGTCTCTTTGCCCACCCTCCCGCGTCGCTTAGCCATTCTTGGAGGCGGGGCGATCGGTATGGAATTTGCCCAGTTGTTTCATCGTTTCGGCGTAGAGGTCACAGTACTGGAGCACAGCCCGGCGTTACTCGACAAGGAAGACCGCGAACTGGCTGAGTCGCTTTGTAAGCTATTAACAGATGAAGGGTTGCGCCTGGAAACCAGCGTTGAATTGCTGCGGATACAACGCGACTCCGCAGGCAAACACCTGACCATACGCTGTAGCGAACGTGAAGAAGAAAAACTGGTGGTTGACGAAATTCTGCTCGCCATCGGTCGTCGCCCCTCTCTAGCCTCGCTGCACCTTGATAGAGCTGGCGTCAAAACTTCCAAAAAAGGTATCGATGTCGATGCCACACTGCGCTCCAGCCAGCCACACATCTGGGCCGCAGGTGATGTCACAGGCGCATTACAGTTCACACACGTTGCCTATGAACAGGGTAAACTGGCAGCGCAGAACGCCTTTGCATCAGATCCCCGACCTTTTGCAGGGCGCGTCATACCCTGGGTTACCTATACAAAACCCGCCCTTAGCCATGTGGGGAAAACTGAAGAACAGTTGCGACAGGATGGGGTGGATTACCGCGTAGCCCGCATGTTTTTTAAGGACGTCGAACGCGCCGTCGCTGAAGGGAAAACCGCAGGGTTGGTGAAATTACTGGTCGATAATCAGGGTGCGATCCTTGGAGGCCATATTCTCGCGGAGGAAGCAGGAGACATGCTCGCCCCCATTATCCTGGCTATGCAAACGGGAGTAACCGCCGAGACCCTTGCGACAACTATCATGCCATACCCAAACATGGTGGAGGGAGTGCGCTGGGCAGCTGATAAAGCGTGATGAAAAAGCAAAACCACCCTCATAACCAATAATTGGTAATCAAATAAGCCGTAATTGCCCCTAAAATTGCTTCTAAAGCTTGCCAAAATTCTATCCAGTGCCTATAATGAAGAGGCAATTCAGCATTATTTGAGGTGTGTGGTGCAAGATGTCTACCTGACACTTCCAATTGGGACCGTCATACGGAATCGCTATGTCATAGGAGGCCTCCTGGGGAAGGGAGGCTATGGTTCCGTCTATCTTGTCAAAGATAAACGAGTGAAAGGCAACCTTTTTGCCCTCAAAGAACTCGTTGAAAGCAGCAAACAGGAGCGCGACCGCTTCACCTTCGAGTGCGAAGTACTCAGGCGGCTTGACCACCCATCATTGCCCCATGTCTACCGTACATTCAGTAATGACGCTGATTTACGTGCGTATTTGCTCATGGACTTCATCGATGGGCCAAACCTGGAAGTGCTGCGCAAACAACAATCTGCCAATCGCTTTCCCCTCTCACAAGCATTGATAATTATGAAGCCCATCATGGATGCCCTCTCGTACCTCCATAATCAACAGCCGCCAATCATTCACCGTGACATCAAACCTGCTAACATCATTGTGCCTAAGTCAGGTGACGAGGCCATGCTCGTTGATTTCGGTATTGCTAAGGAATACGAGCCAGACTCCACGACTACCACCGTTCGTCGCTGCTCCCCAGGCTATGGCGCTCCCGAACAGTACAGCAGCGGGACGAACAATCGCACCGATATCTACGGTCTCGGTGCCACCTTCTATGTGCTTCTCAGTGGCATCGTTCCCGCCGATGCTTTCAATCGTATGATCCGACTGGGTAGTAAAGAGTCCGATACGCTTGAGCCGCTGACCGACCTGGTGCCGGATCTTCCAACGTCAGTTGCTGACGCTATCTATCGCTCCATGTCTATTAATTATCATGACCGTTTCGCCTCGGTCGAGGAGTTCTGGCAGGCTTTAAGTGTTCATGCAGGGGAACCAGAGGAGCAAGAGATCTCACGCACGGTGCTTACCTTGTCAGCGACCGCGACTCCCTCGTCCATCGAATCTGAACAGAAAGAGCAGCAGGAATCGCCTGCATCCGAGCCACTGGTTGCAGCTTCTTCAACTGATTCCAATAATGGTGTGCCAGACGCTGAAGATGTCACGATTGTAGCCGAACAGAAACTGCCTACAACACAGCCTCCTGCCCTACCTCCGCAGAGGCAAACGGCTGCTTCTCAGCCTGCAAGAGCGTGGTCATCTCTTTCGCGTACCAGGAAATGGAGTGTCGTTACAATCTTTATTGTGCTGATTTTGCTTATCGGGGGAAGTGTTGCGACCGCCTTCGGTATCCACTATGCGAACCAGTCGGGATCAGGTGTGACATCCAGGTTGCAGATCGCCACGACCCATGTGACTCAAACTTCTACTCCGCGCTTAAGCTCCTCCCCCACAGCCTCGCGGACCCAGACCTCAACTCCTCGGCAGAATGGAGAGTATATCGCGGGAAACTATAATGGCAGTATGTTTGATTCAACCATCGGCCAGAATAAGCAGGTTAATGTTATGATACAGCAAACGAAGGGCAGTGCCACTATCAGTGGAACATTTACCTTTAAATCTCCTTATCAGGGCTCATACCCACTCAACGGATCCGTCGATACTCATGGAAATTTCTCCTTTACCGTTCAAACTACTACCAATCAACCTCCGCTCTATTTCCATGGAACGGTCCAGAGCGGTATCTATCTTCAAGGCAATTTCTGTAGTAGTAGTAGTACAAATCAGTGCAACGCCAATACGGGTTACTTCAACATTGGACCCCGCTTTTGAGCTCTCCCCGCTCTCATTGCCCGCTTGCAACATTAACAAAGCAAGATACAACCGTCAATCTGTAGCGGAACCGCGAGTTACAGAGGGGTCCTGCCTGTCATCCCTTCGCTTCTCTCAGGGCAGGCTCTGAGAGAAGCGAAGGGATGACAGGCATTCTCTCCAAATGTCTATTGCACAGTGGAGTGTATCTAACCTCATTCCTGATTCGTTCAACTAAGAGAACCCCAACTTTTATGAATGAGTTTGCCAATAGAAAATGTTATTTCATATAATGAAAATCGTGTTTTTATTCCTGTTTGAGGTGTAATGTGCAAGATGTCCGTTCAGCGCTCCCAATAGGGACTATTATAGGTGACCGTTATAATGTAGTAGGACTGCTCGGTAAGGGCGGATTCGGCGCTGTCTATCTCGTGAAAGACCAGCGTGTCAGGGGTAACCTTTTTGCCCTCAAAGAGATGATCGACACGAGCAGACAAGAGCGCGCTCGTTTTTCCTTCGAGAGCGAACTCCTCACGCGGTTGGATCACCCTGCTCTGCCTCGTGTCTACCGTTCCTTCGAGAATGAAACGAATAATCGTTCGTATATGCTCATGGATTTCATCGAAGGTCCAAACCTGGAGACGCTGAGGCAAAAGCAACCGCAGAAGCGCTTCCCCCTCTCTCAAGTGATGAGCATGATGGCTCCCATTGTCCAGGCCATCTCGTACCTCCATAAACAGCGTCCGCCAATCATCCATCGAGATATCAAACCGGCCAATATTATCGTGCCTTCCACAGGTGATCAGACTGTGCTGGTTGACTTTGGCATCGCGAAAGAGTTCGATCCTGATTCAACCACCACCGCTGTTCGACGCTGTTCCCCAGGCTATGGCGCGCCTGAACAATATAATCGTGGTACCAACAACCGTACAGATATTTATGGACTGGGGGCTACCTTCTATGCGCTGTTAACAGGTGTCGTGCCCGACGATGCCTTCTACCGTATGACAAACTTGGGGAGCGGCAATGGCGATCCACTTGAGCCGGCACATCAGCTTAATCCAGATATCCCTGTGCATGTATCTGATGCCATTCAACGCGCCATGGCCATTAATATCGAAGATCGCTTTCCTTCCGCTGACCAATTCTGGCAGGCATTGAATGCCCAACCAGCACAGCCTATGACTCCAGTTCCTCCTATGGTTACGCCGCTGCCTGCTGCCAACAATGCACCCGTTGCGCCCGATGAACACGAGCTCATCACGCCAGCGCCCGAAGTACCTGGTGCCGCGAATAAAGCGCTAACTTACCTTACCACGCAGCCGCAGGAGATCACTGAGCGCATCAGGAGGCGCGGTATATTGCCATTGTTGCTTTTGGCCCTTATTGCGCTCGCGCTCATTTCGGGCCTTGCCGCTGCTTTCTGGCCCTCTATTACCGGACATAAGGGAACTCAGCCTGCTACACCTACCCCGGTTGTTCAGCATAAAGTTACACCAGCAGCCACGCCGACGCTAAAACCGACACCAAAGCCAACGCCGACGCCAAAGCCAGCACCAGTGCTACAGCCAACACCGACGAATCCACCAGCACCGGCGCCAACATCGGTACCACCTACAAATCCTACACCTGTCCCGGCTGCTTTTCCGAATGTTGCCGGGTCACACAATGGCACCGTTCACAACACGAATGCAAATGTCGACGCGAGTATGTCCGTCTCGTTCAGCCAGAACCAGGGAAACCTCGGTGGCTCCGTGACCATTAACCCTCCTTTGCAGGGAAGCGGCCCTATCATCAGTGGCTTTGTCCAGCGAAATAACTATATTCAGTTTACCGTCCAGGGATACAGTGGCCACGCTCCGCTTATGTTCTATGGGACCGTACAGCCAGGCGGCAGCATGGGCGGCCAGTACTGTAGCATCGACCAGACCGGTCGTTGCAACGCAGCCTCGGGTGGGCAGGGTACCTGGAGCGTGGGAGGAATTGCCTCCGCTCCAGGCTCTGCCTCCATAAAAGAACCATCTCAAACCTCCTTTTAACAAATCAAAGCGTTAAATAGTGAAACTTCCCCAAAGCCCCAATCGTGTACCCACAATGAAGTAGGCGCTGCAGCCGCTGCCCGCGCCGCTCCAGGCCGTCTCACTCCAACCACGCGCGTTGCTCGCCCTGTTCAGCGTGGTCCCACCCACGGCAGTTACATACTGGGATGCTGCTGGATACTGAACCCCGTAGCCATTATCGCCTGAACTGACAGTGATGGCGATGCCCGGGTGGTTGAAATACGTCGAGTCGTAGCTTGAGTCGCTGCTGGAGTCGCTTCCACCATAGCTATTGCTAATCTCGTTTGCTCCCATTGCAGCCGCTCTGTTAACGGCGGTACCCAGGTTGATCAGGCTGCTGGGCGAGACAGGCAACGCTCTTCTCTCACAGCCACGCATCAAGCAACGCCTGGAAGCAACGGTTAAGCAACGCCACATGTCATACACTCTCCATAAGATGAACAACAACAACATCCTTACAGAACGAGAGGCTGTTCTACTTAAGAAAGATGCAAGAGGGAGTGTATGAGCATGGAGAAAGCTTCCCACAGTTCACGTTCTCATTTATTTACGGTTCGTGTGTGGCAAGAAGAGATAGGGACTGATCAGACCGAGTGGCGGGGCAAAGTACAATTGCACACCAGTGGAGACGTGCGCTACTTTCGTGAATGGGCAGCCCTCGTTCCCCTCCTTGTCACTATGCTCTCAGAGTTGGATAATATGTCTGAGTCGAACGAATAAAAGCTTTATGCGCTCTATTGTAGGCAAATCAGTGGTTCATCGAAAACCGGAAGATGAAGAGTGAAAAGGAGGCATCATCTTGATCAAGAAAATTATTGTAACGCTGCTCCTTTGCAGTGCCGCCGTCATAATGCTCGTTGCATGTGGTGGAAGTTCGGGAGGTGGAAGCCCTACTGTCCACATGGGCAATACAAACTTCACGCAGCCATCCATCACCATCAGCAAGGGAAGCAGTCTCACCCTGGTTGATGATGTTGCAGTCACACACATCATTAGTAATGGCTCCTGGGTCAATGGAACTGCCAAACCAGCGAAAGAACCTGGGGCGCCAACAGTCAGTAACTTACAATTCACTACCGCTGGTCAGAGTCAGACCATTGGCCCATTTAGCACAGCAGGCACCTTCCATCTCTACTGCAGCGTCCACGTGAATATGAACTTAACAGTCATCGTCCAATAATATACTTGCACAGCAAGAAGTGAAAAGAATCAGCCATGAGTATGGAAACAAAAGAGGAAAAAAAACCAGCAATGGATGTAGAAGCAACACAAACACACCTGTTTTCCCGTCAAACCCCACCCACAGTCCTTGGAAGGATCGCCTTCTGGGCATTCCTTGTAGGGGGGCTTGGAGGCCTTGCTGGTGCAATAGCGCTCACGATTGTTAGCGGCTCCCCCAGTCGGGACATCGTCATCACGACAGTAGTTGGGCTGGCGAGCGCAGCTATCCTCGCCACCAGATTCCGCTGGGCACCGCTGGTGACCACCCTGCTTGGGGCATATAACCTCTACCTGGTCTTCACGGAGCCCTATGTCATCGAAAGCCTGGTCCATCCAAAGACGGACCCACAGGGAGGGTTTGGTCACTTTGTGATGGTGGTGATCATCACAGCGGTCGCGATTATAGCGTTTGGAGCTAGTATCGGAGCAGCGGTACAGAACTATCGCCAGGGAAGCCGGCAGACTCCGCGCTGGCTTCCATCAGCCTTAAGCCTGGTTGCAGGCATGGTCATCGGCGCCATTTTCATCGGCGCCATCGCGCAGGAATCGCTGGCTACAGGCACGACCTACACCAACGGCGTGCCAACCGTGCACATGAGTGCTGGCGGTTTTCTCCAGTCTTCTGTCACCATACCCAAAGGTTCGAAGCTCGCGCTTGTAGATGATGTCGCGGCTCTGCACATCCTGGCCAATGGCTCCTGGCAGAATGGCGTCCCCAAAACCACCAGTGAGCCAGGCGCCCCTCGCGTCAACAACGTGCAAGTCAACAACGTGCAAGTCAATGGCGGTAGCACGGAGATCGGACCATTTAGCGCCGCAGGCACCTATCACATCTATTGTGAGGTCCATCAAGGAATGAACCTGACGATCATTGTTCAATAGTACCAGTGCGCGCCAGGGACGCATACCAGAAAAAGCCCCTGGCGCTCACCGCCGATTATGCAAATGAACAAAATCATCCGGCCATCCAATAGGTGCCGATAATGCAGATTGACAAATGAATCCAGCCACCAGTAGGTGTATAGATGACCCACATCGTCAGTGGGTCAGGACATCGTGGACCAGGCAGGCAGAGGGAGCACGCTCGTTTCGCCGCACGCTTGCATGACGATGTGCTGACCTACACCGTCTGACGATGTGGGTCATACAGTAGGTGCCGATTTATCGTGCACATCGCCGATTTATCGGCCCTAGTTGGATGTTCCGCTCTCCAATGATTTTGTGAAAACTCATGATCGGCCCTGGCTGGATGTTCCGGTATCCGAATTATTTTGTGAAGGCATGGTTCAATTTGGACGAATCGTAGGTGACAGTTTGAACAGTCACCCCGTGTCACGCCTCCGCGAAGCGAAGGGTCTATCGCGATCGGCAGCGAGATCCTTCGCGGCGCTCAGGATGACAGGGCTGAACCTTGCCTTAAGATGATTATCGATCCGGCCTGGGAAGACCCGCCCCGTTCGAGGGGGCGGGATGACAGGGCCGTTCCTTTTGACTGCTTCCACTTTTTCTGCTAGACTGGAAGCCATGAGCAAGACACAGAAGAAAGCCTACAAGTACCGATTCTACCCCACGCCCGAACAAGCGGTGATGCTGGCACGCACCTTCGGGTGCTGCCGTGTCGTCTACAACTGGGGTCTGCGTGAGCGGAGCGATGCCTACTCTCAACGCGGTGAGCGGCTCTCCTACGATGATCTCTCTGCTCGTTTGACCACCCTCAAGAAGCAGGAGGCGTACACCTGGCTCACTGAGGTCTCTTCTGTTCCCTTGCAACAAACCTTGCGCCACCTGGACCGCGCCTTTCTCAACTTCTTTGAAGGCCGAGCCAAGTATCCGACGGTCAAAAAAAAGCACGGCCCACAAGCGGCGACCTTTGCGAGCAGTGCGTTCACGTGGAATGGCTCGCACCTCACGCTTGCCAAGATGACCGAGCCGCTCGACATTCACTGGTCGCGTCCGTTGCCCGAGGGAGCCAAGCCCTCGACGATCACGGTCACCAAGGATTGCGCGGAGCGCTACTTCGTCTCCATTCTGCTGGAAGAAGAGATGGCGCCGTGGCCCCCGGTAAACAAGCAGGTCGGGCTCGACCTCGGCTTGAAGTCGATGGTGATCACCTCGGATGGGCAGACCTACGGCAACCTGAAATTCTTTGCCAAGGATGAGAAGAAGCTGGCACGTGCTCAGCGCCGGCATGCTAAGAAACGCAAAGGCTCCAAGAATCAGGAGAAGGCGCGACGCAAGCTCGCCAAGCTCCACACGCGCATCGCTGATAGACGCCGGGACTACCAGCAGAAGCTTTCGACGGCCATCATACGCGAGAACCAAGTCGTGTGTGTCGAGAGTTTGCAGGTCAAGAATATGGTGCAGAACCACCATCTCGCCAAAGCGATCAGTGATGTCGGCTGGAGCGAGTTTGTGCGCCAACTGGAGTACAAAGCACAGTGGTATGACAGAACGCTTGTCAAGATTGACAAATACTACCCATCTTCCAAACGGTGTCATCACTGTGGACATATTCTTGACCTCCTTTCGTTGGATATTCGGCACTGGGAGTGTCCCGAGTGCCAGATGTCCCATGACCGGGACATCAACGCGGCACGCAACGTGTTGGCCGCAGGGCTTGCGGTGGCTGCCTTCGGAGAGCGGGTAAGACCGGGACGGGCGAAAGCTCGCTCCGGCTCCGCTCAGTGAACAAGGAACCCACACCCGTGAGGGTGGGAATCCCGCCTCCGTTTACGGGGCGGGAGGATGTCAAGATAAGATAATCATGAAGATGTGTTAAGATTGTGTCGCAAAGGAAGAGAGTCATGCCTGTATTCCAGGTGTCGTCGAGAAGTGTGCAACAGGCCGCCCCACTGAAGAAAAAGCCCCGGCGCTTACGCCAGGAATGGTCTGCCGTCATCCGCTTCGTTCTTGCCGTGAGCGCCGCTGGCGGCTTATTCGCCCTGTTGGAAATCTTCATACAATCTGAAATTAAATTCGTCCTGCTTCCCGTGTTCGTGTACCTCGCCGCTACGCAGTTCCAGCGCTACAACCTTAAGCTTCCCTCGTTCGTGCTCAATATATTTCTCAAGAGTACTCCTGTCTATCTCTTGCTCACGTTCAGTTTGGCGTTAATCTACTACAGCGTCATCACCGGCGTGGTACTATTCATACACCAGAGCCCCACCATTTCTCGTATCATCATTGTCACTACCACGCTTGCCTGGGCGATCATACTTGATCCTGTGCGCGTGTATTTCCAGTCGCTTATTGAGCAGCGTTTCAACCTCCGTAATCGGGAGGCGGTCAAAACTATCGAAGCCTTCACCTCGACGCTGCGCGAGGAGATTGATCTCGATCAATTGCGCGAGCGTTTCCTCACCGTCGTCCAGCAAACCATGCAGCCGTATTCCGTCTCATTATGGGTACGTATCTCCCATGAACAGCAGGAGCAATCCAGCGCAGTGGAAGAAATCATGGTTTCCGGCGATGATCCTCTCATCGCCTACGTTCTGAGTCATCCAGGCGCTCTAGAGATTGACCGGCTGCAACTGGACTCGCCAGTCTTGCAGGATCTGAGGCTCCATGCGGCAGAAATTATCTTGCCCCTGGCCAGTCAAGGAGAATTGATTGGCCTGCTCATCCTGGGACCGCGTCTGGGAGGTGAAGCATATACCCGCGAGGAACGTACTCTGCTCGACACCCTCGCACCCCAGGTCTCACCGGCGCTGCGTGTTGCGCAAATGGTGCAAGAACAAAAGTCAGAGGTCCGTGAGCGCGAACGCATCGAGCAGGAATTACGGACCGCTCAGGACATTCAGCGCTCACTCCTGCCTAAAGATGTTCCGCTTCTTCCAGGCTGGCAGATAGCACCGTATTACCGACCAGCGAGAGAGGTCGGCGGCGACTTCTACGATTTCCTTCCGTTTGAAGATGGCCGCGTAGGGATTGTCATCGGCGATGTCACCGATAAAGGAGTGCCAGCTGCTTTGGTGATGGCGACGACCCACACCATGCTCCGCGCCGTTGCTCAGGAAACAATTTCTCCAGGAGAAGCATTGGCAAAGGTCAACGATCTCCTCTATGCAGAAATCCCACCTATGATGTTTGTGACCTGTTTCTATGCCATTCTCGACCCGGGAAGTGGGCGGCTGCGCTACGCCAATGCGGGGCAAGACCTGCCATATCGACAGCATGCTGAGAACGTCTCGGAACTTCGGGCGACAGGCATGCCTCTTGGTATGATGCCTGGTTCATACTACGAGGAGTTTGAAGTCACTGTAGCACCAGGAGAGAACCTCCTCTTCTACAGCGATGGTCTGGTGGAGGCCCATAACGCGAAGCGTGAAATGTTCGGTTTTCCAAGGCTGATGACCATGATCGGAGAACGCCCTGGCGGGAACACACTCATCAATTTCCTATTGAGTGAACTGGCAACCTTTACCGGTGACGATTGGGAACAAGAGGATGACATAACGATGGTGGTAGTGCAAAGGGCCTCTTCATCCCCTATGGAGGAGGCGAGCGCAACCCCAATGGGAGGCCATACACCTACCCATCCCTAAAGAACAGCAACTTTTTCCTCTGGGGTGGAGTTTTGTGCCAAACAGCGAGACTTTTGCGAAGTTAGAGATAGCCCATCTCCTCCGCAATAGGCACAGCTTGTCGAATCCGCATAAGAGCCGCCTCCTGCTGTCCGGCATCCCATGCTTGTAGCGCCGCTACAAGCAGAACACGCAACTGTTCGGGAGGGGGTTGCTGCGTAGAATCAAGCAGCATGCGCGCATTATTCATAGCATCAACGATCTTCTCCTGAGCAAGCGCTGCGCCAATTAAAGGCCATAAGCCTGCCCAAAGAAACGCATTGGCACGCTGCTGGCGTTGCCTTCCCTCTAATGATGCTCGACCATAGGTCTCAGCCTCGACCAGGTTGCCGTCACGCCAGGCTATCCATGCTCGATGCCCTTTGATAATAGCAATATTCCTCGCTTCTGGCATAGCCAGCGCACGCGTGACGACACCTCGAACATCTTCGACCATACCGCGTTGCCTGAATATAAAAGGCAAAAACATCAGGCAGCGGGCTAGTAGCCTGGTATTCCCCACCTGTTCTGCAGCGTTCATAGCTGCACGCATCTCTTCTTCCGCCTCATCAGGGTGACCTGACCACAGGAGGCGATTTCCCAGGACAAAGTGAGCAAATCCTATCAAGCTCGTGTTGCCTGTTTGCAGGAGAGCTGCCAGCGAACTGCGACAGTATGAAACCGTCTCTTCCGATACAACATAACGATCGCGCTGGCTGTCTCGTGCTACTACCGCCTGAAAGAATTGGCCACGTTGCTCTGCTGTACCATAGTGCTCCACGATAGATTGAGCCTTCTCGATGATAACCGTCATTTCGTCCAAAGAACCACGCAATGGAAGCAACTGGTCAATCTGAAGATCGATCCACTCTTGTAACCACTCTGTACTCGACTTGATCTCCGCCTGCTCTAAGACGCGTTCAGCTTCCTGAAATGTCTGTTGGGCGTTGACATGAAAGGTATCCAGGGGATTGTCAGAGGCCAGATTCCAGGTGCCGGCCATCTTTCGCAGCAGGCGCGCCTGCAAGAGGGACTTCCGATCGGACTGACTGAGCCGGAGGCTAGCCACGCCAGTGGCGTTGTCAGTCGGAATAGGAGGCGACTCCTGCGGGGGGATAGAGGCCAGGCCGTTCTGATAGACCTGTCTCGCTTCCTGCTGCCGCCCCGTTATTGCGAAGATATCCCCCAACGCTGCATAGATCGCAACCGCCTCCTCCCACCGTTGCTCCTGCTGCGCGTGTCCCGGCCCGCCAGCCTCAAGCAGTGCCGCTGCTCGTTGAAAAGCTGTAATGGCATCAGCATTCGCATAGACCCGCATCGCAGCCTCGCCAGCACGTCGGTAATAGGTAATGGCTCGCCCTGGAAGGCCCGCGTGCTCATAATGTGCCGCAATCTGTCCGCTGGCGGCATCCAGGTCTCCTGCATACACCTCCTCGAACGCCTCAGCGATACGTCGATGGAGGAGGCGTTGGTGCGCGGGACTCAAGGAAGCACAGGCCAGCTCTCGGAGCTTGTCGTGGCTAAAGTCATAGGCCTCAGCCGTTCCCGCGCCCTGTTCTCGCACTATGCGCCGCTGCCACAGTTCATCCAGTCCCTGTACCACGGCGTCTTCGCTCTGCCCGCTGGCTCGCGCGAGCACCGGGAACGTAAACTCGCGTCCGATCACGGCAGCCACGTTTGCCACTTCATGTGCCAGTGGGGAAAGTTGCGCGAGCCGTGTCGCGAGCACGGTCTGCACCACGGCCGGAAGGGCTGAGGCAGGGCGTGTGAGCAGCGGGAGTGGGCTTCTGGCAGTAGGGTCTGCTTCTTCGTGTTGTCCCAACGTGCCAGCTCGCGCCATCTCTACCACGAACAACGGATTGCCTTCTGTCTCGTGATAGAGCTTGTTGCTCATAGCTGGATCGAGCTGCTGGCCCATGATATGCTCGGCCACGGAGGTTGTCTCAGTCGTCGTGAGCGGTCCGAGCGGAAGTTCTGTCACCAGGCCATCCCGTTGCAGGGCTCCCAGGAATGTGACCAGGGGATGCCCGGGAAGGGTCTCCTCGGCCCGCACTGTCCCAATGAGCAACAGGCGTATCCCCGGCTCAAAACGCAACAGGTAATGCACCCATTCCAGTGTCTCGTTGTCGCACCATTGCAGGTCATCAAGCAGGAGCAGCAGCGGTTGACGGGCGTTCAACACCGCGCGTGCCAGCGCCTCGAAGAAGTGCTGGCGTTGCCACCCCTCCGTCATGGCAGCGGGACGAGGCAGTTTTGGTCGTGTGGCAAGTACCTCGGGTACGAGCCGGGCAATCTCCGTGAGCCATGCAGGATCGAGGGCTGATAGACCTGTATGGAGCGCATCTGTGCGCAGCCAGGCGGTGACAGGAGCATAGGCCAGGTGTCCAAGAGCTGCATAACAGCGCGCGCTGGCGGTCGTCATGCCTTGTCGGCTGACCCATGCCTCTATTTCCTCTGCCAGCCGCGTCTTGCCGATACCTGCCTCCCCTGAGAGAATTACGACGTGTGGGCGCCCGCCTGCGGCCTTGCGCCAGGACTCCTGGAGGTGCCGCCACTCCACTTTCCGGCCTAGCAGTGGTGCTTCTGTCCCGCGTAACGCGAGCGGACCGGTCTGCGTCTTGGGGGAGGTATCCGACTGCAAAAGCGATTCGTAGACCGCTCGCGTGACCTCGCTCGGCTCCGTCCCCAGTTCGCGCTCCAGGACCGTGACGCAGGTGTGGTAGACGCGCAGGGCTGCGGCTCGGTCGCCACGCAGGGCGTACAAGCGCATGAGCTGTCGGTAGGTCGCCTCGTGCAAGGAGTCCTGGCGTAGGAGTTGTTGCGCCGCCGTGATCGCGGCGTCATAGTCACGCTCCTCTTCCAGGAGCGCGATCAAACGTTCCGCCGCCTGGAGAAACGCCTGGCGCCAGCGATCTCGTTCCGGCAGAATCCACTCATCGTAGCAATTGGGCAACAGTTCACCACTATACAGGTGATGCACCTGCTCCAGTGCCCGCCGCATTGCGGTCGTATCCTGAACCCGTTCCGCTTGCTCTGCCCGGGCCAGTGCCTGTTCAACCTCCAGAATATCAAGGGTCCAGGAGGCATCCGTGCATCCTTCCTGGGAGGCAGGTAATGCTGGCAGCCACTGCAGGCTGTGATTGTCGGCGTGGATGAAATGGTCGGCGTCCG
>WNGJ01005922.1_pt1 | contig 18702 bp, 15 predicted proteins | sample 5400611 | NCBI WGS metagenome assembly WNGJ01 (sample SAMN13153375, study PRJNA577476) | soil metagenome | isolation source: 40 cm soil or saprolite under Garry oak tree replicate 1 | place: USA:California | collected 2016-06-15 | reverse complement strand
TGCGCTCCCGTGGACCCGTGGGATCACCCGTCGTGGGACCCGTCGGATCGCGCGCCGGCCAGGCCGCACACGGGCGAGCAGAGCAACACGTCGATCTTCTTCGACCGCCGCCTGATTCTCAAATCCATCAGGAGGCCGGAGTCCGGCATCAACCCGGACTTCGAGATGCTGCGCTTCCTCACGAACCGCCCCGGCTTCACCCACGTGCCCCGGCTCGCCGGCTGGGTGGAGTATGCCGGCCCGGGCGAGACCGCCACCGTGGCGCTGCTCCAGCAATTCGTCGCCAATACGGGCGACGGCTGGACCCACACGCTCGCGGGGCTCGGCAGCCTCTGCGAGAAGCTCGCGGGCGCGCACGGCGCCGCCGCCGTCGAGCCCGTGGCCGTCGAGTCCCGTGTCGCCGCGCTCGCCGTCGATCTCCTCGCTGACGTCCGCGAGCTGGGTGCGGTGACCGGGAGGCTCCACGCGGCGCTGGCCTCGGACCCCGACCTTCCGGCCTTTCGCCCCGAGCCAGACGCTGGCGCAGCACCATCGTCCAGGACCTCGAGCGACTGACGGACGAGATCGGTGTCGTGTCCGCCCGGAATCCCTCCGCCCGCGCGGCGCTCGCGCCGCTCCTCGAGGCGCGAGCGCGGATGGAGCGGGCCGATGATCTCCTCCCGCTCGCCGACGGCACGGTGCACAAGATCCGCTGCCACGGCGACTACCACCTGGGCCAGGTGCTCAAGACCGCCGAGAGCTTCGTGGTGATCGACTTCGAGGGCGAGCCGGCGCGCCCCGCCGAGGAGCGCCGCGCCAAGCAGTGTCCGCTGCGCGACGTCGCGGGCATGCTGCGCTCGTTCGACTATGCGGTTCACGCGGCACTCGCCGCCCACCCTGAAGCCACGCGCGCCCGGCTCCGTCCCGCCCTCGAGGCCTGGGAGCGTCAGGCCGTGCGCGCGTTCCTCGGCGGCTATGGCGTGGCCGTCGGTACGAGCGCGGACCGCCTGCTGCCGCAATCCGCCGAGGCGGCGCGACGGGCTTGCGCGATTTTCGAGCTCGAGAAGGCCTGCTACGAGCTGCGCTACGAGCTCAACAACCGCCCGGACTGGATCGCGATTCCGCTCGCGGGGATCGTGCGCCTCCTGGCATGATCGAAGCCGCGGCCCGAGCCGCGAAGGAGGGACGGCCTATGCTTCGCAAGCACATCCTCACGGATCTCCCCGCCGGCCGGGCGCGCGCGTCCGACGTCAAGGACATCCCCGCGCTGGCCACGGTCCTCGTGACCTCCGAGGCGCCGGACCATCCCGTCGATCACCTCTTCGACGCCTCGGACGGCCCCGGCGGCACCCGCTGGATCGCCGCCGCCGACGGGGAGCAGACCTTGGTGCTGGCGTTCGACGTGCCGAAGACCATCCGCGCGGTCGGTATCGAAGCGGAGGAGCCCGACGCGAACCTCGCTCACGGTCCGATAGTTGAAGTCGGAGGCTTGCTGCTACCGCGCCGCCTCGGACAGGTACCAGCGCACGCTCCACGGCGGCAGCTCCGGCCAGGCGGCGGCCGCGGGGCCGAGCGGGTAGATCTGGCGGCCCCTGTGCGGCATCGGTCCCGGATGCGCCACGGTCCGGGGGCCCAGATTGGCGATCAGGCGGAGCACGTGTTGGTCCGGGAAGGCCCACGTGACCTCCAGCACAGACTCTCCAATCAGGGTCGAGTCCGTGGCGGGCGTGGGCTCGCCCGTGAGAAGCGGGACGATCTCACGCGCCCGCACCTCGAGGAGCTGCCGGTGAAAGGCGAGCCACTCCGCGTGCGGCGGCTGCTGGATGCGTGTCCAGTCGAGCACCGAGCGGGTTCGCGTCGCCTCCGCCTGGGGATCGGGGATCCGCGCCCGCGCCTCCGGATGCGCGAACTCCGGGAAGCGCGCGAACTCACGGCGGCGCCCTTCCGAGACGAGCGGTCCCAGATCCGGGCCCAAGTCCGAAAAGAAGAGGAAGGGCTCCGGGGCCGCCCACTCCTGTCCCATGAAGAGGAGGGGCAGTGCCGGGGCGAGCAAGAGGACGGCGGTGGCCGCGCGCACCGCCTCGGGCGAAGCGAGGGCGGTGATACGCTCGCCGAGGGCACGATTGCCGATCTGGTCGTGGTTCTGGAGAAAGCCCACGAAGCTCGTGGGCGGAAGGCCGACGCTCGGCTCGCCCCTCGGCCGGCCGCGGTACGGGGACAACTCTCCCTGAAACGCGAAGCCCTCGCTGAGGCAGCGCACGAGATGGCGCAGGGGCGGCTGGTAGTCCCCGTAGTAACCGCTCGTCTCGCCGGTGAGCATGACGTGGAGCGCATGATGCAGGTCGTCATTCCACTGCGCCTGGTACAAGGGACGCTTGTCCGAACCGGTACGGGCCAAGTAGCGGGCCTCGTTGGCGTCGTTCTCGAGGACGAGATGGATGAGACGGTGGCGGCCGGGGCCCTCGGCCGCCGCGCGCGCAAGCTCTGCGAGCACGTGCTCGCCGGACCTGTCCGGCATGGCGTGCACCGCGTCCAATCGGAGGCCGTCGAGGTGAAACTCCTCGAGCCAGTAGAGCGCGTTGTGCACGACGAAGGCCCGCGGGACCTCGCACCCGGGCCCGTCGAAGTTGACGGCATCTCCCCAGGGCGTCGTGCGGTCGCGACGGGAGAAGGTCGGAGCATAGCGATGCAGGTAATTTCCCTCCGGGCCGAAGTGGTTGTAGACGACATCGAGGAAGACGGCCAGGCCTCTGGCGTGACAGGCATCCACGAGGGCCTTGAGCGCTTCCGGCCGTCCATAGCTGGCGTCGGGAGCGAAGGGCAGGACTCCGTCGTAGCCCCAGCCCCACCGACCGGGGAAGTCAGCGACGGGCATCAGCTCCACCGCCGTCACCCCGAGCGCGGCGAGGTGATCGAGCCGCTCGGCGAGCGCCTCGAAGGTGCCCTTCGGAGTACACGTCCCCACGTGGAGCTCGTAGAAGACGAGCCGTTCCGGGGCAATGCCGTGCCACTCGGCATCGGACCAGGCATACGCCGACGGGTCGACGACCTCGCTGGGCCCGTGGACATCGTCCGGCTGAAAGCGTGAGGCCGGGTCGGGCACGAGAAGCTCGCCGTCGATCCTGAACGAGTACCGCGAGCCCGGGGGCGCGTCCCGCGTCACCCACTCGGCCCAGCCGGCCGCATCACGCGGCATCGCGAATCCCCGCTGCCGGTCGCGGAGCCAGAGCTCGACGCTGCGCGCGGCAGGAGCCCAGAGACGGAAGCGCGTGGTGCCGTCGTCGCGTGCCTCGGCGCCGAACGGCATCCGGTGCGCGCGCCTTACTGCGGGCCCTCCCCTCAAGCCGGCGTCCGTGGTCTGCGCAGCCGAAGCACCGCCAGCGAGCGCGCCTCGAGGGGATAGTTGTCGCCGGCGCGGAAGACCGGCATGCGCGGGCCCGCGCTCCCGTCGCGCGTATCCAGAACCAGCTCCCACCGCACGCGCGCGCGATGGGCGGGCAGGACGAAGGGGATCGGCTCGTGGTGCGCGTTGAGGAGCAGGAGAAAGGTGTCGCCCACGATGGGCTCGCCCTTCTCGTCGGTCTCCTCGATGGCGTCCCCGGCCAGGCGCAGGCCGAGACAGCGCGTGAAGCCGTTGTTCCACTCGTCCTCCGTCATCTCCGTGCCGTCGGGGCGGAACCACGACAGGTCCTTGACGGCCGAGCCCTGGATGCGGCGGCCCTGGAAGAAGAGGCGGCGGTGGAAGACCGGGTTGTCGAGGCGCAGGCGGATGAGCTTGCGGGTGAACTCGAGCTGGCGCAGGCTCGCCCGCGACAGGGGCCAGACGTGCCACGAGATGTCATTGTCCTGGCAGTACGCGTTGTTGTTGCCGTGCTGCGTCCGCCCGGTCTCGTCTCCGCTCAGGAGCATGGGGACTCCCTGGGACAGGAGAAGCGTGGCCAGGATATTCCGCGTCTGGCGCTCGCGAAGGGTCGCGATGGCCGGGTCATCCGTGGGGCCCTCGGCACCGCAGTTCCAGGACGCGTTGTCGTCCGTGCCGTCCCGGTTGTCCTCGCTGTTGGCCTCGTTGTGCTTGTCGTTGTACGCCACGAGGTCGGCGAGGGTGAAGCCGTCGTGCGCCGTGACGAAGTTGATGCTCGCGGACGGCCGGCGGCCGCCCTGCTCGTAGAGGTCGCTCGATCCGGTGAGGCGATAGGCGAGGTCGGCCACCTGGCGCTCGTCGCCCTTCCAGTAGCGGCGGATGGCGTCCCGGTATTTTCCATTCCACTCGGCCCATCCCGGCGGGAAGTTGCCGACCTGGTAGCCGCCCTCGCCCAGGTCCCACGGCTCGGCGATGAGCTTGACCTGGGAGATCACGGGATCCTGGTGAATGACCTCGAAGAATGCCGAGAGACGGTTCACGTCGTGGAACTCCCGCGCGAGGGCGGAGGCGAGGTCGAACCGGAAGCCGTCGACGTGCATCTCGAGCACCCAGTAACGCAAGCTGTCCATGATGAGCTGGAGCGTGCGCGGGTGGGTCATGTTGAGCGTATTGCCGCAGCCGGTGTAGTCCATGTAGTGGCGCGGGCTCTCCGGCACGAGGCGGTAATAGGCGGCGTTGTCGATGCCGCGGAAACTGAGCGTCGGCCCCAGGTGATTGCCCTCCGCCGTGTGGTTGTAGACCACGTCGAGGATCACCTCGATGCCGGCCTCGTGGAGGGTCTTGACCATGGTCTTGAACTCGGCGACCTGGGCTCCGGAGGTTCCTGAAGACGCGAACCGGGCATCGGGCGCGAGGAAGCCGATGGAGTTGTAGCCCCAGTAGTTCGTGAGGCCGCGCTCCACCAGGTGCCGGTCCGTTACTGCGTGGTGCACCGGCAGCAGCTCGACGGCCGTGATGCCAAGGCGGCTCAGGTAGTCCACCGCCGCGGGCGACGCCAGGCCGGCATAGGTGCCGCGAAGTTCCCTCGGGATCTCCGGGTGGCGGGCGGTGAAGCCCTTGACGTGGTGCTCGTAGATCACGGTCTTGTGCCACGGCGTGCGAGGCCTGCGGTCGTCGCCCCAGCTGAAGGCCGGATCGATGGCGACGCACCGGGGCATGTAGGCAGCGCTGTCGGTGTCGTCCGGGGCAAGATCGTCGGCCGGATCGCCGAGCCGGTAGCCGAAGAGCGAAGGATGCCAGGTGAAGGATCCTGTGATCGCTTTTGCGTACGGGTCGAGCATGAGCTTGGCCGGATTGAACCGGTGCCCGTTCTCCGGCTCGTACGGGCCGTGCACGCGATAGCCATAGGGAAGCCCCGGTCTCGCCTCCGGCAGGTAGACGTGCCACACCTGATTCGTCTGCTCGTGCATGCGCACGCGCTGAATCTCGCGGGCCGGGTCATTCGGGTCGAAGAGGCAGAGATCGACGGCCGTCGCGTGCTCGCTGAAGAGGGCGAAATTGACTCCGGCGCCGTCCCACGTGGCCCCGAGTGGATACGGCGCCCCCGGGCGTGTGCGGAGCGAGGTCGCCGGAGCGTATGCCCGCGGCCGCGTCATTCGCTTCCCTCGCGCGCGAGCATGGCCACGGGCAGGGATCCGAAGAGCGCTCCCGCGGGCAGCGTGAGCATGCCGTCCCGCCACTCGGTGGCGATCCGGAGACCGGAGAACCGGTCCCGGTAGATGCCCTCGAGGCTGGGGTCGTCGAGGGATATGCGCGTGTCCCCCCAGGCGGAAGGACCGAGAGGGAACCGTCCATCGAAGCCGGTGAGGCGGGCCGCCAACCGCGGCACGGCCACCACGACGGCATCCTGGCCATCGAGGCGAGCGAGAGCCACGATGTGCTCCGCGTGGGCACCGGTCCCCGACAGCGGCAGGTAGCGCCCGGAGTGGAAGAGAGCGGGGCGCGCTCGACGCAACGTCAGCGCGCGGTGAGTCACGTAGAGCTTGATCCGGCCGTCGGGGCACGCCGCCAGCAGCTCCGCGCAGAGGGAGGCGAGATCGTGCGGGTTCTCTCCGATTCGCGCCTGGATCTCGTCGAGTAGCGTGCGGCGGAAGGCGAAGTCCACGGGCCGGCGATTGTCCGGGTCGACGAGCGACAAGTCCCACAGCTCGGACCCCTGGTAGAAGTCTGGAATGCCGGGCGCCGCGATCTTGAGCAGCAGCTGGCCCAGCGAGTTGACCGAGCCGTAGAGGGCCACGAGGCGCTGAAATGGCCTGAAGGCGGCGGGAAATGGACTGCCCGCGCCCAGGAGCCGGATCACGAATTCCCGAAGCGCCTGGTCGTAGGCGGCATCCGGGTTGACCCAGCTCGTGTGCCGCTTGGCCTCCTTCGTCGCCTTCTCCATGTAGCGGCAGACACGCTCGACGAAGGGCCCGGCCGTCGCCGCGGCATCGCGGTCGGGCCAGGCCCCGATCAGCGTCTGGTACAGGAGGTACTCGTCGTTCCGGTCCGGCGCGACGCGGCCGTCCACCTCACGCTTGAAGCGGCGGCCGATCATCCGCCAGCGGCGGACGTGCGCGGCCCATGCCGCTGGCACTTCCGAGAGCACGCTGATCCGGGCACGCACGTCCTCGCCACGCTTGGTGTCGTGCGTGGACGTGCAGACGAGGGAGTCGGGCCATCGCGCGAGCCTCCTCGCGTTTTTCTCGTGAAAGGCGGCCACGGACTCGCCGTAGCGGGCCGGCTCGCCGCCGACCTCGTTGAGGGAGACCAGCCGGTTGTAGACGTAGAGCGCCGTGTCCTCCACGCCCTTGGCGGTGACGGGGCCCGTCGTCTGCTGGAAGCGCATGGCGAACGCCCTGCGCTCAGCCCTCTCCTCCGCGGAGCTCCTCGCCGGGTGGCGCATGAGCAGGGCATCGCGCAGAAAGTCGAAGATCGACACGTTCACCGTGGGATTTCGTCGCTTGGCGTCGGCCACCGCGCGGTTGACATAGCCGCGGTCACGGTCGCTCGGCTCCTCGCCCGGGTCGCCGACATAGGTACGGTAGACGGGGAAAGCCGCGATGACTTCCCGGATCGCGCGGACGAGGCTCGCGAGCGTGAAGTCGCGTGAGAGGCGGTTGCGCTCGGAAATTCGATCGAGGTGCAGGCCGAGCTGGATGATCTCGCTCGCCATGGAGACCTGCATGATCAGCCGCTTGGCGGAATAGCTCAAGTCCGCCATGGGCTCGGCCGGCCCGGCGAAGCGCGTGTAGATGGCGGTCATCTGCCGCGAGGTGCTCCGGTCCACGAAGAGGCCGTTGACCGACGCCAGGTAGTCATAGCCCGTGGTGCCCGCCACCGCCCACCATTCCGGGAGCGGCTCCTCGGGCATGAGGATTTTTTCCGCCGCTATCCAGAGCGGACGCGCCGCGGCGCCTCCCGGCTGGGCTTTCGCGGCGGCGCGGTAGTGGGCGACGAGAGCCTCCGCCATCGGCTGGTCGAGGGACGGCATGAGCCGGCGCGCCGTTGCCAGGATCGCGCCTTCCTGGAGGCGAAGGAAATATTCCGCGGGGGCGTACAGGCCGTCCGGGTGATCGACGCGAAGTCCCCCGACCTTGCCCTCGCCGACCAGGCGGAGCGTGAGCTCGTGGCAGGCGGCGAAGACCTCGGGGCGCTCCATCCGGATGGCGGCCAGATGATTGATGTCGAAGAAACGGCGGTAGTTGACCTCGTCGCCGGCCACGCGCCAGTCGGCCAGCCGGTACGTTTGATCGGCAAGCAGGCCGTCCAGGAGGTCGAAGCTGGCCGCGTTGCCGGGTGTTCCGTTGAAGGCCCGAACGTTGTCCTCGACAAAGTCGTGAATGTCCTGCGACTCCTTGAGGAGCGCGGCGAGCCGGCGCTTGACCACTTCCTTTTCCCGGAGCCGCTCCTCGATCCGCCCCGGATCGGTATCCGTCCGGTCCGGCAAGTGGATGAGGGCCGTGAGGATGCTCCGGAGTTCCCGGAGATGCACATCGTCCTCGCCGAGCCGGGCCGCGAGGCTCTCGAGGCGATGGGTGAGGATTCGTGAATACGAGTCGGGGCTGATGGGCAACCGGGCATCCGCGCACCGGAGGAGGAAGGCACCGTCCTCCAGCTCGAGCTCGAGCTGCCCGGACTCCAGCACGAGACCGTACTGGTCCGGGAGCACCGGCAGGAGCACCTTGTTGCGCAGCTCCGGCTTCGGCGGTGTCCACTCGATGTCGAAGAAGCCCGCCCTGGGAGAGCTTGGTCCGTTCTCGAGCACGTCCATCCACCAGGGGTTGGCGTCCCCCGCCACTCCCATGTGATTGGGGACGATGTCGAGAATGACGCCCACGCCGCGCTCCTCGAGCGCCAGAGCCATGCGGTCGAAGGCGGCGGCGCTGCCAAGTTCCGGATTGAAGGCATTGTGGTCCGTCACGTCGTAGCCGTGCGAGCTGCCCGGGCCACTCTTGAAGCAGGGCGAGAGATACGCGTCGCTGATCCCGAGCGCGTCGAGGTACGGGGCAAGCGCCGCAACCTGATCGAATCCGAGCGATGCCCCGAGCTGGACGCGATACGTCGCGTTTCGCCGCCGCCCGAGGGCGGCGACCACCTGCGCGAAGAGCTCCGTGACGTCCGTCATGGGTGATGAAGTGGGCTGCAAGTCGTATGCCCTCGAGGGGGTCTCCAGCAAATGTTGACTTTCAAACATTTGCACTGAGGATGATGGTCCGTCGCGCCGCACTTGCTAGGTAAGGTTGGATTTACCGGGTAAATCGGTAACGCGGGAATTTGGGGGAACGGTGGTGAAACCGGCCTGAAGAGCACCTAGTGATCATTTCTTCGACATATTCAAATGTTAGACCTTCAAAACACCTGCCTGAGGCTGGCACGACGGTTGCGATGGGCCAGAACGGTTTTCCGAGAGCCAGCCGTTCGCCTATGAGGAGGCGTCTTCATGATGGGGGTCTGCCGGCAACCAAAGCCAGCAGTGGAGAAGTCTCCAGACTATGACGGCCCACCCCATGCCTGGGGAGTCGTGCTCGCAGGTGGCAAGGGAATGCGACTGAGAGCGCTGACCCGGCACCTGTACGGCGAGGACAGACCCAAGCAGTATGCCGTGCTCACTGGGCTCAAATCCCTCCTGCGTCAGACGCTCGATCGGGTCAGCCTCCTGATTCCCCCCGAGAGAACGATCGTGGTGACCATGGCTGGGCAGGGCTCGTACATGTCGGCGGAGCTGCGCCACGAGTCGCCGATGCCTCATGTCCTGGAGCAGCCCAAGGATCGCGGGACCGCGGCGGCCGTCTTGCTGGCGGCCCACCGGATCATGGCTCAGGATCCCCAGGCCATCCTCATAGTGCTGCCGTCGGACCACTTCGTGGCCGACGACGAGGTCTTCATGGAGCACGTCGCCGAGATCGTCGAGTCTCTCGAGCGCTTCCCAGAACGCATCGTCCTGTTGGGGGCGGAGCCGAGCGAGCCCGAGACGGACTATGGCTGGATAGAGCTCGGAGAGCCCCTGCCCAGGTCGGGACGGAGACCGATGCACCGCGTCCTGAGCTTCAGAGAGAAGCCGACCCAGCTCAGGGCCGACGAGCTCTTCAGGTCGGGCGCGTTGTGGAACACCTTCGTGTTCGCGGGCCGTGCGTCCACGCTCGTCGACGCCGGGCGCACATGCCTGCCCTCACTTCACGAGCGCTTGGCGCGCCTCGACGACTTCCTGGGCACGGAGCACGAGCGATGGGCCACCGGCCAGGCCTACGAGCTTGCGGAGCGCGCGAGCTTCTCCCGGTCCGTCCTGGAGCGCTGCTCCGACAAGCTCGCCGTGATGCGTCTGTCCGAGGTGTCCTGGTGTGACCTGGGCACACCCGAGCGCGTCGTCAAGACTCTTGACGAGCTCGGAATCCGGCCGGAGTGGCTCGCGGCATTGCCGCTCTCATGATGCGGGTTTTGTCGGCAGCCGCACGATGACGCTGGTGCCCTGACCGACGGTGGAGCGAATCTCGATGCTGCCGCGGTGGAGGTCGACCACGCGGCGGACCAGAGCCAGGCCGATGCCCGTGCCCTCCGGCTTGGTCGTGTAGTACATCTTGAAGATCCGCTCGACATCCTCGCGCGGAATGCCGACGCCCGAGTCGCTGATGGTCACCTTCACGTATGCATCGGCCTCCGCCTCGGTGGTGACGGTGACCTCCCCTCCGTTCGGCATGGCCTGGCAGGCGTTCACGATGAGATTCATGAACGCGCGCCTCAGCATCTGCTCGTCGCCCCGGCCCGGCGGCAGGTTCGGGTCCGCGTGCACGGTCAGCATCACGCCCTTGGCCTGCCACTCGGCCTGAAGCAGGACCGTGATCTCGCGAAGCAGGCCGTTGACGTCCACGGGCAGCCGGACGGCGTCGGCTGGGTAGACGACCTCCATGAACCTGTCGACGACCGCCGCCGCCCGATTGATCTCCGCTTCGAGCACGTCGAGGCTCCGGACGACGTCGGGAGGCGGGCTCGTGAGCCGCTCCTTCAAGAAGGCCACGCGGACGACCATGGCGTGCAACGGGTTCTTGACGTCGTGCGCCACCTCGGCGGTGATCTGGCCCAGGGCGGCGAGTTGGGCCGAGTACTGGATGAGGGACTGGAAGGTTCGGGCCGAGACGGCGACCGACTTGAGGTCCCGCACCACGAGAATGGCTCCTTCGCAGGCGGAGGCGTTGCCGGAGACCGGAAAGACCGAGGCCAGCAGCTCCAGGGGAGCGCCATCTGTCGGGATCTCGATCTTCGCGTTCCGGGTTACCGCCACGTCCTCCATGGCCCGGAGGATCATGTGGCGGAGCGCGTGATCCGGCGCGAAGACGTCGCGGAGATGCTTCCCGACAGCGTCCTTGGCCGGCCGCCCCAGCACTGTCTCGATGGAGCGGTTGGCGAAGACGATGCGGCCATCGGCCGTCGCGAACAGAATGCCGTCCTCGAGGTGGTCGACGGCCATGTGGACGCTGTCGAGCTCGCTCCGCTCCGCGAGGATCTGCGTGCGGTCCGACTCCATCTGCTTGCCGAGCATCTGGAGCTGGTAGGCCAGCTTTCCGAACTCGTCCTTCGGGCCGCCGTTGTCGCCCACATCGAACTCCCCGCGCCGCAGCCGCTCCATGTCTTCGGCGAGCTTGCGAATGGGCTTGAGGGTGACGCTCGAGAGCGCGAGGGCCACCACGAGGGCCGCCGCCAGCGCGATGGCGCCGAGGGTGAGGGTGTACCAGAAGGCGTCGTTGAGCCGGTCCCGTAGGAGCGGCATGGCGATGCCGAGCCGGATCGCGAAGACCGACCCGTTGCTGACCCCGCCGGTGGCATTGAAGGGCACGGTGACTTCGTAGATCGGGAAGGGGGGTTCGGCGCCCAGCATGCGCTGGAGAGGGTGATTGGCGATCAGCTCCCGAAGGCTTTTCTGCGGCGGGACGAGCTGCCCCTCGCGTTTGCGGTCGCTGTGAACGATGGCCCGGCCGTTGCTGTCGGTAATGGCCGCATAGAGGAGCCACGGCGCGTACCCCACGCTGGCGTTCAGGAGCGCCCGGAGATCGGAGTCGTGGCTCAGCACGGCGCGCGGGTCCGGCGAGGAGCGCCGTGACAGCGCCCACGCGCTCTGCGAATAGATCTGGCGCGCGACGAGATCGGCCTCCCGGAGCGTGGACGACCAGACAATCTGCCGCACGTGATAGAGGTGCACGGCTGTGCTGAGTGCGACGACGCACAAGGTAAGCAGGCCGAGGACGATGATCTCGCGGGCACGGATTGACAGGCCGCGCCGCCATCCATTGGCGCTGGTATGGGCCGGCCCCTTCTGCTTCACTGCTCCCTGGCTCCCGTTGGTCATGCGAGGGTCCGGACTATAGGCGCAGATTCGGAATTCGGCAAGGCGCGTCTCTTGGCCACCGTCTGGGTACCAACCGCTTTGACGGTAGAATCTACCCGGTAGATATTACCCAAAGAGGCCCCAGCGCCGAAGCTCTCGTCGATGCTCGACAGGAGAAATCCCCTTTTGTAAAGGTGAGTTGGATTGCGCTGCCAGGGTCGGAAATTTGGGCACACGCATTGCTATATCCGTGCCCGTTACGCGTTAGCGTCGATCACCGCAGCGAGGGAGGGAATACATGAAGCGTAGGATTCTCATTGCCGATGACGACGAGTCAGCGAGATCGGGTCTGGCGGATCTGCTCTCGACATGGGGCTATGAGGTCGAAGAGGCGATCGATGGCAAGGACGCCCTCGAGCGGGTACCCGCGTTCGGACCGTCGGTGGTCATCGCGGACCTGGTCATGCCCGGACTGGATGGCGTGGCCCTGCTCAAGCCCCTCGCCGAGCTCAACCCCAATACCGCCGTCATTCTCCTGACGGGTCACGCGACCGTCGAGACGGCAGTCTCCGCCATGCGGGAAGGCGCCTACGACTACCTGACCAAGCCGGTCGACCCGAGACGCCTCCGGGTGCTGCTGGACAAGGCGGTGGAGCGCGGCGAGATGCTGCGCGAGGTGACGCTACTGCGGCGACAGCTCAAGGAGAGCCTCGGTATTGGCCCGATCCTCGGAGCGAGCGCGCCCATGCAGGAGATCTATCGGTTGATCGAGCTGGCCGCGGCAAGCTCGGCTCCCGTGCTCATCACCGGAGAGACCGGGACGGGCAAGGAGCTGGTTGCGCGCACGATCCATCAGATGTCGTCCCGAGCCAAGGGGCCCTTCGTGGCGGTGAACTGCTCGGCCATCCCCGAGACCCTGATGGAGAGCGAGCTGTTCGGTCACGAAAAGGGCGCGTTCACGGGCGCGCACGAGCGGAAGGCCGGCTACTTCGAGCTGGCCGACACCGGCACCATCTTTCTGGACGAGATCACCGAGATGAGCCCGGCCCTTCAGGTGAAATACCTGCGGATTCTCCAGGACGGCGTGGTCCGCCGCATCGGAGGGAAGACCGAGCTCAAGGTGGACGTCAGGATCATGGCGGCGACAAACCGGGACGCGCTGCAGGCGGTGCGGGACAAGCTGCTGCGCGAGGACCTGTACTATCGCATCAATGTCCTGGCGATTTCCCTGCCACCCCTGCGTCGTCGCGTCGATGATATTCCGCTCCTCGTGGAGTCGTTCATCGCCGAGTTCAACGGGAAGTACGATCGGCACGTGAAGAGCGTGGACGAGACCGCGATGATGCGGCTTCGCGATCATGGGTGGCCGGGAAATGTTCGAGAGCTTCGCAACATCATCGAGCGGGCGGTGGTCGGTTGTGCTGAAGACCTCATCACCCCGACCTTGCTCCCGCTCGGCCTCGCGCCACCCGAACGGCGTGAGCAGGGCAATGGAGACGGAGTCCTCCTGCCTCTGGGGACTACCCTCGAGCAGGGCGAGCGCGAGCTCATCCTGAGGACACTCGAGTCGGTCAACAACAACAAGACGCGGGCCGCGTCCATCCTCGGGACGACTCCGAAGACGCTCCACAACAAGACCCGGCGGTGGAGGATGGGAGGGGACACGTAGGGCGATGCGAGGAAGTATGTGTGAAGAGAGAACGGACAGAGGTCCGAGCCCGGACACCCGGCGGATTCTGCTCGCCGATGACGATCCCGACTCGCTGGAAGGCATGCGCTCGCTGCTCGCGGCGTGGGGGTACGAAGTCGAGACCGCCGAGAACGGCAGAGCGGCTCTGGACAAGGTCGGCGTGGTTCATCCGTCGGTCGTGATCACGGATGTCGTCATGCCCGCGATGAGCGGGCTCGAGCTTCTGGAGGCGGTCAGGCGTCACGAGCCGGATATCCACGTCATCGTGATGACGGCGCACGGCAGCAGCGATACCCGGCGTCGCGCGGCCGCCCAGGGAGCCTACGCGTACCTTCCCAAGCCTGTGGATGCCGCGAAGTTGAAGTCGCTTCTTGCCAGAGCCCTCGGCGAGGAGGGCGGGGCCGGATCACGCCACTGAATCCGTCGCCCGCTGCCTTCTCGAACGGGACCTGACGCCGAGTCACCCGCTGCGAGACCTGGGGCCGAGATGGGCGACGAGGCGCCGGAGCTGCGCCAGGACCGGAGGGAAGGCTCCCAGCTGACCGAGGAGACCGATGGCTCCGGACAGGTAAGGGAGGGCAGCGATTCCGCTCCGCTGTTCCTGCGAGGAGCCGGAAAACCGGCGGCGGGCACCCGTGGCCGCGGGGATCAGGACGCGAGCAAGCACCAGGCCGCATGCCACCGCCACCCATATGCTTGTAAGGGGGCGTCGACCGACCTGATGTCTCCAGTCGGCGCTTTCCTGGACGCGCTCCTTGAGCTCCCCGAGCGTGTCCTGGATGGACTGCCGCGTCGTGTCCATTGCGCTCGTCACCCGCTTGATGTCTAGAGCCCGCTCTTCAGCCATTGCGTGTCTTTCTCCAACTCCTTCATGGTCCGTCCCGCCAGGGGGCCAATAGGAAGCCGGCGCCCGTGAGGGCATACCCGGCAATGGTGGATCCCACCTGGCTGCCTATCCAGAGAGCCAGGGCGATGCTCGAGAGCACGAGACCCAGGCCCGCCAGCGCGCCGCCGATCAAGAGAACCGCGAGGTGACGCATCAGCGTGCCCAGGCTGTCCTCGACCTCGAGGCGCAACAGCATCAGCTTCTGATCGAGAAGCTTCGCCGTATTGCGCAAGAGCTCTTCGACGAGCGCGAAGATGCTTCGCCCGGTGTCCGGGCGTTCGTGGCCGGGCTTCTCGTGGATAAGCACCGCCCTGCTACTTTCGCCGGGCCCAGAGGTAGAAGCCGGCCAGTATGCCGATACCGGCAGCGACCGACAGGGCAGCCACGGGCGAGCGCCGCATCAGCTCCGCGATGTCACTGTCCCGGAACTTCTTGAGCGCGTCCCCGGCCTTCGTGAGCGCTTCGCCGAGATCCCGGGCCATCTCTTCGAGGCCGTCCCGTACCGGCGTCAGCAGATCCTCGAGCCGCCCGGTCCCGCGGTCCACGGGCCTTCCGTCAGTGTCCGAGACCTCGGAATGAGAGGGCTGCATCCTAGTGGCCGACGCCGAGAAGGAACAGGATCAGGATGAGGCTCAGCGGTACTCCGAGAAGCCACAGGAGAATGAGCACCATGGTCGTATCCTCCCTACTCTGGGCCGCTCGCGACGAACGCGGCCCGGGTGCGATGGTACGTGAACGTCATAGGCTCGCCGGATGCCATCCAGCCGCCTACCACGCTTCCGACAAGCCCGAGCAAGAGCGCCGTCAAGGCACCGAGCGCTCCGTTGCGGGCCATGATGGCCGCCGCCTGGGGGTCGGCGACGACCGTGGGCGTTACCCAGACCGGAGTGCCGGCCAGTCCGTGATACCAGACTCCGAAATAGCCGGCCGCCCCGAGCGAGGCCAGGACCAGGAGCATCGGCACGGTAAGGACCCACGCGATGGCTGCGTGCAGCATGGCCCTCTCCGCCAGACGGTCTCCGAGAATCTTGCCGGCCGTCCAGCCTCCAACCACGGAGGAGAAAAACGCGCCGCAGACACTGAGGACCAACGCCCACATCTGGAACTTGTGCCAGCTGGCGATGCGGGCTTCCTGATAAGCGCCGAGGGCGATGCCCATCAGCCCGAAGATCAGGCCGACCGTGAGCATGGCGAGCGCGCCGACCCAGACGGCGGACCAATTCACCAGCCAGGGGGCCGCTTCCCACCGTTGAACCACGGTTGATCTCGATTCCACCATGTTCTTATCCTCCTGTGTGCGTGAAGCTAGGCCGCTTTCTTACGACCGACTCTCAGCCGCGGGAAAATCTCCCTCTTGTAGAACTGCATGAAGCCCTCCTGGTCGGGACCGACCTGATGGACACAGACATGCTCGTATCCGGCGTCGGCATATTCCTGGAGGGCTTCGAGGTGATCTTTCGGATCGGGGCCGCACACCATCGACTCGCTTATGGTGTCCTCGGTGACCAGCTCGGCCGCGGCCTCGAAATGAGCGGGGAGCGGCAATTCCCATGCGAGCGCCGCGTCCATCGCCTGTATGGGCCACCGCTCGCGAGCGGTCTGGCGCGCCTTGTCCTCGTCCTTCGCCCAGCAGACGGTCAGCTCGCCATAGCAGGGCTTTCGCGTCCCCGCGGCTTTCTTGAAGCCTTTCACGAGCTTCCTGTCCGGCTCGGTCCCAATCATGCCGTCCCCGAAGGTCGCCGCAATGTCGAGACTCATGGGACCCGCCACCGCAACCAGGAGCGGCGGCGGCTTGGCCGGCAGCGTGTACAGGCGCGCGTTCTCCACCGTGTAGAAGGAGCCGTGGTAGCTCTGCATCTCGCCGCCCCACAGAAGTCTGATGATCTGAATCGCCTCCCGCAGCCGGGCCTGTCGAACGGCCGTGGCCGGCCAGCCCTGGCCGACGATGTGCTCATTGAGGTTTTCGCCTGTGCCGACGCCCAGGAAAAATCGGCCGGGCATCATGGTGGCCGCGGTGGCCGCGGCCTGCGCGACGATGGCGGGATGAACGCGCACCGTCGGACAGGTCACGGCCGTGCCGAGTCGAAGCCGCTTGGTCGTGTGCGCGATCGCGCCGATCACGCTCCAGACGAATGGGCTCTGGCCCTGGCGGTCGATCCACGGGTGGAAGTGATCCGAGATCAGCGCGAAGCCGAAGCCGTGCTCTTCCGCCAGCCCGGCATACCGGACCAGCTCGTTCGGTCCCTGCTCCTCGCTGGACAGCTTGTACCCGACTTCCATCAGGGAACCCGTGCCCCACGGCTGCCCTGCGAGACCAGATGCACGACCAGCATGACGACACCGATGAGGAAGAGAATCCAGGAGATCTGAGAGGCAACCGCAGCGATCCCGAAGAGGCCGAGGGCGCCGGCTACCAGCCCAACCAAGAGAAAGATCAGCGCGTAATAGAGCATTGTCGTGTCCTCCTTGCCGAAGCGGATTCGCAACTGTCGTGCCAGCTTCCCCAAATAGCTGAAACCTGAAGTCCAACCGACTTGCGTTGCTTGACGGCAACGCTTGCATCCTCACCCTTTGACTGGGTAATTCCGACCCTCACCCGCGGATCATCCCGAGTGGCGCCGGACGCTCCAGCACGCGGACGCGGAGGGATCGAGACCGAGGACACGACTGCGGAGGGATTGCGCTTACTTGAGGAGCTTCTGGAACCAGTCGAGCACAGCCGTCACGCCGGTTCGAACTACAGCATCACATTCGTCGGAGGGCACCGTCCCCTCCCGGAATGCCTCCTGGACCACGTCGTCGCTGTCGCACCACAGTGAAACCGGTCTTCCCGTGAGCCGGTCCACCTTGGCCAAGACGACGCCCGGCGGAGGTGTGAAGGGCGTCGGCGATGACTTTCGTACGGCGGCCTGCATCACGGGGCCCCAGATGGGCAGTGCCGCCTGTGACCCGGTGAGCCCGAGCGGGCTACCGTCGTCCAGCCCTACCCAGACGCCAACGACCAGGTCTGGGGTATAGCCGACAAACCAGGCATCGCGAAGTCCGTCGGTGGTTCCGGTCTTTCCTGCCGTCAGATCTTGAAGTCCCCACCCGGCGCTGCTCGCGCCCGTGCCCCGTCTCATGACTCCACGCAATAGATTGGTGATCAAGAAGGCGGACTCGGCCGACACCGCGCGGGTCGACGCCGGCAGGTACGCGAGAGTTGGCCCGGTGCCCGAGAGATCGGAGGCGAGACCGGTGGGAACCGACCGCAGTCCACTATTGGCCAGAGTCGCGAAGGCGCTCGTCATCTCGAGCAGCGTCACTTCGGAGGTGCCGAGGGCGAGCGAGGGCACCGGGGCCAGCGGGTGCTCGATCCCCATGGCATGCGCGACGTCCGCCACACGGTTCGGGCCCAGGTCCAGCGCGACGCGAACGGCCGGGATGTTCAAGGACTGCTCCAAGGCCCGGCGAACCGTCACGCGTCCATGGAATTGACCATCCATGTTCCTTGGCTCCCAGCTCACGCCGGCGGCCTGCACGGACAATGGCTCGTCTGAGAGCAGGGAGGCCGGCGTGAGGCCCTGACCGCGACGCTCGGCCTCGAAGGCCGCCAGATAGACAAAGGGCTTGAAGATCGATCCGGGTTGGCGGGCAGCGCGGGTGGCGCGGTTGAAAGAGCTCTCGCCATAGCTCCGGCCGCCCACGAGGGCCCGGATTTCGCCGGAGGCGGGCTCGATGGCAATGACGGCGGCCTGCACCTGACCGGCAAGCTGAGGGCGTGCCCTTTCGATGCGCGAGATCCCGTTGCGGACGGCTACTTCAGCCGCACGCTGCAGCGCCAGATCGAGCGTCGTCTGCACCCTGATCTCGCCCGATGTCGGAAGCTGCGCCCTCCGGGCGAGCTCGGCGGCGACGACGTCGACGAAGTACGGCGCAGTGCGGCCGAAATCGGTCGACCGCCGGGGAACCGGCTTCGAGGTGGCCGCCCGCAGGGTCGCGGCATCGATGAGCCCTTGGTCCTTCATGGCGAGAAGGATCTCGTCCCGACGCCTTTGTCCCTCGGATCGCGCTCCGCCGAGTAGCCGATTGGGCGCGCGGATCGCGCCGGCCAGCAAGGCCGCCTCGTGGATCTCGAGACCAGCCACGTCCTTGCCGAAGAAGCGCCGGGCGGCAGCGGGGAATCCGTAGACGGGGACATCTCCATCCTGGCCGAGATACACGTTGTTCAGGTAGGCCTCGAGGATCCGGCTCTTCGAGTACCTGACTTCGAGCATGAGGGCGATGGCCGTCTCGCGAACCTTCCGCGACCAGCTACGCTGCGTGTCGAGGAAGAGCGTGCGCGCCAGCTGCTGGGTGATGGTGCTGGCGCCTTGGCGAAGCTCGCCGCGTTTCAGATTGACCTGCACCGCCCGAGTGGCGGCCAGCGCGTCCACCCCCGCGTGGCT
>WNGJ01002482.1_pt1 | contig 18703 bp, 19 predicted proteins | sample 5400611 | NCBI WGS metagenome assembly WNGJ01 (sample SAMN13153375, study PRJNA577476) | soil metagenome | isolation source: 40 cm soil or saprolite under Garry oak tree replicate 1 | place: USA:California | collected 2016-06-15 | reverse complement strand
CCCAGGCGTAGCTTCTCGGCGAACTTCGTGGGAAGATCATTGGCGTTGGGATCGTCCTGTGAATGGCAGGCGCGACCCGAACGATAGGAGCGACCATGCCTGACCTGAACAGAGTGAAATTTGTCGACGCCGGCCAATTCGACGGACGGGGAGTGTCGACCACGATCGCGCGGACCGAGATCCAGCGCGCGCTCGACTCGGGGGAAGAGATGGAGCTGCTGCTCGACGTCTCGCGGTCCGCGGGCGACGCCGAGGTCGAGGCTCACACGGTTGCAGTCGCCTTGGAACGCACCGACCTGGAGGATCTGCTCCGCGCAGACGAGGGCGAAGAGATCGGGCTGCAGTTTGACGCCGAGGAGCTCGAAGCGGCCCTGGCCGACGACGAGGTCGAGGCTCACGGGCTCCGTCAGAAGGCGGCAGTGCTTGCCGTGGCGGCCGTTGGCGTCGGCGCTTTCGCGGGCCATGCAGCAGCCCAGCCGACGAGCGACGTCGGCGGCCGACCGGCGGCTGCCGCGCAAGGGATGACCGCCAAGGAAATCTGGGCCACCGCGCCTCCAGCGGTCAAAGCTCAGTACGGCAGGCAGGATGCGGCACGGGCGGCGAAACTCCGCACCGCGGCGCCGTTTCAGCCGGCGACGGGCGGCGGAGGAATCGAGTTCTCCGCGCCCAGCTCGTCCGAGGCGGCGGCCCTTGCCGGCGGAGTCGCGTTGCTGATCACCGGCGCTGCGTTCGCCGCTCGCGGGCATCAGCGGCGCCCGGTAAAGCCCGCGTAGAGAAAAAGAAAGGGGCGGCCCGAAGGCCGCCCCTTTCGCGAATGCCTACCGGCTAGGCCGGCACAGTCGCCGGAACCGCGAGCTGGGCGAGCTGCTCCTTGAGTCGCTCGAGCTCGGCCGTGTGCGCCTCGAGCTCGGCCTCGGAAGCGCCACGTTGCTCGAGGATCTGGCGGACGAGCACGAGGCCTCTGATGTGCAGGAGCAGGTCGTCGATCTCTCGAGCGCTCATGCCGCCAGCTCCACCGAGACGAGTTCCTGATCCGCTGCCACCGCTTCCGGGGCCACCGGCTTCGACTCGACCAGCACGGCCGCGATCACTGCGCCGAGCACCGCGACCGCCGCCAGCGCGTAGAAGGCGATCTCGAACCCGTGCGTCAGGGCAGCGCCGCCGAGCTGGGTCGAGCCCGGATGCACGTTGACGAAGCGGGTGGTGAAGGTGGTGGCAATCGTGGTCGCCGCGGCAACGCCGATCGCTCCTCCGATCTGCTGCGACGTGTTGATCAGGCCGGAGGCAATTCCCGCGTCCGCCTGGGTAACGCCGGTCAGCCCACCGATCGAGATCGGCACGAAGGCCAGTGCGAGTCCAATCCCGCTGAGCAGGAACGCGGGGAAGAGATTGCTGAAGTAATGGCCGTGTACGGGCAGCCTCGCGAAGAGGATGAGGGCTGCCGCCGAGAAGAGAAGCCCAGCGGGCAGGACGCGGCGGATCCCGATCCGCGTCACCAGCATCTGCGAAACGGCGGAGAAGCTGATGATCGCAAGCGTCAGGGCGATGTACGCGACGCCGGTCTTGAGCGCCGAGTAGTGCAGCACCTGTTGCATGTACAGGGTGAGCAGGAAGAACTGCGAGAAGATCGCCGCGCCCATAAGTAGGCCGGTGATGTTCGAAGCCGTCAACGTTCGAAGCCGGAAGATGCGCATCGGCAGCAACGGCGCCTTCGAGCGGAACTCGATCACGACGAAGGTGAGGACCAACGCGGCCGACGCCGATAGGAGACCGATCGTCTCCGCGGTGGCCCAGCCATGCTGCGTCGCGCGCGTCATCGCATAGACGAGCAGCATCAGGCCGCCCGTGATCGACGCTGCGCCGGCGAAGTCGAAGGTTCGATGCGCAAGATCGGCACGACTCTCGCGGAGCAGCCAAGGGGTGACCGCTAGCACGAGAATGCCGACCGGAATGTTGATGAAGAAGATCCACGACCAGCCGAGCGAGCTGGTCAGCGCGCCGCCGAGCAGGACGCCCGCCGCGCCGCCGCTGCCGGACGCTGCGCCCCAGATCCCGAGCGCGAGGTTCCGCTCACGCCCTTCGCGGAAGGTCGTCGTCAAGATCGAGAGAGCGGCAGGCGAGAGCATCGCGGCGCCAAGGCCCTGGAGTGAGCGGAACACGATCAGCGAAGTCTCCGACCAGGCCAGACCGTCGAGCAGCGAGGTGACGGTGAACAGGGCGAGGCCCGCCATGAACAAGCGCCTGCGCCCGAGCAGGTCGGCGAGCCGTCCGCCGAGCAGGAGCACCCCGCCGAAGAAGATCGCGTAGGCCGTGATCACCCATTGCAGGCTCTCCTGCGAGAAACCGAGATCCGTCTTGATCGACGGCAATGCGACGTTCACGATCGCGACGTCGAGCACGACCATGAACTGTGCGGCGACGATCACCGCTAGTCCCAGCCACCGCCTGTTGTCGACGGTCTCGCCCTGGTCGGCCGTTGGCTGTGCGACAATTTCACTACTCATCAGTTGCCCTCCCTATCGTTGAACGGTTCCACGATAGCAAGAGCATACGTTGGAGTGCTACATTTATTTACATGACAACTCAAGTACCTGAAATCACAACCCCGCCGCCGGTCCGTATCGCGAAGGAGCTCCTCAAGAACAGCGCCTTCCTCCTCGCGCGCCTCGGCTTCACTTTCAAGGCAAAGGCGATCGAAGAGGTCGAGCAAGCCGGCTTCAGCCTCTACGACTACAGCGTCCTCGAGATCCTGGGCGAGCAAGCCCGCGAGACCCAGGCGACGATCGCCGACACGCTCGGGCTCGACCGTAGCCAGCTCGTCGGGATCCTCGACTCGCTGGAGGAGCACGCCCTGATCGAGCGCCAGCGGGATCCGAACGACCGCCGCCGCCACATGGTCAGCCTCACGCCCGACGGGCGTCGCCAGCTGGTTCGACTCCGCTCCATCGTCACCCGCCTGGAGGACGAGCTGCTCGCGCCACTCGATGCCGAGAGCCGCGCGACGCTGCACACCCTGCTGCTGCGGCTCGCGTGTCATCACGACCCGCGTTGCGGGCCCGAGCAGGGCTAACTAAAGGAGCGCTCCCTCGTCGTAATCACTTGCCGACGGCGCGCCGAGCCTCTTCGGGGTACCGTTTCGGTTGAGAGGGCAAGTAAAAGGTGGTACGAAGGTCTTTCACCACCAAGCTAAAGGTGGTACGAAGGGTTTTCCACCCCCACATTCGAGGAGGGCAAGTTGAAGGAGCTTCACCGCTGGACGATCGCGGCCGTGACCGCCGTCGTCCTAGTCGGGCTGATTGCCGCCGCAGCGTCGGCACGCGTCAGCTCGACAGCAAAGGCAAGCGCATCGATCAAGGCTTGCGCGCTGCTGCCGGACACGACGTCGTCGACGCGCTACACGTTGTTCGACGCGCCGTATCTGAAAGCCGCATTCAAGAAGGCCGGGATCGCCGCATCCGTGCTCAACGCACATGCAGATCCGCAGAAGCAGAAGTCCCAAGCGCAGCAGTGTCTAGCGCAGGGGGCGAAGGTGATCCTGCTCGACCAGCTCGATCCGGTCTCGGGCGCCTCGATCACCGACCTGGCTGTTGCCGGCGGGGCGAAAGTGATCGACTACGACCGCCTCGTGGTTCACAGCAAGGCCGCGTATTACGTCTCGTTCAACAACCCGACGGTCGGCAAGCTTCAGGGCAAGGGCCTCGTCGCCGCTCTCAAGGCGAAGGGGACGTACTCGAAGCATCCCGTGATCGCCGAGCTGAACGGGGACATCAAGGACAACAACGCCATTCTGTTCAAGAAGGGCTACGACTCGATCCTGAACCCGCTCTACAACGCCGGCACGTTCAAGAAAGCGAAGTCCGGCGACCAGTACACCGAGTGGAGCGCGACGAAGGCACGGACGATCTTCGACCAGATGCTCGCTCAGAACGGCAACAAGATCAACGCCGTTCTCGCTGCGAACGACGGCCTCGCCGGCGCAGTGGTCGCCTCGCTGAAGGCACACGGCCTGAAGCCGGTTCCGCTGACCGGGCAGGACGCGACGCCGACCGGCGTCCAGTTCATCCTCGCCGGCTGGCAGAGCGGCACGGTCTACAAGTCCGTCCGCAAGGAGGCGAACGCTGCCGCAGCTGCGGCGATCGCGCTCATCAAGGGCACCAAGGTGCCGGGCGTCAACGGCAAGACCAGCGGGACGAAGTCGATTCTGCTGAAGCCTGTCTGGATCACGAAGGCGAACTACAAGCTCCTCTTCACGGATGGTTTCCTGAAGAAGGGCCAGGTCTGCAACGGCGTGTACGCGAAGTACTGCAAGTAGAAGACCTTCACGGTGGAGGTGCTCCCGCTGGGAGTACCTCCACCGTGGTAAAACCCCGCCGGTGAACGCGACAGCTACACCGCCACCCGCTCTCGAGCTTCGCGACGTCTCCAAGAGCTTCGGATCGGTGCAGGCGTTACGCAGCGTCGACTTCGAGGTTCGCGACGGCGAGGTGATGGCGCTCGTAGGCGACAACGGCGCCGGGAAATCAACGTTGATCAAGTGCGTCGCCGGGATCTACTCGATCGACGACGGCCAGATCTTCTTCGAAGGCGAGCCGGTCACGATCCACGGGCCGAAGGACGCCGCAAAGCTTGGTATCGAGGTCGTGTATCAGGACCTCGCGCTTTGCGACAACCTCGACGTCGTCCAGAACATGTACCTCGGCCGCGAAACGCACGATCCGCTTTTCCGGCTGCGCGAGGCGCCGATGGAACAGAAGACCGCGGAGACCCTGAAATCGCTTTCGGTGACGACCATCCGCTCGGTGCGCCAGCCGGTTGCAACCCTCTCCGGGGGGCAGCGCCAGTCGGTCGCGGTCGCCCGGGCGGTGCTCTGGAACAACCGTGTCGTCTTCCTCGACGAGCCCACCGCGGCGCTCGGTGTCGCGCAGACCCGGCAGGTACTCGACCTCGTCAAGCGGCTCGCCGACCAGGGACTCGCGGTCGTGTTGGTATCCCACAACCTCGTTGACGTCTTCGAGGTCGCGACCAGGATCACCGTCCTGAGACTCGGGCGGAATGTCGCCGTCTACGAAAAGGACAAGACGAACCAGCAGGAGGTCGTCGAGGCAATCACGTTCGGCGCGCCAGCTCCCGAGGAGGTCGTAGCTTGAGCTCGGCCGCGCCGGCCGAGGTCCAGGCCGCCGCCGAAGACCAAGACAGCATCGCCGCAATCCTTCGCGCCCGGTGGACCGCCATCAGGTCGGGCGACGTGGGCAGCTTGCCGGTGATCATCGGAATCATCGCGATCGGGCTGTTCTTCAACTCGAAGTCGAGCATCTTCTTCAGCGCCGTCAACTTCCAGAACCTGATCCAGCAGATGGCCGGTGTGACCGTGATCGCGATCGGCGTCGTCTTCGTGCTGCTGATCGGAGAAATCGACCTTTCGATCGGCTTCGTGAGCGGCCTCGCGGGCGTCGCCGTCGCCTACTTCCAGGAGGCGGGGACCGGTCACCAATACCCCGGTCTGATCGCACTCGCGCTCGCGCTCCTGACCGGCGCCGTGATCGGGCTGATTCAGGGATCGGTGATCGCCTTCATCGGCGTTCCCTCGTTCGTGGTCACACTCGCCGGGCTGCTCGTCTGTCAGGGCCTGATCCTGCAAATTCTCGGCACGCAGGGCGTAATCGGGATCCAGGACAAGCAGATCAACGACATCGCGAACTACGTGCTGACGAAGAACACCGGCTGGATAGTCGCCATCGTTTTTGTAGTCATCCTCGCCGCCGCCGACTTCGGCTCGTACTTCAGCCGCCTGCGAGCAGGCCTCCCAACCGGGAACCTGCTTCTCACCGCCGTCCGGGTCGTCTTCTTCGGAGGTCTGGCGTTCGCAGCCGTCTACGTCTGCAACCAGGCAAAACCGCGCCCCGGTGTGCCGCTCGTCGGGCTGATCTTCGTCTTCCTCGTTGTGCTCGGCGCATACGTGGCCAGCCGGACCACCTTCGGCCGGCACGTCTACGCCGTCGGCGGTAACGCAGAGGCGGCGCGACGGGCGGGGATCAACGTCAAGCTGATCCGGATCCTCGTCTTCATGATCTCCGGCGCGATGGCGGCCATGGGCGGCGTCATCCTCGCCTCTCGCCTGAACGGCATCGATCTCACCGCCGGCGGCAGCACGTTGTTGCTCGACTCGATCTCGGCGGCCGTGATCGGAGGCGTCAGCCTCTTCGGCGGCCGCGGCCGGGTCACCGGCGCGCTGTTCGGCGGCCTGATCATCGGCATGGTCGCGAATGGAATCGACCTCGTCGGCTATTCGGATGCGATCAAGCTGATCAGCACCGGCTTCATCCTGCTCGCCGCGGTGACGCTCGACACCGTGCTCCGGCGCCGGCAGGCTGCCGCCGGACGCTAAGCAAGCGGCACGCCGGAACTCGAACGCGACAATCCAAACGCGATTGACTGACTAATCAGTCAAGCATCCGCTCAAAATCAGTTCGAAACCAGCTGAAATTTTCCGGTTTGAATTTCGGCAGATCTCGGTATATCTGCGCCGCTACCCCGTTCAGTGACGGGGTTCGGGAGGCCACTCATTTTCAGCTCTGCGCGAGAGGAGACCTAGATGAGCATCAGAAAGGCAGCGATGCCGATCGTGGCCGCGCTCGTCGCGATGGTGGCGCTGGCGGCAGGCGGCGCGGGCGCTGCGACGACGTCGGTCACGATCACCGTGCCGACTGCGGGCCAAAGCATCTCGCTCAAGAAGACGCCGTACCTCGCGGTCGCCGGCAAGGCGTCGTTCGCGCCCAGCACGGCGGGCGCGACCACGCTCTACCTGCGGCGTGACGGCTGCGGCACGAGCAACGACAACCCTCACCTCAGCGTGACGACGGGAACCGACGCCGGTGATGGCTGCGGTCTCCTCTTCAACGCGGTCGTCGGCACGGGCGGTGACGTCGATCAGGGCGCGTTCATCGACTTCCCTGCAAGCGATGGGATGCCGCTCCCCCTCGACACGCACGGTGCGATCACAGGCGTGATCTCGCTGGCCGGCGCCCAGGTCGGCCTTGCTGAGGTCGACGTGACGCTCGAGGCGCTGATCAACGGCGAGGCGGTCACGCTTGGAAAAACCACCGGCAGCGCCGTCCTCGATCCGACGGGAGATCATACCCCAGTGCCGTTCTCGATCCAGCCGAGCTCGACGCTCGACGGGTCCGATCTCCAGGCACTCGACCTGCGGGTGCTCGTCCACGGGCCGAATATCTACAGCGGCTTCATCAGCCTGAGCGGGAACTCGTACGCGAACGTGCCGAGTTACGCCGCCAGCGTCAACAAGTCCGTGCAGGTATCGCTCGACGACTCGACCTTCGCCAAGGCGGTGCCGGCGCGGATTGATGCGACCGGTACCGCCTGGAGTGTCGCGATTCCGGCGCCGGCGATCGGTAAGCACAGGCTCTATGCCAGGTCGACGCAGGGATTCGACACGTCGGCGCCCACGTCCGTGGCCTTCTCGGTCACCAAGTAAGGAGAGAGGTCAATGAGCAAGCGAATCGTTCTCTCTGCCGCCGCACTGGTGACGCTGGCCGCGACGGCGCTGATCCTCACGACCGGGGCGGCGGCTGACACCACCGTTCCGGCACACCACCCGCTCTACATGCCGGACGCGAGAAACATGCAGAACGCGGCCCTGCAGCCGCCGCCGATCTGCTGCTCGCCGGTCGGTCCGCCGGTCGCCGGCGAGCCGGCTCCGGTGAACATGGCTTACTTCGGCGGCCACATCCAGGTGCAGCCGAAGATCTACCTCGTCTTCTGGGGCTGGGGTCAGGCCGGCGCGTTCGACCACACGACGCCCGGCATGCCGGCGAACGATCCTGACGGCGCTGCGGCTCGCATGACTGCGTTCGTCAAGGCGATGGGCGGCACCGGCTGGGCGGGAAGCCAGACCCAGTACTACGAGCTTGACAACGGACAGGAAGTGCACATTCAGAATCCGGCGAACGTCTTCGGCGGGGCCTGGTACGACGACACGAACCCGACCCACCACAGCGTGACGGGACTCGAGCTTGCCCAGGAGGCCCAACGCGCGGTGGCGCATTTTGGGATCATCGACTTGCACGATTCTCAGATCGTCGTCGCACAGCCACAGAACTTCAGTGAGCAGGGCTTCAACGACGGAGTGGGCTACTGCGCCTGGCACGACTACACGCAGCCCCAGTACTACCCAGGCGTGCAGCCCGGGATCTCCTTCACCAACATGCCATACGTGCTCAACCAGGGCTCGAGCTGCGGGCAGAACTCGGTCAACACCGGCTACTTCGCCGGCAGGCTCGACGGGTTCACCATCGTCGTCGGACACGAGATCGAGGAGACGATCACCGACCCCGGCGCCGAGGACGTGATCAACGGCCAGAACCTCGGGGGCTGGTACGACTACGCCGCCTACGAGAACGGCGACAAATGTGCCTGGGTGGGCTACAACTTCGGGCTCACCTCGCCGTCGACCGTTCCCGGCGGCTTGAACAACATCACCGGCAACGACGGGAGGCAGTACCCCGTCCAGAGTCTCTGGAGCAACAACTCTGCCGGTGGCGCCGGCTACTGCGCCGGAGCGGGCGACGACTTTCCCGTCACGGGCTAGCCGGATTCGGATCGATCGCTTCGCGAAGACCCCGGTCCAGCGGCCGGGGTCTTCGCTGTAACGCCGCTCCGACTGTCGAGACTGAAACCCTCGACAACACCCGAGGGGTCGCAGAGGAGTGGCAATGCAGAACGAAACGAGCAGCGGAGCTGTCTATCTCCAGACGAATGACGCTTCGCGCAACGAGATCGTCGCCTACGGGCGCACCGCGGACGGATCGCTGGAACGCGTCGGTACCCACGAGACGGGTGGTCGCGGAACCGGCAAGCCGCATTTCCCGTCGCAGTGCTCGGTTGTCCTCGATGAGAGCGGCCGGTATCTGCTGGTCGTCAATGCCGGCAGCGACGAGCTCACGCTGTTCGAGGTCGAAGGCGACGGACTGCGCTTCCGCGACCGCGTCGCCTCCGGCGGCGCGACTCCTGCGAGCATCGCAGTGCGCGACAGTCTCGTCTACGTCCTCAATAACGCCTCCGCGAGCATCGACGGGTTCGAGATCGCGGCCGGGAAGCTCGAGCCGCTGGCCGACTCGAAGCGCCGCCTGAGCGACGACGGCGCCGACGGAGCTCAGATCTCTTTCAGCCCGGACGGGCGAACGCTCGTCGTCACTGAGCGCGGAACAAACAGCATCAGCATCTACTCGGTCGACGACCGCGGCTACGCAAGCGGCCCGTCGACGATCCCGGCCGCGGGGCAGACGCCGTACGGGTTCGACTTCACGGACGACGGTGCCCTCGTCGTCACCGAGGCATTCGGCGGCGACATCGGCAAGGCTGCGACTTCGTCGTACGCGCTCGGGGAACCGGGCGAGCTGCGGCTCGTCAGCGGCTCGGTCGCCAACACACACAGCGAGGTTTGCTGGGCTGCGGTAAGCAAAGACGGCCGCTTCGTCTACGTGACGAACTTCGGCGACGGAACGATCTCGAGCTACGGCATCCGCGACGACGGCAGCATCGAGCTCGTCCAGGAAGTCGCCGCGGTGACGCGGCTCGGCGAGGCGGGGGTGCGCGACGAAGCGATCAGCTCGGACGGCAGGTTCCTGTACGCACTTGACGCCGACGCCCAGAAGGTGCACGGCTGGAGCGTCGGGTCGGACGGCCGGCTGACCGAGATCGGGGTTTTCGAAGGCGTTCCGCCGACGGTTGCAGGACTCGCCGCAAGCTGAGAGGGTCCCGGCATGCCTTTGTTCTCACGTGGCTTTCAGGGCCGACGCAGCGAGGGTCCTGCCGACCGGATCCCGCCGGGGCAGCATCTGGTGGACGACTTCCCGGTGCTGTCCGCAGGCCCGACGCCGCACACGCCGCTTGATCAGTGGACGTTCTCGATCGAGGGCGGCGCCGAGCCCGTCAGCTGGGCGTGGGAGGAGTTCCAGGCGCTGCCCAGCGAGGAGGTCACGAAAGACATCCATTGCGTCACCAAGTGGTCGAAGCTCGACACGGTCTGGCGGGGCGTCTCGCTCGACACGCTGCTCGGAGCGGTCGAGCACGAGGCGGGCTATCTGCTCGCGTTCTGCGACGGTGGCTACACGACGAACCTGCCGCTCGAGCATGTCACGGACGGGAAGGCCTGGATCGCATACGACTACAACGGCGAGCCGCTCGAGCCCGAGCACGGCGGACCGGCGAGGATGCTCGTGCCACACCTCTACTTCTGGAAGAGTGCGAAATGGATTCGCGGCTTCCGGCTTCAAGACGAAGACGAGCCCGGGTTCTGGGAATCCAACGGCTACCACATCCTCGGCGACCCGTGGCTGGAACAGCGGTACTGGGGCGACTAACCTGGCTCGTCACCAAGGTGACGGGCGCGGTCGAAGAGACCTCACGAGTACGCACGCTGCTACTCGAGGCGAACGGCTGGCCGGGCCACCGCGCCGGACAGCATCTCGACGTGCGGCTGACGGCCCAGGACGGCTACCAGGCAGAGCGCAGCTACTCGATCGCCTCGGCGCCCGGCGACCGACTCGCGATCACGGTCGAGCGGCTGGAGGACGGCGAGGTGTCGCCCTACCTCGTCGAGGTGGCGCGTGAAGGCGACGAGTTCGAGGTTCGCGGGCCGATCGGCGGCTACTTCGTCTGGGAGGACGACGGACGGCCTGTGCTACTCGTCGGCGGCGGGTCCGGTGTGGTACCTCTGATGTCGATGATCCGCTCATCCGCCGGCTTGACGCCGATCCGCCTGCTCTACTCGTCGCGGACACTCGAGGACGTGATCTACGGGAAGGAGCTCGATTCCCGGGCCGGCGACAACCTCGAGGTCTTTCAAACGCTGACCCGGGAGCAGCCCCCGGGTTGGACGGGCTACACGCGACGAATCGACGGCGAGATGCTGCGCGAGGTCGCCTGGCCGCCGGCCGACGAGCCGCATGTCTTCGTCTGCGGCTCGACGCGGTTCGTGGACGCGGCGGCCGACGGTCTGGTGGCGCTCGGCTACGAACCTCTGTCGATCAGGACAGAACGCTTTGGAGCGACTGGTGGCTGAGATGGAAATGAGCGACCTGAGACTGGACGGCAATGCGATCGGCGGCCTGATGCTCGAGCTGTTCGGCATCGAGATGACGACGGCAACAACCGTATGCCGCACGTGCGGAGCTACGGAGCCCCTGGCGCGACTGGAGGTCTATGTCCATGCGCCGGGAACTGTCGTACGCTGCGCAACCTGTAAGTCTGTCCTGATGCGTGTCGTTCGTGGTCCCGACAGGACGTGGCTCGAACTGAGTGGATTGCGGTGTCTGGAGCTGCCGTCAGTGGACTAGCCGACTGCGGCCGGGAGGCCGGTCCAGAGCACCGTCAGACTCCGCCGTGGGATGGGTGAGCGAATCCTGCGATTCTGACGCGTGATCACCTCCACCACCCGCGCCCCGTCTTGCTGATCGCGCTCGCGACCGCCGCGTCGCTGGTGACGATCATCCTGCTTTGGTCGCTGATGCGGTCGCTGCGCCATAGGGAGGCTGAACCGCCGCCTGTCCGAGGACAACACCATGAACGGCGACGCACGCACGCGCCGGCGCGTGACGCGCGAGAGGCAATCGCGCTTGTTGGCGACGCGCTCGCGGCGACGCATAATCCACGTGCGCTTGTCCCTCTCATTCTCGAGGTCATCACCGAGGCGACGGGCGCTCGCGGAGCCCAGATGATCCAGGGGAGTAACGAGGCCGGATGGTTCGGGGACGTTGGCGGCAAGGGGCGGCCGCTCACGCTCGATCTCACCAGCGAAAGCACCGACATCGAGGCGAGCCTCGTGCTCTACCCCCCCGCTCACGGCTTTGATCGTGAGACAGAGAAGCTCGCCGAATGGATCGCTGCTCAGGCCGGAATCGCACTCGAGAATGCGAGGCTGCATGAAGAGATGCGCCGGCAGGCGACGACCGACGAGCTGACGACGCTGGTCAACCGGCGGCGGTTTATCGAAGCGTTGGAGATCGAGCTCGAGCGAGCAAGAATGTTCGGAACCCCGCTGACGGTCGTGCTCGCCGACCTAGACGACTTCAAACGGATCAACGACGGCTTCGGCCACCACGCCGGCGACTATGCACTTCGGGCGTTTGGCGAACTCCTTCGCGACCATGTGCGGGACGTAGACGTCGCCGGGCGCATCGGCGGCGAGGAGTTCGCGGTCTTCCTCCCGGAAACAGGCGCTGCGGCAGCCGCCGCCGTGGCTTCGCGTATGCGTGAAGCGCTGGCATCTTCGCGGATCACCCTTCCGGAGGGAGCGCAGATCCGGCTGACCGCGAGCTTCGGAATCGCCGAATCCGTTGCGGACCAATCGACGGACGAGCTCCTCCGCCGTGCCGACGACGCGTTGTACGAGGCGAAGCGAGCCGGGAAGAATCGGTTCAACGTTGCTCAACAGATGGACCGTTAGTCGGGTCCGTCTGACCACCACGCGATACTCGATGGGTGCGGCGATATGCCACTGGGCTGCAACTCGTCTTGCTCGTATGCGCGGGGGCCGCGTCGGGTTATCTCTGGCGCGCGGCCCTGCATCCGCGTACGACGGTTGCATCGGAACTCGCCCCTCAGATCCAATACCCGGCGTGGCCGTTCACCAAGCCTCCGGCTAACGCCGGTCGCACAAAACTTCGACCGCGAACCAAGCGCTCCGCGCAGCAGCGCACAGAGGCGAGGCGTGGCTCGTCAGCCGCGACGCGACACACAGTGAATTCCAGCGCAGAGCTTGCCTCGGTAGCGACTGCAAGCCACGCGGTGAACAAAACCAAGCCGGCGCCATCCGCCTCGAAGGCCCCTAAGCCCCGGACTTCGCCGCACCCCCAATCGCCCCCGGCGCCTACACCGCCTGCGACAGTCGAGCCCCCGGCGACTCCTCCGACGCCCTCCTCTCCTGCGCCGGCGCCCTCTTCTCCTTCGACGCCCTCATCTCCTCCGCCCGCCTCCTCTCCTCCGCCGGCCTCTTCTCCTCCGGTCTCGGCAGTCGCCCAACAACAGGCGACTCAACCCTCGGCGCGACCAGGGTGGGGACACGGTGACCAGAACCACGACCACACCGGCCCACCCGGGCACTCGGGCAAGGGCGAATCGAAGAAATAGACGTCCACCCGCCCATCGCGGTCTGCCCGGTCTGCGGAGAGGCGTTCAATCCATTGCGGCACCAGATCCTCATCTCGGCGCTCGGCAACGCGGCGTTCGATCGGATCGAATGCGCCGACGAAGCGCTCGCTAAGCGTAGGCGGACGTCCCGCCGAACTCCCCGGCGGCGACCTTCTCGCCTGAAAGCCTTGTAGCTCGCGGCGGCGGCGTTTAGGCCGCGACACGAGTGAACTGCGGGATGATCCGGTCGCCGTAGGCGGCGAGCGTCTCTTCCTGGCCGTGCGTCATCAGATAGATGTTGAACTGGTCGACGCCGATCGACTCCAGCTCGCGCAGCTTCTCGGTCGCCTGCTCGTCGTTGCCGAGGACGCAGAAGCGGTCGCAGATCTCGTCGGTCACGAACTCGCCGTGCTTGGCGCCGACACGGCTGTGCTCCTTGTAGTCGTAGAACTCGCGGGCCTTGACGAAGTCGGTCAATGCGGACGGGATCTCGTCGGAGTCGGCTCCGTAGCGCTCGATCAGATCCATCACGTGATTGGAGACCATCGCGGGGAACCAGCGCACCTGCTCGCGCGCGTCGGCGAGGTCGTCCGAGATGTGACTCGGTGCGCAGACGATGCACTCAAGTGACGCGGGGTCGCGGCCTTCTTCCTCGGCGGCCTTCCGAGCCGTTTCCATGATCCACTGAATGATCTGCGGATCGGCGAGCTGGATGATCACGCCGTCGCCGACGCGTCCCGCGACGCCGAGCGCCCGCGGCCCGTAGCCGGCGACCTCCATCGGAATCTGCGGCAACTCGTCGCGTACCCATTCGAGTTGGAGCTCCTTCTCGTTCCATTCGACCTTTCGGCCGTTCATCAGCTCCTTCATCATCCGGAGCCGAGCCTCGAACTCGGCGATCCGCACCGGCTTCAGCCCGACGACGCGCCGCGACGAGTCGCCTCGGCCGATGCCCATCACCATCCGGCCGTTCGAGATGTCTTGCATCGTCGCGTACCAGCTCGCGGTCACGGTCGGGTCGCGGATGCCCGGGTTCGTGACGCAGTGGCCAAGCTTGATCCTCTCCGTCGCCGCGGCTACGAGGGGCAGGGTGGCGTAGGAGTCTTGCCACAGGATGTGCGAGTCGTAGGTCCAGCCGTACTCGAAGCCGTGCTCCTCGGCCTTCTGGATCAGCTCGATCAGCCGCGTGTGGGGCGGATCGGGCAGGACGGTGACGCCGAAGCTGAGAGCCATCGAGATCCGAGCATACGCTTTCGCGAAGCGGGATTTCAGCGCCAGCCTGCGAGAATCGACGGCGTGATCACTCACTTTCTGGCGTTCCTCGGTGTCTCGGCGATCGTGATCGTCACGCCGGGCCAGGACACGGCCCTGACGATCCGAAACACGCTCCTCGCCGGCCGCCGGAGCGGCATCTTGACCGCCGTCGGCGTTTCGGGAGGACAGGCCGTTTGGGCGCTTGCGACGAGCGCCGGGGTGGCTGCGGTGTTGCAGGCCTCCGAGCCGGCCTTCGTCGCGGTCAAGCTCGCAGGCGCGGCGTATCTCGTCTTCCTGGGGCTGCAGACGCTCCTGCCGGCGCTACGCTCGCGAGCATCGAAGCCGAAGGCGTCCCCGCGCGGACGCCCGTTGCGGCAGGGCCTCGTCAGCAACCTCGGCAACCCGAAGATGGCGATCTTCTTCACCAGCCTGCTGCCGCAATTCGCGACGTCGCCCTCGTTCGGCGCCCTCCTCGCCCTCGGACTCGTCTTTTGCTCGCTGACGCTGGTCTGGTTGACGGCCTACGCGTTCGCGGTCGCCAAGGCGGGCGACTTCCTTCGCCGCTCGCGGGTGCGGCGGGCTCTGGACGCGGTCACCGGCGCGGTACTCGTGGCGCTCGGCCTGCGTCTTGCAGCCGAACGCTAGAGAGTTTCGGCGGTTTTCTGAGCCAGGCGGTCGAGGGCCTGGACCGCGAGTTCGAGGTGCTCCTCCTTGGTGTCTTCGAGCTTCGTGTGCGAGAGGCCGCGCAGGCTCTGAACGAAGATCATCACGGTCGGCACACCCGCACGGGCGACCTCGGCCGCATCGTGAAGCGGGCCGCTGGGCAGGCGATGGGACGAGCCTGCGGTCTCGGTGATCGCCTTCTCGGCGAGCTCGATCAGCCCGTCATCGAAGAGGATCGGCTCGATGTTCCAGATTCGCTCCCACTCGACCTCGAGGTCCTCCTCCTGCGCGAAACGCCGCGAGGCGGCCTTCGTATTGTCCAACATCTCCGCCAGCTGGATCTCGTCGAGATGCCGCTGATCGAGCAGGCACTCTGCGGTCTCGACGACCGACGTGACGATCCCGGGCTTCGTAACGACGCCTCCCATCGTGCAGACCGCGCCGCCGCCGATCCGCGCGGCAATTTCTTTCAGCCCTAGCTCGAGCCTCGCCGCGCCGGCGAGCGCATCGCGGCGCTGGTCCATCGGGGTCGAGCCCGCATGAGCGGCCTGGCCTCGAAAGGTCACCTGGTGTCGCTCGACGCCGAACGTCCCCAGCACGACGCCGAGTGGGAGATCCATCGACTCGAGTACCGGCCCCTGCTCGATGTGGAGCTCCAGGTAGGCAGCCGCGTTCTCCAGTTCGCCGCGCGCTTCCAGGGCGGTGTCGAGATCGACGTTGAAGCGCCCGATCGCATCGGGCAGCGAGACGCCCTCGGCATCCTGCCGCCGCCGCAGCTCGTCCTGGTCGGACATGGAGCCCGCGGCGGCCGAGGAGCCGAACAGAGAACGGCCGAAGCGCGCGCCCTCCTCGTCGGCCCAGTTGACGAGCCGGACGGTGATTGGCGGCGTTCCCTCCTCTGCGATGCGGCGGAGCACCTCGGCGCCGGCCATCACGTTCAACGACCCGTCGAGCCAGCCGCCGTTCGGCACCGAATCGAGGTGGCCGCCGATCAGTAGGGCGCGCTCGGAGTCGCCCGCCAGCGTGAACCACTGGTTGGCGGCCGCGTCGATCGTCTCCTCGGCACCGGTCCCGGCCAGTTTGCCGCTTAGCCATTCGCGCGCCTGCTGCCAGGTCTCTGTCCAGGCGACCCGTTGTGCGCCGTTCTCGTTGCCGGTCCTCTCCTGCAGTTCGCGGAGCTCGGCGACGGTGCGGCCGGGATCGAGCATCTGCGCGATCGTAAACGGCTCTCGGGAGTGTGGTAAGAGATACGCGATGGCGACGATCGCGGCAGAGCAACCCGCCGAGCATCGTCGCGGCGCGACCGTGAGGAGCGCCGCCGAGCGGGTCGGCATGCTGGTGCTCGTCCTGGCGATCCTCTGGGGGCTCTGGGAGGGGTACCGCTGGCTCTGGATCCGTGAGGGTTGGACCTGGCCGTTCGTCGTCGACTCGACGACGATGCCGCACATCCACGACATCCTGCGGCAGCTCTTCCGCAAGCCGACCTCGGGTGCGGGCGGCGAAATTCTTCTCGTTCAGCTCCTGCACGCTGCGTGGTTCACGGCGAAGGAGGCACTGGTGGGCTTCGCGCTCGGCGCCTCGTTCGGCTTCCTACTCGGCGTAGCGCTCTCGCAGTTCCGCCTGCTCCAGCGTGGGCTACTGCCCTACGTCGTCGCCTCGCAGACGGTGCCCATTCTCGCCGTGGCCCCGATCGTCGTCGTCTACCTCGGCAGCCTCCATGTCGCCGCCTGGTTCTCGGTGGCCGTCATTGCGAGCTACCTCACCTTCTTCCCGGTGACGATCAACACGCTCCGCGGCCTACAGTCGACCGACCGGCGAGCTCTCGAACTGATGCGTTCGTACGCGGCGGGTCGGCTAAGCGTGCTCTTGAAATTGAGGATTCCGGCGGCGCTGCCCTACATCTTTTCCGCGCTCAAGATCTCCGCCACGGCGAGCATCGTCGGCGCGATCATCGGCGAGGCGCCTTCGTCGATCCAGGAGGGCCTCGGCGGCTTCATCGTCAACTTCAACCAGTACTACTCGCTCAATCCCGAGAACCTCTGGGCGACCAACCTGATCGCTGCGCTACTCGGAATCGCATTCTTCCTCGTGATCGTGATCGCCGAGGCGATCGTCGTCCGCCGCGCGCCGGAGAACGTGGCGTGAGACGTCGCTTGCGATGTCGATTTAAAGGCAGTGGCGGCTTTGCCGCCGCGGCCGTCCAAACCCGATCGAAGGGTCGGCCGCGGTACCACACAACGGAGCTACCGAGATGAGCGTCGTCACGATCGAAGGGCTGACGAAGAGGTTCGACGGAGGAACCGTTGCTCTCGAGGGTATCGAGCTGGCGATCGAGGAAGGCGAGTTCGTCTCACTGATTGGGCCGTCCGGCTGCGGCAAGTCGACCCTGCTGCGGATCATTGGCGACCTCATCCAGCCCACGACGGGCACCGTGCGCGTGAACGGGAAGCCGGCTGCCCAGGCCCGGGGCGACCGCGACTACGGCATCGTCTTCCAGGACCCCGTCCTCTACGACTGGCGGACGGTCGCCCGGAACATCTCCCTTCCGCTCGAGTTGGCCCGCTGGAATCGGCGCCGGCGCAACGAACGCGTCCAGGAGATGATGCGGCTCGTCGAGCTCACCGGCTTCGAAGGGCATTACCCGTGGCAGCTCTCGGGCGGCATGCAGCAGCGCGTGTCGATCGCGCGTGCGCTCTCGTTCGACCCGGCCTTGCTGTTGATGGACGAGCCCTTCGGCGCCCTCGACGAGATGACGCGCGAGCGGCTCAACCTCGAGCTGCTTCGGATCTGGGAGGCCAGCGGCTCGACGATGGTCTTCGTGACCCACTCGATCGCCGAGGCCGTCTTCCTCTCGACGCGGGTCGTGGTCATGTCGCCCCGCCCGGGCCGGATCTCGAATGTGATCACGGTGAACCTGCCGCGCCCGCGCACCGCGGCGATCCGGGAGGATCCTCGCTTCTTCGAGCTCGTGACGAGCGTCCGGGAGGCGCTCCACCTCGGCTCCGACCTCGATCGGAAGCTGGAGGCCCCAACCGCCGTGGAGGCGCAACCGTGACCACCGCCCCGGTCGCCGTCCAGCCGATCCCGCGCGGCACCCTCGCGGGCCGCGTCGGCCAGCGGGCCCTTGACTGGGTACCGGCCCTGATCGTGCTCGTGCTCGTCTTCGTGATCTGGCAAGAGTCGATTGCCATCTTCCACATCAAGAGGTTCCTCGCACCTCAGCCGACCGATATCGGCAGCGCGTTCTGGACGAACCGGCACGAGTTGATCAGCGCCGGCTGGTTCACCTTCCAGGAGGCCCTCGGCGGCTTCGCGATCGGCTCCGGTCTCGCGCTCGTTACCGGCCTCGTGCTTGCCCGTTGGCGAGGTGTCGGCCGGGCTCTGATGCCGTACATGATCGCCGCGAACGCAATCCCGATCATCGCCTTCGCCCCGATCATGAATGCCTGGTTCGACCCCTTCTCGAAGGGCTCGAAGATGGCGATCGCCGCCGTCCTCTGTTTCTTCCCCGTGCTTGTGAACACGCTCCGGGGCCTAACCTCAGTGCGGCCGGAATCGATCGAGCTGATGCGGTCCTACGCCGCCGGGGAGGTCCAGACGTTCCGGCGCGTCCGCATTCCGACGGCGCTGCCGTTCATCT
>WNGJ01002668.1_pt1 | contig 18705 bp, 16 predicted proteins | sample 5400611 | NCBI WGS metagenome assembly WNGJ01 (sample SAMN13153375, study PRJNA577476) | soil metagenome | isolation source: 40 cm soil or saprolite under Garry oak tree replicate 1 | place: USA:California | collected 2016-06-15 | reverse complement strand
AGGTCGGCGACTCCCTGTCGCGCGGTCACCGCGTTGAGCGCGGGGTCGAGCTTGGCGTCCAGCGTCCACGGCGCATGGTCGCTGCACAGCGTGTCGACGTCGCCGGCGGCCAGTCCCGCCCAGAGCGCCTCGCGGTCGGACTGTTCGCGCAGCGGCGGGGCCCCGGCATATTTTCCCGCGTCCGGCTCGGCGAAGCGTTCCCTGGTCAGGTGCAGGTATAGCGGCCGGGTCTCGACGTAGACCGGCAGGCCGGCGGCCCTGGCCCGGCGGCAGCGGTCAAGCGCGGCGGCGGACGACAGGTGCACGATGTAGACGCGCGCGCCGGTGCAGCGGGCGATGCCGATCGCCTGGTCGACCGCGGCCACCTCGGCGGCGACCGGGCGGGCCTCCGGGAAGTTCGCGACCGCGCCGCGGCCCTCTGCGATCAGCTTCTCGCCTGCCTGCCTGAGCATCGCGCCGTCCTCGCAGTGCAGCAGCGTCACCAAGCCGACCGCCTTCGCGGCGCTGACCGTCGCGAGCAGGGCGGGCTCGTCGGCCGCGAGGTCCAGGTCGGCCAGGAACATCTTGATGCTCGCGTGCCCACCTCCGGCGAGCGCGGCGACCTCGCCTTCTGGCAGCGTGGCGGGGTGCAGGAGGACCGGGTGGAGGAACCAGTCGACCGCGGCCTCAGGCGCGGCGCCGGCCATCTCCCGGGTGATCGCGGCGCCCGGCGTCTCGTCCGTGCCGTCTTCGTCCGGCACCGGGTAGGTCATGTTGCCGATCGTGGTGATGCCGCCGGCGATCGCGGCCCTCGAGCCGGACCAGAAGTCGTCAACCCAGATCGGGAACCCGAGCCTGTCGCCAAGCCCCTGGTGCACCAGGTGCGTGTGCGCGTCGACCCCGCCGGGAACCGCGAGCAGGCCGCCGGCGGCGAGCTCCTGCGCGCCCGTCATCGTGCCGCCGAACTGGGCGATCCGACCGCCGGCGATGCCGATGTCAGCGGCTTCCCGGTGACCGGGCGTGACCACGGTCGCGCCACGTATGACGAGGTCAAAGCCCATCGCAGCATTGTGGCATGCGGCTACCAGACAGGCGCGGCGACCGGGGCCGGCGACCGGTGCCTCGGTTTTCTCACGATGCCTGGGTACCTCGTGAAGCGGATCGGGGCCTGGCAGCCTACCTCGTAGCTCGCCCCTTCGCTCGCGCGACAGCCCTGCCGAAGCCGCAGACCTCTGACCCCGGCAGCTAAACTACTTTCCAAGAGAATACTCTTGGAGTATTCTCTCGGTTATGAGTGTTTCGCTGACACTGCTTGGCTTGCTTGAGCGGGGGCCAAGCCACGGATATGACCTGAAACGGGACTACGACGCGTACTTCGGCCGGGGCAAGCCGCTGCGCTACAGCCAGGTGTACGCGACCCTGTCCCGGCTGGCCAGGGACGGAAAGGCGGTGGCCGGACCCGTCGAGCAGGGGGCCGGGCCCGAACGGCGGCGGTACGTCATCACCGAGGTGGGCGTCGCCGATGTGGAGCGCTGGCTGGCCGAACCGGTCCCGCCGGAGCCGGACCTGCAGAGCGAGCTGTTCGCCAAGGTGGTGCTCGCCCTGATGCTCGACCGGCCGGCCGACAGCTACCTGGACGTCCAGCGGGCAGCGCACCTGCAGCGGATGCGCGAGCTCACCGAACTCAAGCGGGCCGGGGATCCGCTCGGCGTGCTCCTCGCTGACCACGCGCTCTACCGACTGGAGGCTGACCTACGATGGATCGACCACACCGCGGCCCGGCTGGACCTGCTCACGCGAGCAGTACGCCGGTGACCGCGGACCTCCCCGGAACCGCGAAGATCATCGAGGCGCGGGACCTGGAGAAGTCGTTCGGCGAAACGCCGGCGCTGCGCGGCGCCTCGCTGGGAGTCCGGCAAGGCGAGATCGTCGCGGTCATGGGGCCGAGCGGATCGGGCAAGTCCACCTTGCTGCACTGCCTGGCGGGCATCCTGGTGCCCGAGGAGGGCGAGGCCTGGTTCGGCGGGCAGCGGCTGGACACCCTCAGCGACGACCGGCGCAGCGCGATGCGCCGGGACCGGTTCGGGTTCGTGTTCCAGTCCGGTCAGCTCGTCCCCGAGCTGACCGCGGAAGAGAACGTCGCCCTGCCCTTGCTGCTGTCCGGCACCCGCCGCGGCCCGGCGATGACGGCGGCCAGGAAATGGTTCGGCACGCTCGGCCTGGACGGGCTCGAGCACCGCAGGTCAGGGGAGCTGTCCGGCGGGCAGGCCCAGCGCGTCGCGCTGGCCCGCGGCCTGGTCGCCGGCCCTGAGGTGCTGTTCGCCGACGAGCCAACCGGGTCGCTCGACTCGATGTCGGGGGAACTGGTGATGGACCTGCTCACCGCCGCCGCCCGCGAGCACGGCACCACCGTCATCCTGGTCACCCACGACGCCCGGGTCGCCGCCTACGCGGACCGCGAGGTCATCGTCAGGGACGGCACGGTCAGCACGCTCACCGGGGCCCAGCCGTGATCGGGCTCGGACTGCGGCTGGTGCTCAGCGGCGGCCGCGACGCCGTCATCCGGTTCCTCGTCCTGGCCGTCGCGGTCGGCCTCGGCGTCGGGCTGCTGCTGACCGCCGTGGCCGCGACCAACGCGGTCACCACCTGGAACAACAGCCACGCATGGATGTGGACCGGCACCTCGTCCGTGCCGCCGGGCCCGGCCACGGCGGGCATCGCCCCGCTGTGGTGGCACCCCAGCAGTGACACTTTCGACGTCCAGAACATCTACCGCTTCGACGTGGCCGCCACCGGTACGTCGTCACCGGTGCCGCCGGGCGTCCCGCACGACCCGGGACCCGGCCAGTACTACGCCTCGCCCGCACTGGCCGCGCTGCTGCGCAGCACCCCGGCGGACGAGCTGGCCGACCGCTACCCCGGCCGCCTGGCCGGCACGATCGGCGACGCCGCGCTGTCGTCGCCGAACTCGCTGGTCATCATCATCGGGCACACTCCGGCCCAGCTGGCCCGCACGCCCGGCAGCATGCAGGTGACGTCGATCGTCGCGGCGGTGCCCGGCAACTTCGGCCACCTGGTGAACCGCAAGGGCCTGGCCTATGCCCCGGCCAACGCAGGAATCGAGTCGAGCGGCATCGACCTCATCCTGTCCGTCGTGGCGCTGGCCATGCTGGCCCCGGTGCTGATCTTCATCGCCACCGCGACCCGGCTGTCGGCCGCCCGCCGCGAGCAGCGGTTCGCGGCGATGCGCCTGGTCGGCGCGACCCGCAAGCAGGTCTCCCTGCTCGCCGCCACCGAATCGACAGCTGCCGCGGTTCTGGGGGTGATGGCCGGCTTCGGGATCTTCTTCCTGCTGCGCGCCCCGGTCGCGGGCATCCCGTTCCTCGGCGAGCCGTTCTTCCCCGCCGACATGTCGCTCAGCCTGCCAGACATCCTCGCGGTCGCGATCGGCGTGCCCGTGGCCGCCGCCGTGGCGGCCCGGCTGGCGCTGCACCGGGTGCACATTTCCCCGCTCGGCGTCGCCCGCCGGCAGACGCCGAAGCCACCGCGGGCCTGGCGGGTGCTGCCGCTGCTAGCCGGCCTGGCCGAGCTCGGCTTCTTCGTCGTGCACGGCACCCCGGCATCCCCGAGCGGGGAGCTTTGGGCGCTCCTGCCCGGCTTCCTGCTCATCATCGCCGGCCTGGTCATCGCGGGCCCGTGGCTCACCATGGCCATGGCGCGGGTCATGGCCCGGCGGACCAGCCGCCCCGGCGCGCTGATCGCTGCCCGTCGCCTCGCCGACGACCCCAGGGCCGCCTTCCGCGCCGTCAGCGGTCTCGTGCTCGCCCTGTTCGTCACCACTGTCGCCGTAGTGAGCATCACCACGCAGGACGCCAAGGACCTCACGCGGTTCGCCAGCCCCGCCGCCGCGGCCGTGGTGACAGACCAGCTGGCGGCGTCAGGCTTCTTCAGGTCCTCCGCAGAGCCCGCCGCGGCAGGCCCGGGACCCGCCGCGCCCGCCGCGCCGCTCGCGGCACAGCTGCGCGGGATTCCTGGCGTCCAGGGCGTCGTCGTGGTCCGCGCGGACCCGAAGCTGACCATCCCCGCCGCCAGCCAACTCGGCAACGCCGGTCCGGTTCCGGCGGGCGTGGTCTCGTGCGCGCAGCTCGCGACCGTGCCCGCCCTTGGCCGTTGCCCGGCAGGGGCGACAACGGCGGCGTTCCCGGAAGACGGGTTGGCCGGACCCCTGGACGGCACGACGTCGGCCGGGATCACCTGGCCAGCCGCGAACGTCCCGGCCTCGCGGCTTGACACCCTCGGCGTGGACGCCATCAACGTGGGGACGAACGGCACCGTGCCAGCGGTCGAGCAGGTGAGGACGGTGCTGGAGAACGCACGCGCATATGCCGCCCCCGGCGGGCCGTCCACCCTCGGCGACCTGATCAGGCAGGACAATTCCAGCAACAACGCCTACCAGCAGCTCGCGAACACGGTGATCCTGGTCAGCCTGCCGATCGCCGGCTGCACGCTCGCCGCGGCCATCGCGGCCGGGCTCGCCGACCGCAAACGGCCGTTCAGCCTGCTGCGGCTCACCGGCGCCCGGCTCGCCACGCTGCGCCGCGTCGTCGCGCTGGAAAGCGCCGTCCCGCTGCTCGCCGTCGCCGCCGTCGCGATCGGCATCGGGTTCGCCGCCTCCGCGGAGTACGCCTCCGTCGCGCAGCACTACCCGATGGTGGCGCCCGGCATCGCGTACTACCTCATCACCGCGGGCGGGATCCTGGTGTGCCTCGGCATCATCGCGGCCACCTTCCCGCTGCTGGCACGCATCACCGGACCCGAGGTCGCCAGAAACGAATAAACCTGCTTCCCCGGAGGGCATTCGCGTGCCAGGACCCGGTCATATTGAGGCTATTGGCGGACTGCGCGGCTGTCATACCCTGCGGCCTGCAGCGCGCGGGCTGCGTTGAGCAGGTATTCGGGGACAGGTTCGTCGAGGTCGATGAGGCCGGTCGCCGCGTAGGACTCCAGGCGGAGCACCTCGCCGGCCAGCATCGACAGGACCCGGGCCGGGGAGATGTCTGGCGTAGTGCATATCGGTGGCCGCGGGCATCACCGGTCTCCCGCCGCGCAAGTCTTGCGGGTGGCGATCAGCTTGATGTAGCTGTGCACATGGGCGCGAAACCGGGATGAGAGTGCTCGCTCCGACCGTGTTGATACGCGTGCAGGAGCATGTCCCAGTCCTGGTAAAAACGCTCCACGCCCCCGCCTTCCTCATCCGGAAATACCGGTACCACCGCATGCTCGGCCGGGACCGGCGTCGCGGTGCTGAACACCGCGACCGCATGTACGGCGTCTGCGGCACTGGCATCAAGTACGCGACGCAGCATGCGGCTTTTGTCCCTGACGTAATGCAGGCAGCCATTCATCAGTACTACGTCGTAGCTGCTTCCTGTCAGGTCCACAGTCTCCATTGGTTCGTTGCGCACGTTGATACGGACACCCTGCGACCAGGCGAACCGTTCGATCTTCTCGCAGGCTACCGTGCTCACCTCGACCGCATCGACCTTATAGCCGAGCTTAGCGAGCCGGATGGCATCCGCCCCCTCCCCCCCCCCCAAATCCAGTGCGACTCCGGAACCGCGCCTCGCCGCGACGGCAAGCAGGGTGGCATGAAACTCTGTATGCACCGTTGGGTCGATACTGTACCGATTCTCACCACGCCACCAGTACCGCTCATGAGACGCGTATTGCCGGTCAAAGAACGTCCGGACCTGTGGCACGTGACCGAATGCCACATGAATTTCCCATCCGGGGAAATCTCACCGATATCATCGGCAAGATCATCCTGGCGTCGTAACAGGCCAGGGAGGGGATTCCGCCCGGAGGTCGCCGGCCCGGTCAAGCTCGCTGAGGCGGGGCCGGTAATACCATGGTCCGTTCGGCACGAATTTTTATCTTTTCCGAACGGACCGTCGTTCGAGGCCCTCGGACTCAGTCACCGCCAGCCGCCGGGCCGGGTCGGCCTCCGGTTTCCGAACCGGGGCCGGCTTGCTGGCGCGCTCCTGACGCGGGCCGGGCGCGATCGCCCGCCACTACGGCGGTGAGCAGGGCGCGGACGGCGGTGAACAGCAGGCCGATGGTCACCGCCACGGCGGTGACCGCCTTGGCGATCGAGGCGGCCGCCTGCCGGATGCGGTCCGGCCTGGTCGGCAGCTGCTCCCAGGTGGGCATGTGCTGGGCCGCCGAGAGCCGGCCGAACACGGTCAGCATGGCGGCCAGGTGAGGGTCGGACCGGAGCAGGCCGCATTCGATGCGGTGGAGCTGGTGCCGCTGGTGGTGGTTAAGGCTCATCGGGTGCTCCTGAGCTGGTCTGCGGCTGGGGTCGGCGCCCGGTTGGCGGGGCCGACCAGCGGCCCGGGGTGCGGGCCCTGGCTCCCTCAGGACTCGCACCCCGGACGGTCACCGGCGGGCGGGCCGGCCCATGGCGACGGCGGCCAGGCCGGCCGCGGCCAGGACGATCAGCAGCCCGCCGGCCAAGCTGTTCGACCAGTACATCGGGTCGGCGATGGAGAACTTCTGGCTGAGGATAGGCCCGGCGATGATGAGCCAGGCGCCTAGCAGGGCGCTGCCGAGCTGGAGGCCGGCGAACCCGCGCGGGCTGGCCAGGGTGAAAGCGGCCACTCCGGCCACCGCCAGCCCGGAGATCAGGTTAACGATGGTGGCGTTGGTGCCGGTGTTCTGCAGCGTGATGAACCACGGGGACAGGGCGACCCAGACCCGGTCAGCAGCCCGAGCACGACGGACGCCTGGGCGCCGAGGTCGCGCGAGGTGGCCGGCAGTCCGTACTCGGCCGGGCCAGGCGCCGCGGCGGCAACCTGGACCGATGCACCGTCGGAGTCCGGACGGCGGATGAGTGGAGTCGACATGACACGTTCCTTTCGTCAGCGGGCGGCACACGCGGTGCGCTCCTTCGCTTCCCAAGCGTCATGCCGGGGTGGGTGAGCCGCCGTCGCACAATCTGTGCGATTGGCGTTTCAGCTGGCCAGCCGGTGCGGGGACGGCGCGAGCAGGCCGAGGGCGCGGGCCTGCTCCACCGTCTCGTGGCGGGTGTGCGTGCCGAGCTTGGCGTACAGGTGCCGCATGTGCGTCTTGACCGTGTACCAGGAGAGGAAGAGCTCGTCGGCGATCTCGCGCGCGGACAGGTCGGTGGGCAGGTAGCGCAGGACGCGGGTCTCGCTCTCGCTCAGCGGCTCGCGCGGCGACGGCAGTTCCGCTGGCGGCGAGGAGGACCTGCTCGCCCCGCCGAGCAGGTCCAGGAGCTCAGAGATCAGCGAGGCGTGCGCGGTGCGGTGCCGGGGATGGCGCGCGAGCAGGACCGGGACGGGATGCAGGAGGAAGGGCAGGACCGCGCCGTCGGGCTCGGCGATCTCCAGCGCGCGCTCCAGCGCACGCACGGCGGCGTCCGGGTCGCCGAGCGCATCCCGGGCCGTCGCCTCCAGCACGAAGGCCTCGCTCAGCGAGGCCCGCCGGGTCACGGAGGCTGAGCCGTCCAGGACGGGCTCGAGGGCAAGGGCCGCCGCCCGCGGGTCACCCTGGGCCAGGCGCAGCGCCGCCACGGTGGCGCGCATCTCCCCGGTTTCACGCTCGTTGTCCTCGAGTTTGGCGAGGGCCTGCTCGACGCGTTCGGTCGCGCCCGTCCGCACCAGGGTCCGCAGCAGCAGCGCGCGCAGCCGCGTGGCCAGCGGGTGCAGCGCGACGAGCCGCTCGGTCAGCCGCTCGCCGGCCCGCAAGGCGGCGAGCGCATCCTGGTCACGGCCGCGCGCCAGCTCGAGCTCGGCCCGCACATAATGCAGGGACAGCCCCGAAGCGGGCTGGGCTTCCTCGCCTACGATGCGCTCAGCGCGCTCGATCCACGGCTCGGCCTCCTCGAGCCGGCCCTGTCCGGTCAGCGCGGCACCCAGCGCCATGTAGGCTCCCGCGGCGAGCGGATCGTCGGTCCAGCCGTGCCGCCTGGCCAGTTCGATCGCCTGCGTGCTGGGCTCCACGGCCAGCGCGGAGGACCGTATCGCCTCGACGATCGCGCGGAAGACCAGGCTGCTGAACTCCAGATACGGTCGCCCGATCCGGTGGGCCAGCGCCCGGGCCTGTTCGAGATGCCGCTCGGCCTCGTCGAACCGGGCCGTCCACAACTCGGTAGTGCCGAGACCGAGCAGCGCTACCGCGCGCAGTTCCTCGCCCAGTCCCAGCTGAGCCGCTGCCAGGTTCCCGTCCGGCTCGAGCAGCCGCCGCGCCTCCTCGACGACGACCGCGACGTCGCCGCGCAGCCGGGCCAGGTTGAGCCGCAGCATGGCCAGCGCCACCTGCAAATGCCCGTGGCGTTCGGCCGGCACCGAGGCTGTTCCGGCCGCGGCCACCTGAAGGTTGCGCTCGGCCTCGGCGAAGGATCCCTGGTCTAGCTGGCGGGCGGCGAGCAGCGCGGTCAGCTCGGCGTCGGCCGCGATCACGCCGGCCGGGAACCCGGCCAGCAGCTCGTCCGCGGTAGCCGCGCGGCCGTCGAGAACAAGGCCGAACCAGTGATCAGACAGCACGCGGGTGGCCAGGCACCAGTCCTGTGCCGCCTGGGCGTGGCGGACGGCCTCGACCGGGAACCCGTGCTCCGCGAACCAGGTGGCGGCCGCGCCGTGCAGCCGGGACAGCTCGTCATGCTGGGTGGTATCCAGCAGCTCGAGCTGCAGCAGATCGGCGAACAGCGTGTGGTAATGGAACCAGGACCGCTGGGTATCCAGCGCGACCACGAACGCGTTCGCCTGTTCCAGCTCCCGCAAGATCCGGCCCCCGCCCGAACCGCCGGTCAGCAGGTCCGCGAGCTCGCCGTTCACCCGCTCCAGGACCGAGGTCCGCACCAGCAGGCGCCTGACCTGCTTCGGCTGGCGCCCCAGGACCTCGGCCAGCAGGTACTCGGCCACCGTCCGTTCGCTGCCGGAGAAGCCCGCGGCGAACAGCTCCGGGTCCGGGTGACCGGCCAGGGACAGCGCCGCCAGCCGCAGCCCGGCCGCCCAGCCCTCGGTCCGCGCGTCCAACAGCGCTAGGGCCGAGTCAGACGGCTGGATCCCGGCCGCGTTGAGCAGGTCGCGGGACTCGTCGAGGGTGAAACGGAGGTCGGCGGCCCGGATCTCGGTCAGCTCCCCGTCCAGCCGCAGGCGATGCAGGCCCAGCTGCGGGTCACGGCGGCTGGCGAACACGAACCGCAGCCCGGCGGGCGCGCGCATGACCAGCAGCTCGAGCTGACGGAGCGTTCGGTCCGAACGAAGCTCGTGCAGGTCGTCAATGACCAGCCAGACCCGGTCCGGCAGCGAGTGCAGGTCCTGCAGCAGCCACTCGACGATGGCCCAGCCGTCCATGTCGGGCGTCGCCGTCAGCGGCCGCACCAGCTTCGACCCGGCGACCGTGTTTCGCAGCGCTTCGGCCAGCGAGAGCAGGAACCGCTGCGGGTCACGATCCTCGCCGTGCACGGACACCCAGGCGGCCCGTTCGGCCAGGCCCGCATGGGCGATCCAGGAGCGCAGCAGCACGGTCTTCCCGCTCCCCGCGGGCGCCGACAGCACCGTCACCCGCCCCGCCCCGCTGAGCTGGGCGAACAGCGCAGGACGGCCAACGACACCCCCGGCAGGCTGCCTACCACCCGGCATATTCACCACCAACACGGCACCGGCCCGGAAAACTCCCCTGTGGATCGCACAACCTGTGCGATGACGGCTCACCCAGGGCCCGGCCATGCTGAATGCTCCGATCGAACTCACGAGCTCACTGAATTCGCCGGACACACCGGACTCGCGGAACTCGCGGAAAGGAGCCCGATGACCTGCGAGGAGCGCGATCCGCAGCGGCAGAACTACGAGATCCGCGTTCGCGGCCGCCTCGGGCCGAAGATGCTGCGTGCCTTCACGGCCCTGGCCGCGCAGACGGAGGGCGGAGACACTCTGCTGAGCGGTTGTCTCCCGGACCAGGCCGCGCTGTACGGCGTGATCGCCAAGCTCGAAGCGCTCGGGCTGGAGCTTCTCGAGGTCCGCTACCTGCCGAGGTGAGCCGACCGTCGGCGCGGCTGGTCGATGACGGACGGGTCGCTGATGTCGAGCATCCCCATGACGGCCGGCTTGAGCACCTCTTCGCACCACTGGCGGAAGCTCGTCGGGGTGGTCGACTCAGGAGTGCGGGGTTCGGCGTTGTCCAGGCCGCTGGCCTTGGCGGCCCACATGTCGGCGACGCACTGGGCCATCGCCTCCGATGTTCCGGCTTGGAGCATCCGCTGTTTCAGCGCCTCGCAGGGGATCTGCTGGAAGCGCACAGGCTTGCCGAGAACTTCGGAGATGATCTCAGCCATGTCGGTGTAAGAGATGTCCTCGGGGCCGAGCACGGCGACGTGGCCGGCGCCGTCCCATGAGTCGTCGAGCAGGAGCCTGGCGGCGGCGGCTGCGATGTCGCGGGTGGCGCAGGTCGGCAGCTTGCGGTCCCCGGCGATCGGCGCGAAGAAGATGCCGTCGTTTCTGATCAGCTCGGCGAAGCGCAGGATGTTGTCCATGAACGAGGGCATCGTCAGCGCCCGGTAGCTGACGCCGGTGCTCGCGATGAGGTCGTCCATCGCGAGCGAGCCGGTGACGTATCCGGCGTGCGCCGCCCAGGGGGTGCCACAGCCGAGCGCCGAGATCCCGACGACGCGCTTCACCGCGTGGCGCTTGAACGCCTCGGCGGCCGGCCGGGTGAAGCCGGCATAGGCCGCTTCGACGCTCTCGGCTCGTGGATCGGGGGGCGCGAGCCAGAAGACGGCGTCGGCGCCGGCGAAGGCCTCGTCGACGACGTCAGGGTTGCCGTGGGAGCCCTTGATGACCTCGACGTGCGCGCGTACGCGGGCCGGAATGCGCGACGGGTCGCGGTCGATGACGCGGAGCGTCTCGCCGCTGTCAAGCAGGTTCTCGAGGACCTGGTGGCCGATGAGGCCGGCGGGTGTGGTGATGACGATCATCGCTCCTCCTTCGTTGTACCCGATGTTGTGTAGCGATGATACACAGATGACTTGACTAATGCTATAGAGCATTGCTAGCCTCGGCCCATGACCGTAAGAGCCCGCATCCTCGAAGCCGCCTCCGAGCTACTTGCGCAGTCGGCTGATGCAGACGCCTCGACGCGTGCTGTCTGCGACGCGGCCGGCATCACCGCGCCGACCCTCTACCACCACTTCGGCGACAAGGAAGGCCTGCTCGCGGCCGTGGTCGATTTCGGCTGGGCCGCGTTCCTGGAGACCAAGCGCACCGTCGCGGCCGTCGTGCACGAGCATGTCGCCGACGACGTCCGAGCGGGCTGGGACAACCACCTGGAGTTCGCGCGCGAGAACCCGAACTTCTACAAGCTGATGTGGTCACCGGCGGTCGCCGCCAACAGCGCGGCGTTCCGCCAGGCATACCAGATGCTCCACGAACGGCTGGAGCTCGGTGCCGCCCGCGGCCAGCTGCGCATGTCCGCGGAGACGGCGGCGCGCACGGTCATGGCCGCCGTCACCGGCGCCGCGCTGTCGCTGATCTCCCAGCCTGACCTTTTCGGCGACGGCACATTCGCGACGCAGCTGCGCGAGGCCGTGATCGCATCGATCACCGTCTCCGAAGACGCCGCGTCCACGACCAGGCAACACGCACGCGAGGCAGAGCCGACGATCGCAACCGCAGCGGCGACACTCAGCAGCAAGCTCGCGGCGGCGGACACACCGCTCACCGAGCCCGAGCGGGCGCTCATGCAGCAATGGCTCACCACGTTGGCCGACGCCTGACTACGGACTGGGGGTGGGCGTGATCTGCCAGTGCGCGCTGGCCCAGGTCTCGGCGAGCGGGCGGCCGTCAGTGCCGACCGCGACGCATGCGGCGGGACCGGTGCACGACAGGCTGGCCAGCTGGACGTACGGTTCCAGCTGCGGCGGGCCCGGCATCGGGCGCAGCTGCCACGCGACGCCGTTCCACGACTCGGCGACGGCCGTGATTCCCCCGTTGTAGGTGCCCGCCGCCATGCAGGCGCTGGCCGAGCTGCACGACACGGCGGTCAGCTTGGTGTAGCCGATCAGGTTCACGCCGGGCACCCGCTGGGTCTTCCACGTGGAGCCGTCCCAGCGCTCGGCGAGCGGGAACTGCCCCGACGCGCTGCTGCCGACCGCGGTGCACGCGCGCGGTGATGTGCACGATACGGCGCTGAGCTGGTTCCGGCTAGCCACGTCGACCGAGCTGATGACCTGCCAGGACGATCCGTTCCACCGCTCGGCGAGGGTCCTGTCCCTGGCGGCAGGGCTAGGCCTGGCGCCCACGCCGTAGGAATAGTCCCCGACCGCCAGGCAGAAGCTCGGCCCGGCGCAGGAGACTCCGGCCAGCGTGATGCTCTGCGCCGGGTGCCGCGGCCGGGGCATCGGCTCCAGCGTCCAGTTCGTGCCATCGAAGTACCCGGACTCCGGCGTGCCGCCAGCGGTGACACCGACGGCCATGCACGAGCTCGGCGCCGCGCAGGAGACACTGACGAACGGGCTGGACCGAAGCTCGACCTTCCAGGTCACGCCGTTCCAGCCGATGATGAGAGATCCGACGGCGGTACAGCTGGTGGCGCTGGGGCACGACACACTGTCCAGGGTGCTGCCCCGGCCGATACCGGGCGAAGGCTCGACCCGCCATGCCATGCCGTTCCACCGCTCGATGAGCGCCGGCTGCGGGCCGCTGGCCGTCCGGTAGTAACCGCCGACCGCGGTACAGTTCGCGGCGGAGGCGCACGACACGCCGTTCAGGAAGTCGATGTGCTTCACATTGGCCTTGGCCGCTGGCGTGCCGGCCGACGGTGAACTCCCAGAGCCCGTTCTGGCCTGGCTGGCCGCACCGGCGTCCGAAGCGGGACGGGCGACGGCGCCCGGGCTTCGCACCGCGCTCGCAGTGCCTGCTGCCCCGGTCACCGAGCCGCAACCGGCCAGGACTGCCAGGCAGGCCAGCGCTGCGGTCACATGGCCTATCCCTCTGGCTGCTGCCCCTAGCTCGAGCATCGTTGTCCTCCTGATCGTCCAGGTCTAATCCTTCAGACGCTGCGGAGAGCGGCGCGTTGCGGCCTGGCCGGCTTTTTTGGGCTGGCTCGCTGGCCTAGCCGAGCCGTACAGGGCCGGATACGAGGTGCCAGCACTGTGCCCGGCACCGCCGCGCAGATTGCCGTTATGGGTTCGACACTGCCACCACCCGGCACGGCACCGGCCTGCAGGGGATGGCCGACCGGCTGGCCGCGCTCGGCGGCGCCCTCCAGGTCCGCTCACGGCCCGGACACGGAACGACCCTGAGCGGCGAGCTCCCGGTTTCCGGGACCCCGGGGACGGGCGGGCAGGCGTGAACCCGGACCGTTCGGAATGAAGATCATGCTGATCCCGAACGGGCTGGCTTCCCGCGTCCGCTAAACCTGACTGCGGCCGGCCGGCCAGATCGGCCTGCTGCGAGTCTCAGGCACGGCCTGGTCGACGTCGCTAACGGTGTTGTAGAGGTAGAAGCTCAGGCGGCAGCTCGCGGGCGGGTCCAGCCTGAGCGCATGATGCGCGAGCGTCGCGCAATGGCACCCGGCGCGTGCTTCCACCCCGGCCCGGTCCAGGTCCTCGGCCACGCTGACCGGATCGCGGCCCGCCAGGTTGAACGCGACCAGCGAGGTGCGGCGTGCCGCATCTGGCGGCCCGTAGATCGTGATCCCGGGAATGGCACCGAGCCCGTCCAGCGCCCGCTGTGTCAATTGGCGATTCCAGCTGGAAACGCGGCTCATCGCGTTCTCGACGACGCTGCGCTCGATGGGTCTGGCCGTCCCGAAGCGGGCCGTCATCGCCTGTGAGGCGCTGGACTGGCCCCGGTGAACGTTCTCGTACCTGGGCGCGAGCAACCGGTAGAGCTCGAGCAGATCACGCGGCGGCTGAGTGCTCGCCGCGTTGTTCGTCACGATCCGGCCGGACCCGGGGAACGCGAACCGGGCCCGGATGGCCTTGATGTCCAGCGAGCCGGCGTACGCCGGCTCGTGGTTCATGGTGGTCACCGTGCTCACATGACTGAGCCTGCAAGCGGACGGGGTCAGCCTGCATCGGGCAGCCCATCCTCCTGTTTTGCCGGCCGCGCCTTAGGAAATCACCGCTAGGCCACGGTCAGCCGCGCGATTACGATCAGCGGCATGGTGGCTGTCGCCAAGCCCAAGCCGCTGCTACTGGAGCGGGATGCTGAGCTTGCGTGGCTGAGTGCCTTGCTTGAGAAGGCCCAGGCGGGCAGCGGGGGCGTGGCCGTTATAAGCGGACCGCCCGGGATCGGCAAGACGGCGCTCCTCGCAGCCGTGCACTGGCTTGCCGGAGACAGGGGGTTCCGGTCACTGCGAGCCCGGGGCCGCGAGCTTGAGGCAGACATGGCGTTCTCGGTCGTCCGGCAGCTGCTGGAGCAGCCGGTCCTGTCGGCATCCGCTGGCGAGCGGCGCCGGCTCCTGGCTGGGCCGGCCCGGGCCGGGGCGAGCGCGCTTGGCCTGGAGCCCGGCAATTCGCCCGTCTCTGATTTCGCCGCGATACACGGTTTGTACTGGCTCTGCGTGAACCTGGCCGAGCGCACGCCCCTGCTGCTAACGGTCGATGATCTGCAATGGGTGGACCGGCCATCGCTGTCCTGGCTGGCATATCTCGGGCCGCGCTGTGAAGAGTCCCCGATGCTCGTGGTCCTGAGCGTGCGTGAGGATGATCCGCGGGGGCGGGCCAACCTCGTCGGGTCGGCGGCGGACCACTCCTCGGTGCACCGCGTCGGACTGTCGGCACTGAGCGCCGCGAGCGTTGCCGCGCTGGTGCGTGCCGAACTCGGCTCGGCGGCGAGCACGGAATTCTGCTCGCGATGCTGGGAGCTGGCGGGTGGCAACCCGCTGTTCGTCAGGGAACTGCTGGCTGCGGCGCACAACGAGGGATTGTCCGGAGCAGAGGACAGCGTCACGGAACTGCGGGCCCTGGCCTCGTCCGCGGTCGGACCCTCCGTTCTCGGCCGCCTGGCGAGGCTGGGTCCTGACGCGGTTGCGCTGGCGCAGGCGCTGGCGGTGCTCGGATCGCAGACCGAGGTCGGGATCGCCGCTGAGCTGGCGGCGTTGGAGCCGGCGGCCGCAGAACTGACGGCCGACCAGCTCGCGGCGGCCCAGATCCTCGCGCCAGCCCGGCCGCTCGACTTCTTCCACCCGCTGATCGCCGAGTCCGTTTACGCGGACCTTGCGCTGGGCGCACGCCGGCTGGCGCACCGGCGGACAGCCGCGATTCTTGACCGTGCCGGTGCAGCCGACCGGGTCGCCGCCCACCTGCTGGCCACGGGACCGGCCGGCGACGCGTGGGTGGTGGAGCGGCTGAGTGCGGCGGCAGAGGTCGCCTGGGAGCGCGGCGCGGCCGAAGTCGCGGCCAGCTACCTCCGGCGCGCCCTCGCCGAGCCCGCCACCCCGGCGCAGCGTCCTGCGATCCTCCTGCGTCTGGGCGTCGCGGAGTGGGCCGCGGGCGAACCGACCGCGATCGGCCACCTCGAGGAAGCGCTGAACGAGGCGCGTGACGGTCCGGAGATAGCCGCGGCCGCGGGGCCGCTGGCCAACGCGCTCATCATCTCCGACCAGGCGGACGCTGCGGTCCCGCTGCTGGAGCGAGCCGCCGCCCGGATCAGGTCGACGGACCCGCGGCTGGCCTTGCGGCTGGACGGCGCGGCAGCGCTGGCCGGCCTGATGGACGACCGTACCGCGCCCGCCGCGCTCCGGGCAGTGGACCGGCTCGAGGCCAGCCTCGGCGAGTCCGCCGATCCGCCGGCCCGGGTACTGGTCGCCATAGCGCACGCAGCCATGAGGCGGGGCAGTCCTCCGGATGAAGCCCTGCAGCTCATCGAGCGGGTGCTGGCGCGCGAGCCGTCGCCGCGGCCCAACGCATCTGCCTCGATCATCGTGACGTTGCTGGGGCTCGAGGCGTTCGGAACGTTGCAGCAACTGTGCGATGACATGCTGAGGGCCGCCCGGCGGCGCTCCGCCGTGCAGGAGCTGATGGGAGCCGCGAGCTTCCTGGCGTGGGCATCGTATCGCCGCGGCGAGCTCGCCGATGCCGAGGCGCAGGCGCGGTGGGCGGTTGAGCACGCCACCGGGATCTGGGCGATCGACGCGCCCGCGCACCTGGTGGAGATCTTGGTCGAGCGGGATGAACTGGACGACGCGGCCGCCGCGCTCGGACGGATGGCACCGCCGCTGACGTCACACACGGTCGTTGTCGCGGCCTACCTGATGGCGCGCGGCCAGCTGCGCATGGCTCAGGGACAGGGTCAGGAGGCTCTGCAGGACTTCCTGGCCTGCGGGGAACGATGTGAGCGGCTGGGGATATTGGACGGGCTCTATTGCTGGCGTTCCGAGGCGGCGATTTCGCACGCCATGCTCGGCAACGCGGCTGAGGCCCGGCGGCTCGCCCAGAAGGCGGTCGAGGTGGCACGCGTTTTCGGGCGGCCCCGGGGACTTGGTGTCACGCTGCGCGCCGCGGGCCTGGCTGAGGGCGGTGAGCGCGGTCTCGACCTGCTTGACGAGGCGGTCGCGGTACTCGAGCGCTCGGAGGCACCGGTCGAGCTGGCCCGGGCGCTCACCGACCACGGTGCGGCACTGCGCCGGGCCGGTCAGCGCATGCGGGCGCGGGCTCAACTCGAGCGCGGGCTCGACCTCGCACATCACCTGGGCGCTCGCCGTATCGCGAACCAGGCCAGGTCGGAACTCATCGCCGCAGGCGCCAAACCGCGACGCGACGCAATCACCGGCCGCGACGCCCTGACGGCCAGCGAGCTGCGCGTTGCCCGGCTGGCCGCCGCGGGCAAGACGAACCGCGAGATAGCCCAGACGCTATTCATTACGACGAAGACCGCGTCAGCGCACCTCAGCCGGACATACCGCAAACTCGATGTGACCAGGCGAAGCCAGCTAGCCGACGCGCTGGTCAGCCAGACGCCAGCCGCCGGCGCCCAAGAGGCCACCCATACTCGCTGAGGCCTCATTTCCTAAGGCACATTTCCTAAGGCACCGGCGGCAAAAGACGGGGATGGGGCGTCGGATGTGCCCTGACCTCCCGCGTTGCAGTCTCGGTCATGTCGATCACCCGCGGCCGAACGCGGGGACCACTCAAGCGAAAGCGGGGAGACATGACCGCTGTCATCATGGAGGGAGGCGCCGCCGGGCGCACCCCGCGGGCGCCAGAGATACCGGATCTGCCCCTCACGGAGTTCGTGCTCGGGGCTGCGTACCAGCACGGGGGCAAACGAGCACTCGTCGATGCCGCGACCGGCCACGAGCTCAGCTATGCCGAGCTCGCTGATGCCGTCCGGGAGGTCAGCGCCGGGTTGTCCGCTCGCGGAATTCGTCCCGGTGACGTGCTCGCCCTGTGCACGCCGAACTGTCTCGAGTTCGCCGTTACCTGGTTCGCGGCGACGTCGGCCGGCGCGATCGTCACGACCGTGAACCCGCTGTGCACCGAGGAAGAGATCTCCCGCCAGCTCCGCCAGACGGGTGCGCGGTGGCTGGTGGCGACGGCGGGACTGATCGAGCAGAAGCTGACCGCCGTCGCGGGCGGGACAGCGATCGCGGAGACGTTCGTGATCGGCGAGGGCGCCGCGGGGACGACCTCCTTCGGTTCACTTCGGGTAACCGCGGACGCGCCAGCCGTGCCGGTCTGCGCGTCAGACGTCGCGCTGCTGCCGACCTCCAGCGGCACGACCGGGCTGCCCAAGAGCGTCGAGCTGACCCATCGGAACCTGGTCGCCAGTTTGTGCCAGACATCGCTCGTCCACCAGGTGACCGAGGATGACGTGGTGATCGCCGCACTGCCTCTCTTCCATATCTACGGGCTGCAGATCACGCTGAACCTGCCCCTGGCCGCAGGTGCGACCGTTGTCATCCTGCCGCGCTTCGAACTCGCGGCATTCCTGCGCGCGATGCAGGATTACGGCGTCACCAGGGCAGAAGTCGTGCCGCCGATGGTCCTCGGCCTCGTGACCGCGGACGTGGTCGACGGCTACGACCTCTCCGCCCTGCGCCTGATCACATCGGCCGCAGCGCCGCTCAGCGCCGACCTCGCGCGCGCCTGCGCGCGGCGGCTCGGCTGCCGGGTACGGCCCGGACCTCCCCGAATCCATCGGCCCGGCACTGCCGGGCGTTGAGTGCCGGATCGTCGAACCGGGCGCTGGGGCCGATCTGGGACCTGATCAGCCAGGTGAACTACTGGTCCGCACGGCGGGCGTGATGCGCGGGTATCTCGGCGACCCGCAAGCAACCGCGGCGACGATCGACGCGGACGGATGGCTGCATACCGGCGATATCGTCACGGTCGACAAGGACGGCTGGTTCTATGTGACCGACCGGGTCAAGGAGCTGATCAAGTACAAGGCGTACCAGGTGGCGCCGGCCGAGCTCGAGGCCCTCCTGCTGGCCCACCCGGCGGTGGCGGACGCGGCGGTCGTCCGCAAGCGCGACGCGCTAGCCGGGGAAGTCCCCAAGGCCTTCGTCGTGCTGCGAACTCCGGTTTCGGCGGACGATTTGATGGCGTGGGTTGGCGAGCGCGTGGCTGGCTATAAACGGGTACGCCAGGTCGAGTTCACGGACCATATCCCCAGGTCCCCCGCTGGCAAGATCCTTCGCCGGCTGCTGGTCGAGCAGGATGCAGGGCCGTGAAGGCTGAATCCTTGCCTTGCGGAG
>WNGJ01002479.1_pt1 | contig 18707 bp, 20 predicted proteins | sample 5400611 | NCBI WGS metagenome assembly WNGJ01 (sample SAMN13153375, study PRJNA577476) | soil metagenome | isolation source: 40 cm soil or saprolite under Garry oak tree replicate 1 | place: USA:California | collected 2016-06-15 | reverse complement strand
AGTACGTGGTCCTCGACGAGGTCCACTACATCGACGACTTTCCGCGCGGGTCCGTGTGGGAAGAGATCGTGATCCAGGCTCCGAGATCAATCAAGCTCGTCGGCCTGTCCGCGACGATCGGCAACTACAGAGAGATCGCCGACTGGATGGCCGAGAACCGCGGTGGAATGGAGACGGTCTTCCACGACGTCAGGCCGGTCGAGCTGAAGATGTGGCTGGCGATCAACAACCACTTCTTGCCCCTGTTCAAGGGTGACGGTGGAATCGACCAGCGGACATGGACCAAGGCGGCCCAGGAAGAAGAGGCTTCATACCGGATCGGCCAATACCGCCATTTGCCGTCGAATGACCTGCTGCACGTCGTCCCTGAGCTGCGCAGCCTCGACATGCTGCCGGCGATCTACTTCATCTTCTCCCGCCGCGGCTGCCGCGAGGCTCTCAAGCGCTGCTCATACCACGAGATCGACCTCACGACCGCGGCCGAGAAAGAGGCAATCGACCGCGTCGCGGCAGAGCGCTTACTGGGTCTGAAGGACAAAGACGAGGAGGCGCTGTTCCGCCGCATGGTGGATGCGCGGCTGCTCCGCCGCGGGCTCGCCGAGCACCATGCGGGCCTACTGCCGTACCACAAGGAAATGGTCGAGGAGCTGTTCCAGCGCGGCCTCATCAAGGTGGTGTTTGCGACCGAGACGCTTTCGCTGGGCATCAACATGCCGGCACGAGGCGTTGTGGTCTCTTCCTTCACCAAGTTCGACGGTGTCAACTTCTCGAACCTGACGACTGGCGAGCTGACGCAGCTGATGGGACGCGCGGGACGCCGCGGCATCGACGTGATCGGCCACGGCGTGATCCTCAAGGAGTCCGACGTGGAGGTCGGCACCATCTACGAGGTCGCGATGGGTCCGACGCTCGTTGTCGAATCCAAGTTCCTGCCGAGCTACAACATGGCGCTCAACCTCATGCGCGTCTATACCCCGGAGGAGGCCGAGGGCCTGATGCAGCGCTCGTTTGGCCAGTTCCAGAAGCGGCTCGCCGCGGAACAGACGAGGGAGCGCCTCGTCAACGTTCGGCAGCAGCTGGATGACATCCGCCGGATGTGGGACGGCCCCGAGGTGTCGATCGAGGATGTGGCCCAGTACTTCAAGCTCGAGGACCGGAGGCGCGCTATCCGAATCGAGCTCAAGCGGCTGCGGCGTGAGGGCGCCGCCGAGCGGCGAGGGCGCCGCGGCCAGAGGCGCACGCGCGCAATTACCCCATCAGGCCGCATGATCCAGCGGCTTGAAGTGGAGGCGAAGGGCCTGCTGGACCGGCAGCGCAAGCTCAAGGTGGTGCGCTCGCCGCGCTTCGGCGAGCTGATCCAGCGGTACGCCGAGATCCGTACGCTGCAGAAAGAGCTCGATGCGGGTTCGCGCGAGGTCACCGGCCAGATGGACGAGTACCCGCGGAAGCTGCGCCGCCTGTGCAAGATCCTCACCGAGTCGGGCTTCCTGGCACACGACAAGCCGACCGACAAAGGACTGTTCGCGGCGCGCGTGTACGGCGAGAACACGATCCTGGTCGCCGAGGCGGTGTGGCTTGGATGGTTCGAGGGCCTTGCTCCTGAAGAGGTTTGCGCGGTGCTTGTGATGCTTGCCGCCGAGGACAGAGATCGCGGCGGCAGAGGTCGGCAGGAGCGCGGTCCGCGCCGCTACCCGACTCCGGCGATCGCGCAGACGGCGCGGCTGATCCGATCGCTGTACTTCCGTTTCGCGGACATGGAGAGCGACCTCGACGAGCCCAACCTGCGCACCCCATCTCACGACTACATCGACTTCGCCTACCGGTGGTCGGCCGGCGAGCCCCTCGACCAGATCCCGCTGCCGGCCAACATCGACATCGGCGATGCCATCAAAGCCATGAAAGGCCTGTACTCGCTGCTGCGACAGCTGGAATGGGCCTTGCGAGTTGCGAAGTCACCGCTAAAAGACACGGTCTCGCAAGCCGTGGTGCAGATGGAACGCGATGTAATAAAGAGGACATACTGAAAAGATATGAGAGGAAACCGAGGTTTCCTCTCATGGCTCTTTTTCCTGCAGGTTGGGACTTATCAAGTAGCTTCTCCAAGCGACGTAAGCAGCCATGAGAATGATTGGCGGACGGCCTGGCAAGCCAGGCCTACCTGCCACGCGCGTTTTCGATATGAGAGGAAACCGAGGTTTCCTCTCACGGCTCTTCTCCCCGCAGATTGGGACTTATCAAGCAGCTCATCCAAGCGACGTAAGTAGCCAATGAGAATAGTGGCCTGCCTGCCGCGCGCGTTTTCCGGCATAGACTGAATCCGAAGATGGCAGGGAAGAAACGGCGCATTCTCGTCACCGGAGTGGCCCGCTGGTGGGGGGCGCTCCTCGTGCAGCGCCTGGTTGAGGACCCCGACGTGGCCGAAGTCATCGGCATCGACGTGCGGGAGCCGCGCTACGACCTGGGTCGCGCCGACTATCTCAAGCTGGACATCCGCCACTCGCTGATTGGAAAGCTCGTGCGAGCGGTCGGCATCGACACCGTCGTGCACACGCTGATCCGAATCGATTCATTCGACATGGATCCGCGCCGTGCCCACGAGATGAACGTCATCGGCACGTTGAATTTGCTCGCCGGGTGCGCAGGCGAGGGCAGTCCTGTCAGGCGTTTCGTCCTCAAGTCGTCGGGGCACGTCTACGGCTCGCGTTTCGATCTTCCCGCGGGGTTGCGCGAAGACCATCGCCTGGACAGCAACTCGCGCCATCAGTTCGTGCGCGACATCGTCGAGGTCGAGTCGTATGTCAGCGACTTCGCGCTGCGCAACAAGGACATCTCGACATTGGTGCTCCGCTTTGCCAACAGCCTCAACCCGGAGGAGCCTCAGCCCCTGGCGCGATACCTGGACCTCGAAGTTGTTCCGACCATCGCGGGTTACGATCCTTCTCTCCAGCTGATTCACCGCGACGACTGCGTCGAGGCGATGGCTATGGCGACCAAGCGAGGGCCGGCCGGCGCCTACAACATCGCCTCGCCGGGACCGGAGCCGCTCTCCAAGCTGTTGGACTCAGCTGGCAAGCTGCACGCGCCGCTCCTCCCGCCGATCGGGCTCGAGCTGGCGGCGTTCGCCGTCCGCAAAGCTGGGGTCGCCTTTCTATCGCCTCAGCTCCTTGACCTGCTCCGCTGGGGCCGCTCGCTTTCGATGGCCAAGGCCGCGCGCGAGCTTGGTTTCCGCGCCGCCCGAGACACGCGCGCGGCGTTCGAGGATTTCATCCAGCAGCGCCGCGTCCTCCGTTACACGCCTGACCGCCACGCGTACCAGTACGAGAAGGAGCTCGAGGACTTCATTCACACCCGCCAGCTGGCGTCGGAGAACGGGGAGAGCGAGACCGACGGGGCGCTTGCGCCGGCCGGAAAAGAAGCTAAGGCTCCCCCCCGCCGCCATCGATCACGATCACTTCCCCATTGATGTAGCTGGCGGCGTCTGACGCGAGGAAGGCGACCGCGCCTGCTACGTCGTCGGGCACGCCGATCCGGCCCATCGGATTTGAGGCCAGCACGCGCTCGAGGATCGCCTCGTTGCCCCACAACGCTTCCGCAAAGCGCGTCTTGATCAGCCCCGGGGCGACCGCATTCACTCGGACATTGCTGCCCAGCTCGCGGGCAAGCTGCCGAGTCAGCATGATCACGCCCGCCTTGGTCACGTTGTAGACGCCCAGCCCGAGGCCGGGCCGCAGACCGCCCACACTGGCGACGTTGACGACAGCGCCGCCGTGCGACTCCATCCATGCTTCGTAGACGAGCTTCGTCAGCACGAAGACCCCGCGCAGGTTGACCTCAAATATCTTGTCCCAGGCAGCCATCTCGGCTCCGAGCACGGGGCCGAAGTAAGGGTTGGTGGCGGCATTGTTGACCAGGATGTCGATGTGAGCGAAGCGCTCCATCACGGACTTGACGAGATGCTCGAGGTCCTCCGGGCGGCCGGCGTGGGCCGCGATCGGCCACGCGCGCTCCGGATACGTCGCATTGATTCGGGCGGCTTCTTCGTCCAGATCTGCCTGCGTGCGGCTGGAGAGAACGACCTGGGCGCCCTGCTCAGCGAGAGCCTCGGCGATCGCGCTGCCGATGCCGCGGCTCGCCCCGGTGACCAGCGCAACTCGCCCGGTCAGGTCGAATCTGGAGCCTTCAGGCACGGCTGATACGATAGCCCGACGCATGGCAGTCTCGGGGAAGGCCGCCGAGGACATCCTCGAACGGATCTTTCAGCCCACCACCAAACCAAGCGCTCGGGACCAGGCCGAAGAGACGTTGCGGCACCCCAAGCGGCTGGTTTATGTCGCCATGTCGAACAAGGTTTTTTATTGGCGGGCCCACATCCAGAAGTTCGTTCTTGACTCCGGAATGGTTCCGGTCAGCCCCTTCATGCTCTTCGATTACTACCTGATGCACACCGTGTCGAAGGACGTAGTACGCGAAGCCATGAACAACCTCCTCGCGCGCTGCGATGAGGTCTGGGTCTTCGGACGGATCTCGCTTGGCGTGAAAGTCCAGGTCGGAATCGCCAAGCGCATGAACAAGGCGGTGCGCTACTTCGACATCGGAGACCTTCCTGTTGCGGTCATGCCGATCACGGAAGAAACCGCGCAAGAAGAGCTCAAGGACTAGGTTTAGCGAGTCCCCTCCCCCGCAGGGGGAGGGCGAGGGTGGGGGCGACTCAGGCCTGAATCACCCTCCGATACCAACCCTCTGGGTGCGCCAGTTCCTCAAGTCGAGGCATGTGCGCCTCGCTCTTCCAGGCCAAGTTCAGGACATTCATCCCGTGCTGGTCGAAGATCGCCCGGCAGAAAGCCTCACCACGCTGATACTGCTGCAGCTTTAAGTCGAGGCCGGTGAGCTTCCAGATCAAGACCTCCAGAGGGCTCTTGCCCGAGCTCCGGTCGCGATAAGCCTTCTCGAGCCGCTCAAATCCCGGCAGCAGCCTGGATCCGAGCTCGTTCATAACGAGGTTGCTGTACCCCTCGATCACCGACATGGTGCCCTGAACCTGACGCATCACCCTCCACTGCGCCGGCAGGATGCCCGCGAATGCCGCGATCCGAGCCACAGGAGCGCCCTGCTTCGTCACCGACTCGAGGAGCACCCGCATGGAGCTCTCCATATGCCGTCGCAGCCATGGATGGGCCGCGAACTGCCATGCATGTGTCATCTCGTGGAGGATCAGCCAGCGCCTGAGGTCCTGGCCTGGTAGGTCGGCGCGCCGCGCCCACTCCTCGACGTTCGTCTCCACCAGGTAAAGGCCTTCGCCACCGGCGGGTTCGGCGCCGAGTAATTGGGGGTCGTACTGGCCAAGAACGCGCCGCCCGACGAAGGACAGCATGAAAGCGACATAGTGGTCGACGCCGGAGCGCCCAACTTCTACCAGCAGCGAGTTGGGCACACGTCCGGTCTCGAGCACGGGATCGATGACCCTTCGCAGGATGCCGAGGTTCAGGTCGAGCCAGCCGACACGATCGAGGGCTTCGAACTTCGGCAGCGTCGCGCCCTTCGGCAGCCCGCCGACAAAGTCGAGCATCGGCTTCTCCAGCTCGGCAGCCATCATGCGATAGCCATGTGCGGCGGAGGCAAGCGTCGCCGGATCGATCGAGGTCGCGTCGAACCGCCCGGCGGCGGCGCGACGGACCTGCTGCCAGTCCACCAGCACAGCGGTTCCGCCACGCGGCCGCACGGCCTCGGCGATGGCAGCCGTCGCCAAACCGACCAGCACTCCGTAGATCGCCGCCCTTCCTACCGATCGCCTCATCTCTTCACAGAGTAGAGAACGCCTGAGGGCGGCTCACGACAAAGGCTCTTGCCACGCAGCCTACAGGTGGTCGCGTATTCAAGTCGTCCGCATCGTGCAGTCAAATGAAAAGGAGTACCCGTCATGCTCAAGAAGTTCCTGGCATTCGTTTCTGCGACCGCAACGGCTGCAACCCTTGTCACCCTTGGCGCGGCGCCGGCCTTCGCTGAGGGCGCGCAGTTCCCCAGCCCCAACGCCACCTGCATGGGATGGCTGGCCGAAGCCTCGAACCCCAACGCAAGCGGCGACCACATCGCACTCATCGCGCAGAACGGCGATGCGAGGATCCTAGCGCAGGCGAGCCCGAGCGGCGGCGGGTTCCCAGGGCTGATCTCGTGCGTAGTCCAGATCCCGTAGCAGGGGCCAGCCAGGTTTCTCGAGCCTCGGGCTCTCTGGTACGCGAGGCAGGGGTGGCTTCAGCCACCCTTCGCCTTGCTGGTGATTTAGCGATTCGATCCTTTCGAGCGGCTACGGGCTCCTGTTTGGCGCTCGACGTTTGGAGTTGTGGAGCTGCTCTCCTGCTAGGTGGGCCCGGGACTTACGCCCAACCGGGTTTTGGGACGACCTCGCCAGAGTCTCGTCACCCTGACGCTTGACCGAGGAGGTGCTCCCTCAGGAAGGCGAGGATCCGGATGTTGGCAGTCACCTGGTTGCTGATCTTGGCCACGCCATGTCCTTCGTCCTCGAACACAATGATTTCCGCGCCTGGCGCCTTCTCCGCGATTTGCTCGGACTCCTGAACCGGGACTCGCGGATCATTGCGTCCGTGGATGATCAACAGGGGCGCGGTAATTGTGTGGGCAGAGTGAATTGGGCTGATCTGGCGCAGAAACTCTGATTCGGCTCCATCTGGATCGCCGTACTCGCGCTTGCGAGTAATCCCCCTCCACGGGGGCATATTCTTGAAGAATGTATGCCAGTCGGCGATTCCGACGATGTCGACGCCGGCGTCCCAGAGCCCTGGATCCTCGACGAGAACAGCAAGTGTCATGAAGCCGCCGTAGGAGCCACCCATCGCGGCCGTTTTTGTCGCTTGGCCCGTCCGTCTCAAGTGGCGAGCGGCCTCACAACCATCTCTGACCGCGTCCCATCTGAGTGTCCTGTCGTCAAGACCCTGGAACCGAATGCCATACCCGGTTGAGCCACGGACGTTTGGCAGGAGAACGTTCACGCCGATGCCGGTGAGGAGGTGGACGATTGGAACGTACTGGCCGCGGCTCTGGCCCTCGGGGCCGCCATGGAACTGGACCACCGCCGGCCGAGGGCTGCTGTCGGTTCGGTACAGAAGGCAGTGAATCTCAAGGCCATCAAAGCTCTTGTAACTGGTGTCGATAGGTTTGACCAGGTCCTTGAACTGGGCGTCGTCGCTGACATTGGTCCAGCGGCGGTCTCCGGGCCACTCGTAGACCTCGGCGGGACGCGTTGGACGCTCCCAGCTTGCAAACACGGACGTATCGTCGTGACTCCAGGTCATGTGGTAGCTCTGCGGTCCCGTGATGTCTGAGAGCACAATGCCATCCTTCCAATCGACGCGCTCAGTGGTCGTCCCGCTCGTCAGCGCAACAATCCGGACATCGTCATAGGCGCCGTTATTCACGACTACGATCGCCTTCGTGCCGGAGTGGTCGACGGCGTAGCCCTCTACGTCGCGCTCCTCATCGATGAGCCACCGCTTGATCTCCGTCGGCCATTCTGGATCGACCTCGGCCAGCCCCTTGAAGTCGCGGCCGCCAGAGTCGGTGAGCATGAACAGCCCGCTCGCCGTCCACCTGATCTCGCTGACCCGGCGCGCATCAGGCAGGAGCCGCGTCATGGTGCCGTCGGGCTCCAGGATATGTGGCTCCATCCAGCTTCCGAACAGCTTGTTGACGACCGCCTGCCTGCCGTCCCGACTCCAATCCTCCCAGCCCCAGTAGTCCCAGGGAGTCGCCCACGCGGTCAGCTCGCCAGTGGCGAGGTTGAGCTCACCGAGGCTGACATCACGCCCGCCACCGGAGTTCCATCCGAGACCGACACGCCTGCGGTCCGGGTGCAGGGTGACGCTCTGATGGACGGCCTTCAAGTCAGTGGTCAGCGCTCGGAGCGCGCCATCCGGCTCGACGATGCTCAGCTGCCAAATTTCATTTCCGCCACGGTCGTGGCGAACGAGCAAGCCAAGGTCCGTCCATGCGTGAGGCAAGGTTCTGTCTCCGGAATCAGCGAGCTGTCGCGGAGTACCGCCGGGACTGTCGAGATAGAAAGTCTTGTAGTGACCGTCGAGGTTGGAGGCGAACGCGAATCCGCCATCCGGTCCGGGCACCGGTCGGATGGCGCGGGCGACTTTCAGAAGCCGAGCGAGATCCCGCTTATCCGATGACATAGGGGCCGCCCTCTGGACGAAATTTGATGCCTTTTACGCTCCGCTGCGCTTGAGCATCGTGGTGCCGGTAAATCCCCAATGGCAGAGGTTCGGGCTCGTGCGAGTGATTTGCAACAGCCCCTGCGTCAGTATCCAGTCATATTCGATCACAAGGACAGGTTTATCCCCGGACGGGGAGTCGCACACGAAGCCCCCGTTGGGATCATCGCCAACGCTCTCCTGAATAAAACCGAGCTTCGAACCTCGTACCACCACATTCCCGTAGATGACCCGAGAGAAATTGAAATCGTTGCAGTGCAAATCTACGCGGTACGACGGATTGCGCACGTCGACCCAGCTTCCGCTCAACTCCGGTGGGACCGGACCACCAACCGGCCAGTTTGGGGGGTGGGCCGCCGGGGTTGGGCAAGGCGTGTTGTCCGGGGCTGCGACCGCCACGGGAGTTGCGGGGTGGGCGCTAGGAGTTGGAGCCGAGGCGATGGGCGCGCTTGACTCGCATGCCGCGAGGATCGTGAGCGCGATCAAGCCGAATAACGGCCTCCCGGCTGCGATCATGGCGCGGCGAGCCTCGTATAGGTTCCCTGGAACTGGAAAGCGCACGCGGGCGGTGGCAGCTTGCCGATCCTGGCCAGGACGAGCGTGTCGCCGGACAGCGTGTACGAGAACCTATCGACTCCGCAGGGGTCAACCATGAAGTCGATCTCCGAACCGTTGACGACGACGTTTCCGCCAATGATCATGATCAGGAACGAGTACCCACCCAGATAGAGAACGCCGGTTTTGAGCTGGTGGACTTTTGGTTGCCAGGAACCCGCCAGCTCCGCGGGAACCGGTCCGCCGGGGGGCCAATCAGGTGATCGCACGGTCGTCGGTGTGAACGTCGAGTCAGGTGGGTTCCATGGCACCTCGGCCTGGCTCGGCGACGGGGATGTCACCGTCGGCCCCCTCTTGACTGGCACCGTCGGCGTATGAAGGCGGGCGCTCATCAGCACCGCCGCCACTGCGGCGATCGCGATCAACACCGCCACCAAGCCAGCCGCCAGGCGCAGGCTAGGCCTGAAATCGAAAGCGGCATCCAGACCGAAGACGCGCCACCTGCGGCGGGGGGGAACCCGCCGGATGGCTTCCGTGATCCGAGCCTCGAGCCACGGCGCCGGCGTAATGACCTCATCGATCGCCATCACGAAGCGTTCTCTCAATCGAGTGTCGTTTGTCGTCATGTTTCTCCAGCTCCGAGCAGGCGCCGAAGCTCGCGGACTGCTCTCGAGAGTTCGCTTTTGACCGCATCCTCGCTCGAGCCCGTGATTGTCGCGACCTCCGACACGGGCAGGTCGAGGTACCAATGCAGAACCAGCAAGAGCCGTCTGCGATGACTCAGCCGGCGGATGGCGTGGCGTAGGTCTGCGAAGGCAGCCATGGAGTCACCGGCTGGCTGTGGCGGCGGCTCCGGGTCGGGCAATCTGACGACCGACCACCAGCGTGTGCGGCGCACCGATCGGCACTCGTTGGCGACGATGCCAAGAAACCAGGGCTGCATCTCCGTGCCTGCTTTGAGTTGGTCGAGCTTCCGCCAAGCCTTTAGTGACGCATCCTGGACAACGTCCTCGGCGGCATGCGGATCATGGAGCATGGCGCCGGCTAGCCGGTAGGCCGGGGCGATTGCAGGCCGTAGGAGGGCTGTGAACGCTCCATCGTCACCCGCCTTCGCTCGGGCGACCAGGTCGAGTCTCAAGACTTGCCCGGTTTTCAAGACTTGCCCGCTATCGACCACGCCTGACATGAATACGCGCCGGATCAGACCTCGGTGGCAAAAATCTCTTGTTTAAGCCAACCGCCGAGCTGCCGCCGCGTGTGCCCTAGCTCTCACTCGGCGTGGCGGGCGTGAAGTCAAACACCCGCGTCTCAAAAATCTCGGTCCGAACTCCGTCAGCTCCTCCTGCGCGGGCCGTCTGCTTGCGCAGCTCGGCCACCTTGCTGTCGCTCGCTTCCAGATCGGCAAGGGTGTCCCACAAGGTCGAGACGGTGCTGCGGCCACTTTGCCGGTCGACCCCCATCACGATCGCCCGATACCCTTTGAGCAACTTCAGCACAGGCATAACCTTGTCGCGCACGAAAACGATCAGCGGGTCGACCTTTTCGGGGTTGCCGTTGATCATGTTGAGGCGGACCAACTCGCCCGGCATGGGCGCCTGGTCCCGATCCAGAATGACGATCTCGTACGTTTCGACGTTAACGATCTCGGTCGCAGGCATGCCCCCCGCGGCCGGGGTGCGCGTCGGAACGCCGACCTGCTCACTCGCCGATAGAGCGTCAGCCGTCTCCCAATATGTGATCTCAATGCCTGATCCTGTTTTGCGATCGGCGAGCAACACACCCCCGAAAAAGCCTGGCACCGAGCGTGCGCTCGGGAGCACCTGTTTCCGGAAAGTCTCGATCTCTTCGTCGAGCTTGTCCGGAGAGGTCTGCGTGCGCGTTCCGCGGATGAACATGGCGTCATCCTCTCTTGTGTTTGAACCCACTAAGGGCCCTCTTACGGCCAACATGAGTACGCGCTCAGGTCGGGACCCCGTGGCAAGAATCCTTCGGTTCAGGCGAATTTTAGGCGCCCCGCGCCTAGTAGATGTAAGGCCAGCTCCGGTTGCGTTTGAAAACGACCTTGCATCCATCGCAGCGGAAGACGATCTGGAGGTGGCGCCGCCCGATCGCAGCCGAGTCGCGCCCACACACGGGGCAGGATGCTGTTTCCATCTGAAAAGGAGCCGGCAGGGGTTCGACTTTGATCTCTAAGCGTCTTCTCTTCTTTGACATTTACCTTCCATCAACCCGGAACTGGGGTTATTCAGACGTCGAGCTGCGACACGTCCAGGTTTTTCAAGCCATCCGGTGGTTCGACACCTGCGTTGTGGAGGCGCTTGAGCAGCGCCAGAATGTAGCGAACGCCGGCGAGATTGACGTGATGCTCGCGGGTGAGCGTCTGGATGGCTTGCAGCTTCATCACGTCGCGGCGCGAGTAGCGCCGGCGGTTGGTCACGGTTCGCTTTGGTTGGACCATGCTCAGGTGCTCGTACATCATCAAAGTCCGAGGATGCACCTCCAGGATCTCGGAAGCCACACTGAGCGTGAAGATTGGCTTGTCGAGATCGATCCCATTTGCCTGTGAGGGAGCCGCGGCCGTGGCCGCGAGAGGTTCGCGCTGTCTGAGCTTCATTTCTTTCTTGGTGGGCGGGATTATATGGTTTAAGCGACTGCAGGCCTAACTTTGGGTGACAGGGACGGTTGCAGATTCGCTGTCATTTTGAATCCGAATTCGCCGCGCGGCAAAGTATTGTTGTTAAGCATCAAAGAAGAAGCGCCTGCGATCGCGCCCTGCATATAGTTACAGGCAGTGCCCGGACTGCTGAGCTTGCTGCTGGTCAGCTTCTCCGTCGGGCTCAGCAACTTTGCCGGGGCGATCGGGATCGGCCTGAGCGGAATCGACACCAGGACGAGGATCAGGGTCGGCCTTGCCTTCGGCTTCTTCGAGGCGGTGATGCCCCTGATCGGGCTGCTGATCGGGCAGGCGGCCGCCGCCTACATCGGACATCACCTGACGAGCTATGTTGCGGGCGGCATCCTCATCCTCACGGGCGCCTACACGATCTGGCAGGGCTGGGGACTCGAGAAAAAAGAGAAGCCGGCCGGAGACCACGGCTTGATCATCACCGCGCTGGCGCTGAGCATCGACAACCTTGCGGTTGGCTTTGCCCTGGCCGTCTATCACATCCAGATCGTGCTGGCGGCGGCGGTGATGGCCGTGGTCAGCGTCGTCATGTCATTGATCGGCCTTGAGCTGGGAAGCCGGCTTGGTACGCGCGTCGAGGGGTTGAGCGAGGAGATCGGCGGCAGCGTGCTGATCCTGGTCGGCATCGCGATTGCGGTCGGCCTGCTCGGCTGAGGCGCAGCGAACCTACGATTACCGCGTGAGTGACCTACCGGCGCTCGAACAGGTTCTGGTCGCGGTCGGCGGACACGTGGCGACGGTCACCTTGAATCGGCCCGAGCAGCGCAACCCGCTTTCTTCCACAATGCTGCGCGACCTCGCCACCGCGTTTCGCTGGTGCCAGCACGAGGCCGAGGTTCGCGTCATCGTGCTCACCGGCGCCGGCGACCGCGTCTTTTGCGCAGGGGCGGACCTGACCGGCTTCGACGGGGACATGTCCGACCTGGAGCGGCATCGCAGTCGCGAACTCTTCGTCGACCTCTTCACCCTCATGTCGAGCCTTGGCAAGCCGATCGTCGGCCGCATCAATGGCCATGCGCTCGCCGGTGGCTTTGGTCTGGCCTGTGCGTGCGACCTCGTGGTCTCTACGGACACCGCAACGTTCGGCCTTCCAGAGATCAACGTTGGGATCTGGCCGATGATGATCCAGGCGATCCTCTCGCGCAACCTGCCGCGCAAGATCCTGCTCGAGATGGAGATGCTCGGCGACCGCTGGACGGCGACCCAGATGGAAGGGTTTGGCGCGATCAACAGAGTCGTGCCACACGACCAGCTCGACGGCGCGGTCAAAGAGCTCACCGACAAGCTCGCCAAGAAGTCACCTGTGGCGATGCGACTCGGTCGCGACTCGTTCTACCGGCACCAGGACATGGAGTTCGACGCGGCTCTCCACTACCTGCACAGCCAGTTCACGCTGATCACGCTGAGTGAGGATTCGAAGGAAGGCATCAAGGCCTTCTTCGAAAAACGCGAGCCGGATTTCAAAGGCCGGTGAGCAACCCGCGAAATCGCGAGCTGCGCGAGCGGGCGCTCAAGGGTGGCACCCGCTACCTGCCCAAGCTCCGAGAGCAGCACAAGCTCACAGCGCGCGAGCGGCTTGACCTGCTGCTCGACAAGGGCTCTCTCATCGAAGACGGTCTTTTCGCCAACGTCCTGGCGGACGAGCTGCCCGCGGACGGGGTCGTGACTGGGCTCGGCACCATCGAAGGCCGCCAGGTGGCTGTAATGGCAAACGACCCCACGGTCAAAGCCGGCAGCTGGGGCGCGCGCACCGTGGAGAAGATCGTTCGCATCCAGGAGGTGGCCGCACGCATTCGAGTGCCGCTCTTCTATCTGGTCGATTCGGCCGGCGCCCGCATCACCGACCAGATCGACATGTTCCCTGGTCGACGCCACGCCGGACGCATCTTTTTCAACGAGGTCCAGCTGTCCGGCCTTGTGCCGCAGATCTGCCTGCTGCTGGGTCCTTCCGCCGCGGGCGGCGCATACATCCCCGCCTTCTGCGACGTGGTGATCATGGTTGAAGGCAACGCATCGATGTACCTCGGATCACCACGCATGGTCGAAGTGGTGGTCGGCGAGAAGGTGAGCCTCGAAGAGCTTGGTGGCGCGCGCATGCACTGCACCGAGAGCGGTTGCGGCGACGCATTGGTGACGGACGATAAGGGCGCGATCGAGTTTGCGCGCGCTTATTTCGCTTACATGCCGCAGCGGAGTGGGGAGAAGGCCGCGGCAGCCGTAGCGAAGCCCCCACGCGCATCCGCGAAACCGCTCGGCGAGCTCATCCCGGTCGAAGCCAACCGCGGCTACGACATGCGCAAGCTGATCGACGGCATCATCGACGAGGGCAGCTGGCTCGAGATCAAAAAGCTATTCGCGAAGGAGCTGCTCACCGGATTCGCCCGGCTGGGCGGACACGCTGTCGGCATCCTCGCGAACCAGCCCATGCAGAAGGGCGGCGTGCTGTTCAACGACTCGGCGGACAAAGCGGCGCGGTTCATCTGGCTGTGCGACGCATTCGAGATTCCACTGCTCTTTCTGGCCGACGTACCTGGTTTCATGATCGGCACCGACGTCGAGAAGCGTGGCATCATCCGGCACGGCGCGAAGATGATCAGCGCAGTCTCCGAAGCCACGGTGCCGAAGATCAGCGTGATCGTGCGCAAGGCCTACGGCGCAGGGCTTTACGCGATGGCCGGCCCGGCGTTCGACTCCGACTCGGTCATCGCGCTGCCCTCGGCGCAGATCGCGGTGATGGGCCCAGAGCCGGCGGTCAACGCGGTGTTCTTCAACAAGCTCGCGGAGCTGCCCGAAAGCGAGCGAGCCGGGCGGCGGAAAGAGCTCGAGGACGAATACCGCGCGGATGTCGACCTCTACAAGCTCGCTTCGAACCTCATCGTCGATGACGTGGTCGAGCCAGAGGACCTGCGCGATGCCCTGATCGCGCGCTTCAAGGCCTACGGCACGCGGGTCTCAACCCGCTCCAACCGCAAGCATGGTGTGCCTCCGGTCTAACTTAGATGAGTCACCTCCCCATTTGTGGGGAGGTCGGCCCGGCCGAAAGGAGTGCGAAGCTAGCTCAATCTGTGATAGGGGACCGCGTAGCGAACAACAATTACGTAGAACGTGACGCTCGCGCTGATCACGGCCAGGTGAAACAGCTCGTGGTACCCGAACACACGCGGCCATAGTCGCGGCCGCCTGAACGCGTAAGCCGCGGCGCCCAGCGAGTACTGGATGCCGCCGAAAGCGATCAGAAGCGCCGCCACCCAACCCAGCGCCGCAGTCAGCGGCACCAGGGCCACCACCGCCACCCAACCCATCGCCAGGTAAAGCGCCGCAAGGAGCTGGCGCGGGATACGCAGGAACGGAGCGGCTCCGGCCACTCCTGCTGCCGCGCTGATCCAGATGGCGACCAGGACGCCGATACGCCACCATCCGTCAAGCACGTTGAACATCAGGGGCGTGTAGGTGGCCGCGATGAACACGAAGATCGTGGCGTGGTCGGCGCGGCGCAGCCAATCCTTCACCCGTGTCGGCCAGTTGAAGATGTGATACGTCGCGCTCACCGAGAACAGAAGCACGAGCGCAGTTCCGTACACGACCATCGACACGAGCTTTGCCGGGTCATGGCGCGTGATCACGATCAGGGCAACAAGCCCGGCGATGGCCACGAGAGCGGCGGCCGCGTGCGACCAGCCCCGCAGCAGAGGTTTGGCGAGCAACGCGTCGGCGGGCTTCATGACAGCCGCATCCTACGGGGGTCAGAGAAGTCGCGAAGCCACCAGCCCCAGAGACAAGGCGACAACACCCCACGACAGGGCTGACAGTGCGCGCTCGAGGGGCCTCAGCAACGTGGGCCGGTCGAGCGCGACCTGTGAACCATCGATGAGGATCACCTCACCCGAGACCGATCTGCTCTTACGCCTGAGCGTCCGCGCCGGTGTGCTCAGCATGCGCTGGGCGTAGGACAGCGCATACCCGGCGGCGGCCGCCCCAAGCGCCGCCACCGAGAGGCGACCTGTCTGGGCGAAGTAGGCCGTGAGCACTGGAAAGGCACCCCAGGACAACGCGAACCAGAAATCTCCATGGACCCGCCCCCGCAACAGCTCCAGGTTGTATGCGAAGACGAAAAAGACCCCGAGCGCGATGAAGGGAAGCAGCCACAGGCCCACGACAAAGACGCCCGCGACCCCGACGGCGACGGCGCCGGCGAGACCGACACACGCCGCGACCCACAGCAGGCCGGCCGGGAGGTTGGTCTGCAGCGGGCGCCCCCTCAGCTCGTCAAGCGCGTGGGCCGAAACACCGACCGCAAGGAAGAACGCCAGCAGAGTTGCGGTCAGTCGAACGATGCTCAGCTTCGGCGCGAGGCTTGCACCGATGAGCACGTACGAGAGATGCCAGGCTGTGTATGGCGGATGGAGCAGTGCCCACACATCCCGACGCCAGCCCGCCGTTCGTGCGGCGTAGTACGCGGGGGCGAGTGCTTCAGTCACCGCCCCTGGTACCCCACATCACCAGGCCCCCGCCCAGGCTCATCGCCCTGTAGTGGACGTCGATCATGCCGGCCGCCTTCCACGCACCCACGATTCGATCGACCGGCCATCGCCGGTAGTGGTTTTCGATGTTCGGGCCAAGAAAACGACCGACGTCCCACCAGGCGCCGCCGCCAAGCAACCAACCGGCGACCGGCAGCACAACGCGTGTGTAGGCGCGCCATGCGGCAAGCCACGCAACGTTGGGCGGCACATAGAAGTCGAGGCTTGCCATGTGCCCGCCGGGACGGATCGCCCGCGCGAGTTCCGCGAGCGTGGCGGCCGGGTCGGCGACGTAGCGCAGCAGGTACGTGAAGCTGACGGCGTCGAAAGTCTCCGACGGGAAGGGAAGCGCCTCAGCCCGAGCCGGCTCGAGCGAGATGCGCCCCGCGAGATTCGCCTTTTGAACGCGCTCCCGACCACGCTGGAGCATCGCGTCGCTGATGTCGAGGCCGGTGATGCGGGCATCGGTTTTGCGAGCCAACGCGATAGCGACCCCGGCGGTCCCAGTGGCCACATCGAGAATGGTCCGCGGGTGGTGCAGGCTGAGATGGCTCACCAGCTCTTGTCGCCATCGCCCGTTCTGCGCGAAGGACAGCACCTCGGCCAGCGCGTCGTAGCGCGCCGGCAGGCCCTCGAAGAGCTCGATTGCAAGCGCGTTGTCAGTCACTCGCTCCCAGCCTACGTTGTCGCAAGACTAGGAGTACTTGGCCGCACCGACCTTTGTAAGGCCAGACATAGGATCGTGGCGGGCCGAGGTCGGGACAGCGGGTCGCGTGCTAATCATGCAGCCGAACTTCCGGCTGATCGGCGGCGCGTACTGGGACTTCATCGATCACCAGACGGCTTTGACGGAAAAAAGCCTGGACGAGGCGGCGACGATGGCCGGGTTTAGGATCACGCGCTTCATGCCGTACACGACCAAGGGCAACCTGCCCCAGCACCCGCTGCTGGTGAGGGCGTATCTCTCGTTTCGGCCGGCCTGGTGGCTGATGGGCAAGCGGATCCTCTACCTGGGAGAGAAGCCCTCGTAGCGCAACAAGCTCTTTGGCGCCGTGCGCATCCGCGAGCTTCCTGGCCTCTTCGATCTTGGTCGAGAAGTCATGCCGGCGGTCGCGACATTGCAAAATACGGGCATGCGCCAGACCGACGAGCTGACCCGGCTCGAGGAAAACCTGGATCACATCCGGGAGTCGCCGGCGAACCACGGTACGGTCGAGCTGATGGCGCGGCGCCCGAACGTAGACGAGCGGGAGGTTCTCACCGAGGCCCTGCTCGACCCCCACGAGGGCCTCGTCGGCGACACGTGGCGCGTTCGTGGCAGCACCCGCACCCCCGAGGGTGGCGCGAACCCAGACGCGCAGCTCACCATCATGAACGCACGCGCTGCAGCAGCAATCGCCGGCGAGCGCGAGCGATGGCCGCTGGCCGGCGACCAGCTGTACGTCGATTTCGACATCAGCCGCACCAACCTTCCCCCCGGCAGCCGGGTGCGGATCGGTTCAGCCGTGATCGAGTTCAGCGAACCCCCGCACACGGGATGCGCGAAGTTCTCAGCACGTTTCGGAGTCGACGCGCTGAGGTTCGTGAACTCCGAGGTCGGGCGCGACCTTCGCCTGCGCGGAGCCAACTGCCGGGTGGTCGTCGCCGGCACGGTGCGCACGGGCGACGAGATCAGGAAGCTCCCGAACTAGGACGCTAGGTCTAAGGAAGCGGACGCCGCATTTGCAGCGCCCGCTCAGTCAGAGGCTGGTTAGATGATTGCGGCGCCGATCGCGCGGCTTAACGCGTTCGATGTCGTCTGGGCAGTGCAGCTGGCGCCCCCGTTTTGAACCATGTTCGCCAGCACGTTGGCGTCAACTCCGCAAACATTTGCCGCGACACCAATCGGAACGGCGACTGCGACTGGCACCTGTATTGCGATGCCCGACAAATTCACGTTGACGAGTCCTGACTGACTGTTACTGCTTTGACCGCCACCAGGAGCAGTCATCGCATTGGCGATCGCCATGTTGAGCGCGGTGGATGTACTCGTCGCATCGCATGAGACTGGTCCATTCGAAATCGCGTTCGCGAGCACATTGACGTCGACACCGCATACGTTGGCCGCCACCGATACCGGTACGGCGACAGATACGGGGACCTGCACCGCAACCTGCGTCACGTTGACGTTGACGAGCCCTGATTGCTGACTCGTGTCGGCGGCGGCTGGGCCTGCCGCCATGGCTGTCATGGCGACAGCCATCACCCCACCCATGATCGCGTGCCTGATTCGCTGCATACGTCCTCCTTTCCCGAGATTCTTGCTCCGCTGCCCGCGGCTACGTGCGCAACGGTATAAGCGAAGCTGATATGTATAACGCCACTTCATCTCCCACTACCACTAATACATTTGGTACAGCGCTGTATCGAATTTTGCTGAAATCTAAGCGCTGAGTTCAGGACGAGTTGGGACGGGGAGCGGGCGTCTTGGTTTAGCGAAATTAAGGTGAGGGGCACGACCCCCGAACGGGGAGTTAGCGAATTTCTTCCACGATCCGCGCCGCAATCAGCGTGGCGAGATGGTGACGATCACGTTCCCCTTCTTGTGACCCAGGTCGACATAGCGGTGCGCCTCCACAATCTCATCCAGCGTGTAGCGACGGTCGATCACCGGCCGCAACGCGCCGCTCTCGGCGAGTTCCTTCAGCACCAACAGGTCTGACTTCTTAGTCCTCG
>WNGJ01002478.1_pt1 | contig 18708 bp, 15 predicted proteins | sample 5400611 | NCBI WGS metagenome assembly WNGJ01 (sample SAMN13153375, study PRJNA577476) | soil metagenome | isolation source: 40 cm soil or saprolite under Garry oak tree replicate 1 | place: USA:California | collected 2016-06-15 | reverse complement strand
GTCGGCCGTCCCGGCGCCCGCCGTCCCGGCCGGAGTCTCGCCGGAGCCCGAGGTCACAGAGAACTCCTCATCGCTTGTCCCCCGCACATGCTCAGACACGGGTCACGCTCCCGCTCCCCCGCCGTGACACCACGTCAACGAGCACCGCGGCCAGGAGCACGCCGCCCGGCAGGATATATTCCAGCGGCGTGGCCAGATTACCCAGGTTGAGAAGGGACACACCGTAGGCGATGCCGCCGATGAGAAGGCCGCCGAGAACACCGTGGATGGCCTTACCCCGGCCACCGAAGAGGCTGACCCCGCCGATGACGGCAGCGGCGATCGCGTACAGGACGAGCTGACCGGGGTCGGCCGTATTGGTGCTGTACTCACCGTAGAAAAAGGAACCCAGCAGTATGCCGCCGAGGCCGGCGGTCGCCGAGCACCACGCGAAGCCCCAGATGCGGATGGTGGCCAGGCTGACCCCGGCGCGGCGGGCCGCCTGGGGGTTGCCGCCGATGGCATAGACGTAGCGGCCGAAGCGGGTCCGCTGGAGCACGAGCGTCCAGGCGCCAAGCACGACGAGGACGATCGGGATCACCCACGGAACTCCCTGCACCTTCACCAGGGAGGTTCCGCGGTTGACCGTGCAGATCAGCAGCACACCCACCCCGACGAGCGCCACCAGTGCGATCCTGATCGCCGTCAGACCCACCGGGGGAGCCGTCAGGCCTTGGCGTCGCCTCGCGGCCGCGCGCCGCCACAGGGCCGTGCCGACGGCCCCGACCAGCACCGCCAGGGCCACCCAGCCGGCGACGGGGGCGATCAGCCCCTGAACCAGGTAAAAGATCACGCGCTGATTGGAGTGCGAGGTGCTGACGCTCACGTTGCCGTTGGCCCCGCCTAGGACGACGACGAGGATGCCCGAGAACAGCAGGAACCCGCCCAGGGTCACGATGAAGGACGGGATCCTGAGCAGGGCGGTCAGCGTCCCTTGGAGGGCGCCGATCGCGCCGCAGCAAACGAGCCCGGTGAGCACCGCTGCCCACCACGGCCAGTCCGGCCCGGGCTGCTGGACCAGCTTGAAGGCGATCACTCCACCGGTGAGCGCGACCGCGCCGACGGAGAGATCGACCTCCGCGAGGAGCAGGACCGGTGTCTCAGCCATCGCCAGCACCATGTACACGGTGCTCAGCCCGAAGATATAGACGAGGTTGCTCGGCCGCAGGAAGGCGTGCTCGGGGGTGATGATCTCGAAGACGACGGCAACCACCACGATGGCCAGGACCACGGGCAGGACACCGCTGTTGCCACCGCGGACCCGGAGCCACCAGGCCCGGAGGTACTGGGCCAGCGACTGGGCGAGGAGCTCGGGCGGCACGTCGGCCGCGGCGACCTTGGCGTCGAGGGTAAGGTCGGCCGTCCCGGCGCCCGCCGTCCCGGCCGGGGTCTCGCCGGGGTCCGTGGTCACGTGGACCTCCCGATCCGGGCCATGGGCTCAGCCCTCGCCACTGGCGGATCCGGCAGGCTGGGACGGCCGCCCGCCGAAGCTACCCGTTGTCATGTACTCCACCACGCTCTGCCGGTCGAAGTTCGCCGTCGGCCCCTCGGCCACCATCCGCCCCAGGTACAGGACCGCGATCCGGTCCGCGACCTCGAAGACGTCGTTCAGGTTGTGGGAGATCACCATCACCGCCAGCCGCGGTCGCGGAGCCGTCCGATCAGGTCCAGTACTGACCGGGTCTGCATCACCCCGAGGGCGGCGGTGGGCTCGTCCAGCAGCACCAGCTTGGAGTTCCACATCACCGCCTTGGCCACCGCCACCGACTGCCGCTGACCTCCCGAGAGCGAGGCCACCGGCTGCCGGATCGAGCGCACCGTGGTCACCCGCAAGGTGCTCAGGGTCTCGCCCGCCTGCCGCTCCATCGAGTCCTCGTCGAGCAGGCCGTGGCGCAGAGCTTCCCGGCCGAGGAACATGTTCTGGACGATGTCCAGGTTGTCGGCCAGCGCCAGATCCTGATAGACGGTCTCGATCCCCAGCGCGCCGGCGTCCCGGGCGCTGCGGATGTGTACCGGCCGCCCCTCGAAGTAGATCTGGCCATGGTCCGGCTGGTGCACGCCGGCGATACAGCCGGTGAGCACCGACTTCCCCGCACCGTTGTCCCCGCAAAGGCCGGTCACCTGGCCCGCGGGCAGGTCCAGGTCGACGCCGTACAGCGCCTGCACCGGCCCGAAGTGCTTGTCGATGCCCCGCACCTTCAGCAGGGGTTCCGACCCTTCGACCACGTCCCCGCCGCTGCTCGCGCCTTTCGGGGCCTCGTTCACCTCAGTCATCTTGAATACCCGTCACTAGCCGTGCCTAGGTTGGGCTCCCGCCGCTCCGGTATCCCGGCCCCGCAGAGCATAGCCGCGCTCCTCCCCTTCCGTTCCCGCCGTCCGTGGCCGACACAGCCACCTCGCCAGGGCCGGGTTGGCGGACCGCCCGGCTGGACGGTCCGCCACTCCGGCTGGCGAGGAGCGTTCGAAGAAAACCCGGTCGAGGTTCCCCGGGTCAGATGATCACGAGATCCCAGCTGCGGAGCAGACGCTCGCACCCGCGATGGTGCAGATGGCCGTGGCGGTGTCGAAACCGTCCTTGACCACTGTCGACTCCATGTTGGTCTTGGTCACCCATACCGGAGTCAGCAGGGACGCCGGCTCGGTGACGGTCGAATCGGTCGGGTCGGTCGTCTTCCCGTTCAGCAGCGCCGACGGCGGCTTGTCGCCGGCCAGCAGGATCGTGGCCAGGGCCACGGCGTCCTGGGCCTCCTTGTAGACGGCCTTGTACACGGAGCCGCACTGGTAGCCCTCGAGGATCCAGGCCATGCCCTGCGCCGTGGCGTCCTGTCCGGTGGTCGGCACCTTGTTGGGCTTGACCCCGGACCCCTTGAGGTCGGTGATCACCGCATTGGCGAGCCCGTCGTTGGCCTCGACGGTGGCGTTGATCGCGGGGTGAGCGGTGAACGCCTGCTGGAAGATGGTGCCGCCCTTGGTGTTGTCCCAGCCGGGGGCGAAGTTCTCGCCAACCAGCGTGTAGCCCTGGCTGTTGGTCGCGCCCGCGCTGACCGTCTTGGCCGGCTTGTTCCAGACCACCTGGTTGTAACCGGTGGCAAAGGAGATGGCGTTGGGGTCGGTGTCCTCGCCGCCATTCAGGACGTAGACCTTGGGCTTGGAGATTCCCCAGGACGATACGCAGGACATGAAGCCCTGGCCGATCAGCTTACCCACGAGCTCGTTGTCGAAGCTGACGTAGTAGGTGCTCGTGCCCTGGAAGGTGGCCCGGTCGTAGCTGATCAGAGTGACGCCCTTGGACTGGGCAAGCTTCGCGATCGCCACACCAGTAGGCCCATCGAGCGGGTCCATGATAAGGATCTTGGCGCCCAGGTTGATGTCGGCGGTGGCATCGTTGAGTTCGGTCGAGTCGCTTCCCTGCGCGTTGTCGATCCGGTACTGCGCCTGGGTGTACCCGGCGTCGGCGAAGGCATCGTTCAGGTAAGGCTGGTCGAAGTTGACGTACCGCGTGGACGACGTGGTGTCGGGCAGGATCACCCCCACCTGCAGGGTGCTGGCTCCCTTGGTCGCGTAGTGGGTCAGCGGCTTGAACTTAGACATCGTCGACCCTATGTCGACGGTAAAGGAGCTGATGCTCAGCCCCGATGGAATCGTGTTCGAGCCACTTGGCGCCGTTGTCGACGAGCCCGACGACGAGCCCGACGACGAGCAGCCCGCGGCGGTCAGGGCAACGACCGCCAGACCCGCCCAGCCCACTCGGCGGAAGCGTCGGAACGTACCGTGGCCTTGAGAACGGGAGTGCCACCCTCCCCTACTTCTGTTACCCAGTCTCATCCCCATGCCCCTTTCGCCCGAATGCATCCGAATAAGTCGACACAGGACACTTGTGCAGGACTTGTGTCACTTCGGCATGCTAGACCGTCCAGACATTAGATACCAAGGCCCGAAACTCCTTCCTTCGAGCTAGCTCCAAACGCGCGCGTCCCCACACGTATCGGCGAGAAGTCGCCTGTGTGCCGTCCGCGGCGGAGGGGCCGGAAACGGCGAGCGGACCCGTTGCGCGAGGGCTACGGACCGAACAGACCTTCGATCCGAAGCGCGGCAGCGCGGGCCCAGGCTGGTCGCCAAGGCCGCAGGCCAGGCGCGAGACCCGGCGCTGACCAGCGGTTCTTTCAGGGAAGGGGCGGTAAGGTTCTTGATGCCTGCGGCACGGGCCGGCCATGGTCTTCAGTGAGGGGCACCGAGGGTCGCACGGGTGCGCCGAAGGCGGCACTGAGTCCGCAAAGTCTGCAGCAGGCCCGAACGGGGCCGAGATCAGCCGACGCTGCCGACTAAATTTCAATGGAATTTTAACGCCGCCCAGACCGATTTACACGGTATTTTAACGAAGCCGAGACTGATTCGAGACTGATATAAACAGTATTTTAACGCGGCCCAGATCAGCTGCGGTGTCCTGACGTGATTGGATTTCGCTGGCGTGCCGAGTTCCGAGGGAACTCGTGGCTGCAGTGGGCCGGGCAGGCACGCCGGTTCGTTCGGGAGTATAGATCTTCTCGGTGGCCGGCCGGCTGCGGCGAGCCAGGGTCATTCCGGCGACAGCCGGTAGCCGGCCCGCGGCTGGGTGAGGATGAGCGGGGCGCTGCCGTCCGCCTCGAGCTTGGCCCGGAGCCGCCGCACGTAGACGCGCAGGTACTCGGTCTCGGTCTCGTAGCCGTGCCCCCAGACCCGGCGGAGCAGGTGCGCGTGGGTTAGCAGCTTGCCCCGGTTGACGGCGAGCTCGCGGAGCAGGGCGAATTCGGTCGGGGTCAGGTGCACCGGCTCCCCGTTCCGCCGCACTTGCTGCAGGGCCAGGTCGATGACGATATCGCCGACCGCGATGACCTGGGACGCCTGCTCCGTAGGGGCGGCGGGCCTGGTGCGGCGCAGCGTCGCGGTGATCCGCGCGAGCAGCTCCTCGATGCTGAACGGCTTGGTCATGTAGTCGTCGGCGCCCATGTGCAGGGCAGTCACCTTGTCCCGCTCGCCGCCACGGGCCGACACCACGATGATGGCGACCGGCGAGCGTTCGCGGATCTGGCGGCACAGCTCGAAGCCGTCGGCTTCGGGAAGCATCAGGTCGAGCAGCACGATGTCGGGGTCCTCGGTCTCCAGCAGCTGGAGCGCGCGCATGCCGTCCACGCTGACCACCGTGTCGAACCCCCGCACGGCCAGGTTGGACCTGATCAGGTCCACGATGTTGGGGTCGTCCTCGATCACCAGTGCGCAGGTCTTGCGGCCGTCCTCGGTCATCATGTGCTGTCCCTCGCGACCCGGACCGGCTCGAGGACCTCGGCCTCGACCGGCAGGTAGACGGTGAAGCAGGTGCCCTTCGGCAGCTCGGCAAGCTCCAGCCTGCCGCCGTGCGCCTGCACGATGCCCTTGGCGATGGACAGGCCCAGGCCGGCGCCCGGGCGCTTCCCGCCGCCGGGACTCGAGCCGTTGCCGATGCTTGCCCTCACCCTCGTGCTCGTGCTCGTGCTCGGGCTCGGGCTCGGGCTCGGGCGGGGGCGGCGCTCCGGCTCGACTGGCGCGGCGATCAGCTCCGGCGGCATGCCCTCCCCGTCGTCGATCACGCTGATAACCACCTCAGCGCCGATGGTGGCCGCCACCCGGACCTTGGTTCCCGGCGGGTTGTGGCCGAACGCGTTGTTCAGCAGGTTAACGAAGACCTGCTCCATCCGGTCGTGGTCGGCCCACACCGTCGGGAGGTCGGCGTCGCAGGTCAGCGCGATCGACGCGGTGTGCTCCGGCGGCAGGCAGGCGATCGCCGCCTCGAGCACCAGACGGATGTCGCACCAGTCCCGCTGCAGCCGCATGATGCCCGACTCGATCGCCGAGAAGTCGAGCAGGTCGTCCACCAGCCGGCCGAGACGTGCGGATTCGGCCGCGATCCGCTCGAGGAACCGCTGCTGGGAGTCCCGGTCCCAGGTCACATCCGGCTGCAGGAGGCTGGACGCGTACCCCCTGATGGCCGTCAGCGGGGTGCGCAGCTCGTGGCTGAGCCGGGACAGGAAGCCGCGTTGCAGCTCCCGTGACCTTCTCAGCGCCGCGGCTTCCTGGTGCGCGTGCCCCGCTTCCTCGCGTTCGAGCGCGAGCCGCAGCGAGTTCGCCGCGTCCTCCATCAGCGACGTCTCCTCCCTGGTGGGTGGCACCCGCCGCCAGGTGGCCAGCAGCACGGTGGGGCCGCCGGCCGCCATGAACGCCACCGCCCTGGCCCGTTGCCTGCGGCTGCTGCTCAGCTGCCTGGCCACGCCGTCCCGGTGCGAGCTGGACAGCACTGCGGCGGCCATCTCCTGCAGGGAGGCCGCGGCCGAATCCGGGTCGGTGCCGAGCGGGCCAGCGTAGGCCCGCCAGCGGGTCGGCTGGCCCGCTGGCTGGGTGATCAGTGCCACCTCCGCGGCCTGCAGGCCGTGGCGCAGCGACTGGACCGCGATGACCAGGCCCTCGGCGACCAGGACCGGGCCGGCCAGCGTCTCCAGCATCTCCCTGATCGTCTCAAGCACCCGGTTCCGGGTGGTCACCTGCTCGAGCAGCCGGTCCCGTTCGATCGCGCTGGCGGCATAGCCCGCGTAGACGGTGACGAGGTCGAGTTCGTCGCGATGCGGGGCGCCGTGCTGGGGGCGGAAGACCGTGATGACACCGCTGAGCCCACTCGGCCCGAGTACGGGAACCGACCACGAGCTGGCCACGTTGACCGTCTTGGCCAGGTCACGGAAGCTCCGCCAGGCCGCGCCGGCCCGCACGTTGTCGGCGATGACCGGGCGCTCATCGGCCGCGGCCAGGCCAACCGGGCCGCCGCCCGGGCCGAACGGAAGCCGGGCCCACGGCTCCAGCTGGCCGGGAGCGAAGCCGAGCGACGCGGCGCAGAACAGGGTCCGCTCGCTGACCAGGTGGATGCACAGCCGCTCGCTGGACAGTGCCGCGCCGAGCGCGGACAGGATCAGGCTCAGGCTGGAACTCGGATCCGCCGAGACCAGGCGGTCGGTGAGCCCGTGCAGGCGAGTGAGCTGGCGGCGCGGGGAGGAGTCGATCTCCTGGCCGGTCAGCAGGGCCACCACGTCGTGGGGGTCGGTGTCGGCCGGGCGCAGGTTCGCGACGATCCGGCCCTGCCGCAGCACCACGATGCGGTCGGCGAGCCGGAACATCTGCTCGATATCGTGGCAGGCGAGCATGATCGTGGTGCCCTGTTCCCGCAGGCTCATGATCAGCTCTTCGACCTGGGCCGCTTCCCTGACGCCGAGCGAGGCGGTCGGCTCGTCCAAGGCCAGTAGCCGCGGCTTGCTGCCCATCGCCCGGGCCATCGCCACCAGTTGCCGCTGGCCTTCGGACAGCGAGCGCACGCTCCTGGTGGTGTCCTTCAGCGGGATGCGCAGCTCGGCGAGCTGCGACCGGACGGCGGCGTGGAGGCGGGTCTCCGAGAACAGGAGCCGCCGCGGCTCCCTGCCGAGCAGGATGTTGGCCGCGACGTCGAGGTTGTCGCACAACGCCAGGTCCTGCCAGACCACGGCCACCCCCTGCCGGGCCGCCACGGCGGGATCTGGCGGCACGCGCTGTCCGCCGAGGTAGATCTCTCCGGTCACCGGGACCACGTCCCCGGCAATGCAGCGTACCAGGCTGGTCTTACCCGCGCCGTTCTCGCCGGCCAGGGCGACGAGCTCGCCGCTACGAACGCTCAGGCTGACGTCCTGCAGGGCATGGACCGGACCGTACCTGACGCTCAGGCCGGAAACAGTCAGCAGCGGCGCCTGGGTCCCGGTTTCCGCGCCTGCCTGTACCGCGTCGGCGCCCGCTTGCACCGCAGCCGCGGCGCCGTGGGCGTGGCGGGCGGCGTCCCCGGCGGCGACGAGAGAACCGGTCATGCCGTTATTGTGTGGCCTCAATCGTGCGCTTGGCCACAAACTTCACCCACCATGCCGACCTGACCAGGGATTTTCACAGTTTTTTGATGATACGCGCACTGGTCGCGTAGCGCACCGGGCGGGTATCCGGAGCGGCCCATGACGCCGTGGAGCGACGTGAGCGGGGCAACCATGCAGTATGAGGGGGGCGGGGGGTTCGGCTTTGGGGTTTAGGCGCTGGTAGCGGCGAAGGTCCGCTTTCGGATCAGAGGAGGCCATGCCGACATCTTGCCATTGGCGGGCGGCGAGGTCCGGGCGGCGGGACGGGCACCGGTGCCCGCCTCGGTACCGTGAGGATGGTCGGACGAGGGAGAGGAGCGGGCTGTGCTCGTCGCGTTTTCCGTTACGCCGCTGGGAACCGGGGAGGCGGTCGGCGAGGTGGTGGCCGAGGCCGTCCGGGTGGTCCGGGAGAGCGGACTGCCGAACCAGACCGACGCCATGTTCACCACCATCGAAGGCGAGTGGGACGAGACGATGGCGGTGGTCAAGCGAGCGGTGGACGCCGTCGCGGCCCGGGCGCCGCGGGTGAGCGTGGTGCTCAAGGCGGACATCAGGCCCGGCGTAACCGGCGCGCTCACCGCCAAGGTCGAGGCGGTGGAGCGCTACCTGGAAGGGTAAGCGAGCTCAGGCGACGCCGAGGATGCGGAGCAGGGCGGTGACGACGGCGGCGGCGAGGACGACGACGAGGAACGGGGCCTTGCGCCAGGCCAGGACGCCGGCGACCAGGACGCCGGCCGGGCGGGCGAAGCCGGAGAAGCCGTGGCCCTCGGTCAGCGCGGTGGTGGCGACCAAGGCGGCCAGCAGGATCACGGCGGCGGCCTCGAGCAGTTTGGCGGCCCGGGGCGGGAAGGTGATCCGGGCGCGCAGCAGCTGGCCGGACAGGCGGAAGGCGTAGGTGCCGGCGGCCAGGGTGGCCATGCCGGCCACGACCAGGGCGCTGTCTTTCACGGTGCTGTCCTTACCCGGGCCCCCGCCGGCTCCTCGTCGGAGCCGGTGCTGGCCTCGGTCGCGGGCGCCCGGACCAGGAGCAGGACCGCGGCCAGGGCCAGCAGCACCGGCAGCCCGGCGGGCAGGAACGGGGTGGCGGCCAGCGCGATGGCCGCGCCGGCCAGCGCGGCGCGCATCGTCCTGGCGTCCCGCAGGTCCTTGACGATCAGCGCCAGGATCACCGCGGGGAACATCGCGTCCAGGCCGAACGCATTGGTGTCGTGTACCGCGGAGCCGATCAGCCCGCCGAGCACGGCGCCGCCGGGCCAGCAGGCCAGGACGCCGAGGCCACAGGCCCAGTAGGCGGCGCGCTTGCGCGGCAGATCCGGCTGGGCCAGGGCGAAGACCACGCTCTCGTCGTTCATCACGTGGGTACCGAGCAGCCGGCCCCAGCGCCGGCCGGTCACGCCGGGCGGAAGGGCCAGGCCGTAGGGCAGGTGGCGGGAGTTCACCAGCAGGCCGGCCAGGGCCGCGGCGAAGGGGCTGCCGCCCGCGGCGACGATCCCGATGAACAGGAACTCCGACGCGCCGGCCAGCACCAGCATGCTCTGCGCGGCGGGCACCCAGAGCGGGAACCCGGAGGCGGTCGCGATGGCGCCGTAGGACAGGCCGATGAAAAACACGGCCAGGCAGGTCAGACCGATGTCAGTCGCTACCTTCTTGTCGAGGGTTCGCCATATCGAACGCATGAAGTATATTTTGAACACCTAACCTGTCGTTCGTCAAACCGAATGGATCGACTTATATGACGAACACCCAGTCTGAGAAGGCGCCGCTGGAGCTCATCGCGGCCTCGCTGCGCCGGGAGCGGCGCCGGACCGGGCTGTCGCTCACCGAGGTGGCGCGCCGGGCCGGGATCGCCAAGTCCACGCTGTCCCAGCTGGAGTCCGGCACCGGCAACCCCAGCCTGGAAACGCTGTGGGCGATCTGCGTCGCGCTGGACGTGCCCTTCTCCCGGCTGGTCGACCCGCCGCGGCCGCTGACCCAGGTGATCCGCGCCGATGAGGGCCCGACGATCGCCTCGGCCGAGGCCGACTACCGGGCCACGCTGCTCGCCTCGTGCCCGCCGGGCGCGCGCCACGACGTGTACCGCATCGAGGCCGGACCCGGGCAGGCGCGGGCGTCCGAGCCGCACATGCCCGGCGTGGTTGAGCACGTCGTGCTCAGCACGGGCCGGGCCCTGGTCGGGCCGACGGACGAGCCGGTGGAGCTCGAACCGGGCGACTACATCAGGTACGCGGGCGACGTGGCGCACGTGTTCGAGGCCCTAGAACCAGGGACGCTGGCCGTCCTGCTCTCGGAGCACGTCTAGGCTTCAGCCGGCACCTGCTCGATCAGCGCGGCCAGGCCGGCCGCGTCGAGTAGGTCGGCGGGCCGGACGGTCTGGTCGTGGGCCACGTAGTAGAACGCGGCCCGGACGTCGGCCACGGGCACCCCGGCTAGCGCCGCCCAGGCCAGGCGATAGGCCGCGAGCTGGACGGATACCGCATGCCGTTCGGCCTCGGACCCTGGCGGGCGGCCGGTCTTCCAGTCGACCACGTCGTAGCCGCCCCCGGGGTCGTCGGCGAACACCGCGTCGATCCGGCCGCGGACCAGCCGGTCACCGATCAAGGTCTCGAACGGCACCTCGACCGCCTGCGGCCAGCGTTCGGCCCACTCGCCCTGTTCGAACCTGGACCGGAGCACGGCGACGTCGCTGTCGGTCGTGTCGTCGTCTTCCGAACCGAACAGCGCGTTGTCGTCGATGAGCAACTGCTGGCCGTACCGCTGCTCCAGCCACTGGTGGAAGGCGGTGCCCCGGCGGGCCTGGCTGGCCGGCGGGCGCGGCATCGGCCGGCGCACCTGCCGGGCCAGCTCGGCCGGGTCCCGGGCCAGCGCCACCAGCGACGACACCGACAGCCTGGCGGGCAGCGGCACCTGGGTCGCGCCGTCGCCCCGGCGCCGGGCCCGTTCGGCCAGGAGCAGGCCGGCGTCCCGGTCCCAGGCTTCGGTCAGCTCCAGGTCCGGGGCATTGAGGTCCTCCGGCTGGGGCGTGGCGGCGGGCTGGGCCAGGGCTGTCTCTACGAGGGCAGCAGCCTCGCGGACCGCCGCGAATCGCTGGCCCGCCGGGGTGGCCGGCCAGTCGGCCGCCTCCACGGCGGCGAGCAGCGGGTTCTCCGCGTCGGGCTCCGGCTCGCCGGCCCAGGCCGAGACCTGGGCCACGCCGGACTTGCGGACCTCCTCCAGGAACGGCGAGGGTCCCAGGCGGCTGCTGCCGCTATCGCCCCACCAGTAGCCCGAGCAGCCCAGCCAGAACGCGGCCCGGGTGGCGGCCACGTACATCAGCCGGCGCTCCTCGGACAGGTCCCTGGCCGCGCACGCCTCGCCGAACGCCTCGAGCGAGGACGCGTCCAGGCCGAGCAGCTCGGGCAGGTCCCCCGCGTCCCCGCGCAGGCCGAACGGGATCAGCCGGGGGTTGTCCGTCCACCGGGTGGACACCCGCGGCCGGGCCGGGAACACCTGCGACCGCTCCCCCACGGCCAGGCCGGGCACGAACACGGCCGGCCACTGCAGGCCCTTGGCCGCGTGCGCGGTGAGCAGCTTGACCGAGTCCGACTCGCCAACCCGCCCGGTCTCCAGGCCGAACTCCTCCTGCTGGGCCGCTGTCAGGTAAGCCAGGAACGCGCCCAGCGTCGGCTCGGCGCCCTCGCCGGTGAACGCGTCCGCCACGTCGGTGAAGGCGTCCAGGTCGGCGCGCGCCGCCACCGGGTCCACCCCGGGCCGCGCGGCGACCTCGATGTCCAGGCCGAGCACGCGCTCCGCCTCGGCGGTCAGGTCGGCGAGCGGGCGGCCGATGTGCGCGCGGAGCCGCCGCAGCTCGCCGGCCAGGGCGTGCATCCTGGCGTAGCCGGCCCGCGAGTAGGCGGCGGGCTCGCCCAGGTCGTCCAGGGCCTCGACCAGGCTGCCGGTCTCCGCGGTCAGGTCGGTGACGGCCTCGGCCAGGGCGTCCTGGGCGTCCTGCTCCACGGCGGCCGCCCGGGTGACGGCCCGGCCGTCGCCCTCGCCGCTGGCCAGCGCGCGGGCGCGGCGGCCGAGCGCGACCAGGTCGCGCGGCCCGATCCGCCAGCGCGGCCCGGTCAGCAGCCGGGCCAGCGCGTCGGAGGCGCCCGCGTCGTGCAGCACCCGCAGGGTGCACACCACGTCCTGCACCTCGGGCACGGCGAGCAGGCCGCCCAGGCCCACCACCTCGACCGGGATGCCGTGGGCCTCCAGCGCGTGCCGCAGCGGCACGAACTGCGACCGCTTGCGGCACAGCACCGCGATGTCCGACGGTCGCACACCGGCGGCCAGGCCCTCGGGCCAGGGCTGCCCGTCGGGCGCGATGCCACGCCCGCCGGCCAGCAGCGCGGCGGCCCGGTCGGCGACCCACTCGGCCTCGTCGAGGATCGTGCCGAGCAGGGCGCAGGTTACCGTGCCCCGCTCGGCCCGGTCCGGGGCTGAGGTCAGCCGGGGGACGTCGGGTGCCTCGTAGCGCAATTCCTCCTGGATGGCCGCTGCCGCGTCGAGCACCCGCGCGGAGTTGCGGAAGCTGGTGGACAGCTGCAGCACCGGGGCCGGCCCGGAGGACGCCGAGGCGCCGAACGGCCGGACCCGGGCCACCACGGGGAAGTCGGCGGTGAAGCGGCGCAGGTTGCCGGCGCTCGCGCCGCGCCAGCCGTAGATGGACTGGCACGGGTCGCCGACCGCGGTCACCGGGTGCCCGCCGCCGAACAGCGACCGCAGCAGCACCAGCTGGGCGTGGCTGGTGTCCTGGTACTCGTCGAGCAGGACCACCTGGTAGCGGGCGCGCTCGGCCGCGCCGACCTCGGGGTGCCTGCTGGCGATCCTGGCCGCCAGCGCCACCTGGTCCCCGTGGTCCAGCACCTCGCGCGCGGCTTTGGCCGCCGCGTACCGGCTGACCAGCGGCAGAAGCTGCTCCCGGGCGCGCTGGGTGGCAATTATCTTCCGAACGGCCTGGGTTATCCGCCCCGGCAGCGCGTCCTGCTCGGCGGTAAGCCAGAGGCCGACCGCGGTGATGTCGCTCGTGTCGCGCAGGTGCTCGGCCAGGTCGCCGGCCAGCTCGAGCACGGCCGCGGTAACCGTCTGCGGCGTCCAGGTGATCTCGTCCATCGGGCCGTCGTAGGCCGTCACGATCTGCGCCGCGAGCTGCCAGGACAGCGCCGGGGTGATCAGCCGCATGGACGGCTCGAGGCCCTCGCGCAGGGCGTTGTCGCCGACCAGCCGGCCCGCGTAGGCGTGGTAGGTGCCGATCACCGGGTCCCCGCCGAACGGGTCCTCGGTGCCCTGCTGATTCGCGCCGGGCTGATTCGTGCCGGGCTGATTCGTGCCGGGCAGCTCGGTACCCGCGCGGCGCAGCCGCTCCAGGCGAGAGCGCACCCGGTCGCCGAACTCGGCCGCGGCCTTCCTGGTGAAGGTCAGGCCGAGCACCCGGTCCGGGCGGACCATCCCGTTCGCGACCAGCCAGACCAGCCGGGCCGCCATCGTCTCGCTCTTGCCCGAGCCCGCGCCGGCGATGACCGCCAGCGGGCCGAGCGGAGCGGAGATCACCGCCGCCTGCTCCGGTGTCGGCTCGGGCAGCCGCAGCAGCCTTGCGAGCTGTGCCGGTCCAAGCTGGACCGGGCCGATCGGAGTGCTCACCCCTGTATTCCAGCAGACGCCACTGACATTCCGCGCCGGAACTCCTCCCATCGCAGGCGTCGTTGACCGGGTATGGATCGAGCCGAGCAAGCCATGGTCGAAGAGGCCATCAATCGCGAGATGCAGGAGCGTTTCACCGCGGGCGCGGTGCGGCGGGCCGTGTTGCTGCAGCATGGCGACGACCCGGCGATCGAGCCGGGCCAGCTGATGGTGCGGGTGTTCGTCGAGGCGACCGACGAGCCGGGCCTGGCCGCGTGGCAGCAGGCCCATCAGGCGGGAATCGACACGTTGCGGCGGGAGCTGTCGCTGCGGCTGCCCGCGGCGCGGCTGCTCGAGTTCACCTGCGATTCTCCTGGCGCCGCACCGGACGCGCCGCGGATCAGCGTCCCGGACGACGGGTCGCTGGCCGCCGAGCAGCTGTCCGGGCGTGAGATCGTGACCAGAGCGCTGGCGCTGCTGCGGGCCAACTACGTGTTCCCGGACCAGGCCGAGCGGGCCGCCACGGCGATCGAGGCGAGGCTCGAGGCCGGCGAGTACGACGACCTAGACGAGATCACCCTCACCGAGCGGCTGACCAGCCACCTGCAGGAGATCACCGGTGACCGGCACCTGCGGGTGGTGCTCGGCGGCGGTCCCGGTCCCCGTCCGGGTCCGCATCCCGGACCAGAGGCGCCGAAGGATCATGAGGCCAGGCGGCTGGCCATGCGGCAACGGGGGCGCCTGGACAATTTCGGCATCCGCCAGGTCGAGCGGCTGGACGGCAACGTCGGCTACCTGGACGTGCGCCGGGTCGCCGTCCCGGCCAACGCGGGCCCGGCCATCACCGCGGCCATGGAACTGGTCGCCGGGACCTATGCGCTCGTCATCGACCTGCGGCACAACGGGGGCGGCTCGCCCGAGGGCGTGGTTTTCTGGTGCAGCTACCTGCTCGACGAGCAGCCCACCCACCTCAACGACATCTTCCACGCCGACACCGGCGAGACCAGGCAGTTCTGGGGCCTGCCCTACGTGCCGGGGACCCGCTACCTGGACCGGCCGGTCTACGTGCTGACCAGCGGGCGGACCTTCTCCGGCGGCGAGGACTTCGCCTACACACTGCAGGCCCTGGGCCGGGCCACGGTGGTCGGCGAGACAACCGGCGGCGGCGCGCACCCGACCCGGGGCTTCCCGATCAGCGCGGCGGTGCACATCGCGGTGCCGTTCGCGCGGTCGGTCAACCCGGTCACCGGGACGAACTGGCAGGGCACCGGCGTCGTGCCGGACGTGCCCGCCGATGAGGGGCGAGCCTACGATGTGGCGTACGCCCGCGCCCTGGAGCACGTGCTAGCCATGGACGACGTGCCGCCGCCGATCGCGGACGAGGCGCGCGAGGCCCTGTCCGCACTGGCAGGGGGGCAGGCCGAGCGCCGAGGCGATGCTGGCGGTTCACGCCACGGGTGATTCTGGTTCGGTTACGCCGCGGGCTAAACACCAGGGCGGCTTCTGGCTCGGCGTAGAGGTAGAAAACGCCGAGTTGATGATGTTCGGCGCGGACGACCGGATCCGCCGTATCGACGCGAGCGAGCCGGGGCTTCGGATCGCTATCACCCCATGACCATGTGTTTCGGAACCACAGCGTCGGCAGCACGTGCAGCCCGGCGTCCTGCGACGAACGGTTGTGCACGGTGATGCGGCAGAGAATGTCTTCGGGACCGGCCTGGCACGCTCGGCTCCTCGTTATCGCGTTGGCGCTTCCTCGCTGGCAAAACGCTCGGCCGGAGGCGGAGCGGAGACGGCCCGCCGGATGATGAAGGCCGCGATGATCTCGAAGAGGCCCATGACGATGAACCAGATCCCCAGCAGGACGGCGAGCACCGTGACGGACGAGACCGGGGCCGCCACGACCACGATCCCGGCGGCCACGCTGACGATACCGAAGAAGATCCACCAGCCGCGCCCCTCGCGGGAGCTCGCAGCGCCGCCGAAGAGCGCGGCCAGTCCCTGGATGATCCAGGTGAGGCCGACGATCAGGCCGATGACGGCCACGGTGAGGTTCAGGTGGCGGATCAGCACCACGCCGATGACGACGTACAGGAGCCCGGCGATGCCCAGCCAGACGCGGTGCTGCTCGGCGCGGTCGAACACCCGGATCAGGTGGAAGATCCCGGAGATGATCATGAGGATGCCGAGCAGGACGGCGATCACGTTGAGCGAGCCGGACGGGCGCAGGCTCACGATCAGCCCGAGTATCACCGTCACGACGCCCAGGAAGAGCGTCGTCTGCCAGCTGCGGGCGACGATAACGTCGGCAGGAGATTCCTGGTCTTCTGGGTACATGAGCGGCCTCCTGGATCCGTACCCTCGGGCATCGCGCTGATCGTGTCCCGGCGCGCGACACCGGCGAGGCCGGGCCGCGTCTCGGGCCGTGACCGCTGCGAAAGGCAGCCTTCCTGAGCTGCCGTCGTGGCACGATCCTCCCCCGCGGCACGGCCGGGCAGCTCATCCGGAGCGGGTGATACGCGGCCCGGGACCGGCGCCTGGCGGGTACGGCGTCAGCGCACCGCGAGCAGGTGACAGCCCCACGGCGGCAGGGCGACGAACAGCCCTTGGTCAGCGAGCTCGTCGCCGCTCCGCTCGAATACCCCGTCGTCGAGCAGGTCGGTCAGCGTCCAGCCGCGGCCGCGCACGTCGGTCCAGCCGAGCCCGACCCGCCCCTGCGCGGGCTCGGCGGAGAAGTTGACCACGACCAGGTGCCGGGCGGTGCCCGACCAGGACCAGGCGAGGAGGTTGCGGCAGGAATCGTTGTCGGGCCAGCCGCCGGCCTCCAGCAGCTGCCAGGCGCCGCTCCTTACCTGGTGGCTGGCGACGGTGGCCAGCAGCCGCCGGTACCAGCCGGCCAGCTCGGCGTCGGGTGGCTCGCTGGGTCGGCGTGACAGGAAGACCGGCGGGCGCACTCGCCGGCCCTCGAACTGTCCCTCGTGCCACAAGGTGGCGCCCGGGAGGGTCGCGATGGCCACCGCCGCGGCCCGCCCGGCGTCGCCGGGCAGCACGTCCGCAAGGCGCGGCTCGTCGTGGTTCTCGCCGAAGCGGATGAGCCGCGACTGATAGTCCAGGCCGGCGCGCAGGTGATCGCGGACGCCGGACACGTCCCGGCCGACGAATCGGTCGTAGAGCCGCTTGTCGTAGCAGAAGTCGAAGCCCTGCTGCTGAAGGGTCCACTCCATGTCCCAGTAGGCCTCGGCGACGAGCACGGTCTGCGGGTGCTGGCGGCGCAGCCCGGCGACGACGGTCGGCCAGAACTCCTCGCCCGGCTCCCGGCCGGTCCGGCCGCCCCAGGTCTTGGCGAAGACCTGGTTGGTCATCAGCATGGCCATGTCGCAGCGGATTCCGTCGCACTGAGCGGCGATGTCCGTCAGGGTCGCCACCGTCGCCGCGCGCAGGGCGGGCGAGAACGCGTCGAGCTGCACGACATCGGGCCACGCCGGGAAGTAGGGGTCGCGGCCGTGGGCCAGGATACGCCCGGCGACCCGCACCCAGGCCGCCGGCTCGGCCTCGATGTCAGCCTCGTCACCGTTGACGAACAGTTCCGGGTGGCTCGTCACCCAGGGATGGTCGGGCGCGACGTGGTTCGGCACGTAGTCCAGGAGCAGCCGGATGCCGCGGGCGGCCAGCACGGTGCGTGCCTCGGCCAGGGCACCGGGGCCGCCGAACGAGGCGTCGACGACATACTGGCGTATGCAGTACGGCGATCCGATGACATCGCCAGGCTGCAGGTCGGGCAGCGCATCACGGAACGAGGCCTGCAGCCCGGCGTTCGCGTTGGCCAGCTCGAGGCCGGCCGGACTTCGTTCCCACACGCCCATCAGCCACACCGCGTCGACGCCGGCCGGCGTGACGTCATCCCAGGCCGAAGCCGGCACATCGGCCAGCGTCACCTGCCGTCCGGCCGCCCGCGACAGGTCAGCCAGCCAGATCGCGGTGTTGATCTCGTAGATCACGGGCCGTTCCGGCCACCCGGTCATTTTCAGCACCGTCCGTTCGCTCACGCTCTTCCTCGACCATGTCGCCGGCCAGCGCGGCGCGCATCATCCGGGCAGGATGAGTCCCGCATCCCGGGGTCGGGCGCAGACTATGGACCAGCACGTCATCACGGCACCAGAGGGACTGGGCGGCTGCTTAAAGTCCACCGTGTGACCAAACGGGGAGCATAGACGCGATGACCGGAGAACTGAGCGAGATCTGGCGATGAGCTCTGGCAGCCTGCTGGTGGTGGGCGGCGGGCCAGCCGGAGTCACCGCTGCCCTCCAGGCCTGCGAGCTCGGTGCGCAGGTGACCCTGCTTGAAGCTGGCCAGGTCACCCTGGTGGGTCAAACGCGATCACGGTCTTGATGCCGGTCGGCCTGTCCTGGATCAGGTCCGGTGCCTGCTCGGGCGGGTAACGTCCGGCGATGAGCGTGCGGACCACGGCCGGTATCACTCGCCGCGAATGAACCAGCACGCCGCAAGCCAGGTCATCGTGGAGGTTTACGGTCCGACCTGCTCCCCTTCGGGGTTGACCGGGCAGCAGGAGGCGACCGGGCAGGTGCGGCAGCCGGGGTTCACCCGGGCCTCGAAGACCGGGCCGGCCATGCCGGCCGCGACGGTCTCCACCAGGTCCTTGGCCCAGCCGGGCTCGTCGTCCTCGGCCAGCGCGCCCTGCCGCTGCACCTTGGCCCGCAGCGTCACGCCCGCCGCCTTGCCCACCTGGACCAGCTCCGCGCCGCCCGGCTCGGCCAGGCCGAACTGCTCGAACGCGCCGAGCAGCACCGCCAGCTGGTAGACGCCGAGCTGCGGGTGCCGGCCCAGCTCGTCCTCGCGCGGCGCGCTGCCGCCGGTCTTCAGGTCCACCACCACCGCGCGGCCCTGATCGTCGGACTCCAGCCGGTCCACCCGGCCGGTGATCTCCACCTGGCCGACCCGCACCTTGAGGGCCTGCTCCACCGCGACGAGCTCGCGCGGGTTCTCCGCGTGCCAGTCGAGGAACCGCCGCACCATGCGCTCGGCCAGCGCGCGCTGCTTGGCGCTGTACCAGGCGCTCCCGAAGTCGAGATGGTGCCAG
>WNGJ01002477.1_pt1 | contig 18713 bp, 23 predicted proteins | sample 5400611 | NCBI WGS metagenome assembly WNGJ01 (sample SAMN13153375, study PRJNA577476) | soil metagenome | isolation source: 40 cm soil or saprolite under Garry oak tree replicate 1 | place: USA:California | collected 2016-06-15 | reverse complement strand
CCAAGGGGAGACGTAGCGGGCCGGTAGAGCGCGAAAACTCATTTATTGTGAATCCGCGCGAATGAGTTCGGCCAGGAATTCGATCACAATGCGCGTGCGGGGCGGAAGATTGCGCCGCGAGGGGTAGACGATTGAAAGCGGAAAACTCAAGGTCGGTAAGTCGGGCATAAGCGATTGCAGGCGCTGCTCCGAAGGACTCTCTGTCCACATGCAAAGCGAGCACCTGCGGGCCTTCCTGAAGGCTGCGCCCGACCTCATCGCCGCTGAGAAGATGCATGACGTGCAGCTCTGGGACTAGCTCCGCCCTATCTCGACCCTCTTTGAAGGAAGCGACACTATGACCACGATTTCTGCGAAAAGCGATGTAATGACCCTGATCAACGTGTTCACGGTTGAACCTGCAAGCCAGCGACGGCTCGTTGAACTTCTAACCGAAGCCACGGAGGTTTCGGTCCGTCGGGCGCCGGGCTTTGTTTCTGCCAGCCTCCATCGCAGCACTGACGGGACGAAGGTCACCATGTATGCACAATGGCGGAGCATCGATGACTATCAGGCGATGCGTCAGGACCCCGCCCCACTTCCGTTTCTTCAGGAAGCGCTCACGATCGCCAAGTTTGAACCGGGCGTCTACGAGGTCGTGCGAACCTTCACTCCCGCCGGCGAACCGACTTGAAGCGACTACGGTTTTGTGCGCTTTGCCAAAAACGGACCTTCCTCAAATGTGGCTTTTGGACCCACACCGGACGTTCGCGGGACGGCGGCACAGTCGCGGCCCGATTGTGGAGGCCAAGAAATGGATTGCGGTGACTGGTAAACTGGAATTTGTGAATGATTGGGAGAAGACCCCATCAGGCGGGGCCTTCTCACTTGATTGGCAGCTCACACTAAGCCCTATGACTTAAAGAATCCGAGAAGCTCTCGCACAACGGCCTCGGGTTGGTCCTCGGGGACATAGTGGCTACTGGAGTTGACCTTTACGACACGCACGTCTGAAGCCTGTGTCGGAAGAAGCTCGCGCAGATAAGGGTAATTACGTTCACCGGCCAAGGCTAGAACTGGCGTTGCTATTTGGCCGTAGTGTCTGGCGTCAATGATGTCCTGTCCAAATGTCTGATACCAGCCGTTTCCAGCGCGGATCGCATCCGGCTGCGAGTACGCGGCGGCGTAGATTGCACGATCACGCTCCGAGATCGCAGCGGGATTTCGCAGTTGAGAATCGAACAGCCAGTCGATCAGTAATCTGGACTTCCCAGCCAGCAGTTGTTGCGGGAGATCCGGCAGTTGATTGAAAGCGAACCACCAGAGATAGACCGGATGGGTTGATTCCCCGGTTCCGCGGACCGCATCCCCAGGTGGCGGGAGCAGCGACAGTGTGTAGAGACTCTCTTCGGGGTGCGCAACGTCGATCAGGCAGATTTTGAGCGTCGCATCTGGATAGTTAGCAGCGAAGCTGTAGGCGACCATTGCTCCGATATCGTGTCCGGCGATGTTGACCTGCTTGTACCCGAGCGCTTGGGTCAGCTCGTGAATATCCTTGGCCATGTTCTTCTTGTCGTAGCCCAACCCCGGTTTGGCAGAACCTCCCATTCCGCGAAGATCAACCGCGATCACGCGGTGGCGCTTCGCCAGTTCCGGCATGATCTTATGGAACTGCCACCAAGTCTGGGGCCAGCCCGGCAGCAGGAGCACGGGCGTGCCTTTGCCACCCTCGACATAGTGGATGCGGGTGCCGTTCACTTCGGCATAGCCGTTCCTGAAATCACCGGGAAGTGAGGCGGCCAGTGCTGCATCCGAAGTATCTGCCATGTTCTGTGATCCACGTTCTGTACCTGCAAAGACTGGAGTAGCGATGCCAGCCGCGATAAAGCGTGCAGAAACCGCCATGCGGATCGGAGATCCGAATTTAGCCCGTTTGAATGGCGAGCGATTGGCCGAAGTGCCAGTCGATGCCATGCCCATTTCGCTGGCAGTGCGAGCCGTTGTGACGGAAGGACTGTTGAGGGCGTGCTGTCGGTCTCTTTCTAAGCTCATGGAAGTCATAGGATCCTGCGTGGATAGAGGGCGATAAGAGATTTTACTGGTCTTGTCAGCGCCTTGACGCGACGGCCTGGCGCGTAGGCGTAGGTGCTAGCGATGTCGCTGGGAGACGGATCGCGCAGGCAATCGCCGCCGCGGCCCGAGGACATCGCCTGGCATTGCGCCAACGTATCAAAGCTGCAGGAAAGCACGTTGCCAATGATGTCCCTGCAGCAATATTCGTACGTACGCGCCGAAGCTGGGGTCGCGATGGCAACGAAAGTCAACGCGCTAAGCGCTGCAACGGAAGTGGCGATCAACTCGAAACGTTTGCTCATGTCGTTTTCCTCTCCTTGATGCCCACAAGCTAGGTGAGATGCGAGAACGCCGGAATTTCCGTCGTGCTCATATTGCTTGTTACGATTGGTATGAGCAGGCGCGACGAGGGGCTTGTCGCGGACAAGCCTTGGTCAGTCCTGACCGTACACTTCGGTATGCGACGCGGCCCGCACGTCGCCGTCATCCCTCATCGCGGGATCGGCCTGAACGATTTCGCTCAAGAATTCGATCACGGCGCGGACCCGCGGGGGCAGGTTACGGCGTGAAGCGTAGACGACCGTCAGCGGAAACCGAGCGGGCGGAAACGCCGGCATCAGGACGCGCAGCCGGCCCGCGCTGATATCATCGGCGACAAGTAGATGGGACAACAGCGCGATGCCATGGCCATTCAGCGCGGCGCGACGAACAGCCTCGGAATTGTTGGCGCGAAATCGGCCGCGCACGGACACCGACACTGCTCCTTGGGGCGACGCGAACCACCAGACATCGTCCCGTCCCCAGCGATGATAGACGATGCAATCGTGCTTTTGCAGATCGGCGGGCTGCTCCGGTACAGCGCGGCCCTTGAGATAATTCGGTGCCGCGACGAGAAACGCGGTTGTCGCGCCTATCCGCCGGGAAATCAGCGCGGAATCGGTGACCTGGCCAACACAAACCTGCAGATCGATTCCTTCTTCGATAAGATCGCGAAGCCTGTCGTGCAGGATGAGATCAATCGAGAGCTCTTCGTGCTTCTTCAGCAAGGCGTCGAGCCTGCTGCTGAAATAGAGGCCAAGCGGGACCGGAACGCTGAGGCGCACGCGGCCGACAGCCTTGCGGCGCCGTCGCCCCGTCGTCTCCTGCAGCGCGTCGGCTGAATCGACGAGCTGCTGAGCCGCAGGCACGAGTTCGCGTCCCTCTTCCGTGAGCGTGACGGCGTGCGTGCTGCGTTGGACCAGACGCGTCCCAAAGTGCTCTTCAAGCGCGCTGACTTGCCGCGAGACCGCCGGCTGGGTGACGCCGCGCTCCTCCGCCACAGCCGAGAACGAGCCGACTTCGGCGACACGCAGGAAAGTGCGAAGCGCAGCAATGAGATCCACGGCTCATACCCGCAGTATCAGGCGTTATGAGACGATCATGGCTTCGCCACCGCATGGCGGACACTACTCTCGACGGCGACAAAAGCTTCGGACTTCCGCCTGTTCCGATGCTTATACGACAATTGAGATGAGGAAGGCGACCATGCTCGATAACAATCTCCGACCGAGAAGGAACGACGCGACCAGCGGCGATGCCTTCGCCAAGCACAGCTTTCCTCCGGGCGGCCTGGTCGCTCAGGCCCGGACAGCCTACGAGTCCACGCCGCTCCTGACGGCGCAAATCCGCTTCGGTGTTTTCGTCTTTGCGGGCGCCGGGGGCAACCTGACGGCGATTGCGGGATCGCCGGGAGGAACGATCGTTGACACGGGCTATGGTCCCCGCGTTGCGGAGATTGAAGACGCTGTCGCCGGCGTGCTCGGGCGAATGCCTCAATGGGTTATCAATACGCACTGGCATTTCGATCACACCGATGGCAACGCCGCCTTTGCCGCGGCCGGTGCGACGATCCTTGCCCATGCCAATAGCCGTGCGCGCCTGTCGACCAGCCAGCATGTACCCTCGCTGTCGTGGCGCATTTCGGCGTCGCCGCGCAAGGCCTGGCCGTCGCTGACCTTCGACCACCCGTTCACGCTCGATATCGGAACGGAGGAGTTGCACCTGCTGCCGCAGGCCCCGGCCCACACCGATGGCGATGTCGCGGTGTTTCTGTCGGAGGCAAACGTGCTCGTAATGGGCGATCTCTTCACTCATCGCACCTATCCCGTGATCGACGAATCCTCCGGCGGATCGTTGCGCGGGATGATCGAGGCCATCGAAAGGCTGCTGCCGATGATCGATAGAGACACGCTGGTGGTGCCCGGCCATGGCGCGGTCACCAATCGCACGGGACTCACGGCGTTTCTCGACATGCTGCGTAGCACCGAGGACCGTATCCTAGTTCTGATCGAGGCCCAACGCGAGATTCCTGAGATCACAGCCGCCCGGCCTACGGCCGAATTCGATTCCGTCTGGGGACGCGGCTACGTCACCGGCGCGCATTTCACCCGCATGGCGCTGGCGGGCATGGGGCTTATCAACGCTCGGGCCGCTCTACAGGCGCCGGCCGCCTGATTCAATTCTCCTTCAACCTGCATGAGGCACGACATGATCAGAATCCTTGCGCTAAGCGGCAGCTCACGCCGCGACTCCTTGAACCAGAAGCTACTCGACCAGGCTGCTCTCGGCGCGGGCGCCGCTGGCGCCGAGGTGACGTCAATCCGCCTGTCGGATTTCGATCTGCCGATCTATGACGCCGATTGGGAAGCCGAACATGGGCTGCCAAAGGGCGCACAGGCGCTCAAAGCCCTGCTCGCCGACGACCAGGGCCTGTTGATCGCAACACCGGAACACAATGGCGGCTACACAGCGCTCCTCAAGAATGCCCTTGACTGGATGAGCCGCCCCAACGGTTTTCCTTCCGGCAAGGTTGCCGCGCTGGTATCGGCGTCACCCGGGCTGCTCGGTGGCGTGAAGTCCCAACTTTCGTTGCAAATCGTGCTCAACAAATTGGGAGTGCATGTCATTCCCGAGTCGTTCGCACTCGGCGCCGCGCATCAGTGCTTCGACGCAGGGGGCGACCTGAAGGATGCCGATGTCGAGAGGGCGGTTCGCGGCGTCGGCGCAGCGCTTGCGGAGATGGTCACCAGAATTGGAACATCCGACCGTGGCAGCCTCGCCGCATAGGTCCTTGGCCTGACGGCGACGGCCATCCATCTCCCTGTCCGATAGGTCAGTTCGGAATTACTCGGCTGGTCCGATGGAGTGATGCGCATAACATTGTCTAGCAGCAAAGGGATTTGAGTTACGGAGACGATCATGTCGCGAATCGCATTCCCAAGAGCACTGATAGCCACCGCCGTCCTGTTCGGATTGGTTTCTACGGGATTTGCTTCGATTGCCTTGGTGAAGGCGCCCCACAGCTTCCCGTCGCACCAGGCGGTGATGGCCAAGTCGCACGCGGCCAATCGATCCGCAACCGCTCGTTCTGACCACGTGGCGCTGCTGATCGCCAATTCGAACTATCCCGATGCGGATGGTCCTCTGCCGGAGGTTGCCGCAGGCGCCGATTTGCTGGCCAATGTCCTGCATAGCCATGGTTTTGTCGTTGACGTCGTTCGGGACGCGACCCACGCAGGAATTACGGAAGCGGTCGACCGGCTGAAGGCAGAGGCGCGCCCAGGCTCGGTCGTGCTCGTTTATTTTGGCGGATTCGGAGTCCAGTCGAGAGGACAAAACTACATGATTCCCGTCGACGCAAAGATCTGGGAGGAGCGTGACGTCCGTCGCTACGGCGTGAGCGTCGAGGAAACGCTGTCCGAGCTGAGCAGCTCCGGAGCGCGCAAACGGATCGCAATCGTCGACGCCTCCCGCCGCAATCCTTATGAGCGACGCTTCAGGGAATATTCACACGGACTTGCGCCGATCGGGGAAGACGGGAATTCGATCGTCATCGCCTCGACGTCGCCGGAGCAGGTCGCCGAGGACGCTGGCACATTACCGAACCGTTTCGTGAATGGCCTCGCTGCCAAAATAGGTCCCTCGTCGCTTCCGGTCGAAGAGATTCTCGCGAGAGCGGCAGCGTCCTCGGGAGATCGGCGCGAACAAGAGCATTCCGGAGCGCCGGTGGCATCGAACGTGAACAGTTGAAGTTTTTCGCTTGCGTTTGCGGCGATTGGGCTCGCGCTGCCTCAGACGCCCTCAAGGAGGAGACATGAAGATCGAGACCAAGACGCAGATCATGGCCCCCGGGGCACCACCTGCCTTTCGAGGTTGCTTCCCTGGTGCTGCAGGGCGGCGGCGCGCTTGGCGCTTACCAGGCCGGCGTCTACGAAGCACTGGCGGAGGCGGGCATATACCCTAACTGGATCGCCGGAATTTCGATTGGAGGCATCGACGCCGCGACAGCAATTACCCGCCTTGTTCAATCACCTAGTCGGCACGCTGTAGGAACGATTCCGGTATCATGAAGCCGAGCGCCTTGGCGGCTTTGAGAATGATGACTAGCTCGAATTTTGGTTGGGGTCTCGACCGGGAGTTCGCTTGGGCGCGTATCCCGGAGAATTCTGTCGGTCAAGAAAAGAGGACGGACAATGAAGCAAGCTGCCTTGCGGCCAGAATCATACACGAAGAAGGTTGCACTCGTCCTGCAAGGCGGGGGCGCCCTCGGAAGCTATCAAGCCGGCGTTTACGAGGCGCTCGCCTCGTCGGACTACAAACCTGACTGGGTGGCCGGCATCTCGATCGGCGCGATCAATGCCGCCCTGATCGCTGGCAATTCGCCGGAAATGTGGGTTGAAAAACTGCGTGAATTCTGGCGCACGACACAACGTCCGCGATATGGCCTGTACGGATTTCTGATCTCGTCAACGGCGCGGGTTTGCCTTTCGACCTCGGAAAGCAGATCAGCGCAATGCATGCGCTGATGTTCGGCCAATCTAACTTCTTCGCACCGCGAAAACCTACCGACTGGTGGTTCGGCCACACGCCGACCAGCTACTACGACACGAGCTCGCTGAAATCCACATTGGAGCGGCTTGTCGATTTCGACCGAATTAATTCCAGAGAAATTCGCTTCAGCGTCGGAGCCGTAAACGTCAGGACAGGCAATTTCGCGTACTTCGATAATGCGGAGACCGAGATCAGGCCGGAGCACGTCCTCGCAAGCGGCGCTCTGCCGCCAGGCTTTCCCTCCGCGGAAATCAACGGAGAGCACTATTGGGACGGTGGCCTGGTATCCAATACGCCGCTGCAATACGTGATCGAGTATTACCCGCGCCGTAGCCATCTCGTCTTCCAGATGGACCTTTTCCCGGCCCGCGGCGCGCTGCCCGGGAATTTGAACGAGGTTACCGAGCGGGACAAGGACATCCGCTATTCCAGCCGAACGCGGGCGGGTACGGACACATTGCGGCAGCTGCATGATCTGCGCCACAGCATCAACATGCTTTGGGAGAGACTTCCCGACGATCTGCGGACCGGCCCGGAAGCCGCCTTGCTCAACGAATTCCGTTGCGTGACTACGATGGACATCGTTCAAGTGATTTACCGTCCGGAGCACGCGCTAGGACAATCAAAGGACTACGAATTCGACCGCCCGACGATGGAAACGCGATGGGCGCAGGGTCTCTCCGACGCGCAGGAAACGATAATGGCTGCGCCGTGGCTGGAGCCGATGCCGCCGGGGCTCGGAGCGCGCACATTCGACGTTCGCGCGAAGGTCCGATAGCGGTTCTGCGATCGAGTTCGTCCAACGGATAGAGAATGGCTTTTGCCGATCTTGATGAACGATGGACGAAACCTTCTTCGTCGTGGAGGGAGCCAAAGTCTTTATCACGGGACGTCGCCACAGGGAGCTTGACGAGGCGGCGAAAGCCATTGGGGACAATCTTACCGGCGTCCAGGGAGACGTCTCCAAGTTGCCTGACCTTGATCGGGTCTACGAAACCGTCAATGCGGAAGGGCAGCGAATGGCACCGCCAGGGCTCAATCTCCTTGCGCTTTTGGCGATGCCGCGCAGCGGTCGCTGCTTTCGAGTGTTGCAATCCGCCTCTCTAGGTGAGCGATGCGGCCATTAAGATAGCCAAAAGCGTCCAAATCGGCCGCTTCCGCGACGGCAATTGCCCAAAGGACGATGCGTCGCCAGATTGACCACCCACTACAGGCCGATGGCGTCCGCATGAAAGCTCCGACGATCGCCGGTAGCCCAACATTGACGACCGAACCATCGATGAACGCCAAGCTCGATGCTGGATCGTCGTTGCGATAACGAGGCGAGGGTACGCGGGCGAACGCGTCCCTTCGGCTGTTCGCGCGGTCGCGGTGTCGAAGGGAACGTGAAGGGCGTTGCTCATTTGCAGGCAATGTAGGGTTCGCACCCCAGTGGGACCAGCGGGAGCAGGCGTAACCGCCTTGTTCTTGGTACCAACAGTTAATGGCGTGCAGGCGACCACTTTTGGCGCGAAGCGGACGTCCGGTAGGACGCCGGGCCCAAGAGCCAGGAGCGGGCGCGTTTTCTCGCGAGTCAGGTTCATTGCCTCGGCAAGCGGTCAAAGCACAACGGCGACCGTTCGGCCGGTCTTTGTTCGGTCACCTCTCGATAACGTGAATATATGACGAACATCATGCTATTGACCGACGAAGACGTGCGACTAATTCACCGGCTACTCAAATAATTTATGAGGAGAATTTCAGTGATGAAACAGACCTAACATTCAATCAAGTCTCATCGCTATGAACTCGTGCACGGCGAAGATGCCGACTTTATCGCCCTATCAACGGAAGTTTGGCGATGGCCTTTGGCAGACGGTTTCAACATGGATGATCCCGTGTACGGAGTATCGGTAGCCGATCTTTCTTAGAAACCTGCCCGTCGTTGTGATGGATCCTACCATTGGAGACAAACCGATCTCTCAGCTGGGTCCACGCAGCTCATGCAATCCGAGGAGATTCACGATGCGTACGAGCGAGCGCAGAACAGGACGATCGATGACATACGAACACATCACGGCCCCCACGCAGTTCGTTGAAGCCAACGGTATTCGCTTCGCCCACCGCCGGTTCGGACAGCAGGGCGGCACGCCGCTTCTTTTCATGGAGCATTTTCGGGGCGGAATGGATCATTGGGATCCGGCGGTCACCGACGGTTTTGCGGAAAATCGGCCGGTCATTCTATTCGACAATGCGGGGGTCGCCTCGTCGAGCGGCGAGACGCCGGATACGATCGATGCGATGGCGGAGCACGCCGCCGATTTCGTCGCGGCGCTTGGACTTTCGCAGATCGATCTGCTGGGCTTCTCGATCGGAGGATATATCGCGCAGACGCTTACAATACGCCGTCCTGAACTGATCCGCCGTCTCATTCTGGTAGGCACGGGACCGCGAGCGGGTGAACCACCGCAAGACCCGAAATACGCCGAGTACGGTGGTTTGACCGATCCAAAGACCGAACAAGCCCCACTGGAGGCATTCCTTTATCTGTTCTTTCGCCCGTCGGAGACGAGCCAGTTCGCCGCCAAGGCGTTCTGGGCGCGACGGCATGCGCGGATGGAAGATGTCGACGTGCCCACATCGGCACAAACGATGGCGGCACAACGGGCAGCGATTACCGAATGGCGTCAGACCCGGGGGCGAGCGATTCGCGGAACTCAAAGGCATCACCCAACCCACGCTTGTCGTGAACGGCCATAACGACATCATGGTTCCAATCATCAATTCGTTCACGCTCTCCCAAAAAATTCCCAACTCTCAACTGATCGTCTATCCGGATTCTGGCCACGGTTCGTTATTTCAGTTTCCCGAACTCTTTGTGATCCATGGGCGGATCTTCCTGGACGGCCCCCCTGCCGGCACCGAGACCGAGAGAGCTCCCTGATCCGCGGCGCTCGACCCCGCGAGTTCTGCGGCCTGCTCCAACGGAGCCGAGGCAAGTAGTGAAGATCGCAATCCTGGATGACTAACAGAACGTCGCGCTGAGAATCGCCGATTGGTCCGCGGTTGCCAAAAAGGCAGACATCACAGTCTTCAACGATCATATCGGCCAAACCGACGCATTAGTCGAGAGGCTCCTGCCGTTCGACGCTATTTGCGTCATGCGCGAGCGCACGCCCCTGCGCCGCGACGTCAAGCGTCTGCTGCGGCTGAGGTTCATTGCTTCGACCGGCCCGCGCAACATCTCCATCGATATGGTCGCCGCGAACGAGCGGGGCATTTTGATCGCCAACACGGGCTACAGATCGACGCCAACGATAGAATTGACCTGGGCGCTGATCCTGGCCAGCGCCCGTCATCTCGTCGGAGAAAGCAACTCGATCCAGGCCGGTGGCTGGCAGACCTCGCTCGGCCACGAACTCGACGGCAGAATCCTTGGGGTATTAGGTCTCGGCAACGTCGGTGGACAGGTCGCGAGGATCGGCCGTGCCTTCGGCATGAAGATCATTGCAATTGACTCCACACTCCATCCCGATAGCGCGTGGCCATCCCATTAGCGGACATCACATGGCTCTCTGCCTCTGCTCCGAACTATCTTGGTTTAGGAATGTTAAGGCAATGCAGCGGAGGCGATTTTGCCTGACCTTTTGGACCTCGCCCTAAATGCGCACGGCGGTCTTGACCGCTGGCGCCAAGTGCAAAGCCTCGACGTGCGTGTCTCGCTTACTGGGGGGCTGTATCGCTTGAAGGGTTACCCTGACGGGGTCCCAAATACTTTGATGCACGTCGAGACGCGGCATATTGCTGTTGACGTCTCGCCTTGGCATGGGCACAGCCTGGCACTTCGTTCCGGACCGCGTCTGGATCACGGACGGCGAGCGCCGGGTGATCGACCAACGCAGCGACCCTCGTGCCTCGTTCGCCGGCCATACCCGCGAGACCCCCTGGGACCAGTTGCACCGGCTTTACTTCACAAGCTATGCAGTGTGGAACTTCCTAAATACGCCGTTTCTTTTTACCCTACCCGGATTTGAAGTTAGAACCCCACCAAGAAAACCGCGAAAGCTGGCGATGTCTGTGGGTCAAATCCCCGCCAGACATTCCTACTCACAACGGGTTCCAAGCCGGCGGCGAACAAACATTCTGCTTTGATGAAAAGGGGCTTCTGCAGCGGCTCGATTACGTAGCCGTCGGTCCAGCCGCCCACTGTTGCTTCGATCACGCGACCTTCGGAGGGGTTGTCTTCCGCACACTTCGCAGGGTCGTCAGCCGGCCCCCATCCGGGCCGCGCGTAAATGCCCCGACGTCTGTGCTACTTCAGATCACCGATGTCGTGGTAAACGATTGATCAAACCAGGCTCTGGAGCGCGATCAAGGAGTCCGCCAACACAATTCGTGCAGGCTGGCGGGATTCGTTTCGCTTACCGCGGTTCGGACAAGACGCTGCGTACCCCTTGGTCTTCATGCAGCATTTTTGCGGCGGAATCCTCGCTCTTCAAGATGGAGAACCATCGGAGACGAAGAGACCACAAACAAGAGGGGCTCTCGACCATGACCACATCGCGTGAAATCCGTCTGAAAAGCCGTATTGTCGGCGCGCCCGTTGCGGACAATTTCGAACTCGCAACGGTATCCGTGCCCGCCCCCGCACTTGGCGAAGTGCAGGTGAAGAATCTCTGGATGTCGGTCGACCCTTATATGCGCGGTCGCATGGTCGACCGCACGAGTTATGACCCGCACCCCCCATTGGGCGGGGCAACGCCAGCGCGCGAAATCGGAGAGGTTGCCGCGTCCAATTCTACTATGTACGGCTGGCGCCCGCCGTTCCAGCCGGGCGAAGTGTTGCAGGGAGGCGCGGTCGGTGAAGTTGTTGCATCCGAGGACCCCGGTTTTAAGCCAGGCGATCTCGTCTCGTCCATGTTTGGCTGGCGGGAACGGTTCAACGCGCCTGTCAGCACCGTGGAGAAACTCGATACATTGGGGCTCCCGCCTCAAGCGTTTCTGGGCGTCGCCGGTGTTACGGGTCTGACGGCTTGGGGCGGCCTTTTGAAGATCGCCGCACTCAAGTCTGGCGATGTGGTGTTTGTCTCGGCCGCGGCTGGTGCTGTTGGATCGGTCGCCTGCCAGATTGCCAAGCTTAAAGGCAACACGGTCATTGGATCAGCGGGCGGTCCGAACAAGTGCGCTTTTCTCAGACACATTGGCGTCGACCACGTCATTGATTACAAGGCCACCAGCAATTTGACCGACGCCCTGCTGCGGGCAGCCCCGAACGGGATCGATGTATACTTCGACAATGTCGGCGGCAATCACCTTGAGGCGGCACTCGCGGCAGCCAATCGGTTTGCTCGCTTCGTCTTATGTGGGATGATCTCGCAGTATAACACCGTCGGACTGCCGGAGGGACCACGCAATATCATGTTCGTTATCGGCAAGTGCATCCGGCTGGAAGGCCTTGACGTCGCGAATTACTTCAACCTTCTACCGGAATTTCACCGAGACCTGTCCGGGTGGATACGCGATGGCAAGCTCGTGTGGAAAGAGAGCATCGAGCAGGGCATCGAAAATGCGCCGACAGCCTTCCTCAAGCTCTTCAAGGGCGAAAACTTCGGAAAGATGCTGGTGAAGCTAAGATGAGGCGAATTGACGGGAGTCGCCGAGTTTTTTGGTGGGCGGATACGAATGCGCGCAGCCGTGCCCTGTAATCAGCCTCAGACAAACGACGGGATGCGATGCCGATCTAGTCACGGAGCCTTCCGCCCCTTGCCGGACATTTGGGCGCTCATGTCCTCGACTCTCGAAAGGAATAGTTTCAGGATCGGCGATCTATTCGCCTTGTTGTAGCCGACAACCAAGTCGATCGTTGGGGCATCTCTTCGGATCGGACGGCTAGTTACGGACCAAGGAAGAAGATTATTTGGGTAGGCAGGCAGAAGCGCTACGGCGCCGGTCGACGCGATCATGGACATCGCATGGGTAATGTTGTCCACTTCGTGAGCCGGAACGATAGCCAGTCCGGACCGCTTCAAGTAGTCCTCGATCGCAGCGCGCGAGGTCGGGGCCGTCTTCGATGGTATGATGAATGTTTCGCCCACGATCTCTCGCAGATCGACGGCGTCATGCCCGGCAAGGCGGTGGTCGCTGGGGAGCATGACGACGAATGGCTCCGTAATCACACGCCTGTAAATCAGATCGTCCGCCCGCTCTTCCGGCCGCATGAACGCGGCGTCAAGCCTGCCCCGCATCAAGGCGTCGGCGAGGTCCGGGGAATTCTGGCTAGAGACCATGACCTCTATATTGGACAGTTCATCGTGAAGGATGCGCATCGCTTCAGGCAACCAATCTATTTCCTTCCCCGTGAGACACCCTAGAGCGAAGGTCGGCTTGGCGGGTTGAGCCGCCCGCCGCGCTGCTTCCTTGGCTGCCTCTGCCTGGGTGAGCGCCAGCCGTGCATGGTCGAGAAAGGCCTTGCCGGCGGCGGTCAATTCGATGCCGTGCACGCTGCGGCTCATCAACTCGACGCCAACCTCGTATTCGAGATCGCGGATTTGGCGGCTGAGGGAAGGCTGCGCCGTGTGCAGCCTTTTCTCAGCCGCGACCGTCAGGCTGCCTTCCTCGGCGACCGCTATGAAATAGCGAAGGTGCCGTAGCTCCATAGCGCCCCCCATATCTCCTAGGCATGCCGCCAAGCTTACAAAGTCTTTTTCGCGGGCGCCAGAGGAGACTACATGGCTTTCAGCGAAAGGCACTTGCGACTGTTCTCGGTCTCTAGGCCGCGGCCAGACCTTCCACTTCCATACTCTGCCGGTAGGGCAGCAAAATTGAGAGGATTACAAATGAGCAACCCAGTCGTATTGATCACCGGTGGGCTTACGGGCATCGGGCGCGCCGCCGCCGTCGCTTTCGCCAAGAAGGGCGCGAAGGTGGTCGTTGCCGGTCGGCGTGATGAGGCCGGAAACGTGCTCGTCAAGGAACTACGTTCTTTGGGTCCCGAGGCCGAGTTCATCAACGCCGACGTCCGCAAGGAGGATGACGTCCGCGCCATGGTCGACAAGACCGTCGCACGGTTTGGCCGTCTCGATGTCGCGGTGAACAATGCCGCCACCGAAGGCCAGGTTGGTCCGATCACGGACCAGACCGCGGAAAGCTTTGCCGCGACGTTCGAGACCAACGTTCTCGGCGTGGTCCTGAGCATGAAGCACGAAGTGCGCGCCATGCAGGCCCAGGGGAGCGGCAGCATCATCAATATCTCCTCGACCTATGGGCACAGGGGTGCGCCCTATGCCTCGATCTACGTCGGCGCCAAGCATGCCGTCGAAGGCATTACCAAGTCGGTGGCGCTCGAACTCGCCAAATCGGGGATTCGCGTGAACGCCGTCGGGCCTGGCCCCACGGACACCGGCATGCTGACCCGCTTTACTGGCACGGCGGAGAACAAGGCGGCCCTGGTGACCCAGGTTCCGCTCGGTCGGCTCGTCCTCTCCGAGGAGGTCGCCGACGGCATCGTGTTCCTCGGTTCGGACGAAGGCAGGTTCATCACCGGCCACGTCCTCAACGTCGACGGCGGACACAGCGCCAACTGACCATGTCCGGGCGCTGAAGCTTGCTCCGCGCCCGAAAGCCACGGCTTCGAATACGTCTTAGGTCAACAACAAGATTCAGAGGACGACCGCTATGGGCGCTCCTGTTATCCTCATTACCGGTGCTCTGACCGGCATCGGTCGTGCCACGGCATTTGCCTTTGCCAAAGAAGGCGCAACGGTCGTTGCGTCCGGCCGCCGCGAGGCCGAAGGCAAGGCACTCGAAGCCGAGCTTCGTAGCCTCGGCGCTGAAGCCGCTTTCATTCTGGCGGACGTGCGCCACGAAGACGAGGTGCGCAACCTTGTCGAACAGACTGTCGCGCGCTTCGGCCGCCTGGATGTCGCGGTCAACAATGCCGGCACCGAAGGAAAACCTGGCCCGCTGGCCGAGCAGACGTCCGAGAGCTATGCAGGGATGTTCGACACCAATGTACTTGGCACGCTCCTGAGCTTGAAGCACGAACTGCGGGTCATGCAGCCGCAAGGCTCAGGCAGCATCATCAATATTTCTTCGACCATGGGCGAGCGCGGTGCGGCAAATTTAGCGCTCTACACCGCAAGCAAGCACGCGGTGGAAGGTCTCACGAAATCCGCCGCCCTCGAAGCCGCTCCTTTGGGCATCCGCGTCAATGCAGTCGCGCCTGGTCCGACCGAGACTGCGATGCTCGATCGTCTGACCGGGACGCCCGACAAAAAAGCGGCGTTCTATGCTGCCATACCGCTTAAGCGCGGTGCGAAGCCGGAAGAGATAGCCGACGCTGTCGTGTTCCTCGCTTCAGACAAAGCGTCCTTCGTCACCGGCCAGATAATCAGGATCAACGGCGGCAAAACCGCCATGTGATCGCTCGCGGCAAGCTGATGCTGCCGGGATTTTCATCTTCAGATCTTCGGAGCCCGATCATGACCACCGACAACCACCAGGGACACGCAAGAGAGTCGATTCATTGCGACCTACACCCGATCAACACGCAGTGCATATGCAGTGCATATCAAGTGAGGAGTGAGCCCAATGGCTAACGTTGTGAAGAAATACAGCATCTCTTCTGAGCTGGCACAGAAAATGGTGGATGCAGCAGTGGCAAAAGCCAGAGAACTTGGCGTTAGCGAGAACGTGGCGATCCTCGATGACGGCGGCAATCTCAAGGCCTTTAGCCGGATGGATGGGGCCTCGATGCCGACCATCGAGATTGCGCAGAAGAAGGCGTACACCGCTCTATTCGGCGTCTCCACTCAGGACTTTTTCAACTTTATCCAGGGCGACCCGTCGCTTTTGGCCGGCATCCCCACGCTTGCGCGTGTAGCGGCGTGGGGTGGCGGGTTTCCCATCAAGGTGAACGGCGAGGTTGTCGGGGCGATCGGGGTGAGCGGAGCGCCCATGGTGCAGAACGACATCGATTGCGCGAGAGCAGCCCTAGCGCTCCTACCGGATGCGGTACCCACTGAGTGAAAAGGCCCGACCAGATGGTTCACACCCACCAGACCGCGCCGACGCAGTTCGTCGAAGCGAACGGCATCCGCTTAGCTTATCGCCGATTCGGCAAGGCCGGCGGCGTGCCGCTCGTCTTCATGCAGCATTTTCGTGGCGGAATGGATCACTGGGATCCCACGGTCACCGACGGATTTGCGGAACATCGGCCCATCATCCTGTTCGATAATGCGGGGGTCGCCGCGTCGACCGGAGAGACCCCGGACACGATCGATGCGATGGCCGACCACGCCGCCGATTTCATCGGCGCCCTCGGACTTGCACAAATCGATCTGCTAGGCTTCTCAATCGGGGGATACATCGCGCAGACCCTTGCGCTCCGCCGTCCCGAGTTGATCCGCCGTCTCATACTCGCTGGCACCGGCCCGCGCGCTGGTGAGCCGCCACAGGATCCGAAATACGGCGAGTACGCTGCCTTGACCGATCCGGAGACCGGCGCAGTCCCGATCGAGGCGTTTCTTTATCGGTTCTTCCGCCCGTCTGAAACGAGCCAGGCGGCTGCAAGGGCCTTCTGGGCGCGACGGCATGTGCGAAAGGAAGACGTCGCCCCGCCCACATCGGCGCAAACAATGGCGGCGCAGCGGGCGGCTCTCACCGAGTGGCGTCAACCTCGTGGCGAACGTTTTGCCGAACTCAAGGCCATCAAACAGCCGACCCTTCTCGTGAACGGCGATAACGACATCATGGTCCCGACCATCAACTCCTTCACGCTATCTCAGAACATCCCAGACGCCCAATTGATCATCTATCCAGATGCGGGCCATGGCGCGTTATTCCAGGTTCCGGAGCTCTTCGCGGCGCACGCCGAGATGTTCCTGGACGCATGACTTTCCATGACGTTGGACTTCACCGGTACACTGGACGCGAGATTGAAGGAGTAGCGAATCATGACCGATCTCCTTAGTTCCGTTATCGCAGCACATGGCGGCCTCGACCGCTGGCACACCGTTCGCGCGATCGATGTGACGTTCAACTTCTCCGGAGGGCTGCTGGATCTTAAGGGATATCCGGGTCATCGCCGGCCTTCGGCATCAGTGGACGCTGCGACACCTCGAACGGTCTTTCAGAGGCTAGGCGATGAGTCCGATGACCGCTGGATCTTCACCGCAAACCGAGTTTGGATCGAGCGCCGTGACGGTACGATCGTCGAGGAGCGCTCCGATCCGCGCGCGGCTTTTGCGGGGCATGTACGCGAAACGCCTTGGGATCGTCTGCACCTAACGTATTTTCTCGGCTACGCGCTCTGGAACTATCTCACAACGCCCTTCCTCATTGCTCGGACGGGCTTCGCCACGCGAGAGCTGGAGGCTCATGTCGAAGGTCGCGAGACCTGGCGCGTCCTCGAAGTAACTTACCCAGAAGACGTGCCCGCGCATACGAAGGTGCAAAAGCTCTATTTCGGCGACGACTTCATGCTGAGACGGCTCGACTACGTCACCGACGTGCTCGGCGGCGTTGCAGCGCACTACTGTTATGATCAGGTAACGATAGACGGACTCGTCTTTCCGACTTTGCGGCGCGTTGTGAGGCGCACGCCGGAGGGTCCCGTCCTGTCAGGGCGTACATCTTTCATTCTCGACTACACCAACTTGGTGGTCCGCAAATGATGACCCAGCACACTCACCAGACCGCGCCGACGCAGTTCGTTGAAGCCAACGGCATCCGCTTCGCCTATCGCCGGTTCGGCAAGGTTGTCGGCGTGCCGCTCGTCTTCAACCAGCACTTCACCGGGACGATGGACCATTGGGATCCGGCGGTGACCGACGGTTTCGCCAGGGAGCGCGAAGTCATCCTGTTCAACAACGCCGGCATCTCCAGCAGTTCAGGGCAAGTGCCAACTTCGATCGAGGGTATGGCCGGCAACGCCATCGCCTTCATCGGCGCGCTGGGTCTTGCGAAGGTCGACGTGCTGGGTTTCTCCATCGGGGGTTTCGTTGCTCAGGAGATCGCCGGGCAGGCGCCGGGCCTCGTTCGCAAACTGGTCCTCGTCGGGACCGGACCACGCGGGGGCGAGGGTATGGCCAGTCTGACGCCCGAAGCGCAACAGATTTTCGGCGCAAGCTACGAAGAACCCGACCACCTCTGGCTCGCCGTCCATTTCACCCAGTCGGAAGCAAGCCAGGCGGCCGGCCGCGGCTTCCTCAAGCGCTTCCGTCTGCGCAAGGAGAACCGAGACCCCGAGGTCAACGAAAAGGTGGCACCCGCACAACTCGAAGCCTTGGGCAAATGGGGCATTCAGTTCAAAGGGTCGTACGACTATCTCAAGGCGATCAGCCAGCCGACGCTGGTGGTGAACGGCGGCAAGGACGTGATCGTCTACTCGGTGAACTCGTTCATCCTGCAGCAGCACCTGCCGAACGCCCAGCTCATCCTCTATCCCGACGCCAATCACGGCTCGCAGTACCAGTATCCCGAACTCTTCGTCCGTCATGTCTCGATGTTCCTGTCGGCGGACGAGCGCTAGGGCATGTGAGGATCGAAAGCGGTGCCGCAGCAGCAACGAGGAAAACGATCATGGCTACTCTGACCGGCAAAACCGCTCTCGTTACCGGCGCTTCGCGCGGCATCGGCCGCGCCAGTGCACTCGCGCTCGCCGCCGCCGGTGCCCAGGTTCTCGTGCATTACGGCCACGGCGCGAAGGAAGCCGACGGTGTTGTCGCAGAGATACGCAAAGCCGGTGGCCGGGCGGATGCCATAGCGACGGATCTTGCCGCTGCGGACGGCGCCGGCAAGCTTGCCAGGCAGGC
>WNGJ01004677.1_pt1 | contig 18718 bp, 14 predicted proteins | sample 5400611 | NCBI WGS metagenome assembly WNGJ01 (sample SAMN13153375, study PRJNA577476) | soil metagenome | isolation source: 40 cm soil or saprolite under Garry oak tree replicate 1 | place: USA:California | collected 2016-06-15 | reverse complement strand
TCGAACTTGTCCCGCTGTAGAAATCCTTTGCGAGGCGGTCCTGGCTTCAACAAACGTATCTTCGGCACAGTTAGCAGTTTGCCGTCTTCGCGCGCAATATTCAGCATCCGTCGCAGCAAGGCAAGGGAGCGGTTTACCGTGCCATTTGCAGCCCCTGCCTTCGATAGCTTTTGTGCAAACTCCCGCGCGGCGTCGGTTGTAATTCTGCTGACCGAAACGCCAGGCTTGTCAAGTCCGTATTCAAAAAACTCATCTAAAGCCTTCAAACCCCAAATGGTCTCATCACCGTCCACGTACATCTCCAAACTCTTATTGCCCTTCTCGGTGTAATTCTGGAGCAACGCTGCTCGCGCAGTTACCGCTCAACTTGAAGCCGCTGGTCATCTTTCTGTATTACTGTGGCGTGCGTAAGGGAGAGGCTTTACAGATTGAATGGTCGCAGGTGGACTTGGCGGCAGCCATAATCCGCTTGGAAGAAGAACAAACAAAGAGCGGCGACCCGCGCACAGTCCCTTTGCCTGATGCTCTGGTCGAAATGCTCCGAGTGCAGGAACCGAAGGAAGGTCGCGTGTTCGACGGCACTAACTTGCGCAAAGAGTGGCAACGCGCTTGTGCTGCGGTCGAACTCGGTACACTCACAAAGGTTGAAGGCAAAATAGACCCACGGTACAATGGCTTGCTTATCCACGACCTGCGCCGCTCAGCCATTAGGAACCTTGTGCGGGCTGGCGTGCCAGAGAAAGTAGCAATGAGTATTTCAGGGCACAAAACGCGCTCAGTGTTCGACCGCTACAACATCGTTGACGAACAGGACGTTGTTGAAGCAATGCGCAAAGTGCAGGCGAAGAGTGCGGCGTCCTTCGGTGAAAGTCTAGTGAAAGAACTGCCTGCCCCGCGCGAGGAAAATAAGTAACATCTTTGTTTACAGTCTGTTGGGGCGTGGTCCAATCGGTAGGACACCTCACTGTTAATGAGGATGGTGGAGGTTCGAATCCTCCCGCCCCAGCCAATTCTCTTCCAGCAGAAAAGCAAAACCGCAAAAAGTTGTTATCCCTTGGCCGTAGGCAATCCGGCGGAAATCCAGCCCTTCCATCCGCCGTCCATCGATTCCACGTTGGAGTAACCCATTTTCTGAAGATTTTCCGCGGCCAGCGCGGAACGGAAGCCGCCACCACAGTACAGAATGAGTTTGCTCTTCGTATCAGGCACCTGCTGTTCGATGTCGCGCTCGATGACGCCTTTTCCCAAGTGGATCGCTCCGGGTAGGTGTCCGTTGGCCCACTCGCTGTCCTCGCGAGTATCCACCAGGATCAATTTCTCTCCCGCATCGAGGCGGCGCTTGACCTCGGCTACATTCGTCTCTTTAATGTTCTTCTTCGCCTCGTTGACCAGCTTCAAAAACTGCGGCGGGTGGGCCATGAACGTGCTCCTCAAAAAATTCTTCAAGCGAGCATACCACGAGTCAACGAGCGGCCGGAGGTGATCGGCAGGCTTGCTATATAGCTGGCGTTGCGAGTCACCGAGAGGAGCTCGCCTGGATGGGTTAAGGTTGGGGCTCGGTCTTGGGCTTGTCCGCGGCTGCCGCCGTCCCCGCGCCCTTCTTTCCAAAGGAGCGCACCAGATTCACGAGTTTCCAGCGCATCTTTTCAGGTGACCGGTCAGCTTCCCCTCCCACCATTTTCCCCCTGCCGTAGCTGATGACCCAGAAGAGCTCGCCGTCCGTCATCTTTTCAATCGTCGAGGGATCACGCCAGTCATGAAGCTCCAGTTTCATATCCTGGGCAAGGTCGCCTTTACCGCCTCCATCCTTGCCGTGGCACATGGCACAGTCATACCCGTACTGCTTGCGTGCTTCCGCCAGTCCTTCTGGCGAGGGCGTAATGGGGTTTTTCTTTGCGGCATCCTCGGGCGTCATCTTGGGTTCCGAGGAGCCCGTTTTTTCCTGAGTGAAATTTGGCTTGGGGCAGAGAATTCCACAGAGCAGCACTGCACTCGCAATGAAGATCGTCCGACGCATAGCATCCTCCCGACAGGTCGAGCACCGCCGAAGGAGCGCACTCGGCTTGATTTTGAGCGAATTCTACGCCCACACGATGTGGAAGGAAAGGGTTTAAGTTAAGTCAGTCAAGTTAAGAGCGCAAACGGGGTGGTTGGGGCTGACCTCCGGTTTTACCCGGCTAACTGGTTGCGACTTTGCCAGGCTGTTTTTAGGGTTTTTTCCCTGGGCTTGGCAGGGAACAACCGCGCTTTGGCTGGGAGTCGCCAAAACCCGCACGGAAGCGCGTGGATTCGCGGACGCGTGTGCGCAATCCGTCGATGACCGGCGGGATCGCTGGATGCGCCACCCCACGGATGAGGAAAATCATCAGCGCCGCCTCGCCGGGCGAATCCACGCTTGAGGTAATTCCCACTCCCTGCACGCCATCCATCTTCATCAGTTCATCGACGTGCGCTTCATGCACGATCTTGGCGCGCGAAACCTCTGCCTCCGAGATGGAATAGACAAGCTGCGGGAGCGCCGCGGATTGCTCTAGGGTGGCGCTTTCCTCGGGCGACAAAACGCCGCGCTCGGAAAAAGGTTCGCCTTCGACCATGCGTGTGCGGATGCGATCGACAGCCGCCGGGAGGTTCCTCGGCGGTTGCCCTTTGTTTACGAAAAGCAGAATCGCTGGCTCAGCCGGGTTGTCGTAGCTCACTCCCACGCCGACAGCCTGCACTTCCGGGTAGGCGAGGAGTTCCCGGGCGTGCGCATCACGCGCGGCAACGGCCTTTTGTAGCCCTCCGGCTGAGGCCGTCGAACTCGGCACCGTTAAAGTCGCCGAAGCAGGCTTAACCGGCAGAGTGCATCCAATGACTTGATGTGTCGCACCACCTACAAACGTGACGCTGTTGCCGCCACTCTGGAAGAAATTCAGCACGTCCGACACGGGATTGCCCACGGTATCGGCGTCGGAACCAGCGAAGACCAGCGCCACCGGATCGGCTGTGTTTTGCGTAACGATGAGCGATCCGGAATCCCCTGCAGCGCTGAAGCTGCCGCCGGCAACGTCCACCTGATTGGTAAAAGTTTCGCTGAACATCGTTCCCGTTCCGCAGCCTTTTTGATACTGGACCGAGGCCGTCGCGTTTGTTGACAGAACCGTGGAACACGTGAGGCCTGTCGAGCGGCCACTCTTCGTCACGGCCATGCTGAGCGAAGCGGCGACACCGGAACCGGCATGCGGAGCTCCCGGCAGCGGAACGTTGTTGGCATCTGTCGTGGCCCCGAGGAAGAGAATGTTTCCGCTTGGGTCCACGGCTCCGGTGACCGCCTGTGCGATGGCCGCGTCGATCTTGGGAGCCGTCCCCATTTCCAGGTTGTAAAACTGAGAAAGCTGCCCGACGGTCGCGAAGACTCCTTGTCCGCAGCTGGTATCGACAAGTGCCGGCTGGATGATGGACTCACCAATAGCAGCAAGATCGGTGCGCGCAAGCACGTGATTGTCGCTCAGGATGTATTGCGTGCCGCCCCGCGTCACCAGTGAGCCGAGCGTGCCTCCGCAGCAAGTAATGAGGTTCCCGCTTGTGCTTGAATCATTCTGATTCCCGCCGGAGCTCCCGAGCTTGATTACACCCCCCTGCGGATTTTGATTCGGCGGGAAGATGGTGACGGTCGCCGATCCGGAAGAGTTTGGATTTGCCGTGGAAACGGCGCTGACCGTCACGGGCGTGGTGGTCACCTTGCCGTTTCCGCTCGAAGTCGTGGGAACACCGCTAGGCGCAACAAAGAGGCCGGACGTGGAGATAAAGCCCGTGGCCTGGCTCCCGCCGGTGACACCATTGACCTCCCATGTCACCGCGGTGCTCGATTGTCCATTCACGGTAGCCGTAAACTGCTGGGTTGTGAAGATGGCTACGCTTATCGGGTTCGGAGTTACGGTTACCGAGACCGGCGGAGGCGGCGGGGCGCTGGCCCCTCCGCAAGAGCCGAGGAACACCGAAGCAAGAAGCCCGAAGATCAAGAAAACACGAGAGCGCATGGGAAGCCCCGTTAAAGGGTCTGAGTGTCCACGCTAGCACAGGTATTTTCAAACGGTACGAGTTTCCCTGCGCACGTATTGAAAAAGCGACGTGCACCGCGGCCTCCCGGAATGACTCTTGGACGTCATGGAGCGCGATGCCGGAATCAATGATTCGCAGTTGTATGATTCGGCTGCGCGCGCAAAAGCGCTTTTCTCGTTCCGTCTGACACGGAACACGCGCGGTTTCGCCCTGAGCCATCAAGACCCGCGCGGAAGCGCGTCGATTCGCGGACGCGCGTGCGCAATCGGTCGATGACCGGCGGGATCGCCGGATGCGGCACCCCCTGGATGAGAAAGATTATGAGCGCCGCCTCCCCGGGGGAGTCGATACTTGAGGTGATGCCCACGCCCTGGACTCCGCTCATTTTCATCCCCCACGCCCTGGACTCCGCTCATTTTCATCCATTCATCTACGTGCGCCGCATGCGCCACTTTCGCGCGGGCGACTTCCAAATCCGAAATAGGATAAACAAGCTGCGGCGGCGGCGCGGACTGTTCGAGCGCAGCACTCTCTTCCTGGGAAAGGAGTCCGTGTTGCGGGAACTGCTCCGCCTCGATGATGCGTGTGCGCACTCCTGCGACCTCGGGGGGCAAGTTCGATCTCGACTGTCCCTTCATCACGAAGAGCAAGATGGCCGCCTCGGACGGATTGTCATAGCTTGCGCCAAGCCCGACCGCCTGCACTTCGGGATAGGCGAGGAGCTCCGCGGCATGCTTATCCCTCACCGCCGTGGCCGGAGCCAGCGCCGTCGCGGACGGCGTAACCCTTTGGACCGCCAGCCGCGCCGCCATCGCCGCTTGCGGCCCAGGCAAAGTGCAACCAATGACGGGAGCAGTGCGCGCGGCGCCAGCGAAGTTGACGGGATTGCCGTGGAAAGCGAAGAAGCTCAGCACATCCGAGACGGGGTTGCCAACGGTGTCCGTGCTCGAATCCGCGTAGAGCAACGCAAGCGGGTTGGCATTATTCTGTGTCACGATCAGCGAGCCGGAATCTCCTGCGCTTGAAAAATCCCCGCCCACCACACTCACCTGATTCGTGTAGTTCACCGTGAACTGCGTCCCCGTTCCATCACAATTCGTCGTATAAGCAACTGACGTGGCACGGTTCATGGCGTCGACCGTCGAACAGGTCAAACCCGTGGTGCGGCCGGACTTCGCCACCGTGATTGGCCGGACGATTTGGGTAGTCGTGCCGCATCCCGTCAGGCAAAGAAATAGACCGCAAGCAGGAAACAAGAGCAACGTACGGCGCATGAGCAACCTCGCTGTGGACTGGGGGGGAACGTTCTCTTAGCAGTAGAGAAATCAGTTAAATTTCGAGGGACCGAGGGCCATGTTCCCAGTTAGACTTCCCGTTAGACTTGGCGAACCAAGACAAGAATCAAGACGTCCAAGGAGATTTAGGCACAACTGGCCGGACGTGCGCTATCCGTAAAAGACCCCAACGCCCAAGCCACGCCGGGGGCACAAATCGGGCCAATCGGAGTGCGGGTCGAAGTTAATCCAGATCGCGCCAGTTGGGGCCCACGCCAATTTCCACGACGATCGGGACCGCCAATTGGTGGACGCCTTCCATCTCTTCTTTCACCAGCTTCCGCAGCCTGGCAGATTCCTTCGCGGGTGATTCGAAAAGCAGTTCGTCATGCACCTGCAAAATCATTTGTGCCTCGAATTCCTCTTCGGTGAGCCGCCGGTCGATGTTGATCATCGCCAGCTTAATAAGGTCGGCGGCCGTGCCCTGCAGCGGGGAATTCAGCGCGGTGCGTTCGGCAAAGTTGCGCAGTTGCACCTGTGGCGAAGTAATCTCGGGAATCGGCCGGATTCTTCCGAACATTGTCTTGGCCACTCCTGTCTTGCGGGTTTCGGCGAGAACGTTGTCCAAGTATTCCTTCACGCCGCGATACCGCGCGAAATAGGCATTGATGAACTGCGCCGCTTCTTTCTGTTCGATGCCCAGTTGCTGCGCGAGACCGAAAGGGGAAAGTCCGTAAATAATTCCAAAGTTGATGGCCTTGGCGGCGCGGCGATGCTCCGCAGTCTGCCCGAGCGGGCCCACCCCGAAGACTTCCTGCGCGGTGCGCGCGTGAATGTCCTCGCCGTTGCGAAACGCCTCCACCAGTACGGGATCCTTCGAGAAATGCGCCATCACACGCAGCTCGATTTGCGAGTAATCCGCGGAAAGCAGGACGTTGCCTTTTTCTGCGACAAACGCCGCCCGAATCTGCCGGCCAAGCTCGGTGCGAATCGGAATGTTTTGCAGGTTGGGATCGCTCGAGCTCAGCCGCCCGGTTACCGCGCCGGTTTGTGAAAAACTGGTGTGCAGCCGTCCGGTCTCCGGATGGATGAGCTTGGGCAGCGCGTCCACATAGGTAGATTTCAGTTTGGAGACTTCTCGGAATTCGACGACCTTTGCGGGCAAGGGATGCTGTGCGGAGAGCTCCTCCAAAACGTCGGCTGCGGTTGATCGTGCTTTTGCTTTCCCCCGCCTCGGATTGGCCTGCAAATTTAATTTGTCAAACAGAATCTCGGCGAGCTGCGGTGGCGAATTGACGTTGAACTCCACGCCGGCCAGCTTCCAGATTTCCTTTTCCAGTCGCCGGACTTCCCCGTCCATCGCTTCCGACATTTTTTCCAGCTCGGTAGGCTCGATGCGAATCCCGGTACGTTCCATGCCCGCAAGCACCGGCGCAAGCGGCAGGTCAATCTTTTCGTAGACTCCTTCGAGCTGCCGCTCTTTCACCTGCTCGTGGAGCAGAGGCGCAAGCCGCTGCAAATAGTCGGCGCGCTCTCCGGGGCCGCCGCCGAGCATGGCGTTGAACTGGCGCATGACCACGTCGGCGAAGTTGTGGTTCGCGGTGGTGGGCCGCAGCAGGTAGGAATAGAGCTCGGTGGCATGCTGGATGTTTTTTGTTTCACCAGCCAGCAGGGAAACGATTTTCGGGTCGTGGACGATCTTGGACCGCTTCGTATCCTTCAGCAGCGGCGCGAGCGCACTGAGCGCCTCGCCTTTTTCGTCCGCCCAGAGCGACCGTCCCTCGCCGGCTTTTGCGGAAACTTCAATCCCCGCGATGCGTGTGCCAAATCCTTCCGATTCCCGTTGACCCTGGTCCAGATTTAGCCAGACCGCCAGCGACTGCTTTGCGGAGAGTTTTGCTAGATACTCGCGAAATTCCGCGGCATTTGCCAACTGCGCATAATCGGTCTCGCCCGCTTCCGATACCGCCGGTCGGGAGGCCGCGACGGCGCCGGCCCCCAGCTCTTTCAATAGCGAGCTGAACCCCAGCTCCCGATAGAGCGCGGCAAGCGCCGGTACGTCCGGTTCACGTCGCTCGAGCGCTTCGAAATCCAGTTTCATGGGCACGTCGGTCGAAATGGCCGCAAGCTGCTTGGACATCAGTACCTGGTCGCGCTGCTGCTGCAGAGCTTCGCGATACCGTTTGTTGGCGACCTCGTCGGCGCGATCCAGCGCCTTTTCGACGCTGCCATATTTGGTGATCAGCTCCGCCGCGCCTTTCTCGCCGATGCCTTTGGCTCCGGGAATGTTGTCTACGGTGTCGCCGAGAAGCGCCATATAGTCGACGACTTTTTCCGCGGGCACGCCGAGCAACTCCTGAACCTTTGCTTCATCGACTAGAATGTCGCCTTTTGCGCCCCCGGAACCTGTCTTGAGCGTCCGGACGTTTTTGCCCACCAGTTGCATCATGTCTTTGTCGTTGCTAACGATGAGAACTTCGAATCCTTGCCTGGCGGCTTCGGTGGCGATGGTCCCGATCACGTCATCCGCTTCGTAGCCTCTCTCCTCGAGGACCGGCAAACGCATGGCTTCGCATAGTCTGCGTACCAAAGGAATCTGCACCCGCATGTCGTCCGGCATCGGCTGCCGCTGCGCCTTGTATTTTTCAAACAGCTTGTCGCGAAAAGTGGCCCCCGGCGGATCGAAAACGACGCCGATGTATTTCGGATCGTAGTCTTTGATCAAGCGCTTGAGAATATTTCCAAAAAGAAAAGGAACGTTCGTGGGCGTGCCGTTGGGGCCGGTCAGCCGCTGCGGCATGGGCGCAAAAAATGCCCGATAAACGTGTGCCATCGCGTCCACAAGGAAGAGTTTCTTCGATCCGGAAGCCATCCGCGCGAGTATAGCAAAGGACGGGGACGCGGCAGGGAAGAGCAACACCTGCTTCTATCGGGAATGCGCGACCCGCACCAATTTGGCGGTTGCAGGTGGTCGACGTGTAGGCCAAGCTGCAGCAAGAAAGGCCTTTGTGCAGGATTACAAATCCGTTGTGCGCCGGTACTACTCCGAAATCTGGAATGCTTGGAGCGAGCCTGCGCTAGAAGAACTCCTTTCTCCCGACATTGTTTTTCGCGGCTCCATCGGCACGGCGGTCGTGGGAATCGCCGGATTCAAGCAGTACGTGGACCGCATCCGCTCGGCGTTTCCCGATCTTCACAACCACATCGAGGAGCTGATCGCCGAAGGCGACAAAGTCGCTGCCCACTTGACTTACACCGGGACTCACCACGGAGAGTTGTTCGGCTTTCCAGGCACGGGCAGGAAGATCACCTATCAGGGCCTCGCCGTCTTTCGATGCAAGGAAGGGAAAATCGTAAGAGGTTTTGTTCTGGGCGACACGGAAACCTTGAAGCGCCAGCTTGCGCAGGAATAAAAAGCCGCGCCGGAGTTTCGCCTCAGGCGCGGCCTCTCTAATCAGGAAGAACCGTGGTTACGGTTCTTCAGGATTGTCCCGCTACGGCCTCTCCTTGGATTTGGGATCCGGCTTGCTCTCGGCAGCGCGTTTCGACTCGCCCGCCCTGCCAGCTTGTGCTTGCGTGACCAGCAGCATGCGCGTCCCGCCATCGAGATGCACATTCTTCCCCGCCGAAGTGATCACGCTGCCCTCGGTCGAATTGGAAGCCGCGGCGCTCAAATTCAAGCCATTGAGTCCAAAAACGCCTTGGCTGTTCGAGGTGAGCTGCCCGGCAGCATTCAGCCCGCCGGTTGCTCGGCGAGAAGCGCCGGCAGCATTTCCGCCTGCGCTGGCTGCCGAGTCGACCGTGCCGCTCGCGACTCCGCCTGCTGTCGCCGCGGTGTTCGTCACCGTGCCCACAGCGCCTCCCGCCGCGGAACTGACCCCACCGATCGCGCCGCGCCCGCCCGCCATGCCCGAGCCAGCCGCGGAGCCGCTGAGGCCTCCCATCGTGTCCATCTCGTCGCCGGCCATCGACGGGCCGCCCTGTGCCGAAGCCAGCGCCTGAATCGCAACGTTGAGCGGGATCTCCTGGCCGTTCTTGAGAATGGCCTTGTCAAATACGATGCCCAGGGCAGATTCCGTCTCCCCGTTGCCACGTGCCGAAGCCTCGGTCACGTGTCCCACGAGCTTCGAGCCTTTGGGGATGACCATCTTGCCCTCGGACTTGATCGCTTCCGTCGTACGTGCGTTCACTGCGTCACCCGGCTTGCACTTTTTTGAGTCCACCGGAGAACTCAGCGCAGCATTGAATGCCGTTCCGTTGGCCAAGCCGGCATTTGCTTGGCCGTGCTGTGCCGTAGCCGCCGCGGACGTTGAGCTGGAAGCGCCTGCTTGTGCCTGCGTATTGCCGGCTTGGACCGACGCTTGTCCGCTCGCCTGCGCTGCGGCACCCGTTTGCGATTGCGCCGGTGCACCAACTGTGAAAAGCGCGCCCACCACCATCGAGATTCCTATGCGAACCATGATCGAATAGACCTCCTCTAACATTGCGAATTAAAGTCGGAACCCACTGCCCTGGTAAAAAAGGGTGTTCAAGACGCGAGTTGATAGAGGCAAACCTTGTGCCTATCGGTAAGCCATTCTGTTTCTTCAAGTTATGAGCATGCTGGGCCGCTACAACCGTTGCGAAATGACCAGGAGCATGCAGGATTTACAGGGTGGCTCCCTTGGGTCGGGCCGTATGCGGTTTTCTAGACGATGGCTAGGGACTTTCCGACTTCACCGAGGATGTTTGCGGCGCGCAGTAACTGTTCGCGCTTATGAGCCGCGCTGACCATGGCGCGCAGCCGCGCCTTGTCCTCGGCAACGATCGGATAACCTACGGCCGGGGCGAAAACGCCGGCATCAAACAGCCTTTTCGAAAATTCAAACGCTTTCGCGGCCTCGCCCACGTGGATCGGAACGATCGGCGTCTCGCTGCCTCTGAACTGGAACCCGCGCTTTTTCAATTCGCGCTTGAAGAACTTCGTGTTGGCCCAGAGCTTTTTCAGGAGCTTTTCGCCTTCCGGCGAAGAGAGCAGCGTAAAGGCCGCCTGGCATGCGCCCACCGTGGCGGGTGGGTGTGAAGTCGAGAAAAGAAACGGCCGCGCGCGCAAATAGAGAAAATCAATGAGGTCGCGCGAGCCGCAAACGTAACCGCCCATCGCGCCGATGGCCTTGCTCAACGTTCCCACCTGGATGTGCACGCGCCCGTGGCACTGGTGATGATCGACCGTGCCGCGGCCGTTGCTGCCGAGCACGCCCGAACCGTGGGCGTCGTCCACCATCATGGTGCAGTTGTATTTTTCCGCCAGATCGCAGAGTTGCGGCAGCGGCGCGATGTCGCCGTCCATCGAAAAGACGCCGTCGGTGATAATTAGCTTCTTCCCCGGCAAACTCGCGTGTTCCTGCAGAATGCGCTCGCAGTCCTCGACATCCTTGTGCTTGAAGATTTTGATGGTCGCTTTTGAAAGTCGCGCTCCGTCAATGATCGAGGCGTGATTCAATTCGTCTGAAACGATCAGGTCCTCTTTGCCGAGCACGGCAGAAACCGTTCCCGCATTTGCCGTGAAGCCCGACTGAAACACCACGCACGCCTCCACTTTCTTGAACGCCGCAATCTGCTCTTCCAATTCCAGGTGCAACTTCATGGTTCCGGCGATGGTGCGAACCGCTCCTGCGCCCGCCCCGTACCGCTTTACCGCGTCCAGCGCGGCCTTGCGCAAGGCTTTGTGGGTGGTCAGACCCAGGTAGTTGTTCGAAGCCAGGTTGATCACTTCCCGCCCATCGAAAACGCACACGGCCCTCTGCTCGCCTTCGAGGACGCGCAGTTTCGGCGCAACGCCTTTTGCGCGCAGCTCATTCAACTGATCGGTGACGTACTGCAGAGGATTTTGCTTGGTCGCCAGCGTGGCAGTCTCCGACATTAGGTCGCTCCTGATGGTAGGCATCGGCCGGGGGAGTCTTTATTGTCCTCCAGCGCGGCCCAACGGTAAACCCCTGAATTGCTCTTTAAGCGTTCACAAGCTCGGAGTCATGCTTCGAGAATACCGCTTCCAGAGCTGCCGGAGTGCGCTGCTTCATCGCGTGAATTTCCCTGAATCAACTGATAGATGTTCGACAGTCATGATCAGCAGATAGCGCGTTGGCCCCGGGCCGGGATTCCAATACGTGTGTGGACTGCCGCGGGGCACCAGAACGCCCGAGCCCGCCCGCAGTTCAACTTCTTGGTCGCCCACCTGCACGCAGGCCACGCTTCATCGTCGCGGTGATGGACACGCGGCGGGGAATCAACCGCCGCTCACTCACCGAGCCTCCAGGATCGCGCCACTCTGCAATCACAAAGCTGGCTGTGCCGGAGCCTAGCGTGTTTCCTCGAAGGAGAGGAGCCACCATCGTTGTAGTCATGATTTGACCCGCCTAAACGCAGCTTGGATTCGCAAAGAGAGCGAGAGGGAATCAGTTCAACGACGAACTCCATTGGGATAAAGTAAAATCTTGCCCGGCAATCCTTCCTGCAACTTCGCAAAGGCGCCCTCGAATTGTGCGAGTGGCGCCCCCTGGCCGAAGAGCGGCTCCAGATTCAACCGCCCGGCTTTCAGCAGCGCGGTCATCTCGACCCACGTTTCGTACATCCGCCGCCCGTAAATCCCTTGTACCGTCGCGCCCTTGAAAATCACGTCGTTCACCAGATCGAGCGGCACATTCTCGGTGGGAATCCCGAGCAACGACGCGCGCCCTCCCGCCCGCAGGGCCTTGAAACCTTGTTGAATCGCCATGGGATTCCCGCTCATTTCGAGCAAGGCATCCACTCCGGTGCCGCCCGTTTCGCCGAGAATCCGCTTTACCGCGTCTTCCGACGCAGGATTAATCACCACGTCCGCACCCATTTTGTTGGCCATGGCGCGCCGTGCCTCGTTCGTCTCCGTCGCAAATACGGTAGAACTTCCGCAGGCTTTCGCCACCGCAATCGACATCAATCCAATCGGCCCGCATCCCGTCACCAAAACGGTTTGCCCCGCAATCGGCCCGGCGAGCACCGTGTGCACGGCGTTCCCCAACGGATCGAGAATCGCCCCGTAGTGCTCGGGAATGCCCGGATCGAGCTTGATGATGTTTGAAGCGGGAATCCTCACAAAATCTGCGAAGGCTCCGTCCTGATCGATCCCGATAATCCGCAGATTTTGGCAAATGTGCGCCTGTCCCAGCCGGCACTGGCGGCAATGCCCGCAGTTGACGTGCATCTCCGCACTGACAAAATCACCCGGCTTGACCGCCGTGACTTCGTCTCCCACGCGTTCGACGTTTCCACAAAACTCATGTCCGAGCGTCAGCGGCGGCTTGATGCGCCCCTGCGACCAACGGTCCCATCCGTAAATATGCAGGTCCGTCCCGCAAATGGAAGCGGCCTTCACGCCGACCAGCACGTCGGTCGGACCAATCGCCGGCACCGCGACCGTGTCCATCTGCAAGCCCCGCGCGGCCTGCATCTTCCGCAACGCTTTCATAGTTGCTGCCATCTGCTCGAGCCCTCGTTCGACACGCAAGCTTTCGATGCTAACACACCGCCATTGTTCCGTCTTTGGAGGGGCGGCATGCTCGGCATGCTGCAGGCCTGCTGCGCACCGCCCTGCCGGTCATTTCCTCGTGTCTTGCTTTCGGGATGGGTTCTTTTTTCTTTGTGAACTTCGACTGTGAAATGTTCAGCGCTGCTTCCTATTTCACCTGTTCAAGGACTCCAATCTTCACGAGTGCCCTCAAATACTCGAGCACCAATTCCAGGGGCACCGGTCCATATTCTGCCGAAACCGCGTCGCGAATTTCTTGCGCACTCCGCTTCCCATCGGCAAAATTCAGCGCTTCATAGGCGTATTCCTCGCCGCCTCCCCACAATCCCTCATAGTTCAGCAGTTTCGGCGTCGCCACGCCTGCCGCTTTCGCATGATCCTCAAGATAGTCATACCCAAACACGGCCAGAGGTCCCTTGGGCTCCGTCTTCCTTTGAAACCGAATCAAGTCTTCACCCCTTGGAATGGGACGCAAAGCCTTCAAGGGGTTTAAGGAGTTGCCCATAAGAGAAACTCCGTAGTAGGCCTGCAAGCCCTCGGTGATTCCTCTCGAGAGGAATGCAAGCAACGAATCGCCCACCGCTTGTTCCTCTCGAGTCCAGAACTGTGTGTAGTTTGCCAAGTTTTCATCCCGAAGAGCCTCTCTGCGAATCAGGGCCCGAGAAACCCGACGATAGCGTCCTTGTTCATTGAGTTCCTTGAGAGGCTCTGCGTTTGCGTCTTGAAGATTTGCAAGAAAATACCCGCTCGCCGCGCCAATGAAAGCTGCGCGTTTCAACTTGGTCGGATCGATGTTCGCCGCCGAATCGAAATTCGTGTGAATATAGCGGTCCGGCCAATCATTCAGATAAATCGCGGGAATCCTGAACGACGAATCCTGGTACACATCGTGGTCGCTGCCCATCGTGTACGCCGAATATTCCGCGCGCAGCGGCCCTTTGTCCCCTTCCGGCGCCACTAGCGGATAGTCCGCCCTTCCTGTGGCTGCAAATTGATACGACTCCTGGTTGACCCACTCCGCGAACGCCCACGCCACGTCATGCGCAAAGCTCGGGAGGCTCATCGGCCCGCGTGTCACGTGGAACACTGCTTTCGTCTCGGCTCCGCCTCCTACCATGTCCATGTGCACGACGGCTTTCGTCCGCTTGGCGAATTCCGGCTTGGCATTGAGGAGCGTGAGCGTCCCTTCGATTTCCGGCGGAAAGATGAATCGGATCGTCCGGGCCGGCCGCTCCAGTTTCCCCTCGCCAATCAACTTCTGGAGCGTCCGCGCCACTTCCAGAATCGTCACGCAGCCGCTCGCGTTGTCATTCGCTCCGGGCCGTTGATGGTCCAAGTGGCAGCTGAACGCGATCTCTTCTTCCTTGAATTTCCCTTCCGCTCCCGGAATCGTCGCGGTCACCACTTCATAATTCCCCGGATGTTGGCCCGCCTTCACCACGGCCTCGAGCGTAATCTTGTCTCCCTTGTGAAGCCGCTCCCGTAATCCGCGCGCTGTTTTCAACGACACCATGAACCCAAACGTTTTGTTCGGCGAAAATGTCTCCAGATGCCCCCAGCGGATCAAATTTTCGTCCTCTCCCCACCAAGCCGTCTTCTGATTCTGCGCATAACTGACAATTCCTACGGCACCCAACTTCCCCACCGCCAAATCCTCGACCGCTCCCGGCTGCGCGCTCACCAGCACAATCCTTCCCTTTACATCTTTTCCCGCGTAATCGCTCTCCTTTGTTCCCTCGCCCACGTCCACCAAATCGGCGGTCACCTCCGCGCTTTCGCTGTCCTCTGCCAGCACCACCGGTTCTGATGCGTAGTCGCAGAGCCTGATGGTTTGTTCCCCTTCAGCTGGAATCTTCCGGTCTTTGGATAGCAAACCTCGGTGTCGCAACTCGGAGAGCTCGCCCAGCTCCGCGTCCCACGCCGGCCGGGACCTCTGCGTCCCATAAAAAATCTTTCCATCTGCCGGAAATTCGAAAATCTCAACGTCGCTGAGCCCATACGCGCGCACCCGCTCCGCCACCAATTCCGCGGCTGCATGAAACCCTTGCGAGCCGCGCTGCCTATGAGAGGTCGCAATCACCTCCAGATTCCGCTTGGCCGTCTCTCCGCTCAATTCGTTCGCGAGCGCTCGAACCTCTTTCTCCGGCAGGAGCGGCGGCTTCTGCGCCAAAATCCCCCCGTCCAGCAACAAGCTCGTCACGATCCCAAGGCACATTCTTTTCATCGCGTCTCCTTCCGCGCCCGCATTCTATTCCTGATTCTTGGTTTTTCACGGTCCATCTCCTGTTTCTTCCGCTTCGGCGTCGCGTCCCAGCCGGCAGGCAACTTTCCTGAAATTTCCTGGCCCCGCCCGTCGTATCATGAATAGACCTCACATCTTATGACCGAGCTTCCTCCCGCCATCCGCCTTGAATCCGTTTCCCGCCACTACCTCATGGGCGAATCCGTCATCCGCGCCGTCAACGATGTCTCTCTCACGGTTCCAACGGGTGAATTCCTCGCCCTGCTCGGCAGCTCCGGTTCCGGAAAATCCACGCTGCTCAATCTCATCGCCGGCCTCGACCGTCCCACCTCCGGATCGGTAATCGCCGAGGGCCAGGACCTCTCGAAAATGTCCTCCCTCGAACTTGCTCGCTATCGGCGGCAAACCGTGGGGATGGTTTTTCAATCATTCAATCTTCTTCCGCGCATGACGCTCGAAGAAAACGTCGAGCTCCCGCTGCGTCTCGCGGAAGTCGACCGCTCCGAGCGCGCCGCGCGGGTCCGCGAAGCCCTCGAGCGCGTCGGACTCGAGAAGCGCATCGGCCATCGCCCGAGCGAGCTTTCTGGCGGCGAGCAGCAGCGCACCGCCATCGCCCGCGCGCTCGTCAATCGCCCGAAAATCCTTCTCGCCGACGAGCCCACCGGCAATCTCGACAGTGCCACCGGCGAATCCATCCTGACGCTGCTTCGTGAAATCCAAGAAAATCCCGGCATGACCATCGTCATGGTCACTCACGAGAGCACTCTCGCCCAACGTTTTGCCGGCCGCTTTGCCGTCATGGGCGACGGCAAGCTCCTTTCAAATGGAGCCCCGCGATGAAGTTCCGCGATCTCAGCGACCTCGCTTTCCGCAACCTTCGCGAAGGTGTTTTGCGCAATTCGCTCACGACTCTCGGCGTCGCTGTCGGCGTGGCTTCACTGGTGGCCATGCTTTCTCTGGGAGTGGGACTCCAGCAGCTCGCCTCCAGCCGCCTCGCGAAGAGCGGTCTGTTCGACTCGATCTTCGTCACTCCGAAAACGAATCTCCGCAGGCCGGGCGGAGGGCCTCCCGCCACTCGCACTCCAGACGCGAGAGCCCGGCCGCTCGACGCCGATGCCCGTGCGGAAATTTCGCACCTGCCGAATGTGATCGAGGTCTATCCGCAAATCCGCTTCTTCACCGAAGTGCGCTACGAGGGCAAGCCCTTTGCCACCATGGTTGCGGGCATGCCGGAATCCTCGAAGTCGAGCGGCGCGTTTGACGGCATGCAGGGCAGCTTTTATTCTTCGCCGAATGCGGATGAAACCATCTTGCAGGCGGAATTTGCCAAAGAACTGAATCCGCAAACCGCTTCGCTGATTGGCAAGGATTTGATCCTGCGCTACGCGGAACGCCAGTCGCTTGCCGCACAACCCGGCGAGGAAAGTTCCGGCGGCTTTTCCGTCGTCCCCAAGGACATGCATCTTCGCATCATCGGTGTTGTCGAAACCGAGCCGGCCTCAGGCTTCGGCGGCTTTGGCAGCGGCCGTCTCCTCATCCCTCTCCCTCTCGCCGAAACACTCCGCGCCGCGCAGGTCAACGACCTTCGCGACATTCTTCGCGATTCTTCGAGCGACAAGCCCACTTACTCGAGCCTCACCGTGCGCGTTAAAAGCCCTGCGCTCGTGGAGGCCACGGAAGCGAGGCTCAAGGATCTTGGCTTCAGCGCGTTCTCTCTTCTCGACGCTTCGAAAAGCCTGCGCATTTTCTTCTCCGTCTTCGATCTTCTTCTCGGCATCTTCGGCAGTCTCGCTCTCGCCGTGGCCACGCTCGGAATCATCAACACGCTGGTCATGGCCATCCTCGAGCGCCGCCGCGAAATCGGCGTCCTGAAAGCCCTTGGCGCCGCCGACCGCGACGTCAAAGAGCTTTTCTTTGTGGAAGCCGGTGTCATGGGCTTTTTCGGCGGCATGCTTGGAACGCTTCTCGGCTGGCTCATCGGCCGCTCGCTCACTCTCGGCACCAATCTCTACCTGCATCGCCAGAATCTTCCCGGCGTCGACATTTCTTCCGTCCCCTGGTGGCTCGTCCTTTTTGGAATCGGTTTTGCAGTTCTCGTCAGTCTTGCCGCAGGACTTTATCCCGCCTTGCGCGCCGCGCGCCTCGATCCTGTCCAAGCCCTTCGCTACGAGTAACTCATGGCTCTCGGAGAGCCACAACGAAGGATGAAAATGGACCCAGGCACCTATGCTTTGTTTTCAACGCGATAGGCAGCTATTTTCATAGGAGTAGAATCTTCTTGTGACTCTTCGCTACGCCTCCCTGGAAACGTCTCTCCGAGCGCGGCGAGGAATCCGCTTTCTCCTTTACTTCCTTTGCCTCGTTTACGCCCCTTCTTCCCTCGCGTCCGGCCGGGCCGAATGCAACACCATTCCAAGCAAAATCCTCGGCCGCAATGTTCCGTACTGCATCGTCCTACCCGCTTCGTTTGACGCTGATAAGGCCAAACGTTTCCCGATTCTTTACGAGCTGCACGGGCTCGGGGACAACGAACAGTTTCTTGTGCATTCGGGTTTGTGGAATCTCGCCGAAGATTTATGGGAGGGCGGCAAGCTGAAAGAGTTCGTGATTGCCACTCCCGCGGGCGGCGCGAGTTTCTATATCAACGCGAAGGATGGACGAGTCCGCTACGAGGATTTCTTGCTGCGCGAATTTTTCTCCTTCATCGAAAGAAAGTATCGGGTGTCACCGGGGCGCGCCAACCGCGCCATTTCCGGAGTCTCCATGGGCGGCTACGGCGCGTTGCATCTCGCCTTCCGCCATCCGCAACTCTTCAGCGCCGTCAGCGCGCACAGCGCCGCGCTCATCGAGAAACTTCCTGCGTTTATGAGCGCCCCGCAATCTCCGCGGGCGCGCGTCCTCGGCGGCGTTTTCGGCATCCCTCCGGACACTGCTTTCTGGGATGCGAACAGTCCTCTTGTGCTGGCCCACTCCGCAAATCTATCCGGCATGAAGATCTATTTCGATTGTGGCGACCAGGACGATTTCGGCTTCGAGGCAGGTGCCGCCGCGCTCGACAAGATCCTGACGGCCCGCAAAATCCCGCACGAATCTCATATCTATCCCGGCCGCCACGATCCCGCGTACTTCGCAGCGCACATTTCCGCGTCGCTCGCCTTCCATTCCCGGTTCTTCTGACGCCGTCTTTGTGGAGCCGCAAGGGTGCCTCGGTTAGCCCGGAGAAGCGAGGACGTCGTCGTAGTAGTTGATCATCGCCCGGCGCGGTTTGGCCTTTAGCCCCTTGAGCGGAACCTTGGCTGCCTCGGACTTGTTTCCCACGATGCGCATCCTTCCAAGGAAAACAATGCGGCCGTCATCCAATTCCAGGTAAACAGGAACGACCATGCGGAACTTGTCGTCCACGCCGGACTCGGCGACGTTCAAGTTCATCACGATCATGCCGTCCGCGCCGGTGTCGAAGGAATAGTCCAGCTTGTAGTTGGGGAGTTCGGTGCCATAGACGTACTCGTTGAAGAACCAGTCCATCTTGTGATTCTCTTCGGCATCCATCTCTGGAGTCATGTGCTTTTCAACGATGGCCTTGAAGTCTTCCGTGCTGGCCGCTTTGCCGCGGTAGGT